>Ga0058703_1000194_pt1 | contig 12988 bp, 11 predicted proteins | sample AgamicMgMae_FD_83782 | JGI IMG/M metagenome (GOLD analysis project Ga0058703, IMG submission 83782) | Agave microbial communities from Guanajuato, Mexico - Mg.Ma.e | ecosystem: Host-associated > Plants > Phyllosphere > Phylloplane/Leaf | place: Guanajuato, Mexico | collected 2012-06-04
GTCTATATAAATGCCCGATTATCATGCCGTGCGGCCGAAGCGAGGGATTATGAGCTGGCGAGTCGTGTCAATACCATGTCGTATCATGCAAAAAGCCAGCGCATATCGCGTATGTACATCGCTCAGTCAAGCGCCTTCTTGACGTCCAGCGGCTCAATGTTCCAAATATTCTCAGCATACTCGTCAATACAACGCTGCATCGAACCGTTAGTCAGTCAGTCATACACACTCCGTCCACACGCGCGCTCCACCGAATAGAAACGAGAAAGCGAGAGCACTCACATCCGAGGTGAAGAACGACATGCGCGCCACGCTCGTAATTGTCTTGGTGATCCATTCCTCCTGGTCTGCACAAGATTGTAAGCAACGCGACCCTCTCGCGGTCGGGCATGAGAGGACGGGAGACTTGCCTTTGTACGCCTCGTCAATCATGTCGTGCGTCTTGCAGTACGAGTTGAAGTCGTCAGACACGAGGTAGTAGTCGCCGTGGTCGACGATGCCGTCGACGAGGGCTGAGAAGTTGTTGGCGTCACCAAACTTGCCCGACTTGATGAGCTAATTGAAGGTGGTGCACACGTTAGCCGGGTTGCCCAGTTTGCAAACGCGCGCCTCTGGTGATGCTTACATCAAAAACCTCCCTCAGAGCTGGGTCCAGCTCGAACTTTTTGCCGTCTTTGTCCCCGTATTGGTGTGCATGACGGAGATCCTGCGCCGGTTGTCAATTCACGAGAACAACAAGACGTGCACCCGGATACGGAGCCTGACCTCAACATCCTCGGAGAGATTGCCGAACAGGAAGATGTTGTTCTCGCCAATCTCTCGAGTGATTTCAATGTTGGCGCCGTCGCATGTACCGATGATCTGCAAGTACGCTCAGCACTATGCAGGATTACACATGCTATGGGAGTTCATTGCTTACCAGTCCGCCGTTCAAAACGAACTTCATATTCGACGTTCCCGATGCCTCCGTTCCAGCAGTGGATATATGCTACTGACTGTTAGCCGAGCAAATCGTGGAGCCGAGAACGAGCTCTTGCTACATACCTGGCTGATATCGGACGCGGGAACGATAATTTCGCACTTGGAGACGTTGTAGTCCTCGATGAAGATGACCTTCAGCAGATCCCCGACGTCGGCATCGTTGTTCACAACGTCGCTGACTTGATTGATGAGATGAATGACCTGCACAGACATCATTAATCCTGCATCGGCTCATGCGCATTGACAGCATACCGTTTTAGCCAACCAGTATCCTGGCGCAGCCTTGCCACCTATAATGGTCACGCGAGGAGCGAGCTTCTTGCGCTCTTCCCCACTCATCCGCTTGATGTTGAGATACCTGTTGATGACACCGAAAATGTTCATCTGCTGGCGCTTGTACTCGTGGATACGCTTGACCTGGATGTCGAAGAGAGCTGCAGGGTTGACGGAGTGACCAGTCGTCTCCTTGATGTATTTGGCAAGGCGGACCTTGTTGGCATACTTGATCTCCTGCCATTCCTTGCGGAACTCCTTGTCATTCACAAACTTTTCGAGCGCGGCGAGCTGGGAGAAATCGCGCAAATAGTCGAACCCGCCGACCTTTGAGGCAATGAGCTCGGAGAGCCTTGGATTTGCTTGATGCAACCAACGACGAGGGGTGATGCCGTTGGTGACGTTGGTGAACTTGTCTGGTCCGTAGATCTACCTTGGAGTTAGCACGCGGTAGACGCAGATGTCCTTTCGAGGTGGTAAAGCGTCACCTTGACGAAGTGCGAAAAAATGGTGCTCTTGATCAGGTCAGAGCTGATATGATGAATCAGTATCATAATAGCAAGTTTGTGTAGCGTGATGGTCGCGCAGTATGCTTGTGGAGATTGACGTTGACACGGAAAGCGAATTCCAGCTGGTGGACTTACTGAAGCTCCGCAACGCCGTTGACCTTGTGTGAACCTGGACACAACCATTAGCCATTTCTTTCTGGAAGAGACAAGGTATGGCAAGAACATACCAACAACTGCAAGGTAAGCCATGCGCACCTTCTTGCCATCACCTTCTTCAATGATGGAAGCACGTGAAAGCAGGTCGCGATCTCCCGGGAACTTCTTCTCAACCATTTGCAAAAAATACAGGTTGATTGTGTAGATGATCTCCAAGTGACGAGGCAGGAGATGTTGAATCAAAGGCACACTCCACTTTTCAAGAGCTTCTTGCATGACTGTATGGTTGGTGTAACCGAACGTGCGTACGACGATATCCCAGGCCTCCTCCCAACCCAGACCTTCTTGATCTACGAGAATACGCTGCAGCTCCGGGATTGCGAGAGTCGGATGCGTGTCATTCAGTTGGATTGCAACCTGTTCCGGGAAATCTTTCCACTCGCGTTTGGTCTTTTTAAAGCGACGAATAATGTCGAAGAGGGACGCAGCGCACCAGAAGTACTGCTGCTTGAGTCGTAGCTCCTTACCACGCTCGAGGCTGAACAAGTTGTTAGCTAGTGCGAGATACACATCGGCAAGAGCGGATCTACTTGTCATTGGGATACAGCACGGCAGAGATGGTCTCGGCACGTTGCTGGTCTCCAACTGACGCCTCGTATTCACCAGCGTTGAACTTTTGGAAATCGAACTCGCCGGTAGACGCCTTGCTAGACCACAAGCGTAGATTGTTGGTGGTAGGAGTCTGATACCCCGGAACTAGTCGATGTCAGCCGTTCAGTCTTAAGCTACTAACCGCTGTACGCATACTGGGACAATCATAGGCTACGGCCTCCACAATCTCGCCTCCCTCCCAATGGCACTGAAGTTTGCCGTCCTTCCTGCTATGGAGTTAGTACACAATCAGATGAGCCGCTATCGGGAAGAAAGGCTCACTCTTCCTTGCGCACATAGCCGTAGAAGTGGATATCGACCGTGATATCATGGCGGGGAAACTCCCACGGATTAAAGTCAAGCCAGTAGTCTGGAATTTCCACCTGATATCCATCCACAATCTCTTGCTTGAAGATACCATATCTGTAGCGTAAGCCGTATCCCCAAGCTGGATAGTTGAGCGTTGCCATTGAGTCGAGGAAGCAAGCCGCAAGACGACCAAGACCACCATTACCGAGCGCCGCGTCACGCTCTTGCTGGATAACATCTTCGAGGCGGAACCCAAGCTCACCAAGACCGTCTACCACACGTTGTCAGGTGCGTGCAAAGCGTAATCCAGGGAGTCAACTGACCCTTTGCGATATCTTTCATCCCCAGATTCAGCATAGCATTGTCCAAGGCACGACCCATCAGGAACTCGAGGGACAGGTCTGGAGGAATCATGAGTTCGTGAGAGCGGACCCCCGAGGGTCAGTCTCACAGTAGATTCGTTTTTGATCAGCAAAAGTCTGTCGTTGCTGAGTCCTATTCCAATCAAGCACTAATCGATCGCGGAATGCCAAAGCGGCACCTCCGTAAGCAGCTCTGTTCTTCACATTAGTGTATCGGACCTTCGAAACGTCTTGCAGCGTCCTCTTACTTTTCATCACAGTTGTAGAGTGACCTAGCCAATGTGGTTTCAATGTGTCTGACGGTCTCATTCTGCAGCGTTTCAGTCTAAGCTGCATACGATTGTTGCAATTTTCTCAAGGGCGACGTCGCACCTCAAAGTCGTCCTTGGATGTCATGCCTTTGATTGACTTCTTTCAGTCAGTCCGTGTCCCATTTAGTTCAGAAGAGGTACAACGTACATGTTTCTTCCATCTACATAGACACGTCAGTCCTGGCCTTCCAGCATGAGAAGGAAACAACTTACGCAGCACGCTGCTCCTGGGGGATGGCTGCTTCAACACTCTTGATCTCCTTTGGACCATATCCGGTGATGGTACGCTTGTGCTTCGGTCGTGTGAAGCCAGGACCGACGCCGGTGAGGTCGCTAACTGGAGCACCGGTTGACAGCGTTCGCTCACGCAACGTAGTAGCCATGGCTGGTGAATGCGCGCTCGGGGGTATAGGCGATATGGTAGTAGAGCAAGGTGGACGACTGCAGAACAGAGGTCGACCTTTCACGAATCGGACGTTGAGAAGCTGATGCAGTACTTTTGTGCTACGAGTGATTAAAATTACTCGTACTGATGAGCCCAGGGCAAGTTAAGGTACGTAGCCAGTGTTGAGAGCCTCAATGCTCTTGGTCGCAGGTTGTTTGGCGGGGAAGAAGGGTCCACGTGGAAGCGCTGGGTGGGGTTGGCCTTCGTCTGAACTACACGAAGAGTCTCCCAGTGTGTTGACACGATTCAAGGCATCATTTCTAATTCCAAAGACTGAATCACACAGTAAGTCGACAACCCGCCTATACCAATAACTATTTTGGTAAGTGTAAAAGTAGAGCTACAAGGGGTCGAGCTGTCTCGCATACTTAGCACAAGTAAATGCGACCCCGTCGTACGTTCGTCTGCCAGTGGTCCTCCACGGTAACTCGACGACGTGGTTTATCCTTTTTGTTCAACGATCTCGTTGATCAGTTGGCCATTGTGGAAGTAACTCTTGATTTGCTCGGGTATGGGGAGCTCGACAGAATCCTCTCCGGCCGCTCTGGCTGGTGGGGTTATGTTGATGCCCGTGCACTTGCTCGTGTATATTTCCGTGTCCATACTGTCAGGGCTCAAGTAGATAGTCGCACCGTCCACTTTGTCCAACTGAATGGCGGGCAACTTTCCCTGCACCTGCAATCTGAAATTCTTTGTGTTGACAACGTCTACCGAAGAAACCAGCGAGTCCATCAGTATGTCAAGTCTGCTGCAGTTATCAACCGATATCGCATTGCCTTTCCCAATTACTTGTATCACAGTCGATGTGCAGCGACTAATGAGAACAGAGTGCTGCCGTTCGGCACGAACTTCAATCGGTGATTGATGGTTCTCGTAGTTTTCAATGATCCATTTATTGCCGTCGAGCTCTTTCTTTGGCGGCCGAGCAGGCCGTGATGGTGGATTTGTTAACGTCGATGTCGTGCTGTGTGACTTGGAATTGCTTGTACTTGGCACAGTTCCAGCCGTCCGCAGCGAAGGATTTTTGTGCGTCATCTCGTTCTTGTCCACTTTTCTCAGCCCCGAAGTGACTGCTTCCCCGCGATTGAGCTGGTTGAAGACTTGGCCCATATCAGAACCTCCACCTGATGATGCCGAAGGAGTGGGATCATCGAAGAACCCCGGAGGTGGTGGTGGAGGTGGTGGAGGTGGCCCAGCAGTTGAACCTTGCGAAGCTGATGGACTCGTGTCAGATGTTGATTCTGCAGGTTGGAATGTGCGCAGGGCGTCCTGTAGATCCAGTCCGCCTTGATTCCATAACAGATTCTTGGGATATGTCTTCAACAGATAAGTCCTCAAAGCATCGCAGAGCTTCAGAAATGGTTGAAGCCACTCGATTAAAGATTGCCGTCTGGTCAGAATTAATATGTAAACTCACCACAAAACGCGTTGCGTACCTCTCTGGTGATTCGGAGCCGGCTTTGTTACGCCAGAACTCGGCTTGTTCCTTTCCCATCTGAACAGTCTCTGACGGCTTCATGTCTTCAGACACAGGCCACGTGACTAGGACGACCGCTCCAGCCAAGACTGAAAGCTGCTTAGCCTCGGTACTAAATTTGTTCGATTCCTTGAGTGTCTCGACTGCAGTTGCATGCTTGACCAGGTCCTGAATCATTTCTGCAAACACTGGACTGTTGAAGTCTGGCTTTTTAGATTTTGTACTCAGAAGTAATAGGTGTCGTTGAGCAGCCCAAGCTCGCTCGAATGCCGCCCACTACCGTCTTTGATTCAGCACGAGTTACGGCATGCATTGGAAGCGTGCTCACCTGTTCTTGGATGAGGTTGCTCTGTGCTCTGCACTTGATGCCGAACTCCTCCAAATGTGTCAGGGACATGTCGTCGAACGACTTGACAGCTGCTGGCAAATCATTAGGTGTATTGGCACCAGATGCCGAGCCATTTTTTATAGCACTCTGATCTGTTGACAGAAACTCCGCTGTGTGGTCGGGAGCAAGAGCCCGTGTGCCAGACTGAGCGGAACCCGCAATCTCTTCCAGTCGTAACGTCGCAGCTTCTAACCTGTCCCCACAGGAAGCGTTTTAGTACTCCGTGCAAGACAAGGCTAGCCAACAAGCAACAGCCACCAACTGACCTTTTGATGAGCGTGGGTAAAGTGGTCATTCCCTGAGTAGACGCCATGCTCTGCAATTTGTGCTCAGTTCCCCTACAAATTATAACTGGCACTACAGAAATATCTTTAACTCTTGTCGCCACAGCGATAATGTACGTATAGAAACGAGTATTGTGTAGTGGTACGAATGACTTCTAAGTGCATGTAAGGAAACACTGGAATGTTAAGGGGAGCGGGGGTTTCAGATGTCGCGTCCATTCGCTATGACGTGCATGGATCTCTTGGCAAGCTGGCCCCTCTGTATTTCATTTCTCTATATCAGCAATCACTCTCCACCCAACAACCATGCGCTTCGCACACGCATCTGATATGTCTTCCAAGATATAACAGTGCGTGAACATCTTGTAAGGCCCTGTCATTGTGGTTCTTGCCCCCGTGACGATGCGATTGTTTCTACTCCCAATCTCGACTCGAAGGACACTCCTCTATTGCGAGCCACTCTCTCGGGGTACATCTGCTGTGCAACAGTCATATCTGGATAAAGCCGTCAATAAAGCAAATACAACCTGGGCAGCATGGGAGAGTTCGAACAGCAGCATCAAACTCAAAATAACGGAATGGGGAAACAAAATGTTCAGAAGGATCCCATTTGAGGAGTGGGGACTAAAGACCATACCTGGAGCGCCTAAGGCTGAGGTCGAGGGTAGCATTGCGCGCAAGGTTTGGGAGGTCAAGTACCCCAGCTTGTATCAAGGTCTGGCGGGGGAACCCGTGATGAAGACCTTGCAGCGGTTGGCGACCGAGCGACAGCCATTCCACAAGCAGCGAGCTCTATGGTGCTTCGCAGGCATGCCGTGTACTATTCCATTCGCGCTATTGCCAATGTGAGCAATTCAGGTATACGCACTATCCCGAAGCTACTAACTTGGGTTTCAGAGTTCCAAATATTCCATTCTTTTACCTCGTCTTCCGGTGCTGGTCACACTGGACAGGTATGCTTCTGTGATTCTGTCAACCGCACGGACATCCGCTGACTCTTCAACAGCGTGGAAAGGCTCCAAGCACCTCGAACAAGTCATAAAAGAAGACCGCGTCCGTGCATCGCCTAGCAGCAAATTGGACAGCCTATACACAGCGGGTCTCATGTATTCCACACAAGGTGCATCGCACTCGGCAGCGGTACCAACATCGGAACAGTCAAAACAATTCGTGGCGAGCTTGAGGAAGCGCCTAGATACAGCATCAATACCACAATCATCCACGGAAATAAAAAAGCAGAATGAGGAAGGAGTGTCACCTAGTCAACTGACTGCGACGGACGAAGAAGTCATGCTGCTGAAAGCGTGGAACGGCAAAATCATAGCGGAGCAGCTCGAACTACCTGGCTTGCAACTCGAGATTGAGAGAGCTGTTGAACAGGTGGAAGCGAGTCTGGCCAAGGCTCGGCAACAAAAAGAACATGCAGCTTCAACCCCAAGCACCTCGTCGAACGTGCAAGTCATGGCAGACGAGAATGCCTCGAGTGTGAAACCGAAAGCAAGGTCTCGATGACTGCAGTGCGTGGCATGAGTCTATGATGGAAGAGGTCGTAATGTCTTCGAAGCTTGGCGTTACGGAAAGCCCACAACTCTTGGAATGAGCGGTAAGATTTTGTTTATATTGGATTGAAGTTCTGAAAACCTACATTCGCAATGCAATAGATGAGAGCATCGCATCGAGGATACATTTCTCTACTATTATACTACATCGAACGTGTGTGCAATGACGGCGCGGGCTGGTCTGATTCGAGCAAGAGCACACGACCCTATCGTACTGTTCCATGAGTTGGAATATCGCATCAGGTAGATCTAGCGAATATGCCAATGTGCTTCTAAAGTATCTGGTAGAGTCAACGCCATGTCGTCATGCGGCGTCTGTAAATTGCTACCAGGACCTGGCACTTTCAACGGCAAGGTGTCTCAGACTGGTGAAAAAACGTGTAGTATCCTAGGCACCAATTGATAGCAAGTTCTCTATTGAAAAATTGTCTGTGGCTTTGCGTGTATGATGCAGATGGTATAAGGTAAGGTAGTGTACCAAGTTTGATATCACATGGTTTGAGGTTGCAAGGCCCTCGGCCTCGTGGTGGTAGGTTTACTAATTCGTCCTAGTGCGAGCATTCGCGCTTGCACGGAAATAGAAAACAACCCCGCAATAAATTTATTGATGGAGTCTTCGCTCACTGGTCGGATTGAGTATACCTGTACTTCCCTCTCGTGAGGCCGCTGGAGATAGTCTGACCATAAAGCCTCGAGTCGTCGACAGGGTTGACGGAGTATATTGTATAGCACGCGGCTTCATCTGCCGTTACAAGACCTCTCGACCCGGTCTTACGACTAAGACTTACGATCAAGTACCATACACATATTCGGCTGCTACACAAGCTCGCATAACGCGTTGTTCGACAGCTGTACGGTGGCCTGTAGTTAATAGGAACGCCACTTTAGTAACAAGTCCTAAAGATGCCGCCGAAGAAGAAGGGCGGCAAGAAGGCTAACGACGACTGGGACGAAGGCCTTGGTGAAGTTGCTGACCCAATAGCGGCCGCCGTCGAAAAGGCCAAAGCATCCGAGAAAGATGTCTCCGACGATGAGCCGAACGGCGGAGGTGGTCTGCTCGCCGCTCTAAAGAAGAACAGAGGAAAGAAGGCAAAGAAGGGCAAAGTCGTGGAAGATTTTGTTGACGGTGAGGATCCGCCGACAAACGGCTTGGACGGCTATGGTGTCGATTCATCCGCCCCAGAGCCCGACGCAGATGCGAGCCTCGCAGCAAAGGCGCCTGTTGAGGCGTCCATCGACGACGAATTTGATATACCTGCGAAGAAGGGTAAAGCGGGACAAGCAAAGGAAGCAAAAAAGGAGACACCGAACATAGAAACAGTCAAGCAGGTTGCGGAGGAAAATGAGGCCGATGAGGACGATGAGGATCATGAAGAGGAGATTGGGGGCAAGGTAAAAAGCAAGAAGGAGAAGGAAAAGGAGAAAAAGGAGCGTGAGAAGCAACGAAAGAAGGAACAGGTATGACCAACAAAGTTTGCTCGTGAATCTCACATGCGCTAAGCACTCGCAGGCTGCGAAGAAGAAAACAACGACTCCTGCTGTGGAGGCGAAGGCGGCACCCATAAAAGTCGAGCCTACGAAGACGGCGGAAGCAGCACCTGTAGCGGCGCCAGTGACCGCAGAACCTGCTGCGAAAAAGGGTAAGAAGCTCCCTCCTCACCTAGCAGCTCTGCAGAAGCAGCAAGAGGACCTCCGAAGACGACAAGAAGAGGAGGCACGACTTGCTGCGGAGGAGAAGGCGAGAGTAGAAGAATTGGAACGCAAAGAGGAGGAGGAAGCGAAGAGAAAAGCAGAGGCAAAGGCGTTGAAGAAGCAGAAGGAGAAGGAGAAGGTCGAGCAGTTGAAGAAGGAGGGCAAGTACTTGACCAAAGCACAGAAAGATGCACAAGCCCAGCAGAAGTTACGCATGCAACAAATGCTGGAAAGCGGTGTCAAGGTCGCTGGTCTCGAGGCCCCTAGTGAGACTGTCAAGGCACCGAAGTACGACTCGAAGAAGAAAAGGCCTGGCAAAAGGGCCGAGGATGCGAAAAGAGCAGCAGAAGAGGCTGCCGCTGCGGCCGTTGCTGCAGAGAGGCTGAACGAGATGCGCATTTCCGAGGAGCAGATCAGGGCTGCAGAAGCTGCTGCAGAGGAGGCACGTCTGGCTGCGGAAGCGAAGAAGGAAGAGGATGGTGACAACGAAATGGAATCCTGGGAGGACCAGGCAGATGCAATGGAAGGTGTCAAGGATAGCTGGGACGCGGTCTCCGAAGAAGAGGACGATGATGCGTCAACCACAACCAAAGCAACCACAATCACCAAATCCAGCACAGCCGCAGCTACTAGCAAGCCTCAAGTTAATGGTAAGCCAAACGGGAACGGCACCACAAAGACTCAATCGACCGCGGAAGAGTCCTCCGAGGAAGAGTCTTCTTCATCCGAGGATGAGGAAATCACAGCTACTCAGCGAGACGCCGCTAGGAAGAAGGCCGAGGCGGCTGCGAGACGAGAGAAGAAGCACGAAGAAGCCATGGCAGCACGATCAAAGGACGACCTTCGCTCGCCTATTTGCTGCATTCTCGGTCACGTCGATACTGGTAAGACGAAGTTACTTGACAAGGTTCGCCAAACAGATGTCCAGGGCGGGGAGGCTGGTGGTATCACACAACAAATCGGCGCAACATACTTCCCCGTCGATGCGCTCAAGAAAAAGACAGACGTTGTCAACAAGGATGGCACTTTCGAATTCAAGGTACCAGGGCTGCTAGTCATTGACACACCCGGTCACGAGTCATTCACCAACCTCCGATCACGAGGATCATCTCTCTGCAATATTGCTATCCTTGTTGTCGACATTATGCATGGCCTGGAGCCGCAAACCCTCGAGTCTATGAAGCTTCTCCGCGACCGTAAAACCCCCTTCATCGTCGCTTTGAACAAGATTGATCGATTGTACGGCTGGAGCAGGATCGACAACAACGGATTCCAGGACAGTCTGTCGATGCAGAAGAAATCAGTCATCTCAGAATTCGAGAAACGTGTCGAGGACACAAAGCTCGCTTTCGCGGAGCAGGGTTTCAACTCGGAGCTCTTCTACGAGAACAAATCGCTCGCCAAGAACGTCTCCCTTGTTCCCACCTCCGCCCATACTGGCGAAGGTATTCCTGACATGCTAAAGCTCCTCGTCTCCTTGACTCAGGAGCGCATGACCAACAAACTCATGTACTTGACTGAAATTGAGTGCACGGTCCTCGAAGTCAAGGTCATAGAAGGTTTAGGCACCACCATCGACGTCATCCTATCAAACGGTGTCCTTCGTGAAGGCGATCGTATTGTGATATGCGGTCTTAATGGCGCAATAGCAACTAACATTCGCGCGCTGCTCACGCCAGCCGAGATGAAGGAACTTCGAGTGAAGTCTTCATACGTGCACAACAAGGAATGCAAGGCGGCACTAGGCGTGAAGATTGCCGCCAACGACCTCGAGGAAGCTATTGCGGGTTCACGGCTGCTGGTCGTAGGTCCCGACGACGACGAAGAGGATCTCTGCGAGGAGGTCATGTCCGACTTGGAAAATCTACTGGGCAAGATCAGCAAGACGGGTCGTGGCGTATCTGTGCAGGCATCGACGCTGGGCTCGCTCGAGGCGCTGCTCGAGTTCCTGCGCGTCAGCAAGATCCCCGTGGCCAACATCAGCATCGGGCCGGTCTACAAGCGCGATGTGATGCAGGCGGGCATCATGCTGGAAAAGGCAAAGGAGTACGCCGTCATGCTCTGCTTCGACGTCAAAGTCGACAAGGAGGCGCAAGCTTATGCTGACGAGGTTGGGGTCACAATCTTCACAGCGGACATCATCTACCATCTCTTTGACGACTTTACGAAGCATCTCAAGCGGCTGAGTGAGCAGCGCAAGGAGGACAGTAAGTTGCTGGCCGTGTTCCCGGCGGTACTGAAGCCGGTCGCGGTCTTCAACAAGAAGGACCCGATCGTCATCGGAGTCGATGTCATTGAGGGCAATCTACGTTTGCTCACCCCTGTCGCGGCTGTCAAGACCAATCCTATCACGGGCGTGAAGGAGGTCGTCAACCTCGGAAGAGTGTAAGTGCTTGACTCCGCTATGCCTGTGTTTCATGCATCTGCACGGGACAAAGAGTGCTGACATGATTCGTCCTAGGACATCCATCGAGCGCGACCACAAACAGATCCCAATGTGTAAGCGCGGGCAGCCGAGCGTGGCCATTAAGATCGAAGCCCCCAATCAGCCCATGTACGGTCGGCAGCTGGAGGAGAAGGACACGCTCTACTCGCTCATCAGCAGGCAGAGCATCGACGTGCTCAAGGAGTTCTATCGCACAGACGTTAGCATGGAGGAGTGGGCACTCATCAAGAAGCTCAAGTCGCTGTTTGATGTTGCATAAGTGCGTTGTGTGGCGTTGTGGCTAAATGCATGCATGGTCCTTGGGCACCTAGGAGTACAGTACCGTGGTGATATGTAGCTTGGCAAAATGGCGTTCGAGCAATAGGTTTGTCGCGTTTTTGGTGTATCGCCCAGCGCGAAGACAGTGTCTGGCTATTTAGTAACTAGTGCAATAGCGCAAGATTCACTGCTGTTGTTTGGATACCAAAGCTTCGCTGTATGACAAGATGAATCTCTTTTAGCAGCTAGGTATGCGGTAGTCATTAGGCTATATGTGCCACGACGCCCGGTTTAAATGCAGGTAGATCTATCCAGGAGATCCCCGACAATGGATATCGAACGTACACTATCAGCTAACGATCATGCTCATATCAAGAATCCCAATGTGCTTATCCGATCGTCATCGTCGTGGTCTCTCCCTCCACTACTACTACTGCCGCCTCTTTTCGATGCCGGACTCTTATAAGCAAAAAAGAGGAATTTGATGGCAATTGCAAGGCCGGCATGCAATACTATAACAATGATGAGAAGAAGCTTGGCACGTTGCTGTGGTGTTGAAGCAATGACGGGGTATCTGTAGAGTTTTAGAAATACGACGGGACGAAGAAGAGGGCGAGGGAAACGAACAGATTTCGAACGATGAACAGTGCGGAGACGGCGAGGCCTACGCCAACGAAGATCCAGTTGAGCAGGTCAAGTGGTGACCAGGAGATGAGCGCTACAGGTATCCAGATCAGGTTGGCGTATCCATACAACGCCCAGCATTCGAAGACATTCGCCGCTTCACTGCCCGACCATCGTAGTGCTGCCCACAAGGCGAATGGCACAACGGCTGTAGATGTTACTTCCTGGGACTACCAAGTGGAGGACCTCGAGCCGTACCGGTA
>Ga0058703_1000195_pt1 | contig 12941 bp, 1 predicted proteins | sample AgamicMgMae_FD_83782 | JGI IMG/M metagenome (GOLD analysis project Ga0058703, IMG submission 83782) | Agave microbial communities from Guanajuato, Mexico - Mg.Ma.e | ecosystem: Host-associated > Plants > Phyllosphere > Phylloplane/Leaf | place: Guanajuato, Mexico | collected 2012-06-04
ACTAAAGGGCAGTTTACTAAGATAGCAAGGAGTAAGTACCCCTGTGTATACAGTCGCGATGTCTCGCCGGATTTAAGCTTAACGCACAGACCAATAGTATCAGATGTGAATCAACATAAAGAGAGTGAACTGAGCATATGTACAGGTACATTGTCAGGTACTACAATGGAATTGCTGTGAGGGTCCCCCTAGCCCAATGACTCTCGTAGACTCGGTAACTCCGACCTTGTACGCTGCCTAATGATGCGACGAGGCGTCATGTGGGCACACCTAGCAGCGCCCACCAAAAGGACATGCCAACCCTCTGAAATGCCCGAGACTCATTCGCTCTGTACTCTTACATGTCTAAACTCCGCCGTATCTGCAGTAGAAAATGATTTGCAAATGTCGTGCTCTTACTCCATGACCACGGTACCTCCGACAGCCTTCAAAGTCTCCATGATCTTCTCGGCCTCCTCCTTCGGTACTCCCTCCCTCATCATCTTTGGCGCGCTCTCAACAAACTTCTTGCTGTCGACCAAACTCAATCCGAGCATTTGCTTGATCTCCTTGATGATCTTTGGCTTGGACGCAGCGTCGAATGCTGTGAGCTTGAGGTTGAATAGCGTCTTCTCCTGTGCAGCTGGGGCAGCTTCCTCCTCCTCTACGGCGGCGGGTGCAGCTTGTGCGGCGGCTGGAGCAGCAGCGAAACCTCCCATAGGCATGTCAGGAATATTGAGGCGTTTCTACCAAGTATGAGCACGTGCTTCAAACACGTCAAGACTTTATATATTGACCCACCTTCAGCGTTGAAACCAGGTCTGCTGTCTCCAGAAGAGTCAACTGACTTATTTGGTCGACAATGGTCGAGATCTTTGGATTCGTGGAAGCTGCAGCGGTGACCTCTGTTGATTGCCATCGTCTTGACACCGTCTGCCGCGATTGCGAGTAGCATGCAGATGATTTGCAGGTAACTGAGGCTCTCGGTGAGCGAGCGCTGAGGGCGAAGCGCCTGATGGCGAACTGGCAAGTGGTCGACATGATGATGCGGTATTGCAGAAATTATTGCGGTGGTGTCGCATGCATCTTCAATGGACGACTCGAGATTTCGGCGATGCCGCACGTTTTGGGCTTAGCGTGGCCTTCCCCGACGTCTTGCTCGGCAGACCTTCCCGCGATATTTCCATGGCTGTAAATTATCATTTCTCTAACTGAAGACTTTCTTTGCAATTATTGACGTAACGCGACTATTTTACGAAGACCATTTTCTCGACCTGGAGTAAGGAACGGGACTATGGATGTGACATGGGACGTAGAGTCGCTACGATCCCAGATCTCGGACTTACCACCAGAGGTCTTATACACGTTGGAGAACTTTGAAGGCGCGCGGTATCTCGAAACTATTACGAGCACATTTCTGGACAGACGCTACACGGATCTCATACTCGTTGCTTGTGAGCCTGTCCTGGCTCATTGCTGTGCTCAGGTTGGAATATCTGGGAATCCACTCATTGTGCTGTCCACATTCGCCCGCGTACTGCCCTTTGCGCCTTACATAGCAGAGTTCGTCGAAGAATATCTAGCATCTCGGAGAGATGACATCTCTCGTGATGGACACGTACAAGGAAATGAGATTGAGTACTTGCTCGCTATCTTCCGCCTTGTTCGATATGACTCTTTTACCTTTGTCAAGCATGTTCGTCTCTCAGAACTTGAACGATTCTTGGACCATCGAAACAGCGTTGTGAGATATCTCGCCCTCAGGGTCATAAGCCGTTACTTGCGCGCCGCAGATGCCGCCGAGCAGAGGATATACAAGAGAAAGGTCCCGGCAGACGATGCGACGGGTCAATGGGAGGATAAAGAGATACACTACAAGTACTTAACTCTGTGGGAAGAGCAAAGGCATCGGACACTCAAAGAGCACCTGACCAAGGCCCGTCAGGCCCGTGCTGCACGAGTTGCAAGCCATGGCGACGCTGTATTATCGGTTCCTCTCGACATTCTGGACAGAGCCACCGCCTGCATCAGCGGCGTCCTTCTTCCCCGTAACCTTGCTATGCCGTCCACCAGTCGAGCCGTTTCCACAGTCGTTTCCACTGCGACCGTCGAAGAAAATCTTCACAGGTTCGCAATCAGACTCAAGTCTATCCGACCAATACTTGTGACCGGAGTAGCTGGATCAGGCAAGACAACTGTGGTTCGCCATGCTGCGGCGTTGGTCAGAAAGTTACAATCCATGGTAACCTTACATTTAAACGAACAGAGTGACGCAAAGACCTTGATTGGAATGTACACAACCGGAACTACGCCTGGTTCCTTTAGCTGGCAAGCCGGTGTCCTTACCAAGGCTGTCACTGAAGGTAGGTGGGTCTTCATCGAAGACATCGATCGAGCTCCGAATGAGGTCTTGAGTACTCTGCTGCCACTTATTGAGAGGAGAGAGCTCATCATACCGAGTCGTGACCAAACCATTAGGGCGGCCAGAGGGTTCAGAATTGTTGCATCTATCCGAACCTACACCGACTTCAGAGGTGTCGAAGTCACGCCAGCCCTGAACATGCTAGGAAGCAGACACTGGAAGAACGTACACATCGAAACGCCCACTGCGTCTGAATTGAGCGAAATCATTGGCGCTCTCCACCCCTCCCTGGCAGAGCACAGATCTACCGTCATCAAAGTTTACGATGAACTGCTTACTCTACGGCAGCAATCGATGCTCGAGTCCAGGAGCAAGACTGGGATTATGCGTGCCATCAATCAGCGAGATCTTCTCAAATGGGCAGCTCGAATCGCAAGACTTCTCGAGGGCAGAACGGCCAAATATGCAAACGATGATGACCAGATCTTTCTGGATGCAGTCGATTGTTTTGCAGGATCATTGGCGGAAGGGCCTGCGAGAGACCTGCTAACGGAATGTATTGCGCAGCACTTGCAGATTGATCCTCGGCGAAGAGATCACCTATTATACAACCGACCAGTGCAGCACCAAGTCGACGACAAATACCTAACTATCGGTGTTAATCGCTTTTCGAGGACCCCGAGACGAGCGATGCCTGGACAAGCTCAGCAGACATTCTCTACCAACGCGCATACGCTGCGTCTCCTCGAGCGAATCGCATCCGCTGTAGCCGAGAAAGAGCCCTTGCTGTTGGTCGGAGAGACCGGAACGGGAAAAACAACAAGTTTACAGTACTTTGCCAATCAGCTTGGAAAGAAAGTCGTAGCTTTCAACCTGTCACAACAAAGTGAAAGTGGAGATTTGCTTGGAGGATTCAAGCCCGTCAACATTCGCTCACTGATGGTCCCACTGAAAGACGAGTTTGATGAGCTTTTCTCGCGGTCCTTCTCGCCAAAAGTGCTGATCAAGAACCACTCTTTCTTGGATCTGCTCAACAAGTGCATGGCCAAGGGTCAATGGCTTCGGGTGTGCAAGTGCTGGAACACTGCGCTAGGTATGGTGGAAGAATTGCGCCTGTCCGCATTGTCACTCGACAGTCCTGCAGATAAGTCTGAGAACCCTCCACAGAAGAAGAGAAAAGTCGATCGTGGCCTTGATCCGGCACTCAAAGATCGATGGGACGTCTTTTCGAAAGAGTTCAGAAACATCGAGCGCCGTCTGTTATCAGGGTCCGAATCGAACTTTGCATTCTCGTTTGTGGAAGGAAACATTGTGAAAGCGGTACGTAATGGTGACTGGGTACTTTTGGATGAGATCAATCTGGCAAGTCCAGACACACTTGAAGCTCTCGCCGATCTATTCGACAAGATGCCGTCGATCATGCTCAGTGAAGCCGGAAGTGTGGATCGAATTGAGGCTCACCCCAATTTTCGAGTCTTCGCTGCCATGAATCCGGCAACGGATGTCGGAAAGAAGGACCTCCCGCTAGGTATCCGTTCGAGGTTCACAGAGTTGTACGTCGAGAGCCCAGACAGGGATCTTACTAGTCTCCAACAGATCGTACAGGTCTACCTTGGCAAGAACGAGGGCGCGATGTCGACAGCTGTTAGTCGACTGCATCAAGCCATTCTCGAGCTGGCCTCCAAAGAAATGCTCGTCGATGGTGCTGGACAAAAGCCACATTTCAGTCTGAGAACTTTGACACGTGCCTTGAGCTTCGTTCGAGATATGCTTACCCAATGCTCTCTGCGCAGAGCTTTGTATGAAGGATTTCAGATGAGTTATCTTACTCTTCTGGACGCTGAGTCTGAAGCTCGAGTACTTGCTCTTCTTCAGCACCACTTGTATGGAAAACAGACGAAACAGATGTCAGAACTGAAGCAGTCAATGCGTCAACCTGCCCAAGAGGGCTCCGAACCGTACATATCAGAGGGGCGCTACTGGATGAAGAAGGGCGACTTTCCAGTGGAAGAGCAGAGCCATTATATCATTACCGACTTTGTGCGTCGTAATCTGGACAATCTTATCCGCGCTTCATCCACAAGACGATTCCCAATCTTGTTGCAAGGACCAACGTCTTCTGGAAAGACCAGTATGGTCGAATACCTTGCGAAGCGATCAGGCAACAAGTTTGTCCGTATCAACAATCACGAACATACAGACCTGCAGGAATATCTTGGTTCGTACATTTCCGGCTCAGATGGCAAGCTGTGTTTTCAAGAAGGCGTATTGGTGAAGGCCCTGCGCGAAGGTCACTGGATTGTACTTGACGAGCTCAACTTAGCCCCAACCGACGTGCTCGAGGCGCTCAACAGACTACTCGACGACAATCGAGAGTTGTTCATACCAGAGACTCAAGAGACCGTCAGACCCCATGTAAACTTTATGCTTTTTGCGACGCAAAATCCTGCTGGTCTATACGGAGGACGTAAAGTACTCTCCAGAGCTTTTCGAAACAGATTTCTGGAACTCCATTTTGATGATATTCCGATTGATGAGCTACATGTAATCCTGCAGCGTCGAACACAAATTCCAAACTCATGGGCGCAGCGCATTGTGAGCGTCTATAAGGAACTAGCACTGTTGAGACAGGAAAACAGAATGTTCGAGCAAAAGAGTTTTGCCACACTTCGAGACCTGTTTAGATGGGCTCTCCGGCCAGCTGATACAATTGATCAGCTCGCGATCCATGGTTTCATGATTCTTGCCGAGCGTGTGCGAAAGCTAAACGAGAGGGCTGAAGTGAAACGAATCATCGAGAAAGTACTCAGTTTGCGCGGCCCAAAGGTTGTCATTGACGAGGAAGCACTTTACAACATAGATGCTCTTGGCCTTTCTCCTGCAAGCCAAGCTGCGCTTGATTCTCAAGGTGTAGTATGGACAAAAGCGATGAGGCGATTGTATGTCCTGACATTGCGGGCCATTCAAAACAACGAACCCGTATTGCTCGTCGGAGAAACTGGTTGTGGCAAGACGACCGTCTGTCAAATGCTTGCAACCGCGTTCGCGAAGCAGCTCTTCATCGTCAATGCGCACCAGAACACAGAGACAGGCGATCTTATCGGAGCGCAGAGACCGGCAAGGAATAGAGCAGCACACGAGGCAACCATTGCTCAGCTCTTAACTTCCATTTCACATCCAGATTTGCAAGTTGCAATGTCACAAGGAAATCTAGAGGAGGCCTTGAAGGTGTACGACAGACTTAACGCTTCAGGCGTCATTGTATCCGGCGATGTAACTGAAGGTATTGCCCAATCTCGAGCACACTTGCAAGTACTGTTCGAATGGGCGGACGGCAGTCTCATACATGCAATGAAGACCGGTCAATTCTTTCTTCTTGACGAGATTTCGCTCGCTGATGACTCTGATCTCGAAAGACTCAACAGTGTTCTGGAACCGCAACGCTCAATCTTACTTGCCGAGAAGGGTTCTCTGGAGTCTTTTGTGACAGCTGCAGAGGGATATCAATTTTTCGCTACCATGAACCCTGGTGGAGACTACGGCAAGAAAGAATTGTCACCAGCTTTGAGGAATCGTTTCACAGAGATCTGGGTGCCGGCACTCTCTGACGACGATGATGTGCTACAAGTGGTTCAGTCGAAACTTAGGGAGCCTTCTCTCGCACCGCCAATGATTGCTTTTGCGCGCTGGTTCCAAGCGCGATACAACAGAACCGCGGCCAACACTATATCGATTCGCGACCTGTTAGCTTGGTCCGAGTTTGTCAATCGTGGTGTGGTCGACCCTCTCTTGTCCGTGATCCATGGTGCTGCCATGGTCTACGTGGACAGCCTTGGTGCAAACCCCGCCGCTCTTCTAGCCGTTGGCTCCGCTCAATTGGCGACTGAGCGAAAGGCGTGCTTGGAAGAATTTGGCAGACTGCTCAACACTGACGCTGTGGCTGTATATATGGATCCGGCAACCTGCACTGTTTCCGCCGACACGCTGTCGCTCGGTAGTTTCAGTCTGTCTAGAACTTCCAGTGCCAAACTCGACTCGAGCTTCACTCTTCAGGCTCCAAGAACTCGCGAGAATGCAATGAGAATTGTTCGGGCTTTGCAACTCACCAAACCGGTCCTCATCGAAGGCAACCCCGGTGTGGGTAAAACATCCCTTGTCATGGCCTTAGCTCAATTGACCGGCATACTACTTACTCGCATCAACTTGTCCGAGCAAACGGATCTGATGGACTTGTTTGGTTCCGACGTCCCTATGGAAGGTGCCGAAGCTGGTACTTTTGCCTGGCGTGATGCCCCATTTTTGAGGGCAATGAAGAACGGCGAGTGGGTTTTGCTTGACGAGATGAACCTGGCTTCACAATCAGTCCTTGAGGGTCTCAATGCCTGTCTCGACCACAGAGGTGAGGTCTACATCTCCGAACTTGATCAAACCTTTCAACGTCATCCTGACTTCCGGCTCTTTGCTGCACAAAACCCGCACCACCAAGGAGGAGGACGCAAAGGCCTTCCTGCATCGTTTGTAAACCGTTTCACGGTCGTCTATGCAGATGTCTTCCAACAAGAAGATCTCATGAGCATTTGCCAAACTTCTTTCCCGGATTTGGCGCCAAAGCAGATCGAACCTGTAGTCAGTTTCATGGATCGCCTTGACAAAGAAATCACTCAGCGACGCCTTGGGACTGTCGGATCGCCTTGGGAGTTCAACCTCAGAGACACGCTGCGCTGGCTTTCCTTGGCCTCTGCACGCGACGGCCTCCTACGAGCAGGTGGGCCGGCAGACTTTCTTCCCATCCTTATCACTCAACGTTTCCGCACTCAGAAAGATCGCTTGCTTGTTTCATCTCTCTTCCGTTCGGTTTTCGCAAATGTCCCCGATGAGCATAGTTTGTTTCACAATGTTACCGAGTCCTCTGTTCAGGTGGGTGTCGGCTTTCTACCTCGCGATACTCTCATCTCTCCTCTGATGTCTCGAGTCACCGCTTCTCCAGATCTGAGACCATTCCTTCCAGTCCTGGAGTCGGTCATGATCGGTATACAGAAGAACTTCCCTGTCATTCTGGTTGGTCCGTCGGGATGTGGCAAGACGCTTTTGATTGAACAAATTGCTGCTTTGACAGGTAACAATCTTGTCACTTTCCCTTTAAATGCAGACATTGATTCCATGGACCTTGTTGGAGGATATGAGCAATCGGATCCTCATCGTCGGCTGAATAGATTTGGTGAGCATCTTACACGATTCGTTCGCGGATTGTATATCCGGCTACTATCAGGCGAGCAATCTGCCACGCCCGACAACTCAGAGGCATTCATCGACAATATATTACAAAATGGCAGCACCGCGCCAACGCTTGCTAGTTCGGAAACACTCTCTTGGCTACGTAAGTTTAACAAATCTCACGATCGCGCAGCAGAGATCGAAGCTTTCGTCAACGAACTCGCTGCTATATTGTCTGCGCCAAAAGCGATCGATCGAGCACAATTTGAGTGGGTCGATGGTGCTCTTGTTCAAGCTGTACAGAATGGGAACTGGCTTGTTTTGGACAATGCCAATCTCTGCAGTCCTGCCGCCCTTGACAGACTCAACTCGCTACTGGAGCCAAACGGTGTTCTCATAATCAATGAGCATACAACCGCCGCTGGTGAACCACACATCATTAGACCACATCCGAACTTCAGAATCTTTCTGACAATGGATCCTAAGTATGGTGAGCTCTCTCGTGCTTTGAGGAACCGAGCTGTGGAGATTTGTATGCTTCAGCAAGACATAGTCTTGCAGCCCACATCTGACAGTGGAATTGTGCAGCTTTCGCCGGAGTCTCATCTAGACAGGCTAAGGAATTTGCAAATCATTTCTTCTGAACACTCACTTGACCAACGATCCTCTCCCTCTCCCCTTGTCAAGATCGCTCTGGATCACCTTTCTGCCGAAGAGCTTTTGGATGTTACGGCGTTGCAGGGTCAGCTGCAGGCAGGGCTTTTCAATATCGATCCTCAGTCGGTCGTGCCCGAAATGGATGCTGTCGTTGAAGCTGCCATGTGCCTTGTGAACGAGGATGAAACGCAATCCAGAGAGATCGGGAACTTAGATTGGGACTCGCAGATCATAAATCCTCTCAACAATGAGATCTTGCTGAAGGCCGACAATCAACTATTGCAATCGGGTATCAGGCGTGCATTGTCGTACGAGATCTACCTTGCTACTACGGCGATGCGACAGTCGCTTTCCCAGGTCGAACAAAAACGAGGTCCAAGGACAGCTTTGACCCGTTTGCAAAGATCTGCAAACGCTCGAAAGATACCCGATGTAGCTCGGGATTCGACATCTGGAGTTTATGTCGTTCTCTCCGAGCTCATGTCGGTTCTAATGGACGTCGCAGCACACTATCTGAAGCTTCGTGATGGCGGGATGGCTTCTCAAGATGAAGTCATTGCATTGTCGAAGTCAGTGTTGCGATATTGGTGGGATCTTTACAACCTCACAAATGCCCAAGACTTTGACGAGGCTACGTTCCAAGTATACAAGGAGATTGGCCAAAATCTTTTAACGTCGACATTACCGAATGAAGATAGAGACAAGTTCTCGAACGCTTTGGGCAAGATGGGCTCGTCCGCGACCCTGGTGAATGCTGGATCTATGACTGCACTGTGGACAGCTTACAGACCAACTACCGCAAAGACCATGTCCCAATTGAGCGTCTTGCTCGCTCTTGAAAAACTTGCAGATCAGTTCGATGCAATGGCTTGGACGTTTGAAGGACCTACCGATCAGTTATTGCAGCTCAGGGGATCCTTCAGCGAGACCATCGAAGTGGCAAAGACGTCTTCAAACGGCGAAAGCCTGGTTCAAGCCTTGAAAGAAGCACTGGCAGACCTGCCTGTCGAGGCTGCTTCCGCCCAGCCACCCCACTTCCAGGCTCAATTCGTGGCTGTCTGCCAATATGTGGCCTTATACAAAGCATGCGGAGTTGACAAATTCATCGCGGGTGACTTCATGTCTTCCTCTTCGTTCCTCGCGCTTCAGCCGACTAGGCTTCTGAGAAATCCTCAGCCGATCGATCATGCTTCAGGTCGAGCAAATCTCTTCCTAGGTTTGGCAAACCAGATTAACACCACTGGAGCCGCGAACGTGAATGACCTGGGATTTGGTTTCACCGCTCGGGCTATCCGCCAAATGCAAAAGAGCCAGGATGTGCCTCTTCGCCGACTGGATCTGCTCCAACATGAGATTGCAACTCTGGGCGGCTTGATCTCAAGCAGTGCAGACACCTTTGATGCCGAGCTTACTGAGCTATTGATTGAAGCACTCAGGGCCCTGGCACGGAACTTCTTGGGTACTATGGACCCCTCTTTTGTCAATGAGCCGACCGCCGCACTGGCTCGCGTACTCAAGGAGACATTTGGCGAACAGGATATTCTAGAAGGTGGTCTATTTCCTCCAGGCAGTGGCGATCCATTACGTGAAATGATGGAACGGAGTTTCTTACCAAGCACAACAGCGCTTGAGGACATAAACGAGCTTGACCAGGCAACCGATTCCCCGTCGTCATATCTGGAACACTTAGCTCCCGCTTGGATCACGTTTGCCCTGGGAGCCATTGTCCTTTACACACCTACTAAAGCTTATGATCCTGCTTTGAAGCCATTCGTTCAACGTAGCATGCATCGGGAAAAGCGACAAGAGCTCGAAACAAAGCTGGTCGCTCTCCGCCAATTTGAGCTTCAATTCACAGGACAGTCTTCGAACCTGCGCATTCGACAAATCGAAGATGAGCTTGTCTCAATGGGCACCGAACCTTCTGTGCCTGATTTAGCTCGACCCGCAAAGTCTCAATCCTCTGAGCTGCAGGGAATCTTTGATGCGCTATTGCGAACGATCAATCCCCTTTTGGAAGTGCCTCCCTCGACCCTAAGCGACAAACACTCCGACAAGATCCTGAGATCTAACTTGGCTCAACTTAAGCGTCGTCTGGTCGATGACTTCCGTGCTTACGACGATATCACCTCGCCACTCGTCAGTTTCTTGCATTGTCTAGAGATCGGATTCTCACTCGGGTCCATGGTATACTCGATGGACCAGAAACAAGATCCTCTCAGTGTTGTTACCGCAATGACTCCTATGACAGGCTTGCAACCAAGGGTGTGGTTGACGGGACGGCCTGCCATGCTCTTAGACACCTACCCACTACAAGTCCAGTTGCACTATCTCAGAACATTTGCTGCAGTTCAGACATCGGGACTTGGTGGTTGTTGGTGGCGTGAAGTTCACAAAGTCTTTGACTCCACTTACGATCAATGGAAAACTGAGTTACAAAATAAGCAGGAAGAAACTGCCAACAAGTCGAGCTTGTACACATATCGTGGTGGTGATGATGTTGAGGAAGAGGTCTCTGATGAAGAACTTCGGGGCCTGTTCCCGGAATATGAGAACCAGTCAGGCAATATAGAGGGCGTACAACGGCAAGACAGTTCTCTCACTATCCACAGCCTCGCCCCGAGATTCGCGGATGTGTTGTCTATGCTGGTCCGACCTGACGCCATTGGTCCTGATGGGATATCATTATTAATGGATGAGATCGCGGAACTTGCAGGAGAGTCTCAAGAAATACCTCTCGGAGCCAGTGGTGAGCTACTCTCGTTGTTGATTGTTCTCCTCAATCGTAAGCAACAGCAGCTCCACAGTCCAATTGCGTCGAGCAAAGCATACAACATCTACACCGATGCCAATATTTCCGAAGCTCAGAAGCTCATCGCCCTTGTCAAACGGTGCAAATCAAGATTCTCTCAGATACAGAAGATCTGGCCAGAGCATGCGACACTTGGCGAAGTCTTGCGTACTTGCGAAGAGCTTCTTGACTTCAGACACACTGACCCGCTTGCGAAACTCATTACCAAACTCGAGAAGCTGCACGAATATGTGCATGAGTGGCAGAAAGTGGCAAGCTCTGAGTACAGCGCTATCAACATCTACGATGGCATTACCGACCTCATCGTCTCCTGGCGTCAGCTCGAGCTCTCGACTTGGTCACGTATGCTCGACATGGAAGTATCTAACTGTAATGAAGATGCAAAATCGTGGTTTTTCATTGCTTACGAAAACATCGTCGCCGTACCTTTGAGTGCGGGCTCGGGCACTACTGAAGCCCACGATCATGTCGTCGAGCTGCTGAAAACATTAGAGGGCTTCTTCCGCTCCACTGGACTAGGACAATTTACACAAAGACTCGAGATGCTCGAGACGCTTCAAAAATACGTCCATCGCCGTGCAGGAGACTCGGCGTCGCTCTCACTTGTCAGCAGCGCTCTCGCAAATTTCATCTCTTACATGCACAAGTTTGACCAGACGGTACAAGAAGCAATCACAAAGGGCCGCATTAAACTTGAAAAGGACATGAAGAATATCATTCAGATGGCCAGCTGGCGAGATCGGACCATCGCTTCCCTCAAGCAGAGCGCAAAGACATCGCATCTGAAGCTCTTCAAGATCATTCGCAAGTTCAGGACCGTCCTTAAACAACCTGTAGAAACAATCTTACTGATGTCGGTTCCGGATAACACGGCTCTGCTTCCCAATGGTAGTCACGTCACGGAAAATCCTCAATCAAGCTTAGAATGGAAAGAGTGCCAGAAGGAATGCGAACAGAGCATTGCATGTTGGGCACAATTGCCAGCTCGTTTTAAGAACACACAGACCACACTTGGTGTGATGCACGGCATGACAAGTGCATTGGAGTCCTCGCTGAATGGCGCGGACGATTCGAAAGTCTGGCTGCAAGATGTCGAGAGTACGGCTACTGAGCTTCGCAAGGCTACTCCTTCAATACTCAGCGACGAGACCAAAGAGAAAGTCCAGCATCTGAAAGTCCGCAAGCGTACACTGTTTGCGGACGTTCTCAAAGAACTTCGGGAAATGGGATTCAAGTCCAATCTCAGTGGCGACGTGTTGGCTAAGCAGGAGTCGATTGAAGTTGTACTTGCTGCGCTTCCGTGGATCGCCGCAGAATCAGACCAGAGGGCGTTGACAAGCATCAAGTCTTCCGAGCACAGTCTTCACAAGATGCTTCAAACCATGCCACAAGTTCGCAATGCCGCAAGAGAGCACTCCGACGATTTGACAGGCGCGGAAATTGCCAGGAGTATTGCACTCTCAGAAAGCATACTTCAAACGATCATCCAGCAGCGTCACACTATTTCCATGGCTCAAAGTGGCGTCACTACACTTCTTGAACAGGTTCGAAAGACGCATAACCTCGGTAGAGACCACAAAACACTGCATGGCAGTGCTGATCCCTCGTCGTCCGACTACAATGTGGATGTCAGTGCCAAGATGCTGCCAATGATTCTCGAAACCACCATCGGTGTAGTTGAAGCTCAAACCAGGCTTGGAAAGCTTACTACTACCGAGCACGTCTCGGCACTTCGAGAACATGTAATCCAAATCTCGCAACATGCAGCGAAGCTTACCGCATTACCTCTTATGCCTGAAGGGCTGATTCTTGTTGAGACTGAAGAGAACAGGGAACGTGCGAGCGACGAGATTTCTAAACTTCGTGACACATTGACACGCATGAGAGACGCATTGCCGACCCTGCAGCCTGTGGTAC
>Ga0058703_1000197_pt1 | contig 12922 bp, 6 predicted proteins | sample AgamicMgMae_FD_83782 | JGI IMG/M metagenome (GOLD analysis project Ga0058703, IMG submission 83782) | Agave microbial communities from Guanajuato, Mexico - Mg.Ma.e | ecosystem: Host-associated > Plants > Phyllosphere > Phylloplane/Leaf | place: Guanajuato, Mexico | collected 2012-06-04
GTGTCCGAAGCCAGCCTTGGGCTTCTGATGCCGGACGTTGATCTTTGCCTCCTCTTTGAGAAACTCCTTGCAACCCATGCTGTCCGTCACACTGGCGAGAGCGAGAGTGTAGTCACCACCCTTGGTGAGAAGCTCGGTCTCTATTTCGACTTCGGAGCCGTGAATGTCGTTGAGCTTGTACGGTATCCTCTTGTTACCTCTGACGAGCTCGTACTCGATGGCAAAGGGTCCCTCGCCACGCAACCCGACCTTGAATCTGACAGACTGGTCTATGCAGACATCTTGTCTGGGCGAGAGGCCGACGAAGGAGGCATAAGCCGAGGGCTTGACGTCCTGCTCGAGCGCGAGGTTCTGGTCACGCAAAGAGTACCCTTTGTATGTAGCATCACTGATCTCAGTGAAGCGATAGATGTAGTGTCCGGCAGCAGGCGGAGTCAGCTCGACCTGACCCCGCAACCCGGACGCTTCGACAAAGTGGATCGAGCGCTGCCCGTCATCGCGTCTCTCCATCATGTACTGGATGTTGAAGGGAGGAGTGCCGGTAAGGTGGAAGCCTACCCTCAGGCCAATGGATTTGTGTGCGCATTTGTCAAAGATCTCCTCGGTGTCTAATCGAAGACTTGGCTCAGGCGGGTTCTGCAAGAGGCAGGAAGCAGGCTCCATGACTTCACCGAGACAGAACTCCGAGGATATGGCGTTGAGAGTGTACAAGCCGGCCTCGCGTATGTTGGGTCTTTGGTGCGCATTCTTAATGCTAAGACTCTCAACTTTCGCAGACGCGCTGTGATCGCCAGTCGGACCGAGCTGGCTCTCCGGAGTGAAGAGATATTCGACTTGGTATGGCGCATCAAGGAAGCCGCCCTTGCCTGTCGAGCTGAGCTGAATTGGCAAAGCGATATCGCTACGACGGGCAACTTTCAGCGGTCGTTGGGGACTGCATCCGCTCAAAAGAGCCGTGGGCCGCTCATGTACGGTGATTTCCTGGTGTAGGTGTGGCGCTTTTGCATGTGGTCGCTCCTGGCTATCATGGTCTCGCTGTGTATAGGAGACAACGTTGCCCAGAGCATCCTGAACCTCTTCCAGTGAGTACACCCACTTGCCGCTCGTACCCAAGCCTTCCGTTAGGGGAACGGCCACGGATTGGGGTCGTGCCCACGTGACGTCCATGCTGCCTCTGACAACCATCGTAGATGCGTCTTGTTGCGTCAGTGGCGAAACAAAGTCTTCGGGCTGTATGCTCTGCAGATGGGCTTCTTGTTCGACCTTGTTGATCATCTTGCGGTATTTGATCTGGAGAGGTGGGGTTCCAGTGACCTCGAGCTCCACGTCGGACAGTTCGCCGCGACACTTGTGTTGCTGAAGTGGCTTGATGACCGCTCGTGGACATGAGGCAACGAGGGTGTCTTGGACTCGCTTGCGCCGCACCTCCAGTCTAGACTCGTCCACCACCTTTGCCAGAAGATAGAGTCCCGTGTCTCGGACAGGATATCGAAGCGTGAGTGGTTGCTCGTGGGCGGTATGTTGCACGTGTCGCAGGGCTTCCTTGGTCATCTTCTTGATCTGAGATGTTGAAATGTGTATCGTCGTGTTTTCATTAGTTTCAAAGTCCACATGAAGTAGATCGATGCCGATCGGGGTCGTCTGATTAATCTGGATCGGCAAGAACACTTGCGGATGCGTCTTGTCCAGGCAAAACGAGGACTGACCAGGGTTCAGACTCGCAGATCCTTCGGGCAGTATGTGTATGATCTGCTTGCCCAGAATCAACGATTCGTTGTGCAGAATGCTCGAGTGCTTGACATGTCGCTCCGAGATGGCAAGCTCCCTGTCGTAAAAGACCTTTGACAATGCGACCAATCCGGCGCCTAGGGGTATGGGTATCCTGAACATCAAAACTCCGTCAAACAATGCATGCGCCAAAAACAGGACTGTCATGGTGGTCGAGGACCACTCGAGCCATGGTATGCGTAGTTCTGGCAATCCGAAAAGAAAGACTCCGTCGATGGCGACCCATTTCATGAACATCCATAATGACTCCGTGTCCTCCTCTTGTAAGTAGTGAAAGTCATATAGCCTCCACGCGAAGAGCGCGATGTAAAAGGCAACAACGTATAGTCTCTGCTGAGGTGCATCAATGGTGTCGAACGGCACCAAAGGCCCACCATTTTGCGTGAAAGTCTTCAGAGATACTATGTCCGGCAAAGCTGATGTCGGCTTTGTGTTACTCGAGGGCGCGCCATCCTGACGACGATTTGTTTGGGGTGTCCGAGGGAAGGCTGATCGGAGACGAGGTGTGCCGTTCATCGCATAATGCGAGCTGCTTGACTGCGAGAAATCGTGGACTATGAGACGGGGTTTGACTTGATGTGATCACAGGCTACGCGTGACTTCATTGACTTTGTGATCTGTGATCTGGAGCTGTGCTGGCACGTCTTTTTACTGGTGTTGATTTAGGTTCCACTTCACATTCAAGTGATTGTTTCTTGTGACGCGAGCTTCAAGCGCGAGATATCGAACAATTCACCGGTCCGTGCAGCCATTGCGGAACGGGTCCGCTGTCTAGCGCGATCTGCTCTGTCGTGACTTTCAATGACGGCTTCTACATCTCGATCTCACACTGAAGTCTGTACATACATTACTGCCTTAGACATGGCAGACGACACACGGCAAACGAAGCTGGTCTCAGCCCACGAGGTCCAAGGCGACAAGCCTTTCACCAGCAAACAGTGGGAGGGTGCCGAGCCATCTTACAAGCCGCCGCAGAATGCGAACCTCATGCCAGGCGGCACCGAGCATACGGCGGGCGGCAGGACCACCGGCGATGTGAGCATGGCCGACGCGGCGCAGACGATCAAGTGGGAGGATTGGAACCAGCTGCCGAAGAAGCCTTGCGTACGAGACTCGCTCATGACTGGGATTGGTACGGGCGCTGCCATGGGCGCCACGAGAGCGATTTGGAAAGGTAAAGTTGCCCATCGCCTTGATCTAGACATGATCGCATGACGACGGAGCCACTAACATCATGACTAGCTCCGGTATGGACGGCTTGCAGCTGGGCCGTAGGCACGTTCTGCTTCGGCTCGTTCGCCATGTATCAGTACTGCAACTATCAGCGCCTGGCGGAAAAGGAGGGAATGAAGCGCGCCATGGAGATCATCGATCGCAAGCAGGTCGAGAGGAAGCAGAAGGAGGCGAGGTTGGAGCGCGCGCGGGACTTACGGAGAGAAAGGAAGGAGCAGGAGCAGGAGGAGCAGTTTGCGAAACTTCGGGTGGAGAAGGGTACTGATGGCGGCAGTGTCAGTGTCAGTGGCAATGGCGGCGACAAGAGTAGTGGCAGTGCCGGACCATGGTGGAAGGTCTGGTAAGATGCTATATCTGCTGGACTCTGGGCATCATCGTGCGCCTCAAATTCATGCTATCCCGTCTGCCAGTCGGCCACAAGCCGTAACACCACGCTATGTGAGCAACCAAAGAAAGCAAATCCACAGACTTCAAACTCGATAGCATGCAACCTAGACGACCGCATCCGCCATCTCCACCATCCTTTTCTCAATCTCTGCTCTCCACTTGTTGATCACGCCATGGTCGAGCCACCTCAGTCGACTACTACCTCTATTCCTCGCCGCTTCCGCCCACACGAACAAGATCCGCAGATTCCACAGCTCCCTGTCATCAAACGTCCTCACGCTCCTCGACAACGCAAGTCTGTCATCAACCACAGTCCCCCGTTGGTCAATAGGCACTCCACAGTGCTGGACGGGCGGCAAGATAAGACCCAGATCAGCTTCATCAAGATCGCGGAACGACTCCAACTTCAAGAACCATTGCCAGACCTTGCGCCACCCCGGAGTGGTCGGCGCCTCGTTGAGCAGTGCGAGCGATGAGCTGAACAGATTCGGGCTCGCGATCTGCGCCGGCGCCCGTCGTACGTGCAGAGTCGGGCTCTCTCGGAACGATGCGAGGTGTTCCGGATTGGCCACCAAGTCAAGCGTGACCGGCCAACAGCTCGGGTCATCGGTGCGTATGCTGACGATCGTCTGAAGCTCGGGTAGCAAGCAGGGCGCCCTCACCTGCTTCGTCTCGCCACTGCGGAGCTTGAGATGCAGGGCCAGAGGGATTGGTCGCTGTGTGTCTTGGTCCAAGGCTACGATGCAACGTGGCTCAGCCGCGAAGACCCACAGGTGACGGAGAGCTTGTAAGTGGACGGCATTGTCGAGGACGTCGCTGGGAAATAGAGGATAGAATGCGCATAGCAATGAAGCCACGGCGAGGTTTGATGTGCCGAACGTGTATGTGCCCCCACCCAGGAATAACGTGCCTACCGCAAGGTGTACAGCAAGGTGAGAGCCGTATGTAGTAGACGCGTCTGTCCGGCCGTGAAGCCGACGCAGATATCGGAAGGTGTCGATGTCGCCCGTGCCAGCCATGATCGTTGCCGCCGAGAGAGCCAGAAGGTCGATGCAGCGCCTGACGGTGTTCCTGGTCAGTAACGCGTCGTAGTAGTATGCCTCCTGCTTCGAAATGGTCGTGAAAAGCTTGAGATAGGAAAGCACCTCGTCTCTTGCCTGGTGGTTACCGCTGCCCGCGAACTTGAGACTGAGACTCCAGCCAAGAGAAGCGATGACGTTGAGCACGGGTATGTCCTCACTGATGAGCTGCGGCAAGCGGGCCATGTGCTCGATCTCGGTGTCAAAGCGGCCGAAGTATTGAAGCGAGCATTCCCGTGGAAGGTTCTTCCGGATCCACCCTGCTTCGTCCGTGATCTCGTCCCACATGATGAGGTTCTTCGCTAGGCTGCGGAGCAGTAGAATGTCCGGGCGTACGTGGTCCAATTGAGCAAGAGTATCCGGCACGTCGATCTTGCGAGCGACTGTCTTGTCGCCGGTCTTCATAAAGATCAGCGCGATAGCCATGACGGCGCCCGCAATTGCTTTGTCGACCACGTGCACTCGCTCTACAGGTCGCGAACCAACAGCAACGGACAGCAGCCGTTCCAAAAGCCCCATGCCGTGCAGACCTTGGAGATCGAGTCCTTTGCCAATATTGATGAAGCCCAGAGCGAAGCCTGCCCCCAGTCTGTAAGACTCGTCTCGAACCGGGGCGACAGGGGCTCCTGCTTCGTCATTCTCCTGGCTCTCAATCTCAGAGAGCATGATCTCGCTCATACGTCGATGCTGGGTGTTGAAGTATAGCAAGCCGATACCCATCAAGCCTGCAGTCTGAGTCAAAGGGGACACGTTGAGTTCTGCGGCACCGGCAGGAAGCATTCGCGAGATATGCACCGACAGCATGCGAGTGATGAGTGAGTCCATAGTTCCGAGATACGAGGCAGAAAGGCCAAGCAACAGACCGATCGAGGTCATGGTATGCTTGGGAGTGAGGTACTTGAACGCTAGCCACTTGGCAAGAGTTCTCAGATGGCCATTGAGTCCAAGCGCGAGCAGGAATCCGGCATGGCGATTCGTGAGCTCAGCTGGCCGGTTGAACACAATCCACGAAGTGTCAATGCCCGTCGCCTTGCGAGAAATATGCAGACCAGCGGACACGCCAGCGTGGAAGAAGGCCCAGCTCAACTTCTCCTCTGTAAAACCGGTTCTGTCCGCGCTGATGGTGTTGTCCATTGGCTTCATCTGGCAAAGCATGCTAAAACCAGGAACGTGAAACTTCTCTGACAACAATGGCCGCTGACTTTCGAAGTGTACCATGCCATTACCTGGAGATAAAGCCATCGTACGTGTCATGACCCATTGCATGACGCGTTTCTGCTGTTCCAGGTACTCCATGTCAGACCATTCTGGACGAGGGGCGCACTCGGCAACTTGCAAAGCGGACGGATTCGTGAGTCTCGATGCCTCGACATACCGCCGGTCCTCGGCGAATATCTGTAGAATGACAGCATGCCTGTCGACCTCGTGGGTCTTTGCAATCACCGGGGACCGCTCGGCAAGGGCAAACACAGTGTGGATGTCCTCGGATCTGGTCGTGAGCGCACGCTGGGACGCATTCCCGTATGTCCGAGTGTGATCCGTTGAATGCAGAAGATCCTCACGACCGACGACTTGAAGCATTTCAGCACGCCATGTTGTATTCGGATGACTCTGACAATGTGCAATCGCGTCCCTGATGGGTGCTGTCACGGCCTCAGGGAGCGTTTCGAGGAGGACACCGCTAAGTCCACATCTGTCCATCAATTCCACGACTGCTGCCGGGTCGTATTTTGTACCGGGTAGCTGCTCGAGGAATTTTCGCAGCGCTTTGGTTCGGGGCAGCAGCTCTCCTGCCTCGACTAGAGCGAAAGGTCGATCGCTTGTACCATGGATTTGCGCGGCAGCCTGACCGAGACTGGGAAAGCTAGCACTCTCGTCTCCGAGCAACGCACGCTCGATCCAGAGGAAGATAGACGGTGGTGTCGTGTGTTCGAAATTCGACATCGTGTTTTCGAGGCCCATGACTGCGTCCGAAAACACCCAGTCATCAGTGGCTCCTTCGATCTCGTAATAGTTACCGATCCGAGCATTCCAGCCATCCAGCTGTAGCCAATGGCCCATTTGAGCAAGCGCCGCAGCAAGGAAAGTCTGAGCCTGCCGGTCCTGATAGCTCTCTGTAGACAGTAGCTTCCATTCTTCGCGAAGAAGGTGAATTGCGAACAAGAGTCTGGCCGTGGCTGACCGTCTTTCATCCGTCCGGTCTGTGCTCTTCAGCCATTCAATCTCTTCCGTGGTAACATGATGCAGGAATTGGCGAGTCCTGGCTTCCCATTCGGTCATGGACCCTTTCAAGCCCAGAGACAGGCTATTTGATGACTTCTGTGTTTGCCGAACTGGACGAGCTGATGGTGATAATCGTGACTCGGAATTGGCAGAGCTCAGCCACGCCCAAGCAGATCCTTTGGGCACCCGATCTGCTGACCTTACTTCCGTGTCGGACTGCTGGGTCTCTCTTCTTGCGCGCCGTCGAGGCGTACGCTGAGCCCTTGTGCGTGCCGTATCTGGAGTCAGAGAACCGACGGCGAAACTGAACATCGTCACTATCAATGCCTGCCATTCTGCTTCTCCGTAGTCGCTGGAGCAGAGCCGCTCAGATCGAAGAAACTCGCTTGCTGCTATCCATAAGCGAGAAACTGCTGCACGCATGTCGCCACTCAGAACGAAACGACAGACGTTTAAAGCACGAGACACACGCGGGTTGTGAGGACCAAGTATCAGCTGCAATCGATATCTGTGACCATCCACCATGCTGAGGTCAACATGTCCGAACGGCGCGTGACTGAGCATATGCACTGCAGAGCTTTGAAGTTGGGTAAGCCTCGTCCGGCCGACCTCACGATTGCCGCTCTCCAGGTCTGCACGCGTATCGGATGGATCAGACCATCTTGCCTTTTGAGGAAGCGTGGTTCGCCACGAGAGGCCCGAAGCGGGAACCACTTGCAGACCTGGCTGACTATCCGAGTAGACTATGGCCTCTGACGACTCATGTCCTATCTTGACTATATCCTGAGCTGGGTACGTCTCTGTGGACGACGTTATCAGAGGCACAGAGATACTCGTGACCGCAGTCGTTTCAGATGATGTGCGCGCTGGATCGTCGGACAAGACATTGAGTGGTTCAGCGATGCTGAGCTCGAATTTGAGCAGCTGATGGGTGGGTTTGTTCGCGACAAATAGGGATAGGACTTTTCGATCGTTCTCGACCTGTCGATTCTCCAACAGCGTGTAGACACGGACGTTTGCGGCAATCTCAGCACATTGTTGGTCGGACATCGTGGTCATGTCTAACGGGAAAGAGTGTACTTCGCGCACGACGAATTCTTGCTTCGAACCGTCACTCGTGCAATCCAATGCAGACTCGAGACCCGTGGAGGTCTGCGTTGCCAGAAATAGTCGTTGGACCCGGGCGACCTCTTCCTGTTGGGCATTGCCTACACTGTGACCATCAACCTCCATTGTGTCATCGTCGTCGTCATCGAATCCGACACTCTTGCTGAAGACGCTGCCTGGCGTCGAGCCTCGGCTCTTTCGAAAGATTGATGCACCGAGGCTACGTCTGTCGGCAGCCCCGAACGAGGTACCTCTCCTTCCGGGTCCTCCATGGCCGGCATTTCCACCAATGTGTGCTCTGGCTGGGTCGGCAGTCGATAGATCTCCTCGCGAGAGAAGTGAACTGATTCGCCTGGACCCTTTGGTCGGGTCTTGCGAGGTCTGAAAGTCGGGATCCATTTGAGAAGCCATGGCCTCTTCGTCATTAGCAGCTCGTTTGATATTGTGCTGCGACGTCTTGCGCTTGGAAGCCGAGGTGTCGTTTGGTAGGCGGATCGAGGCAGCAAGACTCTCGCGTGTTCTGTCGCGATGACGCGCAGCCGGTGTTGCCACCCCTGTTCCCGGCCCGAGGCTGACGTGCGAGGTTCTCCGACGTGCTCGAGATGCTTTGAGAGCGGCTCTAGCTTCTACAATGGAGGAGAGAGATTGCGGACGTAGATACCAGCCTTGCCAAATGGTCATGTGGCCAGAGTCTCGGTTGACCGTGACTAGCAACAGTAGAGGAGCCAGCACAGTAGTATCATCGCTCTGCCGCAGCTCATCTCTATCCGAAACGTAAATGACCTCCTCGGATTTGCCGAGATCGTCATACTCGACTAGCAATTGTGGTTCTGTCAGACGAGATGAATGGGTCGACGCTGCGATGGTAGAATGTGAGAGGGCGCAGAATTCGCCCAAGGGGTCAGTAAGGGAGTAAATCTTGGGAGCCTCCCCATCATCATCCTTGATTGGCGCTTTGAAGAGTTCGGACAGAGAAAGTTCATGCTCGTCAACGATTCCACGCGATGCAGAGGCCCCGTCCGCCGCATAGATCGAGACCCGGTTGCGACCTAGGGGTGTTCCTGCTTGATTCGGAATTTGCGCTCGCCGCAGTGAAGAACCTTTGATCACCTGTGATTGCGACAACAAGGTGGACGACTGAGCCGTGGTGAGCTCGGCCTTCCGCTGTATCAAGAGACCTTCTTGTGCTGCATATACCCTTACCACCTCGAAAGGCAAGTGAACGGTATAGGCTGGTCCAGAAAGAAAGTGGATCTGCATTTCCCGTTCGAGGACAATTACGAGAGCTCGGTCATCACCCGCTCTTCGTGATGGTACTTTGACTCTTGAATTCGTCTGGTCCCGTCTGGCCTCCAGAGGAACATGGCTGCTGGATCCTGAAACCCTTTGCTTTCGTTTGTGCCCCGTTTCTCCCGGACCGTCCGTGACAGCCACCGACACGTGCTCGTCAACATACTCGGAGACTCCAGTGTTGTTCGCTCGGAACCGTGGAAAATTGGCGAGCAGCGTTGACCGTACCTTCTGGCCCGTCTTGTCGAATCGAAACAGCAATCGTATATAGCCATCCGAGGAGTAGACCACCGTGTCCTCAGTCCTGAGCACCTCCTCTTCCACATCCTGGCTGTGAGTGTTGAATGTATCCCACGAATAAGAGCTCTTCGGCGGATCATGTGGCAGTATACCTTCTCCGATCAGATAAGGCAAGGCCGTGGGTGAACGGACACCCAGGGCTACGACTCCGGTCATCTCTAAGCTCTCGGATGTGATGTGACTGGCGCATGATGGCGTAGTTAGTCCTGTCGCCACGTAGTCACCTGCTCCCGTTGCCTGACAGGTTGTCTATCACAATCTTGAAAAGCTCAATGTCACTGCTAAACCCATGTATAATCAAGGTGAAGTTGGGCTATGCCCCGCGGTGCAGTGGACGCGTCAAGCTTCGCGTCGCAAACAGATGACGACCTTTCCTTTGCACCGCCTTCAAGCTTGCACTCTACCTCACCTTACTGTAACCACTGCAAAATTACTTACGAGCGTACGCCGATAGCGTTCTGCCTGAGAGCTGCGCTTGGAGCAACATCCAAAATGGCAGGCCCGAGGATAATCAGGCAGGGCAAAAGATTGCAGATATGGTCAGTTCCATATCTGCTCACGCTCGGTGCATGGCACTTCTAACACCCATACCCAGTCATGAGACACCCCGACGGCTCTACAACACCCAGATATATCCCATAACGTCCTCCAATGGCTCCAACATCCTCATCTCCGGCACCGATGCTGGTCTGCACATCACCTGGAGTGGTGGAAGACCGCTATATTTCACCTCGAAGAGCGAAGGACCTGTGGTTAACGGTGCAAACCACGACGATTCAGCAGATGTGGAGATTTCCGAGGAGCCAGAGTCGGATGACGAGGCGCTGTTCGAATCGGACGACGATGAGGTTGACGACGAGAAACCCTACCCGTCCGACGTGCAGGATGTTGAGCTACGATTTGGCAGCCCTGTGCTACACATTGCCGTGCCTCATCTACCTGCGCAATCCGCCCGCTCAGCAGACGTGCCCGAGCTATTCGCACAATCAATCGTCCTGGTTGCGGCATCCTCTGATGGCACAGTGAGACTAGTAACGTTACCTCTCGACCCTCCATCTGCGGCAACGAAGCGGAAGAGGCGACTAGGCGCGCGCGTCTGTACGTTGGAAGACACTGCAAGGAAAGGGATACCACGCTGCCTAGCATTAACTTGGACATCAATCAATGGCAATGACGAGCAGCAACCACGTGGACGCCAAACGCGGTCACAAAGTGCATCACACGCTGAAGACACTGCTGCATCCTCTCACCATGCCTTGCTCGTGGCAGTTGGCACCTCTGACTTTTCGGGCAAACTCTGCCTCTATCGGGTACCGATCTTGACCAACGAGGACAAGTCCTTCTTTCGCACCGAGTGCTTGCCGATCCAATCGCACTATTTGTCGGGCTTCAGCACTTCGATCTCCTTCAACACCTCTTCTTCCTCTTCTGAACGGCACGCACTGCTGCTGATCGCCGATGTGAAAGGCTATCTGCGTGTCTACGACCCGTTTGCATCAAAATCTGCCTCTACGCGCATCACTCAGGACAACAACTCCAGCCAGCATGGGGCATGTGTCGCAACGTTGACTGCAAGCTACCGGCTGCCTCGCGACACTGCACCCACGCAACCTAGCCTCGCACACCGGAAGAAAATCCTGGATGCACAATGGCTTCGCGACGGACACAGCATCATCGCGCTCCTCGAAGACGGCGAGTGGAGCATCTGGGACCTCGACGGTGCTTCTTCTCAGACTTCGAATAAGCAGCTCAGTCCGCCTTCAGAATTTGTCATTCGTGGCTTCATTGGTGACGCGCCGGAATCTTCCTCCGCCGCTGTCGACAGCAGATCGAAATCTCAGCTCGTGCCCATGACTCCTAATACTCGGCGTGTGCGTCAGGAAAACCTCTTTAGCGGTCCGTCAGTCGCGCAACCAGGCCTCGCAGCACGCGGCGGCATCTCCGTATCCTCCACTGTCACAGCTCATGGCTCAGTCGAGGAGTCTATGACGCTATGGTACAATACCGCAGTATACAGCATCCCGTCTCTAACAAACCTATGGCAACGCAGCACATCCAACAACGGACGAGACACCGGCTCACTCCACGGATCCAGCCTATCGCGCATCGACGATCTAGACCTGCAAGGCGAAACCATCAACAGCGTCGTCCAGCTTCCCCCACGGCAGCCCAGACAGCTCGCGTCCGGATTGGGCAGCTTCAACGCGCAGCGCGACCTTCTCGTGACTGCCGAGCACCGGACCATTATCCTGGCAAGCGCGAGACAGCACGCGCCGGCGCGTCCGCTTTTTGCGAGGGAGCCTGAGAGCCCGACGCGCAGGCAGGACCAGGTGATGCTTGATCGGGGCGACCTGGATGTTGGTGGTATGGGCAGGATGCTAGATAGTATGACTGGTATTGAGAGGACGGGGGCTCTGGTCAGGGGTAAGAGGGTCGGGTTTGCGGCGCACTGAAAGCAGGAATACCGGCGCAGGGAGAATTTTAGCGAGGTGTTCTGGCGACAGACCGAAATTTGAGCACGGTTTTGGTGTTTTCGAACAGGTCTATGCATATATCATCAGGCCGCACTCTGCTGGACGTTTTCAGCGCTGCAATGGCTTCTCCTGCAGCACACGAGCCTGAGCAATCCTACCAGTGGACGACTCGTACCAAACGGCTTCGCCGGTCGCGCGTCAAGGTGGAGCACTCGATCAAGGCCAATGATCCTTGCTCAGTATTACGCGCGATACATCAAACGCATCCGTCCGGGCTGTCCTCGCGGACTCGGCCACCCGTTCCCTTCCTCTTCACATTCGGAAGGACACGGGAGGACGGATGAGCACGGCCTTACTTCACCGCGCGCGGAACTCGAGTCCCATAATGGATGAGGACGGTTCTGCGCTCATGCATAGAAGTCGTTCCTTTTGGGATGCGCGAGACTTGCTGTGCTGGTGGGGCGGCTGTGACATCTATGGGTTTATCATGATTGACATTTCGCTGTGCCACAAAGACATTTCAGCCTTTCTTACGGAGATCGACAAGCTCAAACTGTAGTCCGTTGAGCTCATTCACATGTCCAGGCCGGCTTGCGTCGGTGTACAGGTTAGTCTGCTCGTGAGGATGAAAAAGGCCGGGCAGATGGCAGCCCAGAATCGCCTGCTTGCCGGGCGGATCGGTGAGCCTGAAGATGCCGTGATCGGGATCGCGCGTGGGTGCGCAGACGATGGAGATGCTCTCGGGAAGCATGACCTGGTAGCCGACCGAGGTGTGCAGGTCGCGGCTGGACAGGAAACAGGTCTGCGTCGGGTGGGTGTGGATCCAGCCGCAGACCATTAGCTGCTCGCCGTCTACGTAATCGAAAAGCGCGTTGTCTCCCTCCTCGGTCGTATCACATGTGTCGCTAGTGCTGTTCTGGTCAGGGACGACCAGGTGGGAGATGAAGAGTGCGCCAGAGATAAGGCTGCCGCATAAAATCCCGCATGTCTCCAGGTTCTGGCTTGTGTTCGTTTGGGCCAGGTCGAGGAAGCGGGAGCGTA
>Ga0058703_1000200_pt1 | contig 12805 bp, 12 predicted proteins | sample AgamicMgMae_FD_83782 | JGI IMG/M metagenome (GOLD analysis project Ga0058703, IMG submission 83782) | Agave microbial communities from Guanajuato, Mexico - Mg.Ma.e | ecosystem: Host-associated > Plants > Phyllosphere > Phylloplane/Leaf | place: Guanajuato, Mexico | collected 2012-06-04
CCATCCCCCTCAGCGTCTTGTTACTCCTATCCGCGTAGCCCTCACTCTCCAGCAGCGTACCCCGCGTGTGCTCAATCGTCTCTCTCTGCCTGCTCAAATCGGCAAGTGTGTTGCGACCGATGTCCTCTGTGTCCAGAGCCACGCGCTGACTGTCCCTCAATCGTTGACTCGACCGATCCAAGCGTTCTGTACCGGAGAGTAACTGCTGCCTTTGCTCCAGTTGGTCATCGCCGCTCGGATCGTCCTTGTATCGTCGTCCTAGTAGTGCGGCGCGGTCGCTTGACAGTGACTCGAGCTTGCGCTTTGCAATGTCGACGTCGTGTTGGTAGTTGCGGAACTTGGCGTTGACTTTGCCTTTTTGATTCGCGGGCAGATTCTCTTTCTCTAGTCTCATCGAGTCCAGCTAAGGGAGTGTTAGTTGAGTTGTGGGCCGGGAGAAATGACCGTGGTTCGTACCAGCTCTTTGGCCTCGTCGAGGGACCGTTGCGCATTGCTTACTGCTGCTTTGCGCTGCTCGCCTGAAAGTTCGGATACTTGGTCGAGTTTCTGATTCAGGTCTGCTTGTACCAGTCGGAGTTCTGCCTCGTAGTTGCTGAAGAGCTCGGGGCCGCCGTCGTTCGACATTGCGAATGTGGAGGATATTTGCGATCGGTCTGGTGCGGGAGTATCTAGTTCGTTGCAAGCAGGAAGTTGTAAGACGTCAAGAGCGGTGGTGTAATGAGTACAATCGTTGCAGATGAGAATGTGAATGTGTATGCCTGGCCTGGATTGTAATATGACGCGGAAGGCCGGATTGGCGTCGCAACCAAGGTTCGCTCACGTGATGCGGCTCTGCGTCTCCACGGCTGTTTGCGGACTGAGTTCCAGCCGGTGCAATTGCCTCGGTTCGACCCCAGATGTGTTGCGGCACGCATTCGCCGAGGATAGGTACTGTACAGTTGGTATGCCGCTACGGCCGACGACGTTTACTAATAACCATCCATTCCATCGCGATCTTGAACTTCTCCGCTGACATTTGACTTGTGACCTTGCCATCTCATACCATCTCCAACTTGAAATCATATTAATCGGCACCATGGCTGTCGAACGTATCACCTCTGTTATCAAGCAAATCACTCCTGGAAAGAGCGGTCTTGACCTGATGTAAGCCGAAGCTGTCCATTAAACATTTCCCATTAACCGGCCTAACCTTTGCTTAGCCAGGAGCAACACCCAGACGATGTTGTCATCACCCTCGCCGTCCGAACACCTCTCTGTAAGGCCAAGAAGGGAGGCTTCAAGGACACTCTCCTAGACACCATGATTTTCTACACATTGAGAGAGGTCCTGCAACGATCTAGGATCGACCCAGACCTTATTGAGGACGTCTGTCTTGGAAACGTAGGTCTTTCGAGAGAATACCACCGTCTGACAAGCTTTGACAATCGTGATAGGTTTCCGATGCCAAAGCAGCATACTTCTGCCGTGCTGCTTCTCTGGCCGCAGGCCTTCCAAAGACCGCTGGTGCCTCGTCTGTCAACCGCTTCTGCAGCTCTGGATTGAAGGCGGTCCAGGATATCGCCAACCAGATCATCAACGGCTCGATCGACGTCGGAATCGCCATGGGTGCCGAATCCATGACCACTGGCGGCGACCGCCTCGAGCGTCCATTCGCCGATGAGATCCTCCAGGCCAACCAAGACGCAGCCGACTGTATGATGCCCATGGGATGGACCAGCGAGAACGTCGGCAGAGACTTTGACATCACAAGAGAACAGCAGGACAAGTACGCGGCTGAGTCGTACCGTCGCGCAGAGGAGGCACAAAAGGCGGGCCTCTACGACGACGAGATCGCTCCAATCACCGTGAAAATCAAGGACGACAAGACCGGCGAAGTCAAGTCAGTCACTCTGACCAAGGACGAGGGTCCAAGATGGGGCACCACATACGAGGGTCTCAGCAAGATCCGCCCAGCCTTCAAGGACCTCGGCGGTGACCGCAGCACTGGCGGTAACTCTTCCCAAGTCACCGATGGAGCCGCCGCCGTACTCCTCATGAAGCGCAGCAAGGCTCTCGAGCTCAAGCAGCCAATCGTAGCCAAGTTCGTCGGCGCCACTGTCGCCGGTCTCGCGCCCCGAATCATGGGTATCGGCCCAACCGTCGCGATTCCAAAGTTGCTCTCCAAGTTCCAGATCTCGCTCGACGACTGCGATGTCATTGAGCTCAACGAGGCGTTTGCCAGCATGGCTGTCTACTGCAAGGACAACCTGAAGATTCCATACGAGAAGATGAACCCTCGTGGTGGTGCCATTGCTCTCGGTCACCCGCTTGGTTGCACCGGTGCGAGACAGATTGTCACTGGTCTGAGTGAGTGCAGGAGGCAGAAGAAGAAGATCCTGTTGACTTCCATGTGCATTGGTACCGGCCAAGGTATGGCTGGTCTGTTCGTCAACGAGCAGGTGTAGGGGGCCTTTTATGAACAGTCTTGGATATCATTTGTTACGTATTGACTCATTTTCTCTGTGAGAGATCTCTATCCGTCATGGCCTTTGTTCACAATCCTGCCATCATCGCTAAATAGGCAGCGCCATCTCATCGTCCTCGTCACCTTCGGGCACCGAAAGCCTCGCCTGTGTCGCCGACTCTTCCTGTCCATCGTCGCTCTTCCCCCGATGCTTGAGCTTATTCATGAAACTACCCAGTCGTGTAGGGCCCTTCTTCTTCTTCTGTGCATCTTCTTTTTCGGGTATGTCCGCAAAATACGTCCCATACGCGCCCATACGCATGGTTTCGCGCTCCGCCGCCCATGCCTTCAGAGCCTCCATGTAGGCTTCGCTGCGTTCTGTAGGGGGTTTTGAGGGTCGTGGCGCTCGGGGCGGGGGGTCGATCATTGCTTGTGCGTAGTCTGGAAGGACTTCGTTGCGTGGTGGAGAGGTGGAGTGGGGTGGGTTCTGTGTGGTTGGGATTGGTACTGTGACGGCGCGTGAGGGAGGCTGTACGGTGGGCGGAGAGTCGAGTCGAGTACTGCGTGTGCGTAGTCGGGTAGTGATCCGTTTCGTTGTTGATTTGTCGCTGGAGCGGCTTGTGTGTAGGTAGGTGGAGAGTCGTCTCGTGGTTGTAGAGCATCTTGCGCTGCTTCTGCGGCTTTGGCCTCTTCGGCGCTGGGGTTGGTCATGGTTGTAGAGAGCTATGGATTAAGGCGTCAAAGGCGCTCAGGGTGCAGTGACAATTAATGAATGCCACTAAAATATGAGTTTGAGGTGTTAAGCAAGGTAATGGATTGGTATTTGTCTGGCAAGGAGATAGTTCGCGATCTACCTTATCCAATCGTCGGGTCTTTGTGAATAGTACCTACCTACAGAAATACGGAAGTATGAGGGACATGATGGAAGATTTTGTGAGAAAGCCCTTTGCCCGAACGTCATTGGACGAGTGTACCGTGGTCAGAGACTTAGCGCTTGGCGATTAGGGGCGCAATGCAGTATCTGCCCTGCGGTCTCGGCCGTGCAATGCGCTTTTTGAGAATAGAATATGGCTTGCCGCAAGAATGTTGTGAATGTGATTGTTGGATGAAGTAGTCTGTACTCGAGTATCACTCGTCATACGCGTGACCGTTGCTTCGATCGGCGAAGACAAAATTCCAAGACCGACCAGTCAGGGCTTGGCATTGCAGCATGTGCACTCCGTAAGGTATTTCCAGCAGTATCCCAACAGCGGTCGATATCAGTACGAGCCGGAACACGCTCCCGATGCTCATTCTGAAAGGAAGAAGGAGACTATCGTTTTCCAAGCTGTGATCACAAACCCGACAGCCTTGTTATTCTCCTAAGACTCTCGCTGCAGCCTTGATTCCGCGCAATCTCTCATGTCTCTCAACAAACGAACGGGCTTGTCGAGTCTCCGCAGACCTGGATCAAGCTACCGAGGTCTGAGTGACCAGAAGAAAGCAGATAATCGACACGATTCGTGTTTGACAGTTCATGTATGCGTTCTGACACGTTTAGGCGTAAATGAACAAGCAAGCAAAGGGCACGAACTGCCAGACGCAGGAGCACAAGCTTTCCAAATTCAAATCATGGCCGACAAATGGCTTTTGCTGATGGGCTCAAGACCGCGATGAGCAGATCCAGGTCCTTCGATACCGTATAGCATCACCGTGCTGCTCAGGACTGTGGATGTTGAAGACACCAGACAGGTTAAAACAAGGTTACATGAATTGATGCACGCCGTCGAAGATCGCGCGTTCCGGATTTCGGGAACTTCACCCAAACAGGCCGCCAAGCATTGTGGGGGGATCCTCTTGGTTGCTTCACCTCTTCCAGCCAACCTCCTGGTCGTAATTTACCACTTTCTCACATCAAGAACCCACACCCATTTGCATCTATGCTTCCTCTTCCCCACCGTACTACTCGGTATATCCGTCTCCGCATGCCGACACCCGACAGCCATGGGAGTGGAAGAGGCTGTGCAAAAAGAAGTGCTGCTGAAACAATAGCCCTGCTTCCTCTACACCTCAACCAGGCTAGATGCGAGCTGGACATAGCCGGGACACGAGCGATGGCACCGGCTTGTGTATGTGGGCTTGATATCAAGCATTCCACCGCTCCAAATGTTACTGAGCTACCCAACCTTGCAACCCGGGACGAGTTTCAAAGCATTTGTTTACTCCCTCACATCGCACAGATCGTCTACACTTGCCTTCAAAATCCCTCACTGTCTCACACTGAGCACTGCAGTAAGCTCTTCCACCACCGTATCCGTTGTTTGAGATGCCGCACAGTCACAGTGTTCGTCCTCAACAATGCACTCGACTGCCGTATTCAGACAGCCATGCAAAGCACGACCGGTATCACCATCACATAGCGCGCTCTCGATGAACCTCGCCAAGTATCAGAAGTGGGTGCCTCAAGCCAGGACTGACAACAAGTTGAAGATATAAGTATATCCCATTTATCCTTCATCCAGTACTCCTCTCATCACCTTCATCGCATCTCATCTTATCCATCTTTCGAGCATCTCTTTTCTAGCAGGCCTAGTCCACACTTTCGTTACACAACACCTATACACACACTCGCTTCTTAATCTTTCAATCTCGTCCCCTCTTCAACCATCAAAATGAAGTACACTACTGCCATCCTTCTCCTCTCCACCCTCGCTGTCGCTGCCCCAGTCGACAAGCGTAGCCAGGCCTACGGCGGTGGCGGTGCTTCTGGCTCAGCCTATGGCGGTGTCTCTGGCGGTGTCTCCGGTGGTGCTTCAGGAGGAGCATCAGGTGGTGTGTCAGGCGGTGCTTCAGGAGGAGTTTCAGGCGGCATTGGTGGCGGCGTCTCAGGTGGCGCATCAGGTGGTGCCGGAGCTGGTATCGGCGGCTCAGCAGGCATTGGCGGCGGCGCATCTCTTGGTGGCCACGCTGGTGCAGGTGCTGGTGCAGGCGGTGTCGTTGCCGGTGCTGTTGGCGCTGGTCTGCACGGCGCAGCCGGCCTTGGTGCTGGTGTCTCCGGCATCATTGGTGGCATTCTCGGTGCTGCTGGCAAGGCAGGTGCTGGTCTTGGTGCCGGCATTGGCGCACACGGCGGTCTTGGAGCTGGCTTGAGCGGTTTCGGTGGCCTTGGAGCTGGTCTCTATGGCTCTGGAAAGGGCGCTGCGGGTGCAGGCATTGGCGGCTCTGCTGCTGGTGGTGTCTCTGGCGGCGTTGGCGGTGGTGCTGCCGGCGGCCTCAGCGCTGGAGTTGGGGGCGGCGTTGGAGGCAGCGTTGGCGGCGGCGTTTCTGGAGGTGCCAAGGGTGGTGTCGGCGCTGGAATCGGTGGTGGCGCATCTGGAAGCATTGGTGGTGGTGCCGGCATTGGCGGCGGTCTTGGCGGCGGTCTCGCCGGTGGACTTGGCGGTGGTCTCGCCGGTGGAATCGGTGGTGGTGCCCACGGTGGCCTTGGTGGTGGCATTGGAGGCAGTGTCGGTGGTGGCCTTGGTGGTGGCCTTGGCGGTGGCCTTGGTGGTGGCATTGGCGGTGGTGTCTCCGGCGGCGCTAAGGGCGGCGCTGGTGCAGGAATCGGTGGCGGCGCAGCTGGCGGTGTCTCTGGAGGTGCCGGTGCAGGTGTTGGAGGCGATGTTGCTGGAGGTGCCGCTGGTGGTGCCGGCGGTGGTGCTGCTGCAGGCGGTGTTTCCGGTGGTGCTGCCGGAGGTGCGTCAGGCTCTGCAAGCCCTTCTCCATCTGGTGTCGCCGTTAGCCCAGAGAACGCAACCCCATCTCCATCTGCAGGCTCCGGATCTGGTTCATACGGCAACTACTCCCCAGCTCCAAGCTCTACTGAGGCCTCCCCAGTTGGTGCATCCTCTGCGCCATCTTCCCCAGCCGCCGCTACATCCACTCCAGGGTCAGGCTCTGGCTCATACGACTCTGCCTCCCCAGCTCCAAGCTCGACCGAGGCCTCTCCAGTCACTCCAGCAACTCCTGCCCCAGCAGCTTCTTCTCCAGCCGACACTGCCTCGTCGTCTATTCCCTCCCTTCCTTCGCCATCTCCATATGCCTACAAGGCCTACAACTAGACGGAGATACACTTCCGACTCCCTGACACTCAAGGGAACAAAACGGTGACAGAGATTGACGGTTACCCACGCTCATTACATACAACTGACTACAGTCACTCCTTACGATTTTCACGTTACAAACAGCCACATCTGGCAGATCTTTGCATTAGGCGCAATAATCAAGTACATAATACCTACTTTTCTTAGAATATGAGATGCTCTTCTTTCAATGTTTGTTTGTGTTTTTTGGTGACCTCGCTTTTGTTGCTCCATCACTCAGGTTTTTCAGTTTTATCATCACATCCTGATGCACAACTTCGACACAGTTTTGACCCATGAGACACGCGTTGTGAGGTAATACGATCGTTGTCGGTTTCGAACGAAAATACGTGATTGCTTTGAGACGAAACTGCACCAGCCACAACGCCACATTATCCTGGAAGTGGGAGGGTGAGAAGTGGCGGTGCGCAGTCCCGCGTCGTTGCTCCGCTGGTTGAGGTTGGATGACGGAGGAACCTGGAAAGCGCCCGAAACTTCGAAATTTTGAGCGTAGCAGCATTAGGTACCAACACAACACTCCACTGTCGCAAAGGTCAGAACGAAGTATCCTTTCATACACATATTCCTCCGACTCTGAAACTAAACCTTTTCATCAGATACCCCTGTTTGTCAATTTTGCTTTCGCTGCACACATTCACCGAACGACAACAACACACTACTTCAGAAGATGTCGTACGTACTAGCAAAATCGCCCTGAGATGAGTCAAGATTAGCAGCTCGCTAACTTACTCCTAGTGTGGTAGGACTTGACTTTGGCACTCAAAATGCAGTAATTGTAAGTTGGACAGAGTCTCACTGTATGCGGAACGTACACTAACATCAACACAGGCTGTTGCCAGAAATCGCGGTGTAGATGTTATCACCAACGAAGTCTCAAACCGTGCGACACCATCGCTCGTCGGATTCGGTCCAAAATGCAGATACCTCGGTGAGACCGCAAAGACTCAGGAAGTGTCGAACTTGAAGAACACCGTCGGATCCCTCACAAGATTGGCTGGAAGATCGTTGAAGGACCCAGATGTTCAGATTGAACAAAACTTTGTATCCGCACCACTCATTGACATCAATGGACAAGTCGGCGCAGAGATCACATACATGGGCAAGAAGGAGCAATTTACCGCAACTCAACTTACATCCATGTTCTTGACCCGCGCTCGCCAGACCGCCAGCGAGGAGCTCAAGCTGCCAGTCAACGACATGGTCATTGCCGTTCCAGCCTGGTACACCGACTCCCAGAGACGCAGCATCATCGACGCTGCCGAGATTGCTGGAGTCAAGGTTCTTCGCTTGATCAACGAGACCACCGCCACAGCCCTCGGATACGGTATCACCAAGCTCGACCTTCCAGCTCCAGAGGAGAAGCCAAGACGTGTCGCCTTTGTCGATATCGGCCACAGCAACTACACCTGCTCGATCGTTGAGTTCAAGAAGGGAGAGCTCAAGGTTGTTTCTACCGCCTATGACCGTCACTTTGGTGGTCGCAACTTCGACAAGGCCATTGTCGACCACTTTGCAAAGGAGTTCAAGGAGAAGTACAAGATTGACATTTACGAGAACAACAAGGCTAGACTCCGAGTTGCCGCCGCATGCGAGAAGCTCAAGAAGGTCTTGTCCGCCAACGCCAGTGCGCCCATCAACATTGAGTCTCTGATGAACGACGTTGATGTCAAGGGGTTCTTGAAGCGTGAGGAGCTGGAGGAGCTCGTCAAGCCTTTGCTCGAGAGAGTCAACCAGCCTCTCGAGCAGGCTTTGGCGGAGTCCAAGTTGCAGAAGGAGGACATTGACTTTGTCGAGTTGGTTGGTGGTTGCACACGTGTGCCAGCCCTCAAGGCCGCTGTCCAGAACTTTTTCGGCAAGCCATTGTCTTTCACCATGAACGCCGACGAGGCCATTGCCCGTGGAAGTGCTTTCAGCTGCGCCATTCTGTCACCAGTCTTCCGTGTCCGCGATTTTTCCATTCACGATATCGTCAACTACCCTATCGAGTTCACATGGGAGAAGAGCCCAGACATTCCAGATGAGGACACCAACCTTACCGTTTTCAACCGTGGCAACGTCATGCCATCAACCAAGATCCTTACCTTTTACCGCAAACAACCATTCGACCTCGAGGCCAAGTACGCCAAGCCAGACATGCTCCCTGGTAAGATGAACTCATGGATCGGTCGCTTCAGTGTCAAGGGCGTCAAGGCCGACAGTGCGGACGATTTCATGATCTGCAAGCTCAAGGCCAGGCTGAACCTCCACGGTATCCTCAACGTAGAGCAAGGCTACTATGTAGAGGATCAGGAGGTCGAGGAGCCAATTCCAGAGGACAAGGATGTAAGTAGCCATGCAGTATGTGCCGCCGGATCCGAACTCGATAAAGATCGAAAGAAGGATCCATCAGCCTTGCGAGCATTAACCCACGTTAAGATGACAGAAGCTAATTACCAACAGGCCATGGAGACCGACCAGACCAACGGTGATGCGAAGGACGCAGCACCAAAGACACGCAAGGTAAAGAAGCAGGTGCGCAAGGGCGATCTTCCAATTTCGTCCGCTACTGGTTCTCTCGAGGCTTCTATGGTTGCCCAAATGTCCGAACAGGAATCTTCAATGATCATGGAGGACAAGCTGGTCGCCGACACAGAGAACAAGAAGAACGAGCTTGAGAGTTACATCTACGAGCTCCGAGGCAAGATTGACGAGGAGTACGCCGAGTTTTCCAACGATGCCGAGAAGACCAAGATTAAGGAGAAGCTCGAGCAGAGCGAGGTAAGCAACAATCCAGGTACAATCTCACGCCACGTGGCACTAACTCGTCATGCAGGACTGGCTCTACGACGATGGTGAGGACGCGAGCAAGGCTGTGTACCAATCAAAGATCGAAGAGATCCGCAGCGTGGCCGGACCCATCGTACAAAGATACAATGACAAGATCATGGAGGAGCGAGAAGCCGCCATGCAGGCCCAACAGGAGGCCGCTGCGAAGAAGCGCGCTGAGCAGGAGGCTGCAAAGAAGGCCGATGATGAGAAGAAGAAGCCAGCAGATCAGGAGATGGCTGATGCTCCAGCGAACGCAGAGGGCACCAAGCCAGATCAGGTCGAGGAAGCTTCTTAGATACGTTGAATGATATCAGAGCAGTCATTATCCTTGGATGATACGAGTCGTCGGCATTGCAAGGATGATGATGTGCTAGCACGAATCAGAGGCGTGGCAGCACATGGTATGCCTGGTGTTTGCGGGGTTTGCACAATAGATAGCCAGTAGATCTTTGATTGATTTCTACGAATCAAAAGCGTTCAGACGTATGAAGTTGTGGCCTCTTTTTACAATTCGAGGAATGTTGACGGTGATTATGGGTAGATCTGTGGGTATGTGCTCGTAAAAGTCAAAGATCGGCTGTAAGCAGTCAGCAATCCTTCCTCGCACTCTCCAACCCGAAACGTTGTTGCACCCACAATATCACCTCCTCATATTGACCACCAGAGCCTCGTGTGTCATGGCCGGATTTCAATCTTCTCTTTCATTGGAAGCCTCATCGATTGGTATAGCGGACGAGGCTGTCCCTACCAGAAGAACGTGTTGTATTCGACGTCCTGCGACGTCCTCAAATATGGGGCTGGTCCTTTCTCGATATGTATTCACGTGGCATTCGAACGAAACAGAACGACAAGCGGCGGACTATGGCATCTCTTGATTCTGTAGCTTTTACTCGAGCGCTGCCAAAGGTCGAATTGCACGCTCATCTTACGGGTTCTATCAGTCGTGAGACGCTGAGGTTGATATGGAGGAGCAAAAAGGCCGTCGACCCTTCGCTTTTGCTAGAAGATCCTCTCACGGCGATACCGCCGGCCAATGAGGGTATCAATGTTGCGACGTAAGTGCAGAACGAGCCTCAGCTCAGGCGTCCATCAATGCAGCCCTACTCCCCCGACTTCAGCTCGAGGCTTCCTGACAGCTTCATTGGATGCTTCCAGCCCTACCGATATTATTCGTCCAATAAACTAATCTTGCATAGCTTCTTCCCTCTTTTCGACTCGTATATTTACAATCTGATCACTACCTTAGCCGACATACGACTAGCTACGCTCTCGGTCTTGTCCGACTTTGAACAAGATAATGTGACCTATGTCGAACTGCGGACCACTCCACGTGCGATCGAGTCGGCCAATATCTCCAAGGCTGACTATGTGTCTGCCGTACTGGACGTGGTGAGAAAGTTCAATCAGGATTCGACTGAGATGCACTGCTGCTTGATACTCTCCGTTGATCGGCGACATACCTTGCAGCAAGCTGAAGAGATCGTTGATCTTGCCTTGGCTAATTCAAGACGTGGTGTTGTTGGTATCGACCTCTGTGGCAATCCCCTTCGAGGTGATGTGTCTACTCTTAAGCCTGCATTTGCCCGTGCAAAGACCAGTGGACTGCACATCACATTGCATTTCGGAGAGGTCGCAGCTAGCGGTACAGTTCAGGAATTGCGAACTATGCTTGACTTGCAGCCGGAGAGGATAGGGCACATCATACATGTTCCAACGGAGATCAAAGAGGAGATCAAACGAAAACGGCTAGGCCTGGAGCTGTGCTTGAGTTGCAACGTACTCGCCCAGCTGACCGAAGGCGGCTTCGCAGGTCACCATTTCAGTGAATGGAGGAACAGTCAGTGTCCGATTGCACTCTCCGTAAGTTGGAAGCATTCAATATATTACCAAATCACCATCTCGCTTACGCTTCCTAGACAGACGACGTGGGCATCTTCCAGAGCTCTCTCTCGAACGAATACTGGTTGGCAATGGAACACTTTTCTCTCCCCAGAACCGATATCATCGCCCTTAGCCGGAGCGCAATCGACTGCATCTTTGGTCCTGCCGGCCAGAAAGACCGTCTGAACAGACTCCTCAACGACTTCGCCTTCTCGATCTCAACGTCAACGCAACCCACGCTCCACTCCAGACCCTCGGCATCAACTCAATATCACGACAATCAAGAGGTAGCGTCAATCTCCCTCCCCAGCCAAGCAGAACCTCATTCGCCCCAATTGGCTCAGGCCGACGCACCCACTATGCCCGCTGACACGAGTAGGCATAGGCATAGTCAACAACAAGCGGCCATGAAGATCGAACGCATCACGACGTCTGATAGTGAGATAGGTGGACATGCGAGGAAGGATTCAGCATGCACGACGACTAGCAGTGGCTCGACGAAGAAGCCTACGCCAGCCGAAGCGGCGTTTATATCACCCATCTCTCCGACGGAGCAACGTGGCCACTGTCGCAAACGTACCGCGGATCAAGCAATGTTCGAGGACGCTGTTGACGGCGAAAGGAGGAGTTAGAATGCGTGCGGCTGGCGGGGTTTCATTGTCGAGATGTACGGATTTTCTTTGTCAATGCAGGCTTTTCACGTGTTGGTACATGACTCTTTGCTTATGTTTAAGACCGTCCGAGTCCTTGGACCGTCATACCTCTTTTCTTGTTTCAACTGGTGGTCGCTTTTGTTCGACATGGGTGGTGTGTTGTACAAGCGGAACGAGAGGGCCGAACCAGTGATAGTATGGATATACAAGAATACCTCGGCGGAACGGAGTGTACACTAGATCAACTCGTTGGTATATACATGGTATCTTTAGTGGTACAGTGAATCAACACAAGACCTATCATGTGCGATTGGGAATACGAGATCATGGACGGTATCAGGAGTCTACGTGAAGGGATCGCAAAGGACATTCCTTTGCTCTACATTATGAATCGAAGATCCCGGGCATCATAGTCTCTCATTCTGCATAGTGTATCTGTAGTTTGATGGGGTATGTCGTCATCACTCGTCCCTCTATCTGATCTCCTCTCAGAAAATGTGTACTAGATAATCCAGCTCCGACATACGCTATCGGTAGATTCAGTGTCTTTCCAACGGACTTCCTGTCCAATGTACAGACTTTCCAGTCGTTCAACCTTCTTTCCAGTCATCCATTCGCTTTGCAACCGGACTTTGAAGTCCAATACATGCGCAGGGCTCATCCATGGGAGCCTTACCGTTCAACTTTCGAGGTCACTGACCATTCCCAGCCGTCAAGTTCAGAACCCCTCTTTGCCCCCTCATTCCTCCCTCTTATAAGTCACATACAACACGGGCCCGTCTCTTGTTGATTCGTCAATCTTAAAAGAAGGATACTTGTTGCTGTCGCTCAAGGCTATAATCTCATAAATTAATGGCCAGATGACTTTGTTGTCTCGTTCCACGTCTTCAGGCTTACTC
>Ga0058703_1000201_pt1 | contig 12767 bp, 3 predicted proteins | sample AgamicMgMae_FD_83782 | JGI IMG/M metagenome (GOLD analysis project Ga0058703, IMG submission 83782) | Agave microbial communities from Guanajuato, Mexico - Mg.Ma.e | ecosystem: Host-associated > Plants > Phyllosphere > Phylloplane/Leaf | place: Guanajuato, Mexico | collected 2012-06-04
AAAAAAAAAAAAAAAAAAAAAAAAAAAAAAAAAAAAAAAAAAAAAAAAAAAAAAAAAAAAAAAAAAAAAAAAAAAAAAAAAAAAAAAAAAAAAAAAAAAAAAAAAAAAAAAAAAATATATATATATATATATATATGTCCCATAAAAGAAACAAAGAAAAAATTGTGAAGTAGAAAAGAAAATACTGAAAATAAACACTTACCCCGGCCGGGTTATAACTTACTACTATTATGACATAATCTTAATTAGTCTAGATGGCGGCATTGTTGCTGGCTGGGTGGCATGGTTGACCGGAGAATGGCTGGAGGGCCCCCATCGGGCACCCCCCTGGAACTTGGAAATTTAGCAGTTCATCGTGGTGTTGTGGCACTTGACGATTTGTTTAGTTTTCATGATTTAATTTTTATGATTAAAAAAAAAAATTTGATTTATAATCCCATGGTTATTTCACAAAAAAGAAATTTACTGTAGAAAATTAACACTATTGAAAATTGTAATGTTAATTTAAATAATTCAGAACATTATTAATCCATGACTTTCTTGGGCAGTGGTAGAAGACAGCCCAGAAGTTCAAACAAGAAGTAGAAGTAGAAGCAGAAGAGAGAAGTAAAAGAGAGCCATTCCCTGAATTTTCTTGATTCTTATAAAACAAGAAAAATCATCCCCACCAAGGAATAGGCCAACCCAATAGATGGGGAGAGGGGGAAAAAGGGATAATTTCCAGTTGGCTTAGGGCCATAATGTAATCAGAATATAGAAATAGCAAGAAAAATTAGTTTACTTTTTGCAGGTGGCTAATGGTGATTCAATGAATGTTTACCATATCATAAATCAATCTATCATTAATTGTAGTAAAAAACAATATTTTCCTGGATAAACATTCACAGCAAAGAGAAAATTGTTTGAACCACTGCCAAGGAAAAGATGAATCACACATGGCCCAACTTTAGGCAAACCAAAAAAAAAAATTAAAATAACCACCAAAAATAGAAATTACATAGTAGGAGTAAGGGAAGGAGAAAACCAAATCAGTGCTCCCTTTTGTTTTCCTCTCCCAACACCTACGCACCCATGAAAGAATTTTGAATACCAGGCAAGTAAAGACTCGAAGAGAATACATGACTACAAAAAATTTTCTAACATCAATATTTTTTTTATATTCGATCTGGGGTCAATGCTCCGACTGCTTCATCTGTAACTAGGAGACTAGAAGACCACAGAATGGCTTCCACACGATATACGATGTACCTACATTGTCATAGAGGAGAAAATGTAGTCGAGAAAAAGTAACCAAAATTCCCCCCATTTCAACGGAACTGATTATTTTTTATGTTAGTTCCTTGATTGTCACATTCACTACACTACATAAATGCCCCCAATATACCTCCACAATTTCAGCCTGCTGAAAGTGGAGAGGAATATTGCTGCTGTGGGTGAATGTATACATAGGATGGTCAATTCCTTCCGGCCAGCAACACCATCACCTGTATTACAAATTATAAACAAAAAAAAATATATATATATAGATATATAAACTTAAATTATACATGTCTTATCCAGGGTAGTTAGAATCAGTGTTATCTCATACTTGTTCACTCACTATTTGGTTTACGTAGTATAAGTATGAGTTGTCTTATGTTAGAGAGTATTGTTCTTTCAGTGTTATTGAGGTCTTGAAGTGAATAACAATTAGTTCCCACAATTCCTATCACTCGATACTCTCCTGAATATCGAGGAAAGAATTTGCGGGTTAGTCCATATCCCGCTTGGGATAACGGATGAGTCCTAATTGCTACCACATCGCCTATTTCGAACTTAGCGAGTGTTTTTCCGGATGTCATTTGATCATGATATTTCTGCTCAGACTTTTGTCGTTGGGCGATAGCTACATAATGCTGTAATACCCAAATCGGAGAGCGAGATTCACTCTCATAGATGAGTGATTGGTATTCTAAATAACTTTGCATGACTTCGTTTGCATAATAATCGGCCTCCAGGTTCCCAAAGTCCGCAGTATGACCATGTGTATGGCAAAGTGTAATTCCTTCACGACCAAATTCCTCACAGATCTCAATTAGCCGAACTAATAAGTCTGAATTTTCATAAGTGGAAATTTTTATATTATCTGGCTGTAATAAACCCCCAAGCCATAGATCAACCACATAATTCGAATCGGTGACTAATCTAACCTTAGTAAGCCCTACTTGTCTGGCACTGCGGATAGCCATCATTATAGCGATGATTTCGGTCCTGTTGTTTGTTTGATGGGGAGTAATTACCCTTGCTGCGTTAGCCCAGTGATGAGGTTCATACCAAATTGAAAAGGCGGAAATGGAGCAACTACCAACCGAATCAGGCCGAGATGCACCATCACAATAAATTGTGACTGCACCTGTTCGATCAAATGTAAATTTACGTGTTGTTATTCCTGGACTTGGTAGGTCATCTAAAATTTGGTCTAGGGTTACTGATAAAGAGTCCGCATGGGCCTTTGCTCGTACAACCGGATCCGGACAGTGCATGGGCAATTTACCTAACGGGTCTCGTGGGTCATTTGCCAGTCCGAGTATATCTTTGGGCGAATATTGGTGAAACTTAGGGGTTTCATTGGAGGTTTCTTGTAAGAATTTTAACTCTGAATCCCAATGACGGTGAGATATCGCTTCTTCACCATTTGCGTTTAACCTAAGTCTCAAACCAGTCCCTAACTCTCGCATCTGTCTTTCCACGGCATTAGCATTTGCATTATAAGGGGTTACATGTTTTATCCGAATATCTTTCCGTTGTAGGAATTCCCTCCATAATTTACTTCGAAAACAGGGAGCATTATCGGATACAACTGTATGTATGGTTACCCCGATTTCAGAAAAATGTGTTAGAATTTTTGACATTGCCCTGATGGTAGTGTCAGTAGAAATATTTTTAACAGGTTGGTATTGTATATAACCAGATAGTCGGTCCATGGCGACAAAAACGGCCTGGACCCCACCCTTTTTAATTGGTAGCGGGCCAAAATGATCGACAAATAAAGTTCCCACTGACCGTACTATTGTTGAATGAAATTTGGGTTCGATACCAGCAGTGTAAACCTTATTATGTTTACAATCAACACATTTCGATATTAAGGATGCTACAAGGGCATCAATGCCAGAAAAATAAAATTGGCGTTTGAAGATAAGAATTGTTTTGGCAATACCGGGATGACAGTATGCGATATGTAGATATCTAACCAGGTCGACTATTAATACCTTAGGGATTACTAAGAGCTTAAAATCATCATTTGTGATCTTATAGAGAATACCAAACTCCGTACGAAATTTAGTATGAGCCCTGATTTGACACTCTTTGACCTTGTTTTGACAGAAACTATCATGCCGTTGGAAGTCAATGATGTGTTCCAATGCATCGGATAACTGTTCTAAGGTTTCACGCGGTACGTCCCGTAGATGGGCTTTCTGGTTCCCCGTTCCCACCTGTTTTGTAGGTACATCTGGAGAAACCTGTTCCTCCATATACCGCTCATTATTTGCACGAGCCATAGAACGAGTTATTGCATTAATATCATCTAACGACATGATATCTTCTATAACACTATCTCGGGTAACCGCTGAGAATTGTTCCAATAGATTGGTGATATTATCAAATTCTTTAGAATTGGAGCCAGAGAAGTCGATTTGGAATGACGAGATTATTAGATACCACTTTGCCACTACCCCGTTAACATCTACAGCCTCTCTGTAGCGTCGGACTATGTTACCGATGAGGTGGTCCACTATAATTTTTGTCCCTATCAGAAGATCTTTATATCTGATGAGTACATTATATAAGGCAAAAAATAGTCTAACCTCGGGTGACTTGTTGGCAGCTGTTCCTGGATATCTAAAACTAAAAAAAGTAACCACATTAGGTTCTCCCTCATCCCCGATTTGAAATATACATCCGGTAGCCCATGCTTCCGATGGCGTAATTTTGATCAAGAATGGTCGGTCGAACTTCAGTTGGTATAGTTTAAAGTCTACCAGAAATTTTTCTTTAAGTCGATTGTAACTCTCAATGTGTATATTGCTGGTACGAATTGGCGGAGGCGCCCTTATTAGTTCTAGGAATGGCTCGATATCTGTCGCAAAGTCAGGGATAAACCGAGCAAACCAATTCAGGAACCCGACGAGGCGTTGAACAACTCGTTTATGGGGAAAGATCAATTTGCCGTTGATTAGATGGTGCTTTTCAAATTCGATAAAGAATTTGTTCTTATCTAGATTTTTAGTTACAAACCCTTCGTGGAGTTGGTGTCCTAAGAATTTGATCGAGTTGACAAATAGTGAGCTTTTATTTAACGATAGTGTCATTCCCGAATTGATTATATTTTTGAACATTCTGATAATTTGCTGTAAGTGTATATTGAAACTAGGGGTTTGCACCAGGATATCGTCGACATAAGTTCGAACGTATTCTTGACTAATAGTAAAATTTGGGGTGGATGTTTCTGGTTCATCCCATGGTTTTCCCCTAAATACTACACTGCGGACCACTTTATTGAATAAACTAGATGATACTGATGTACCAAAAGGTAATTTTTTATACACATATGTGGTCCCCTCTACCTGGAAAGCCAGGTATTTACTTGCTTGTTCTGACAGAGGAATCTGGAGAAACCCCTGTGAGAAATCAAAAGATGAGAAGAGAGGACCCGTTGATGGTTCTAATAGAATCCCTTCAATTTTTCTAGTGTCGTGATGAATGTTCTTAAGGACCCCGTTTAATGCACCTGCATCGATGCAAATCCTTATTGCCTTATTATCTGGCTTAGGTACTATTACAATAGGATGTAACCATTCACTATCAGAGACGGCAATAATACCGTTTCTGAGCATTAATTGAATCTCTTGCCTCACTGCTGTCATATAGATTGGAGGTATTCCATATTGTTTCTTTTTCCAAGGCTGTGTGATCGACAGATCAAAATTTAAAGCCCCCCATTTGTAACTACCTGTGTGGGGTCCGAATACTTCTGCGAGTGGCAGAATTTCTTCTAGTGCCTTATTAGCTTGTCCTGGAGTAATAATCTCACTTTTTACTGCCTGATCAATTTGAATAATCAGTTCCTTACGAATAGGCTCGACTGGGTCATTAACTTCATTTAATTGGAATGAACTAGCTTGTATGAATTCAATGTCCTCCTGAATAAATGAATCAAGATTCATATCAGACAGTTGGACACCACTCCACTGGGTTGTGGTATCGATGGCAGGAATAATGTGAGCTTCTCCTGATGGAAATTTGAATGTAATCGTTCCTTCACCAAGATCAATCACAGCTCGGTATGTTTTGAATAAGTTCACACCCAAAATCAATGGCTGAGAAAGTTTGGGAACTATGACAAAATAAGAATGAATCTGTATCATCCGTGAAATGTTAAACCTTAAACTAATCACATGAGTAATAGACATGGTTTCCTCATTGGCTACTTTAATAATTGCGGGTGAATTGAGCCGATGTTTGCGCATGTATAGGGGTGCAGATGTACGAATCTTATTACAGATATCTTCACGAATCACCCCGATTGAGGCGCCTGTATCAACTAACCCTCTAATCTCAAGAGTATCTACCGTTACTTTCATGAATAGAAACGGTTGAGGGTAGGTATTCCTAGAGGGTTGGCTGGCCAATATTGATTGTTTGTTTGTTTCGTCATTAGTTGATTGTGGTATTGGCATTAACTCATGACTAATCTGTGGAGTTATTTGGTTAACTAATTCCCCTATTTGACCCTGTACTATCCCCAGCTCTTGTGTTGTGACAGGTGGTAAGATTATATCTTGTGAAGGAAGAATACCATCAACATTTACTGGAGAAAGTGTTAAGGTGGATGGACAATTATCCATTTTGTTTATGAAGCCGGTTCCCATATCCTCACTATTATCACCCTCAGAAACCTCTTTGGGTGGAATCGACTCGGTATTAGATCCAGGGTCTATAGATTGGACTCGTTCGTTAGTTTGAGACACTGTAGGTATTTGATTTTTGTCAATATTTTGAGCAAATTGTTCTATGTAAATCTCCATAGCCTTTACTACATAGTGAGATAAGAAATACTGTCGTGTAGTTGGTCGAGTATCGAATGCCTTTGATGTAACAATTATATTAGGGAGTCGGGTCCCTGAATCAATACCTGAGGTACTCGATCGGTTTACCAAAATGTCACCACTAGACTCAGTTTTGGTGAAGAAATACTCATCCATACATAGAAGTGCGAGATGTAACCCACTTGGAGCCTTGGTCAACTTTATTGTACTCCGAACAGTCTGATAAAATTCATAATCAGAAAAATGACTCATTCGCAGTTGGGGAGGCGGAATCATCACTAAAATAGATGTTGCACCTTTTTCCTTCAACAACGTGAGGATTTTTGGATAATCAGTGCTAAATGTCTTTCCTGTATGGGGTGTGACGAATTGGTCACACAGCCCCATAGTTAAGAAAACCTTAGGTGAGACTGAGTCTAATTTTGAGATATGATTGAGTAAGTATCCAGATGTGATATAATTAAACGTTGAACCATAATACCTCTGACTTGAGGTTCCCTTAGGTCCGTATTGCACTAATTGTTTAGTTCGTGCAATACTATAAGCAGTTAAGTCACCTATTATTTCTACGCCATGAAGAACGAATTTTAATAGCATATTATGAACCTCATTAGAGACTTTCTTAACCTCTGGTATAACTCTTGCTGGTGACAATTCAGTTCTTCCTTTAGGATTGCAACATGACAGAGGGTGATCCGGCTGTGACAGATCATTAGAACGTTTTTCTCTAAATAGTTGTCGGGATGAATCAGTCCCACACTTGTATTGTGATATAAACTCTTTACTATTATGTGGAGGTTTGTCCTGGGACTGATTCTTAATGATCGGCCTATCCATCTCCCGACGGTCTTGGATAGACTGATCTAGTTTCCCGAGTTGTTACGTGAAGTATCAAAGGTTTCAGGGATAGAATTTGGCTGGATATTTTCAGATAACTGCTCTTGAGTCTGTCGCTTTTGTTGGACGTTATTCCCTTGTCTATTTGTCCCCTGGTTCTGTTGGTTACGCCTATTATTAGGATACTTTGATTTATTTGGCCTATAATTATTGGCCTCCTGGGAGTTAGATTGAGATTGGGGTTTGTATTCCTCGTACTGGGACTGACTTTGATTATAAGAAATATTTGAGACTGCAGCTTGTGTTGTAGGTTCAGATAGATATCTGATCGCATTCTCCGGTGGTTTATTATATGGAGCAAGACCAACTGCCTTCTGATATTGTTGAGGCGTTGATTTATATTGATTGGCCCCAAAGGTACGATATGAATCATCTTCCTGCCAGTGTAGCCTAAGTTTATCTCTGAATGCAAAGTATGGGAGATCCCGATAACCCCGTAAAATCAACACTAGGTTTCTATTCGGAACCTTATTAATGAGATTTGAGATAATGGACTCGTGGTCCATAGGTGGTTTAACCAAACGAGTAAGTTTGACATACCACTGGTCACAAAATGAAATAAATTCGGATCTACCCTTTGGTGCGTTGGTCGAGAAAAATCGGTTCTTCAGCGTCTTTTGGGCATCAGCCGAAAAGAACTCTGATAGAAATGCGACTACAAAATCATTTAACGAGTGAATATTTGGGTCGAGACCAGGTGCCCACGTTTCACGAGGATAATCGACAGCATCAATAAAACAGAGTTTTACCTCTTCTTCACTGAAACCAGTGATCCTTGCTGCTCGATTCAACCCCTCTAAAAATGTAAAAGGGTCATCTAACATCCTATCCTGATATCGTTTTACTCTTCTAAACATCTCCATACCAGCATTGATATCTGACAAGGAGAGAGGAATACCGTAACGCGGATAAGCTGATAAATAAGTTTGTCTCCTGAATGGGTTACTCCCCGATGGACTACCTAATGGTTGACCCATAGGTGCGCCATTTGTTGCTAGAGGATGTGGTGTGGTTGATGAACGGGCCCCTGTAAAATTTTGGCCCATCGTCCCAGTATATGGAGAAGGATGTGGTCCGTAATGTCCGAATTGCTGATACCCGGGTAAATTAGACCCTTGAGTGACATATGGGAGCCCTACTGTCTGTTGCAGTGGCATTGGACCAGCATTAAAGTGATTAAAAAGAGGTGGAGTGTTATTTATATAAGAGTTAATTTGTGGAGACATGGTCGTGTATGTAGTTTGGGTAATTGCAGGTGGTGGTATTGTCCTTTGGGCCGATAGATTTTGGATCAATTGATGTGGAGGAGACACAGAAAGAGAATCCACATTATGTCCCTGATTCAATTCTTGTTGTCTCACCCCCCTACCGGACCGCCTTGTTCGTCCTGAAATTTCAGAATTTGTCTGGTAATCTGAATTAGCTGATTCACCCTCTGACTCAATGTCGGTAGTTCTGGATGACGCAACAGAGGGTGGATGCGCACCCGATTGAAAAGACCTTACACTTCCTTTCCTTGAGCCATTCCTAGAGTAGACATTTTCGTTACTAAGATCCTGTACTGCGTTTGTTATAGCAGATGGTACTTGACTAATAGGTCTACCCAGGGTGTAAAGTTTCTTAACAGCCCTACTTGTCCGATGGACATCATCTACCTCGGGTACTTGAATTTGATTGGTCTTTGTAAAGGACCTTGTAAGTCTCGCCCCCGAGGCTGCTGTAAAAGTACTCCTTAGCGCCTCCGCCAATGCAGGGGTACTGCGACTACGTCGCGGTCGACTCATATTTGTAAGGTCAAGAAAAGAGAACTAATAGAAACAAAAATCAATTAATAAAACAAAAAACAAATAAAGAAATAAGTAAAACTTAGTGACAATGTATTTTTGTAAATGGTCCAGGGAGGCACCAGATGAGTGCCCTCAACCATTCTCCAATTGTTTTCCAACCATGCGAGGTCCATATAAGAAAAAGTTAAAATTGTAAGATTGTTAGTTTTTTTTTTTTTTTTTTTTTTTAAGATATATATATTAGTAGTAGTATGAGCCCTAATGAACGCTAATCTGTTTGTCCTCGGAAGCTCAGCGTCCAAGTTGTAGTAGCCAGATATAATACTTCCTGAGCAAGATTTTGCACTTGCACTTCTTGCCCTCCTCACATCGTGCAAGCATTATTTACCAGCAGATGCGGGGAGAGTTACAGATTGCCATCTCCCAGCAACTCCTTAGACTTCGCTGAGGTCGAAAGAGCACAGGAAAACTATATAATAAAATATACTGAGGGAGTATTTGAAGAAAACATTAGATTAATTATTTGAATTTTTTGACCCTAAGTATCCCAATTATAAAACGGAACTCATAACTCACGAATGTCTGTAAGTTGATTCATTTTAAACACAACAACTTCTTCGCGAGTAAATATGGATGATACTTTAAAGTTTACTTTTTTTTAAAAAAAAGAAAACTTTAACTATAATACTTTGGCTGTGAATTTGATGACTCATTGATGACAAACAGATGATATTCTCTTAGAAAGTGAAGATAAAAAGTGAAAAAATTAGAAAAGTCCAATGAGGGGAGCCTATTACATTTTATAACTGCCTCCCCCGCCCCCTTCCAATTGGAGGGAGGTCCTCGTCCTCATCGTCATTGGTGTCATCAACGTCGACCACGGGAATTGACGGGTAAAATAAGCCAGTTGACACCATGTACTGCTCCTTACGACCCCTTTTTGGTGGCAATCTTCGTAAGACTGTATTTGGGATTTGAGGGTTGACCCGATTGACTGGTATTGGTTGTGCATAATCATCTCCAGCCGGCGGTGCTGTCACATTTTGGGCCTCTTGATCCTGACTCCAGGATGGCCCTGCACCATCCGATTGTGGTGACTCAATAACTGGGAAGTTCTGACGAATGTCATAGTGTCCCATCGGAGATGAGACCGGCCTGGTTAAAAGCTCCCGAAGAATACTCCGATCACGATCCTCTTGATCTTCATTCCTAGTGGGTATCTGTAATTGTGGGAACGTATTGAGAAGTGATGCCCTTAGGTTCGGCGGTAGACCAGGCATTAACCCTTGCACCACTTCCACTAATGCCTGCAGTAGCTGAGCCGTCGAAAAATTTATTTGTACTGCGATAGATTGTAGGCGTATGGCAATTATGCTTGCCTCCGAGGGAGATAATGAGCTAGTAATCGGATGGGCCCGGATTAGTTGGAACTGCTCCTTAACTCGTCGTAACCAAGTCTGGATCCCTAGGACCAGTCTCTCGATTTCCTGATGCTGTGAACAGTATGTCAGAAAACGTCACTCAAACTGGAGAGATATTCCCCTCCCTTGTGTTAGCTTGTTATTTACCTACATTCTACATGTTTTAGTGGTGTCGTTCAACTGGCCTGACAAGTACAAATAGTGCTTATCAATAAGTACAACTTTTATATATATATGAACATCTTCTTATGGTATCTCCTTGGGTCAAGGATGATTCTTTAAAGAGATTTTTTGGAAGACCCAAAGAGATTACAATGAATTCTAGCTTATTGTACATTAATTTCTAAGAGATGAAAAAGACAAGTCCCACCAAATGAGGCTGCCAATACATTGTCTTAGATTTCAATGTCCTGACCAACCTCATCTTGGTCGATCCTTGTTCTTACTATTGTTCTTTTTCTCCCACTTGTTTTCCCTAGACGTAGGGTTCACGGACTCGTCTTCTAGAACATCAGAATTATATTGTTGACTAGCAATCCATACCAGGGACCGTCTACTGTGTTCAGGGCAACTTCACAGCGTAGGAGTGGAACATCCCTCTTCATCAAATGTATACACAACCACACTGCCAGCAACCCCAACATGTCTGATCCCTGTAACTTTCATAGCCGGGGAAATTAAAATCTGTGGAACGACCCAATGACTCGAGTGCTGGTCACCATTCTATAACCACATGATCACCACCGGAGCCATTAGACGCCCTAGCAGACATTCATCCCGGATTCGGTGATCTGACAAATACCGGTGAAACTGACTAGGTAGCATAGCAGGCCGGCAGACTTTCACTACTACAAGCACAGTGAACTCTCCACCGGACTGACAGCCACCCAGCTAGAGTTTAATGAAACAAGACTGGAAACTGATGATACAAGATGTGTCACCGCATAATCAGATGAAAAGGGCACTCCTCCACTATTTTTAATCACATGAGGGAATGCTCAATTCATACAACCTGCTAGCGAGACTCAGTTGCCACAACGAGAATCAATCACATGATCGTAGAGACGACAGGTGAATTTTTGGCGTTGAACATGGATGCCAACGCACTCAAAAAAGTCCGACAAGCCCATTCGAATGACCTAAATTATCACGACTTGATCATTCAGAGTCGGCTCACTCGAACTCTCAGAGTGTAAGTGAACTGGAATTTTGGTCAGCTGGTCGACTAGCAGTTTTTCAGGTGAGTCAACATTTCCCCAACTTCGGTGCTACAGTTTTTATATATATGTACTCACCAAGAATGGAGAATAAGTGACAGGTCACCCTGATGGAGTCCGGTGAAACGACACCAGAGACCGATGATGTGGACTTTAAACTGCATATTGGAAGAACTGAGTACACCTCCACTGTCTTTACTAAAAGTGGGGCGGACGCACTTCATCCAACCAATCAGTGAAATTTCTTCTTTTTCGCAAGGAATCAATAGATATAACACTACGAGTACCGAGTATCACCTACAGCTACCGCGACCAGGTATCAATTACCTCAGCGATGGTGAAGTCATGGTATGGAATATATAATCTTCGAGATAATACAGGGAGTACCAGGAACCGACAGTGAAGACCCATATTAATGTAACCGGATCTTCCACAGTCGATTCCGTGAACTCTCGGAATATCATTGAATCCAAATCCAATCAGTTACGTGGCTGGTAGGGTGTCTCAGTGGGTCAACACTTTCTCAACCCACGTGTCACAAGTTCAATGATACATGCGTCCACTGAGAATTGAGAATAGGTGACTGGCCACTAACTACAGGTGACGATATGCAACAAGTACACTAATGAAAAAAGAAAACAATACAAGACACTAACACATACTGAATTCAGATTACATCAATTAGTCTTAAACTACGCCTTTTGTTATATGACAACATGACTGCTATGATTTCACCAGACTAGTCAATAGAGTGAAGTGATCTCACCGCTTACATTTAAGTGAAGATCCCCACACTCCTATTAACCCGTTTGGTGGTTTAACTAAACAGAATTTACTCCTCGGCCTGGACTATTGTCAAAATTACATTATATAATTTAACAGCCAATGCAGTGATCACAGAGAATAGCAGCACAATCACAACGTCCGCATGTTGACTACATGAATGACAATATCTTCTGTTCGATGGGTCGTGACATATTCGAAGAGAACTCAACGGACCGATGAAAACGAACCACATTAAAGCAAACCGGTTCGTTTTCACTCAGTACGAGAATCTCCCCTCAAGAACATTATTTCACTGAAGTATCAGCTACACTGAAACTACACTAAGTAACAACCTCTTTAACATTAAATATAAATTTCGAAAAATTTGAAAATTTTGACTACGAACTGTACGATGTCCCTAGGCGTCTGCACAATACGTTGGAAACAATACTTATATTTTATCACGTCTTGTTATCCGTCGTATTGCAAGTCTTCCTAGTGTAAACGAATAACATTATTGTGAATATACATTCATGTGTAAACCTTCGATAAGTGGATGGAGGTTCTCCTTCCTTTTTTTTATTATTATTATTA
>Ga0058703_1000202_pt1 | contig 12736 bp, 8 predicted proteins | sample AgamicMgMae_FD_83782 | JGI IMG/M metagenome (GOLD analysis project Ga0058703, IMG submission 83782) | Agave microbial communities from Guanajuato, Mexico - Mg.Ma.e | ecosystem: Host-associated > Plants > Phyllosphere > Phylloplane/Leaf | place: Guanajuato, Mexico | collected 2012-06-04
ATCTTGTCTCGTCTCCCTGCTTCCGTTTTTCCAGTTTCCAGTTTTCCAGGTCAGCCGATCCCGGACCCCGTCCTTGTTCCCTTCCGTCCTATTATGAAGGTGTTTTCCCCTTGAGAACAAATGAAAATGACAAATGAAAATCTTGCAGTCATCTAGATCCAGGCTGGGAATCCGACTTGGCTTTCTGGTCCAAAGACATCATCGCCGCCGATGAAGGGCGAGCTGATGCTGCCTCTGAGTGGCCTCGTGGTGCTCATGCGTTGACCTTGGACTACGCGGCCTGCTAACTGCAGTAACGATCTGTCGTCGGTCTCTGGACGGCGGTAGCTTGGCACCGTGGCGTACTTCTCGAAAGACAGAGTGTTGCGCTTGTGTGAGAAGTTAACGGTCACTCGCTTGGCCTTTTGCGCTTGGTCGTGTTGCTGCTGAGGTGATGGCACAGGTGGAAGAGGACACGATGGTGGTGGGTGCAAAGATGCGCCGTAGGTAGAGGCCGGGCGGGTGTATGATGATGCTGGACGAGGGTAGAGCGACATTGGACGAGGTGAAGGCGCCGAGGTGGAGGTGCTGAGCTGGGATGGAGGGATGAAGGTCCAGCGAGCAGATGGCCTGGCGATAGGTGAGTGCGAGCGGGAGCGAGTTGATTGGCGAGGCTCGGAGCGAGCGCGGAAGTGGCCACGTTCGTTGATCTTGACAGGAGTGCTGAAAATATCGCTGTGGCGCTTGGTTGTCTCTTCGGCCGCTGGAGCTTTGACTGGTGCCTCAGGCAGAACTTGAGGTAGCTCGAAGTCTGGCGAGAGTTGAACTGCCTCCATTTGAGGCGTGTCTGGGACTGAGCGAGGGTTCTCAAAGACTCCTGCTGGAGTCCATTCGCCTCCAACCTTGACAATAGTAAAGAACTCATTCAAAACCATTGAGCTTTTCTTGTGGTGATGGTTCGCGAGTGACACGCGGGGAGAAATGTCGACCGTGTCTTCGGCAAATGTCTTGCGTGGAGGAGGAAGCATAGAGTCGCGGGGACCGGAAGATCTGAAGCTGTTCCAATCACTTTCGACGTCGGTCTCGGCCTCCAACCCCAAGTTGTAGCAATAATCAATGTCATCTTCCCATTGAGAAGACTCGCCAGACCACAGACTTGGAACACTGTTCTGCCAGTCTGAACCGCTGCTGATTTCTCGAACGCCGTTGCCATTTGATTCGGCAGAGTCATCGCGGACCATCTGCACGAGAGAGTTCTGGCCAGTCTTTGGAATCGTAGCCTTGACCGGTGAGTTAGGTGCAGAACTGTTCTCAAGCTCTTCGGGCACGGCGTCGAGTAATCTGTTGACCTCCGCAGGTTGAAAGGTGCCCAAATCGAGACCAAGTCCCAGCGGTGCTTGGATTGGAACGGGCTCAAGTGGTGCTCTCAATGCCGGGTGGACTGAGACAGGCGCATTTCGTCGCTCCGATGCAAGGTCCGCCAATGATGACGATCTTGGGATGAAGTTTGTTCGTGGAGAAAACTCTGGGGAGGTGACCGACGATTGAATATGAGGACGTGGAGCTCTGCCGAACAAAGGGCTGTTGGTGAATTTGAATCCAGCAGGACTGACGGCACGCGAGCTTCCGCGAGAAGGTGGCAAGCTAGGAACCTGGTCTGCCCTACCGATACGGATATCCGTCTCTGATGTGCCAGGACGCGAAGTTGGCTCACGGCGGTCAGCCGAGTGCATGTCCAGGAGCTGGCCGTTATCGGTGTGGGCGACGTGCTGAAAGTTGTAAGGCGATGAGATCGAGATCTTCCTTGGTTGGTTCGAGACTACGACATCAGTACCGTGTTTAAGTCGATGCTTCAAGATCAACTTACGTTCTTCCTGAGTAGCAAATTCGCGGGCGGAACTGGCGGTCGAAGGCCTAGCAGTCCATCGTGCGAGTGCCTCACTTCCTTGTCTGAAGTATCTGCTGCTACGCTTACGACTTGAAGGTCGTACCTTGTCGTCTTCATCGTCACTCTCGAAAGTTGAAACAGGGAATGCGGACTCGCGAAGGTCCGGAGTGACTTGAGGAACCGGCTCGATCTCAGCCTCGACCAAAGCGGGGCTGCGACCAAAAAGAGAATATCGTTTACGCGATCGTGAGCGATCACGTTTTGCTGGAGCAAAGAAACTGTTCATGTCGTCGGAAGAAGGAGTCTGGTCAACAGACGCGATATCAGAAGGGTCGATAGGAAAATGAGTAGAAGGCGTGCCAGCCGCCGAGTCGACGAGATCCTTGCGCGATGAAAGAGACGAAAAGAAAGCAGAACTCCGTTTCCCTGGACTGTCCGATCGATGGAGCCATCTAGGAGCCATGATGAGAAGACAAAGGGTTCATCTGTCGAGTGTCGAGTGGCTTATATGTATGCGACCAGGTCCGGAAGACGTTTCTGTCGACGTTTTCCTCGTTTTGATCGTTGCCGAGTCGGGTTTGACCTGAGCCGCGCAGGTCCGGCAGGGTCTGATAACGTCGGTCGCGGGAGTCAAGTCAGTGATTCAGAAGGTCGTTTTCGACGTTGTGGTATCGTATTGAAAGCGAATTGACGACTTGTTCAGTATCGGTCGCAAAAGAAGTCACGCAGCGGAGGGTGCTGGGAATATGGCCAGATAATAAGGTGCAGGGGAAAAGTAGGCTTTGGTGGAGGCTCCATTGAGCTTTGTGCACGACGAAGTCAAGTTGAGTGCAGTGTCTTGTTGCACGACACTATACGCGGGTGTACTACCCAAAAGCGGGTCAAGACATGAATTCAATGGGCGTAAACGACAGCACAGGATGCTGCAGAGCTGAGAACCCTGAGACATGGCCATTTAAGGTGAGACCAAAGTTTGGGTCCCCCATAGCTAGCGGACCAGAATCGAGTCAGGCCGCTCGAGGACCGGCCCTGTTCCTGCAGAAGTCGCTCGATAGCGTCAAATGATAACAAGCATAAAGCAATGCATGCGTTGTCAGTCGCCCAGGATCCAGGATAACAACTCTCGTAGATTGTGCTCGTCAAAAGTACCCAGCTGGTGTCCAAACGTAACATTTATGGTCTTGTAAACAATCATGCCCGAGGTGATCAATCAGATCATCGACGCGCGGATGCGATGAGCAGCGCTTTAGCGGCGTGTCAAAAAGATAAGGCGGAGCACCATTTAGCGTGGCTGATTGCAGCAAGCCACTTGCAGGCTACGGAGACAAATTTCTGGTCAGTTGCCGCAGAGGCATGCAGAGTCCGGGGCGAACCGTGACAAGACATCAGCTGTCATGGCAAACAACAAATAAACCAAGGCCCAAGTGCTGGTACAGTGGCATCATCAATTCAGGGAGTCTGGTTGGGTCGTCGACATCACATCTCGTGTAGAGCTGCAAATCGCCGCTGTAAATGTCTTTCGGCAGAAGCTGGAATGACCGAATACTCATCTCATGCGTCTCACGTTCAGACGCAACGGTCGAGTAGACAAGACATTTTTTGCGCAGACCTTTGCTGATTTTTCGCACGAGACAGCCTCGAGGCGCGAGGATCAGAGTCGAAAAGAGTCGACCCGACTCGGCGGAAAGAAGCGCTCAACAACTCCGCAGTCGGCGGGTCCGAGTCAGAGTCAAAAGTCCAACTCGAGTGGAAGTGGTGCAACCTTGTCCTCGCTTGGTTAAAGAGAGGCCGATACATGTGGCTTTTTGCTTGTGGTCTCTGCTTTCGTTGTGACCAGACCGGTTCCAGCGATCCCGCCGCGATCAGTCGAGCAGAATCGCCGGCGCCAGGAACGCGTTCGGGGATGCGACGGGACTGTCCGTCCGGTTGGACGATTGTGTTCCTGGTTTTTATTGATCGATTTGATTGATTCACCCAAATTCCGGGATATGTGTGAGAATCGATTGCCGCTGCATAAGCAGTTCCTTTGATTTTATCGTATTACGGCATTGCGCCGTGATCCTGCCGTTCGTCGGCAGTATGGATGACGCTCATCATTTCGCATTGCCGTGCCATGCAAGTGTGACAGTACTGTATTAATTGACCGTGTCTCTGGTACAGTGTCGCCTGACCGGGAGCATGCAGAACCAGCTGTGGTTTTCTTGTATGGGGTGCCGCAGTGCATGATCATGACCATCTTGCATTCGGATTATTCTCTCGTCTGTAGTTGCTGCAAATTGACTGGGCCAGCAGCATGTTGCGGTCAAGAGCGAGACATGTGTCAATTCTCGTGGCATTCCAGAAGCAGCCATTTCACCAAAACATAACGGTCAGCCTCGTATTTTCCATATTCCGACAATAGGAAACACGACAAAGTGTAGTGTAGAGCTGAGTTTCGAGCGTACCTGTGTACAGAATTCTTTGGGTGTTTCCGAGAAGCACACTTTGTCAAAGTTATGGCACAAATGTCCGAAGCTTCGTGGGGCCTTTGAACATGCATGTTTCCTTGCTAGTGTCAGTTAGTAAAGTATGAGAAGTCTGGATTAGCGGATGATCAGATTGTTCTTTGCACGGATGGTGCAAGGTTCGTGATACAGAAACAAATGGAGGTGGATGCCTTTGTAGATCTTTCGAAAATCCACAGTCGGAGAGCGCTTTCCTATTGCGATGCTGCTGCTGCCGCGTGAACCCGGACGATCTCAACCACAAGTGATAGTACTGGAAGTCGTTGTACAGCACAGTGCCGTATGTTACTCGATTTGCATCAAATGATATCATTAGATAAGTGCAACATCAACGCTATATACAATCGTCGACAACAATCACAACTCAGTAAACTCCCTCTCCAGTGCAGGGTCATCCTTCCTTTCCTTTAGGTATCCAGAAATTCTCTCCGTCATACTATCGGTGGTAAAGCCAAAGTGTCCATAGACGTACTTGCCCGTCAAGCTGTGTCCAAAGCTCTTCATACATACCATGGCGTCTGCATATTGACCCCAGCCATAGCTCATGTATGGCTCAATGACAACGGCAGGAATGCCTTCGGTCCGGCGTAGAACCTCGCGCTTGTAGCTACGCGGCTGCTGCTCGAAAAGTCGGTTGCATGGGAAAGAGACAACGCGGACCTTGAGACTGTGCTTGGATCGCAACTCCTTGGCCACGTTGACGGCGAAGCTGAGCTCGGCGCCGACACCGATGAGAGTGATGTCGGCGGCTTGCTCTTCCTCGAGCACATATGCGCCCTTGGCGACCATGCTTCGCTTGGTGGTCTTGAGCTGAGGTAGGTTGTGTCTGCTCGTGCTGATGATGCTTGGTCCGGTGCGAAATTTGATCGCCGTCTCCCAGGCACCGGCTGTCTCTTCGCTGTCACCTGGACGAATGTAGAGGAGGTTTGGCATCGCACGGAAGTAGGTCGCAAGCTCGACGGGCTGGTGAGTCGGGCCATCCTCACCCATACCAATCGAGTCGTGAGTCGCGAGATGGATCACCTGCAGGTGCTGCAATGCGCCCATTCTGACTGCGTTTGCAGCGTATGTGTAAAACATGAAGAACGAGGACGTAACCGGAACGATAGTGCCTGGGTTGTATGCAGCAAGACCGTTTGAAATAGCGCACATGGCATGCTCGCGGACACCGTAATGGATGTAACGACCTCCATAGTTTCCGTTGATGCCGCATGATGTCTTGAGGTCTGGATTCTGAAAGGCTACCTTGTCGTTGAAGCTCAGGTTGACAGATGGCGTCAAGTCAGCTGTACCGACCATGAATGACTTGACCTTTTCCGCGACAGGGTTGAATGACATGCCGGAAGCCTTACGGCTTGCGGTATCAGCTTCGGGAAAACTTGATGGGATGAGCTGTTCCCAATTCGCGGGAAGTTCACCCTTCATCCTCGATTCGAGTTCCATGGCGAGCTTTGGATGGGTGCCCTTGTACGCCGAGAAGAGTTCGTTCCACTCCCTGACGTTCTTCTCACCCTTTGCCGGGAGATCCGAGAAGAACTCGTAGACCTGATCTGGAATAGAAAATGTCTTTTCTGAATCGAATCCCCAGGCCTTCTTCATTTGCTTGACGTCGTCGCTTTTGAACGGGGCGCCATGAGAGACGGCCTGGCCAGCAACGGCACTACCGACACCGATGATGGTTCGTACATTGACCAGAGTGGGCTTATCTTTGCTCTGCTTGGCCTGGGTTAGAGCATCGACGATGGCGTCAACATCGTAACATCCATTTTCGACGTCAATAACATTCCAATTTGCGGCTCTGAATCTGGCATTGATATCCTCTGTGTTAGTCATGTCAACAGATCCGTCGCAGGTGATTTGGTTGTTGTCGTAGATGACAGTCAGGTTATTCAACTTCCAGTGTCCGGCCAAAGAAATTGCCTCTTGTCCAATACCCTCCTGAGGACAGGCGTCACCGATCATACACCATGTGTGATTGTTGACCACCTCATAGTCGGGCTGGTTGTATTGTGCGGCTAATTGCTTTGTAGCCATGGCAAGGCCAACTGCGTTGTTGATACCTTGGCCCAGTGGACCAGTGGTGACTTCAATACCATCCGCCTCGATTTCTGGATGACCCGGGCACAAACTCTCGGGTTTCTCGCTGTGATAACTCTTGATCTCTTCAAAGCTAAAGCTCGGGTATCCGGCAAAGTGTAGGAAACAGTATTGGAAAAGACAAGTGTGGCCGTTCGAGAGTACGAAGCGATCTCTGTTAAACCAGTCATGGTTCTTTGGGCTATAACGCATGACATACTTCCACAAAGCAACGCCAATAGCAGCCATGCCAATCGCACCTCTGGACATAATTAGCTTGCTACCCCATATGACATGACTACAAGTTCTTACCCAGGGTGGCCAGCGTTGTATTGTGAGCATAAGTCGGCAATCAGAATCCTGTATGCTTTGAGGACAATGTCGTGATGCTTGCTTAGACGTGATTCGCCGACATTCTCGATCTTCTCCTCTTGCATTAGAGCATCTTTGACATTGGCACCGTAGCTCTGGTGACCATTAAGCTGTGGTGCTTGTGGTTGGGTCTGAGTAGCAGCCATGATATGTTGTGGTAGAGTGAAAAAGGACTAGATTGTGGAGATAAAAAGGAAGAGAAGCAGATAGGTTGGAAGACGTCCTACCTGCTCAGGCGTACCTGAGGGGAATAAATAGTTTTTGCCCATGGTCAATAAGGTATGTCTTCCCCGTCCTGGTGCATTACGGGATTGGGAAATCCGATCGTTGGTCATGGAGATAAATGCGGAGGAAACAGTGGCGGGGTAAACATGATGACCGAAGGTAGCAGGTGAGCCGAGAAAGCATGCGTTCCCCGAATCGTTGGCAACAATGGAGATGCGGAGTACAGCGCAGATATAGCTCGTTGCCAACGTGGGTATAGCATGTCTGAGGTCTTGCGGCCACGCAGATGCGGGGCAGGTTTGACGAGGTCTTTCATCATGCCAAAACCTTCATCCCACTACGTACTGATATCCAGGATTCGGACATCTTCATTGTACCCGCGCTCGCCTCAGCTGCCATTTCCGGCTGTAAAGGTCAATGTCTCCGAGCCCGTGTCGCAAAAGGTAAGTGATGCAACATGCTGCCTTTGATCGATCTCCCTATCTGTTGGGAGTCACTGGTCGGAATCTTGGTCCCGAAATATGACACAGAGACCAAGTAGTATGCCATATCGATCTTACAGCCGGATTGGCGCGGTCTCTTTGGTATTAAAGTTGAAGTTGGCCGTCGGCCGACCGAGCGAGCGCGACGTCGACGATTATCATGTCACATTGGACAGTGTTTCGGTAAGTCAGGTGTTGAATCGTGGCAAGTATGCAGTGTTCCATCCCATGAACGAAGCAGCTGGAATTGGCAATGCTTCGTTCGACTCATTCAAGACGTTGAGCAATTTCTGCTCAAGCACAGATGGCAGGCCAAGGTCCTCTGTGTGAACCTTTGAACCCCCGAGCTTATCTCTTCCAGCGTGCGTCTCAGGGTCCACTACTTGATACAGGACTTTCACACCTTCCGTCGGCTGCGGATCTCGATCTGAGGATGCATATGTGAGATTGGGCATGAACACCCATATCGAAAGTGGTACGCTGTTGGTGTAGAATCTGCGAGCTCCGGTACTCTCGATTGCTGCTATCAGCTGACCAGCGAACCACTGTCGGAGATCGTAGGATTTAGAATGGGAAGTGCTTGTGGAGACAGCGAGAAGAGGTTTGAACAGCTTGATACCCTCTGCATGTTGAACTTGCTGCCCTATATGTGCACCGCATGAAATGCATGTAACTGAGTCGTCTGTATCGCCGGCCTGTATCAAAAGGTCAGTCGTTTGTTCCACCAGATCAACATATAGCACCGACGTGGGTGCTCAATGGCATGTATCACTGGTTTAATCCCGCCAGTGTCTAGACTCTCAAAGACATGGCGGTGAAATACAGGGACTTTACGCTATAGACCAGAAACCGCTCAGCACTGTCAAGACAATGCTGATGATAACATGATCGACCAGTCGCATTGTTGATCTTGGACTCTTGTATCAGAGAACTTCTGTAGCTTTGACGCGAGGTCAGAGAAGAATTCTTTCTTCAAGTCCGAACGAATGCGATTGGAAATGGATACTGAAGAAATTCAGAACTCGTGCATACCTTTATGTTCGAACAGATGTCTTCACTGAGAAGGAAGCCTATTGTGTCAACGAGGCCAACACCTGGCTTTGCAAGCAGCTTGCTATTTGAGGCATAGCCTTTTCCATGACCAGCATTGTCGTGATCATGCTCGTCCGGCTTATGACAGTGCCAGAGGTCCATCATCTCAGCCCATCCTTCTGATGGAAGATCTCTCCAGTCTTTGATCGATCCACGGTGGATGACCACAGTGCCACAAGCTTCGCAGGTCACTTGTACTTTGCTGTCGAGGTCGTTGGCGGCCCACGGAACAGCACTGCGATCACTTGTCAGATTTTGTGATATCGAGCCGATGAGCTCCGGCTTGAAAGTGCAATGAAGACCTGGACTTTCTGGCAGGTATTTGTCCAAATTGGTAGAGGACGACAACTTCTTGGGAAGGCCTACGGTGACCTGCTGATTCTCATGGTGCAGAGAAATACTCCTTCCATCTTCGGAAAGCCTGAGTGTGGTGTGCTCATTTCGGGGCGAGCAGAGCTGGACTCTTACGATGATAGAATCGACATGGTGCAGCGATTCCACGTGTACTGAAATTACTTTGTCCGTCTGATGATAGTTAGCTTATTGAAATTGTATTGTTGGCTGATTACGAAAAGGTCGCCTGATCAGACCCGACGCTGGAGGGGTCTAGTGAAGGGAGCGGAAGATCATGCAATTACTCACCATCTTTCCTGCTCAATTGTTCCATCGAACGCAAATAGTGTCATAGTCATTGGTAATATCTGAATCTACATATGTTCGAGATGTACGTAGATGTGATTCAGGACTCGCAAACAGAACACATGCAGGACGGGGACGAGAATTCACGCCAAGCCCAATTAACATTCACACCATCGATCACTCACTTTATGACCCACGTTCAATATACTCAATTCCGGTATTTTGGCACACGTATGGCGGTCAACTTGTTGGTTCTATTAGTAGTATGTAGTGCTTGGCTCATACTGCTGCGCCGTTCCAGGAAATGCCCCTACAGGGTCGACTCTGGGTCCTCCCTCGTCTCCACTGTCATCCTCATCTCCAGTAAAAGCACTCTGGCCTGGATCAGGAGGTGCTCGCATACGTGCAACTTCTGCTGGATCGAGCGTTGGTGGTACATAGGGTTTTGGCGTGTGGTACTCACGACCTGAAGGCATTGCTGCCAATAGAGGCTCGAATGGCGGAACCACCTGAACATTTATCTAAAATATGATCAGTCTAACGGTTCATCAGCACTTGACTGATTCAACTTACCATATCGTTTGACCTGATCCACTTCGCCTCCAGCCATTCCACAATTCTTGCCTCTTCGAGACGTCCGGCGTCCATACCCCAATCCTCGGCCGCTTTTGAAATCTTCTTGTCCTCCTTCCTCTCTGACCAGCTCTGCTTGAGACCTTTAAGGCCTTTTCGCTTACCAGCATCGTCATCGCCAACAAGACCCAAGCCTAGCTCCCTCTTGGTTCCTCTTAGCCACGCAATACCTTCGCCAGTCTTGCCTGAAATCTCCGCATCAATGCCCAAAAATCTGGCAGCTTTACCTCTCGCAGTTCGCCGGAGATCTTGGGCGTATTTGAGCAAGTCATCGTCGATCTTTCCCGAAGCTCCTGCCCTGGCCATAAGACCAGCGGCTTTCGCTGCATGATCTGAAGCGGCCAAAGACAGTCGCGCAAAGAGATGCGCTCGAACTTTGGGTATCGATGGCGCACTGATCATCCAGTCTTTGTTGTCCTTGTTCCTATCATCCGCTACTGCGGCTGCATATGGGTCGTCTTTCAGGACAACGATGAGCGTGGCTTCTGCGAGTGCGAGCGACGCGAGAGCTGAAGAGGTGGCGGCTGTGATGTCAACCGGCTTGGAGGAGGCATCGGTAGAAAGGAGTGTTGATACAAAGGAGTGTACACTATGCGCGTCAAGAAGATGGCGCATTCCGGCTGACACAGGTGCGGCGCGAGCTTCCGGCGAAGAGGAGGTAAAGGTGTATACCGAATGGAGCTGTGATCTTGCTTGCAGCGTATATGTATAGCCTAGCGTTTGCAGGACAAATGCAAGTTCATTGTGAATGCCTTTGATTCGTACCCTGGCCGGCTCACGGCCTGGTATACTGGCTGACAATGTGCACCTCCATTCGCACTCAAACTCTTTTATCTGAGAGATCGATACTCTGCTGAACTGTGTGATGGCCTGACCAGTGATTGATGAATAGATGGGCAACAGAAAAGATATGTACGTTGTCAAAGCATCTTGCACCGACGATAGGTTTGACGCTTGCGCAGCCGGCGCCAGACGCTTATGTTTCTTCAATGCATCGCGTACAACAGAACGGTGGGTCGTTGCGGTGAGGATCAGCGACGGATGACTCTGGCTTGCGAAATAGGTCGTCAAATTGGTTGCAGAAGTTGTCGGTAGACTAAATGGGTATGGCATCGTGAGAGCCGGATATTGCTAGAGGTGGAGGGGTTGAACAAGATGATGTCAGGTCGGCCACCGGCGATTGAGGAACATCAAAGCCAAGCATACCATAAGTCAACACAGACATTGACAACCAACCAAGTGTAACAGTCGGAACGACTGAAGGTCATTTACTATTGATAGAGGCCCTATCCAGGGGTCGATTGTCAATATTTTATGATACTACGATACAAGAAGTGGGTATATAAATTGAACTTGTTGTGATACACTACGATCAATGGACCATAGACTTGCCAATCTCACTCTCCCACCCTCGAGCTCTCTCGAATCCATTGGAATAAGACTGGTAATCAGACATCGCCTGGTAGATGTCTTCTTGCTTGCTGACAACAAAGGGACCGTACTGTATGATTTTTTGAGCAAGCGGGAGACCAGCGATGAGAACAAATCTGCTGTCTTGCTCGGCCTTTTCGTCAACCTCAGCCACGACGGCATCTCCCTCCTGTTTCCACACTACGTTGTGGTAAGGGCCAACAGCACGCGCATCGCTTCCAGAACCGAAAGTCGTTGTTCCGTTCAGAGTGTAGAGGAACGAGTTCCACTTTGCAGGAAGTGATTGGACTAGCTTTCCTCCAGCTTTGACAGTAAAGTCGAGAAGCCAGACTGGAGTGTATGCCAATTCTTGCAGACTATCGACGCCGAAAGCTCTGCCGCTAATAACCTTGACCTCCACCTTGCCATCTTCGCTCTTGGCCTGAGGAATCTCTGCAGCCTTCAGGTCTCGATATCTTGGTTCGCATGACTTGAGCTTCTCGGGCAGATCTACCCAGAGTTGAAGGCCGATGTTGGCCGTTCCATCGGTATTTTGGTGAGGCATCTCGGCATGAACAATTCCTCGGCCAGCAGTCTACAACAGGTCAGCATGCGCCATGATTCGTTTGTACTGCAATAGACATACCATGAATTGGAGATCTCCTGTCTCGATAGTACCCTTGTTTCCAGCAAAATCCTCATGGTCGACGGAACCGGAAAGCAGGTACGTTATGGTTTCTTGACCTCTGTGTGGGTGGTCGGGGAAGCCTGCGCCCGGAGCAATCGCGAAATTATCCAACATGAGGAATGGAGTAAAGTTCCTCAACTCTGGTGTTCCGATCGATCTCCTCACTCTTGCTCCGGCGCCCTCGGCCTGTTCGGTGGCCTCGAATACCTTGCTGATCTTGCGTGGGGTTGAAGTGTTGCTATTGAGAGAGGGATCGTTCGGAGGGATTACAGGCAGCCCTTGGAAGGTTGACGAAGGCTTGGATGCAGACATGGTGGTATGCGATGGTACTGAGTGGGATGATAGACTTGGATTGATGGACGATCGATTTGCTATGGAGTTGAGAAGAGGTAGAAGCTGCTCGCGATTGTAGAATGAGACAACTATTGCAATGATCGCCACCAGTGAAGACAGAAGCAGCCTCATAATAATATATAAAAGATAGGAAAGGTGTTCACCTACCATATGGGCCTGTTATTTATCGTTGGTGATGCTTTCAAAGCCGTGACCGGTGGATTCGCGATTGATCACATCAGCATTTGTCAAGCATACGACTCTCGCTTAAAGTTACGATACCACATGTAGTTGCCGTGTATAATTGCCATACTTGGGCACGACTTGGTTTCATCATGACTATTCGTTCTGGGCCATTTTGCTGAGGTCGCGTCATGACATTTCTCAGGTTGAATAATATTATTCAAGATAGAGA
>Ga0058703_1000206_pt1 | contig 12612 bp, 9 predicted proteins | sample AgamicMgMae_FD_83782 | JGI IMG/M metagenome (GOLD analysis project Ga0058703, IMG submission 83782) | Agave microbial communities from Guanajuato, Mexico - Mg.Ma.e | ecosystem: Host-associated > Plants > Phyllosphere > Phylloplane/Leaf | place: Guanajuato, Mexico | collected 2012-06-04
ATGTAGAATAGTCATTTCACACGACTCGCATTGGAAGACCATTTACCTTGTCCAATCCACAAGGTTCAGAATCGTCTGGGAGACTTTGCGTACATGCTACATCTACGTGCTGCACTGATATATAGTAATACAAGCGTCATACTGTGTGATAATAGTGGGGTAACGGCAATACCTACCTTACCTTGGTATCTCTGGAACCTCACCCACACATATGTCAGATCAATTCAACGACCAACATCGACCAGAATAATATAATCAAACATGCCTCCTATTCGCACGGCCCTAATCGGCCTGAGCACGTCTTCTGATTTGACCAACTGGGCCGCCATCGCACATCTGCCATACCTCAAACAATCATCCAAGTACAAGATCACTGCTCTCTGCAACAGTACCGCCGAGAAGGCTCGGGCATCCATCAAACACTATGATCTGCCCGATGCGACCAAATCATACGGCAGCCCGGAAGAAGTCGCCAACGACCCCGATGTCGACTTTGTAGTATGCGTCGTCGGAGTCGAGCAGCATTACGAAATGCTCGTCCCGTCAATCAAGGCCGGCAAAAATATCTACACCGAGCTCCCTCTCGCTATTGACATCCAAAAATGTCGCCATCTCGCACACCTCGCGGAACAGAAGCAGATCCGGACAATGATCGGTATGCAGGGCCAAGCCAGTCCTGCCTTGAACACAATCAAAAAGGTCATCAACGACAAGCTCGGTAAAGTCACAACCAGTACCGTGACTGCATACTCTGGATTCTTCTCAGGGGATCCCTTCCCAGAATCTTTCGGACGCATGGTCAATCTCCAAGGCGCAAACATGCTGACCGTATGGTTTCTGCACAGTAAGATATGCCATTGCCCCGTGATTTGTGGAAAACACACACTAAAGACCCATCACCAGCTTTCAACAACGTCCTCCACGTCCTCGGAGAATTCGACTCTTTCGATTCCATGCTAGGTATTTCTCATCCGAAAGTCGACGTCTTTGACCTGAAAGCCCCGGAGAAGAAATCAATCGGAACACTCGACGTGACGGCTCCGGACCAGATCTTCTTCCAAGGCAAAACGCAATCCGGTGCTTTGCTTACGTACCACCTCGAAGGCGGTCGACCGTTTCCCGGCGAACCAGGTCTCAGATGGCACATTGTCGGCAGCAAAGGCGAGCTGATGATCACGAACCCGATGTCGACAGTTGACATCTCCAGTGACGGCGTCAAGATTCTCTTCCATGAATACGAAGAGCCCAAGTATCAGCACCCAATGCAGCATGGTAGTTCTCCGGCGCCTGTAGAGATCGAGCTGCCAGAGGATAGCTTGTCATCTGTTCCGAACCCAGCCAAGAATGTCGGTCTTTTGTACGAAGCGTTTGCGGACAACAGGACCGACTCGTATGCTGGCTGGTCGATGGGTCTTCGACGACATGAGCTAATGGAGGAGATGGTCGAGCGTTGGAAAGGTAGTCAGCCACATGGTCGCAAGGCTGAGTACCTCGAGCGAAGCTCATGAACGAGATTCACTTGATGTAACACCTCTACATCGTCGTGATGAACATCGATGAATAGTCTTTACAGAAGATGTATGATCACAAATTCACAGATGTTCAGAGTCTACGTCTTATGGAAAAACGACAGTACGACCAGCGCTGAGAGTGTTTCATATTATATCGGTCATGGAATAACTATACCTCGTGTATCTAAGTATTGTTGCTTGAAGTCATGAATGAAGGTCCCCTAGACCTGAGTGATAATGTCCGTCGTGTACTGTTCGACCACCTCGTCACCAGTTGTATACTTCTCAGCCACCTCTTCTGTCGAAGCCAAAGACGATTCTGAAGAACTGAGCTCCAGAGTCGAAGCAATCGAGCACATGGATGAAAATGAAGAGACTGGGCGGACTTCAAAAACATCAGCATCGCGAGAATCAATGGTGCGTAGAATAGGGCGAGGAGGGTTCTTGAGTCCGAAATTGCTTGCGATTTCGGCGTCGATGACATGCGTGTTGTCAAATTCTTCTGGAGAGGGAGCCGACACGTCGCCTTCGAGCACAGCGTTGAGAGAATAAGGCAAGCGTTCGTGCAAGAATGGTCGACAGCGGTGACAACATCTGAAGTCGCAGGGAGGACTGGTTCGAGAGAGATTGGTCGTGTAGGAGTCGAAATTGGCTGGACTGACAGCAGCAGACATCTGGAATGCCGTCTGCATCGATACACCGCCTCTGGACAGATCTCGTTTGTGTGGAACACCCAGACTGTGTTGTCTTGACAGAGCTGCACGTTTTTTACTTCCGTCACGAGTGATGGTGGATGGACGACATTCGTCCAGAGTGGTTCTGATCGTGGCGGCGATGGTGTCCTGGACCTTTTGCTTTTGTTCTTTGATGATTTGCATTTGAGCTTCGGTATAAACGCCCGACTGGTACTGAGTGATGACTGAGCGACTGAAACGCAGGGCGTGCAACTCAGAGTGCTGATCGTTTTGTTGCTGTTGTGGACGATTGGACGTGATCAACGCCTTGTTGGACTCATCTTGCGAGCAAACGTAGAGCCAACCCATCCAAGAAGGCTGATTGCAGATGTCACAGCGAAGACGGCAACGCAAGCGATCCATAGTGACATGAGTACACTGAGGACGAGGTCTTTGTGTCGGATTGATGGACTGTGTTGTTTCGCCATTTGCGTATCTACGCACGAAGACGCCCGCCTTTGCGGTGGTCATTGTGAAGAATAACGATTGTGATTATGGTTATGGTGGTCGTGGTGACGGAGAGATGGTGTGAGAGGAGTGAAACTGTTGCGAGATGAGATGATCTTTTGTTCTTGACTCTCGATGTTTGTGTTTAGGAAGGCGCAGATTGCGCAAAGAGAAGGAGCGTCGCAGATATCCTTTGCCGTCTGAACAAGGCAGAACACCTATGCTACTGGCTCGTCCGATGGAAGTTGCCGTCAAGTAGCAGATAGAAAAAGAATCCCTGGGAAGTATGGTCTCCGTGATCTGACGTGTTGCGTTCGAAGTTGTGGGATTGAGTCCATGTGTGAGGTTCGCGCGCACACGACATGGATAAACAAAGGATCAGGGTGAATGTGAAGGTCAGGTGAAGTGAAGTTGGGTATCCATACACTACCTGGAAAATATGCTCAGCTAGACAACCTCGCACATTATGCGCGACCATTCGGTAAATATCATACAGATCCTGGCATAAAGCATGGTAGCTTGCAGCGATGCCTGTCGACTTCCAGCGTTGTTCTTGTGATTGCGATCGAGGCAGATGTACGATAACATAGTCTTATCCATTTGAGCATGATATCATGTTCCTGATGATGATGATAATACAGTATGGGATCATGGCTGAGATGTCTCTGACTTGACTCTGATCGAAGGTCTGTGATGTCTAATACGGCACGGCTTTGTTCTCCTTGACCCATTTCTTCTCCTCTTCACTTTTAAAAGGCGGCGGTACCACACCATTGATTCTCCACAGCCTTCTCTCGGTTTGATCAACGTGAAATTCCCAGTCGTAACCTTTGTCTGCAATATGCGGCTTCAGAAGGTCATTGAGCCTGTTGGCCGTTCTTTCGTACACGCTGTCCTGGTCTGGAAGAGTGACTGCAATGTGATCGACCGTGATGCGAACGAATGGCTTGTCCTTTGCTGGTGGTTTACCGCCGACATACATGGTGTTTCCAGACATTTTGATAAAGTTGGCAGTAACGTAGAATGGTGGTAGACCGACGTTTACATAGTAGCTGGTGATGTCGGTAGCCAGAGCTTCTTTAGATGCATCATCCTCAAATGTGCCATCAGGATGGAAAATCAACCAGAGCGGCATCGTGGAGAGAGGTTGAAGAATGGGTTGATCGTCGTGGTTGGAAAGGGCTTGCCCGATCAGTAGGAGTGGTGGATATTGACATTATATATCGTTACCACGGGCATCGAACCGGGTTTGCAAACTAATGTAACACGAGGTAATCCATGATTAGTGATATTAAGCTTCGACTTGGTGAGACCTTGATTAGTGATACATATAGCGAGAGGCGGCGGGGCATCATCGCCATGACTCCACCATCAGGGTTTCATTTCATTGGGCTTCGTAGCACTGTGACCGTCAAGGGCGACGTGAGTTGTTTGGTTCACGCGTAAATGTCAATTTTGTCTCTCTTGTCAGATGCGTATTTGTTATACCGTTCAGTGACAAGGCCGGCTCGCGAGACGACTGGATAGTGTCCATCTGCGCGGATCTGCGCATTCACACAGACGCAAGTCATTTCACTACTCTTCGTCTTGCGGTCTTGCGACCAGGTAGGTCTTGGTGTGATGAAGGAAGTCTTGTTCACTCAGTTAATCATATGGTACCGTGGAGGTTGAGTTTGAAAGGTACGTCGCGTTAGCCGTTGGCCTCGGCTACTCCAGATTGGAGTGGGAAAGACGGGAAGCTTTGACGCGAACTGCCGCAGTTCAGTCGCATGGCAGCCGCACACTCCGGGGATCTTGTCTTGTCAGCCAAGGGCAGGGCATCAACAACAACGGTCGGCTTTTGACCTCAGTCCTGCTCTCACTCCACACTTTCATAACCCACCACGCGACCGCAACCATGTCAGTGAAGTTTGAACAGAAAGAGACAATTCGCGCCAATATCGGCAAGGAGGATCTCGCCCACGAGGTTGGCAATGCGATCACCCGCGGTGGAGGACCAAATGGTTACCTCGCAGTACGTTCCATTCCTGCAACGAATACCACCAATACCCTATCAGTACTTGGCTCTGACTATACTACAGATGTACCTTCGTCATCTTCAAACCAACCCTCTTCGCACAAAGATGATCACATCGGGCTCGCTTGCTGGTCTCCAAGAACTTCTCGCATCATGGATCGCCAAAGACCGCAACAAGCATGGTCACTACTTTACGTCGCGCGTGCCAAAAATGGCCGTCTACGGTGCTCTCATCAGCGCTCCACTCGGTCACGTCTTGATCTCAATCCTCCAGCGCATGTTCGCTGGCCGCACGAGTTTGACCGCCAAATTACTGCAGATCGTCGTTAGCAACCTCGTTGTAAGTCAACCTGCTAATACCGTTGTTCGTCTCAAGGGAGAAGAGCGCTGACCAGTACCTAGGTCTCCCCGATACAGAACGTCGTCTACCTCACCAGCATGGCTGTCATCGCCGGCGCCCGTACTTTCCACCAGGTCCGCGCGACTGTGGCCGCGGGTTTCATGCCTGTCATGAAAGTCAGCTGGGTCACTTCCCCCATCGCTTTAGCGTTCGCGCAACAGTTCCTCCCACAGGAACTCTGGGTTCCATTCTTCAACTTGGTCGGATTCGTTATTGGGACATACATCAACGCTCACACCAAGAAGAAGAGGTTGGCGGCCTTGAGGAGGAAGCACTACGGTGACGGCAGGAGCACTGATGGTGGGAGACCAGGTGAGTCTACTAGACCTGGATACTAGGAGGCGGATCGCGAGCAGTCAGGGGACGCCATATGTGGTTGAGATACCTTGGATGTTTATAATATGATGGAGCAAGAGCAACGCGAATAAGATTTTGGAACCAACGCCGGTCATGCTATGAATACTTTACGCAAAGAGACTTCTACTCGTCGTCATCCTCTTCACCCCGCTCGGCCATCTTCTCTACGTACTCCTTGGCGATCGCCTTGACCCTCTCCACGTCGCGTGCTGTGCCTTCTTTCTCCTCAAACTCTAACCATCGCTTGAAGACAAATCTCGCGCGACGCTTCTTCATCTTGCCCTTTGTCATGCGCTCAAATAATCCTCTCACACGGCCAAGAGCATCAGTCTTGGTGTCCTCATCGCCATCGCTTTCTCCACGTCTGAGAAGACTGCGCTCGAGGTCGACCCACATGTCCCATCCCTGTGTCCACTTGGGCCACTCCGCAACGAGCCCTTCGAAGATAGTGCGGCCGCGCTCGGCGTCACCATTTGCGGTCTTGAACTCCAATCCAGCAAACCTCGACGTCAGCGCCCTCTTTTCTCTTTCGTGAACGGATAGCAGTGCACGACTCAGTAATCCACGTGCTTTAGCAGCATCGTCCGTCTTCTCGAACAAGAACGTGGCGTATCTGACCCACAAGTCCGTCGAGGTACGGAATTCCTTCTTAGCCGCCATAGCAGCGTACGCTTCATCCGCCTTCTCAATGCGACTAGCAGCGGTCCAGATCTCGGCCATGCGCTCGTGCACAGTGTATGGGTCCTGAACTTGAACGGCTTCGTTGAAAACAGAGGTGACGCTCTCCTCGTCACCGTAGCTGACTTCGAGATTGAGCAATGCGATCCACACGTCGAGCTTGGCATCCATCTCGCGCATATGAATTGTGCGCAAAGCACGGCGACCAATATCGCGCGCGGCTTGGATCTCCGAAAGGCGGAGTTGGAAGGCCATGTACTGAATCCAGAGATCGGCAGAGTGAGGCGATGTCAGAAGCAGACGCTCGTAGTCGGCATTGCTTTGTGGGCCATTGCTGTCGAGGTCGCCGGTCTTGTCTTCAAAGGTCCGAGCCTTGCGCTTGCGTTTCTTGGAGACAGTACCGTCGGTCTCGACGTCTGAGGTGGCGGCCGCGGTCGTGGCAGCATTGAGAGTGTCACCTGTCCAGTCAAAGCCTGTAGTCTTAAGTCCTCCGGATGGTGCGGCAAGCGATGTCTCTTCGTCGATAGACATCTCCGAAGCGGCGTCATCGTCACTCTCGGCATCCTGAACGGCAGACAAGTCGATTTCAATGCCTCCTTCCTCATCCGAAGCATCATCCCCGTCAAACTGAGTAAACTCATCGCCATCTTCCATTTCTTCATCGCTACCCTCTTGGTCTTTGAAGAGCGATGCTTTCAAGCCGAAACTGATTCTCTTCTTCACCATGTCGATGTTGAGGATCTTGGCTTTCACTATGTCACCAGAGTCATAGAGCTTCTTGATGTCGACGACTTGCTTGTCGGCAATCTGACTACGATGACAAAGTCCACTCACACGTGGTTGCGTGTTGTCAACGTCGATGAAGACGCCAAAGTCTTCAACCTTGCGGACCTTTCCGGTGACGACATCACCAGTCTGCATATCGGACCAGCTTTGAGGAGGGACGTAGCTCTTATCGACGTGGGAAGCTTTCAAGCTCATTTGCACATGATTGAGTGCAGGATCAACCGACAAGATCTTGCCCTTGACCAACTGATCAACCTCGAAAGCTGACTTCCAATCCTTGATGAAAGCATCCGAGAGATCCGAGACGCGGACGAATGCTTCCACACGAGGACCGAGCGCAACGATGATTCCGTTGTCACGCACAAGCTTGACAAAACCACGGACGACATCGCTGACTTTAAGTTGGGCCAGCGAGGTGATCGAAGGGTCTTCCACCGACAACGACGAGCTGAGAATCTTTGACGGGCGAACGGACAGGAACAATCGCTTGTTTGATAGGTCAACATCAACGACACAAGCACGAATGACATCGTTCTTGTTGAAGTTGGCAGGTCGTGCGTCTTCCAAGTCATCGGCCAGTTCCGTAAGTGGCACTGCGCCATTGACTTTGTCGCTGAGTGCCACGGTAACAGAACGATCCGTAACCTTGAAGATCTTTCCTGCGACAATCATGCCCACTGAAACGTCCTGAATAGATTCGATAGGCTTGGAGGTGCCAGATGCAGCAGTAAGATCCAGACGGCTGTTTGCAGTATCGACAGCCTTGACTTTGACCTTGAGAGCAGAACCCACAGGGAAATTCTCCTCGAGCTCTTGCAGAAGGGAGACATCGTCAGATACATCCATCAAATCAATGCGGCCACGCACGTTCGGCGAGAGGTTGACCCAGAGTCCCTTGTCGGTGACATTGTTGACGTAGGCGACCCACGAAGAGCCGACTTGAACTTTCTCAAGACTGAGGAGGTCGGTCTCTGAGTCAATGTCCGATTCGACCTTTGTAGTAAGCTCAAAGACGGGAATTTTTGCCTGTCGGTGACTGATTGGTAGAAAACGGTGATTGCGAGCATCGTGAATGCCCAGGATTCTGACAGGAATGACTTGCTTCGGCTTGAACTTGCGAAGAGGGTGCTTGCGGTCTTTAATGTCCTCCCACTTTCCGAACGCTTCAGAGACATCGACACGTCCTTGGATGTTGTCGGCCAGCTGTACATTGAGCTGTGTATCCTTGACAGAGACGATGCGGGCTTGTGTAAGCTTGCCTAAGGTAAAGTCTGCGATTGTCTTTGATTCGCCATCAACAGCATTCATGAGGGATGCACCTGTGACATCTTCAGTGGGTTTCGTTGGTTTGGTTGTTTGCTTCTCTTCTCGCTGGCTCAGAGAGAACCTATGTTGTGTGCTGTCGACAGACGCGATTCTTGCCGAAATCGACTGATCCTTGCGGAGACCGAAAGCAGGAAGCGGTAACTTGTCCAGAGTGACCTGCGACTTTGGTAGATAGCCTACGATACCGCTCCCAAATTCAACAAAGACACCGTCAGGGGTAATGTTGCGCACAAAACCTGATGCCTCTTGGTTGGTCTGCACATCGTCAAAAGACACGATCAGGTTCTTCAATTTGGCCGCTTTGACCAGACTTGGCTTGTTGCTCAGGTTAATCAAATGTCTGTTCTCGACCTTGCTCAACACGACCAAATCAGTAAGTTTCTGGCCTGCTCTGATCTGCTTCAGTGTGGATTGATTCTTCGATTCTGATCCATCGGAGAGATGAGACACGCGAAGGTTAGCCTTGAGACTCGATGCCTGCAGATTCACAGTGATATGATCTCCAGCCAGTTCAGCTACAGTCGCGGTGACGATCTGACCCGACTTGACTTGATCCCAAGCGCCTTGCTGCGTTTCGTCAAACAACGCTGGGTCTTTGCAAGAAACTCTCAGCTCTTGCTCCTTCGCTTCCACCAATGTCGCTCTAACATTGACAGTCTGACCGACGCGGAAATGTTGAGTTGGGTCAGAAATGTAAGCCTCACTCATCTCTGCTACAGGTAGCCATCCGCGAACATTGCCGTAGAATTGTACCAGAGCTCCGTTGGGTTTGATAATGATGATTGTGCCAGGTGATTCATCTCCAGGTTGGATGTCGGCATATTCTTTCCAGACTTTGGCATCAGAATTGACAAGAGTCTTTTTCGCAGTCAAACGGAGCTGACGCTTCTCTGGGTCAACACTCAGAACGCGTGCTTTTACTGGGAACCCCTCACGAAATCTTTTCTCCGGGTGCTGTAGTACAACGTCCGACATGTGCATATGCGGCACAAGACCAGAGACTCCTTCGGCCAAGTTGACCAAAACTCCGGTGATACCTTTCGCTCCAAGGATTATTTTTTCAACCTTGGCTTGAACATGCTGGCCAACTTGCACGTCTTCAAGCTTGAGGAAGGCTTGTTCCAAGACACTCTTTTGGAGAGAAACGTTGTAGACTCCATCTATGGGGTTGAAATTGATGACCCTGGCACGATGTACAGAATCAAGTTTGAATGATCCAGACTGCTCGAACAACGCATCAACCTTGTCATCAGAGAGCTTCGAAATGTGTGCATATCCGGGATAACCAGGAATTCCAAGATCGAAGAAGATACCAACAGCAGGCTCTACTTGAACAACCTTGGCTTCTTCCACAATCTCCGAAGACTCCAAGGTGCGAACAGCCTTCTTTCCGGTCGTTTGGCGTTGCTTCAGGCCAATGGAGTTCTCCAGAAGGGATACACCAACCTTTTTGCTATCGGCAGTGTGGAACGTACAAATGACTCGAGCGTTGATCTTTTGGCCTGTCTTTGTCTTCTTGAAATCATCTGTCTGTCGACCACCAGCTCCTGCATGAATTATGTCGGCAGTCGCATCCAGCATGCCCATGATTTTGCCAACCATGCCACCTTTGCCAATTTCTGTGACTAAGACTTCGACAGCAGTACCTGGAACGAAGGCGTCGATGGTAGAAGCGCTGGTCAGGGTATGCTTGGTAGCATCGCCCATGCGAGTAGTGTCAGGACACAGCTTGAGTACTTTGCCCCCAGTAGCAGTACCAGTGACATTGCATAGCATGACTTGACCTTCTTGTACCTTGGCGAGATCCCAGCTCTTGCCCAACTCCTTCTTCGAGACGAAACCTTTGTAAGCCTCGTCGTCAAGACCCAAGTCCATGACCAGACCATGATCTTCGACACTTCGGACAGATGCTTGAATCATGAAATTCTCTTTAATGTCCGAGGCGACGAAACCGGTATTTGTCAACTTTGGCTCCACGGATAGTTCGATCCTTCTCTTGGTCTTCTTCAAGCCTTGGCTGGTAGTCTCCTCGGCAGTTGATGTGACGTGCGCGCGAAGGTATTGGCCGATGTAGAAAAGCGAGTTCAGATCGATGTCCTCGTTGTCGTCCTCTCCGTCATCATCGCCCTCCTTCTCTTCCTCATTCAACAGTGCCTCAATTCTTTGGTTGATACGATCCGACACCGAAGTCAGAGGAATGAAACCAGTAAGGTTGTTCGGCAGGGCAAGTGCGACATCGCGAGAGGTGATAGATGTGACTTGACCGAGGACCAGGCAGCCAGGGGCTAGCGTCTTGTAACTCAAGCCTTGAACCTTGACCTGTGATGTCTCTGCTTCGGCGGTACCGTCTGCCTTCTTCTTTCCCGTCTTCTTGCGCTTCTTTGCTGGTGCGGCACCATCTTCGCCAGCCTGGTCCAAGTCGTCCTCCTCTCCATACTCATCGGACACGGGCTTCTTCTGGCCAGACTGCTCGAACAGGACGTCTCGCTCGGCATCGATCTTGATCTGACGACGCTCGAGAGGAGTAAGAACATCGGCTCCACCTCTGGGAAACGCTCTGTCTTCCGCTTGCAGAATCGAAGATTTCACTGGGTTGCGCTGTACCTCAGCTTCCTTCTTCGGTTTGGTAGTTGGCTGCTCGTCGGCTTTTGACCTTTTCGCAGGCCTGTCAGTGACAGCTGCCTTGCGTTTTTCGGAGGCCATGATGAAAGGTCCGGGGATGTACAAGTATCAGTCTGCTCAAGGACTGATCTCTTGACTGTCCAGTATGGCGTGACAAAGATTTGTTCAGTAGAGCGCTCGCCTCGGCGTTCTGCCAGAGAATTAATTTACGCCAAGATTTCGAGATAGAACTTTTTGGAGAAACACATGACTCGCGGCTGCATGGCCTCGGACGTCTTCGAGCGGAATGATTCCGTGACGTCACCTGCGCGCGACCAAGTCGTGATTTGCGCTGCGAGACCACATATATTGTCCAGAAGAATGAGTTGCACTCGAAATTTTGGTTTGTTTTTCGTAGAACAGCGAGCGAGATTAGTAGACTCTTGCCAATAAGCAGCTATTCAGTGCATCTCAATGTGCCCTCAGTTCATGATCGTTCGTACGGGCAGACAGCATTCGCGCCTTATGTCCGTGCACGGCTGGCGGACGCGCATCGCGTCTTGACGCCATCTAACCGTATTGGTCTTTAATTGACCTCGCCTCAGCCATGGCTTTTCGAAGACGACCGCTATTTCTATAGATCCTACCCTCTCGAGCTCGATCTTGATCGACTTGAGAACCAAGACTACTCGAGACAGTAATGGAGAACGATATGCGATCATCGCCAGAAGTTGGCATCAAACCCAAGAGACCACCAACTATCACGCCCAAACGGTTCACCAAGTTCTTCACTCCACGTCTGCATGAAAGCGCTACGAAGAGGCGAAGTAAATCAGCAAGACAATTGCAGGACATAACGAAGAATGCTGTCAATCGACAATCTGCTGTACTCGACTCAACACCACCACGAAACAAGAGGAGGAAGTTGTCACCGGCATTGGAGAGTTCGCCGCTTCAGTCATCACCCTCGAAGCGTGCCACAATCGACTCTTCGCCTATACAGATACACACTGGCAGGGACGATGTTTTCGAATTGAGCGACGACGATGAACTACCAGAACTTTGTAATGGTCTACAAGCCCTTCAATCACCGATAAGACGACCAAAAGGTGGGAACAGCATCAGCACTCGTTTACTCCAACGCTCTTTCGGTGGATCAAAGGCTATTGGTCGGGGCAGAGTACGAGATGTTTGTTTGGACTGGCAAGATTCGATATCAAAGTTCTACTCACAGCCAGAAGACCGACACAATTTCCAAGGTGGTCCACTCCCCTTCTGTGCCACTGCATGTCATTCCAACTCTATGGTCGCAATTGGCGATGAAGAAGGTGGCATTCGCTTGGTCGATTCGGCTGGCATTAAGGGCGCAGAATTCGGCAGGACACATGTTTCGTTCCGACCTCACCAAAACGCTGTCATGGATCTCTCATTCTCCTCGGACGACTATCTCTTCGCAACGGCCTCGGGTGACCAAACGGCAAGAGTGATTGATATGCGTACTCAACAGACACGCTATATTATGGCAGGTCATTGCTCGTCGGTCAAGCAGGTCCGATTTCAACCTGGCAACGACAGTATCTTGGCAACCTCAAGTCGAGATGGTAGCGTCCAAATCTGGGATCTTCGGTGTCGTGGTTCAAACAGCCCGGTACAAGGTCTTCAGGTTGCTATGGAGGCGGGACTGGAATCTGCTGCACATCGACAAGTCGTGTACGCCAACACCTGTATCTCCATCCGAGATGCCCATGTTAATAC
>Ga0058703_1000209_pt1 | contig 12516 bp, 6 predicted proteins | sample AgamicMgMae_FD_83782 | JGI IMG/M metagenome (GOLD analysis project Ga0058703, IMG submission 83782) | Agave microbial communities from Guanajuato, Mexico - Mg.Ma.e | ecosystem: Host-associated > Plants > Phyllosphere > Phylloplane/Leaf | place: Guanajuato, Mexico | collected 2012-06-04
GGACAGTATGCGATCCGCCTCGGCGCAAGACTCCATTGCGGCGGAGACGTCGAACCAGTATTGCCGGAATTGATTGTTAGTACTCGCGACATGCTGGCCGCAGAAGTCGATCGAGGTGAAGGTGTCCAAACCATCGAAGCGGAGCCACGTGCTACTCGCGTTGCTCGACAGACCGGAGATGGGCGCCGAGGTGTAGGTCCAGTTAGCCCATGCGACCCATCTCAGGTTGAAGTCATTGAGTCCATAGTACGGGTCGCCGATGACCTGATTAGCGAACAGGTCGAGATGGGCCTGCGAAGGGAGATGCGCGGGAACGGAAACGTTGAGCTCAGGATTGGACAACGTCCAGTCGTTGCCCTCGAGACTGACGACGTTTTGTGTCGACACCAGGGGTAAGATAGCTGCGGTCAGAACGACCGTTGAAAGCGGTAGCATGTTGGACGTCTAGCTCAAGACGAAACAAGACAGAACGAACCCGTTCGACCTACCACGCTTATAGGATACATGTATGCAGATATATGTTCGGAACAAGTGCCGGTCAGCTTCATCCTCGTCCCACCTCCACTGCGGGGTTCGTGACCATACCACTGAGCTTGTGTCCATGTCCATGACTGATTGATAATCACCATAGGTAGGACAGGATTGGAGGAAACGCAGAATCGAGGAATCTTTGCCCCGAACAGCGATGTTGTGCTCCACATATCCAGGTATGTCTGTGAGAAATCCCCGCGGAGGTGACGTCTGACATGCAAGTCGTTCCTGAACACAGCTGTGCACTGGCATCCTGGTTCCTGCGGTGCCACCCTGGAGTTGAACTCTTGCGAGCCCCAGAGGAGCACGACAATCTGGGTAGAAATGCCGAATGTCCCGAGTCTCATGGCTCGAGTCTCGAGAACTCAGATGGCACCAAACCTTAGGTGCGAATGGTGACTCCTGGCAGTAAACCAATCGCCGGGCAACAATTCTTCCTCTTGATGCTCGCTTGTCAAGTATCGACCTCTACCGTACCATGATTGCACATAGCTCCACCTCCATCTGACGGTACTGCTCATGTGCTAGACGACCGTCAACGGGGCACCCGTCACAGCGTTGATATACGACTCTCGCGCCATTGATACTCGTGGTCGTGGAGCGAACTGGTCGTGTTGATAGCGCCCAAACCAGAATCGGACTGAGATGGATGGATGATGGTACAATGATCAGTGAGTTCTCTCACATCAATGTTCGCACAAGAGGTTTTTAAGCTTGGTGCTTGGTACGCACAGACCAGCGGCGTAGACGCCGTGCGACGTCCTGGAACACGCACCGCACTGCACTACCGAACATATCGTCCCCTCAGAACTCAGGAGAGCGCGTCTTCGCCCCGGGGACCGCTGTATGCGCAGACTCGTCGCCATGATCTAGGTCAGTGCCTTCACTTTCAGTCGTCTACAGCCTTAAGCCTTTGAGCCTTCGCAGTCGCAGACTCGCAGCTAAGGCCTAGATCAAACAAAAGGAGCCGGCCGGCTTCGCAGTCGCGACATTCATGTACAGCAGACGAAGGCTCAGCGTTGACTTGCCCACAGCACAGCTGCCCGCAAGATGCCGTGGAAGCCTCTTCCATCCGTCGCTTTCGCAATCTGTACCTACCCGTTCCACGCCACCGAGCCCGATGACCTTCCTTTGCAGGTGGGCGACTGTTTGTACATCATCGAGCAAGGGGGGCGTAGCGGCGATTGGTATCGTGGATACTTGGTCGGCTTCCCGTCGCTGCTGGCCGGACTGAACAGCGCTCGTGGAGAGCACTTGGGTGCGAGAGTCTTCACCGGCATCTTCCCCCGGAGCTGTGTGGAAGTGCGAGAGCTGGTCGATGGAAACCAAGGTGATGGCGAGCAGCATACTCCACATAACGGTGGAGCGGTAAGCGAGCGCGATGGCGAGGAAGACGCCCGCGAGAAGCGAAAGAGCCAGGCGTTAAGAGCGAGAAGGCTCAGTCGGGCGTTGAGCAAAAAGAGGAGCTTGCACGATGTCTCGAAGAAGGCGAAGCCCAGTGCGACAGCAGACGAACCGCCGCCGCGGGACCCGACGGCACCAAAGCCAATCGCACCGGTGCCATTGCTGCGCATAGGCGATGAGACGGGGCTGTCCGCGGAGGAGCCGTTGGTGGATGAGATCGCATCGTGCTTGCGCGAGTGGCACGACGCGCGACTTCACTCGCTGCTGCTGGCGCAGAGGTATACCCAGTTGGCGCGGGTGCAGGATCTCATCAAGCGCGTGGACATCAGCCGGAAGCAGTTGATGCACGATGTCATGACCGTGCGGGAGTTGGACAAGTTGCGCGAAGATACCGTCTGGGACTTGGTGGCCGGCAACAAGATTCTTGGCGAGGAAGTCATAGTGCGCAATCCGGCCGAGAAAGGCCGCATCATGAGGGCGGAGGACTCTATCATCGACATGACGAAACTGCAGGCGCACATGAGCATATTCGACAGACCGCCGAAGCCGCCGGTGGACATGCATATGCTGTATCATGTGCTGGTAGACGTGCGCAACATCGTTTGCCAATTCGATCAACCAGCGACGCTGCAGGTCTACCTTTGCTCCAAAGCCTTAGGTGAGAAGCCAAAACCTTTGAGTGAAAATTACGCGATTTCGGTCCCGTCACCCGAAGGACAAGGCCAGGCACCAGAAGAACAAACCAAAAGTCTGTTCATCAATTTGGCGGCAGCGGATGTCGGACTGGGCGGCGAGAACAGCGCACTGTACGTGGTGTTCAAGCTTCTCAAAGATGAGCCAATCCAGGAACAAACCAGCAGCTCCCAAGCTGCTAACGGGTACCAGCATACAGTGTCCATGTCGTCTACATCAGACCAAAGGCACGGCAGTCTCCGTGGCAGGCGGAGCATGTTCGGCAGCCAACGGAAGAAAGAACTACGCGTTGGGACAGATTCGCAATCGGCGTCACGACCAGGAACCGCAATGTCAGAACACAATGACGATGCTCGCAGATCCAGTGCTTCTACATCAGAACCTGCAGCCACTACAGAGCGCGTGCTAGTGAAGCGGACAATAGGGGTTGCGGCGATCGAAATCGGCAAACTTGCATCGCAGCAACTGGAGCTCGAGAAACGTATCACTCTTTGGACGCCATCTTCCGATGCCGACGACAGGAGTGACGGAGGCGAGGGTTGGACCGAGATCGTCCGCGAGCTTGCGCGCAGCCCTACTGGCGGCTTCTCCCGCGCACGTGCCGTCAAGCATTTCGAAGTCTTCGCAAGAGGGTTCGCAGCCTCGGATCTGAACTCGCTCCTTCGCAATACACCGACTTTGCTGCACGACATTCACACGTCACAGAAGCTCGGCTTCTCCGGCGTACCTAGCTACACCAGGAGCGACATCTACCTGACGCTAGCCGAGCCTCTGATCCCTCGCAACGCAAGCCTTACGCACTCGAAGCTCGGGAACGTCCCGCTCAGTCAGAGGGGTCAGTCGAACCTCGCGAACCTGCAGCTCACAATGGAAGTTCGCAGGGGCAACGGAGAGCGCATCGAGGATTGCATTTACACGGCATCCAATCATCTGGGCCACACCGCTTGGCGAACGACGGCGGTCGTAAGAGGTGAAGGCTGGAACCAAACCGTCAAGCTTGCCGTGCCGGTCGAAGACGTCCCAGGGAGTCACGTAGTCATGAGCTTAGCAGACTCGCCAAACTTCCCCTTCGCGCTGGCATGGGTGCCTCTATGGGAGGCTGGAGCTTTCGTCCGCGACGGTGATCACCAGGTTGCACTTTACGTCTACGACGAGTATTCCAGTAGCGTCATCGGCGGTCGGGGCGCTTACCTTGCTCTGCCTCCGTGGCAAGACAAACACGACCCGGCCCATGCAAACGCGTCCACCGTCTCGCTCCGTACATACCTGTGCAGCACCGAGTACTCCCAGGACCCAAACCTCCTTGGACTGCTCACATGGCGCACTTATCATGGCGAAAAGTTGATGGAGCTGCTCGAGCGTTTCTCGTTCGTGCCAGAGATTGAGCTCGTGAAGCTGCTCGGCGACGTTTTCACGGCGCTCTTCGAGATCTTACATGAATACGCTGGTAGCGAAGCCTACGAAGACTTGATCTTCTACAACTTCGTCACGATCTTCGGCATCGCTCGCGACAGACGCTTCGGTGAGGATTTGCACAATGTCATCGAAGACTACGCGCACACCAGACACGATTGGCCAGAGGCAAGCCAATGTTTCGTGCGCGCCTTCCGGCGACTTCTGTCCAATCCTCTGGACATGAACTCCTCGCGCAAGCTGCGGGAAGCAGTCAAGGTCGGCGACCAGGTGCTCAAGCTCATTATCGAGACCGCTAAACCGCGGGAAGAACCTACGGGAACGGAACCCGCTCGGCATCCCAATCTTGTCCCGGAGTTGCAGGACGTCTTCGTGGCACTGATGGCACTTATGCGCAACCCGATGCCCGTCTTGCTCGGCACGCAGACACTGGTGGTGCAGCACTTCCACGCCTGGCTTCCGGAGCTGTCCGCGCTCATGGACCCAGCGGAGATTTTGGAGATTGCGACCAACTTGCTGGACGCTTGCGGACACGCTCATGGTAAGCTGGTCTTGTATCGGCTCGTCCTCATCCTCAATTACAGTCGTATGGACATCTTCAAGACGGCCGAGGTACGCACGACATTCATTGGCAATACCTTCAGATGGTTGGCACCGTGTTGGGGTGAAGTGCCGGAAGTCACCGAGCAATGGCGCAGTCAGGTCCGTCTGTGTTGCAGCGTCATTGCTGCCCAGATGGAAGAGCTCGACGAGGACATTTGCCAGTACGTGCCGAAGCTGGTCGAGTCCTACACCGCTTTGCAGACAGTGAGACGTGAACCGAAGCGAACCTTCAGCATGTTGTTCCCGGCCAGCGTCCCGTTTCCGTTCAAGCCAACCCCTGCTTCCACAGATGTCGATGAGGCTATGCTGGAAGTATCCGCGCTGCTGGCTGCAGCACTCACGACGCAGCAGAAATTGTACTTTGATGCCAATGAAATCGATGTCCCTAGCGTGCTCATGCAGGCATTGAGGGTCGGACAGAGCATTCTCAGCTGCGAAGCATTCCCTCACAGCTGGCTCAGCTTGCACGTCAGCCACCATCGGTTTGCGATGACTGCTCTGCAACGGATCTCGGAAGTGCTGATCGACACACTACCCGACGTCTTCGCACCCGACGTAGCCGAAGCTATCGAATTCGACACCGTGATCTGGCGCACTTTCTTCGACACGCTCTTTGCTGCCGTGAGCAGCCCTGCACTAGCCATGGAGAGCTTTCCGGAGCAGAAGCGTAGGGCAACGTGGAAGATTGCCGGTGATGTGCGCGAGCTTGGTGCAACTTTACTCAAACGCAGCTGGGACGCCATTGGCTGGGAGACCGATGCAGAGAGTCGACAGCTACACGGCTTTGCACGCATGGGTGGATATCAGGTACAGTTCGTCCCCGAACTCGTCGGGCCTATCGTTGAACTTTGCCTGAGCGTGCACGCCAGCCTGCGCAATGTCGCCGTCGAGGTCTTACGTACGATGATCATCAGCACTTGGGAGATCGACCAGGATCTGGGCGCGGTACAGACAGCCATGATCGATCGCCTAGACAAGCTGTGTCGGACAAGAGCCGTCGCCGAGTCATACCTGCAGAAGACTTTTGTTAACGACATGCTAGAACAGTTCAGGCCGTTGCAGCACTCGGTCGAGGATGGCCTGTACAATGCTGTCGTAAGGATGTTCGATAAGATCGAGGACCTGCTCGGCATGCTTGCAAACGTGCACCAAAACGGGGTGATCAATGAGACGGGCAGCCTCGTCGACACGTTGCGCTTGATGGAGTTCCTCAAAGACGTGCAGAGCGATGAGGCATACGTTCGATACGTGCATCAGCTGGCAGATCTGCAGGCTACGGCAGGCAACCATACAGAGGCTGGTCTGGCACTACGACTCCATGGGGACAGATATGATTGGGATCCAGCGCAACGGGTGGACGAGCTGAAGGAACTGAGGCTCCCGGCACAGACTGCATTTGAACGGAAAGAGGCGTTGTACTTCGAAATGTGCCAGCTTTTCGAGAGAGGGCAGTCGTGGCAGCGAGCTTTGGCGGCGTACAGGGAATTGGCTTGCCAGTATGAGCAGAACATCTTCGACTTTTCGAAACTCGCCCGAACTCAACGGGCGATGGCCGGCATCCACGAGAAGATTGCCAGCGGCCACAGGCTGAACCCGCGCTACTTTCGTGTCGTTTACAGAGGTCTTGGCTTCCCGACCAGCGTACGCAACAAGGAGTTCATCTTCGAAGGACTGCAGACGGATCGGCTTGCTACGTTCGAGGATCGCTTGCAGCAGCTGCACCCCGATGCACGCATCCTGCGCACAACCGCGGAACCTGACGTGGAAGGGCAGTATCTGCAAGTCTTCGCCGTCAGCGCCAATAAAGACTTGAATCACACAGTCTACCACCGCACCAAAGTGTCTCAGGCCGCGCGCGAACACACTTTGCTTTCGAACCCGCAGAAGTTCGCGACGACGACACGGAATCCAGCTTATGACGTACCCATCACGGAACAAGTGGTTGAGAAGATCGTCTACACGACTGCGGAACCCTTTCCGACCATTTTGCGACGAAGCGAAGTTGTTGCGACGGAGGCTGTAAAGCTTAGCCCTATTGAAGCGGCCGTTGAGCGGACGACGAGGAAGACTCAAGAGCTACTCGCCATGGAGCAGAAAATCTCCAGCGGCGAGGACGAAGGCGCCATGACGAGACTGTCGGAAGACTTGCTCCTATCTGTCGATGCGGACTCGGACAGCAGCGTGGCGAGATACAGGAAGATGCTGCCCTCGTCAGAGGTACCGGAAACGCTGTCACAAGAGGTCGATTCCGTGCGGTATGAGTACGATGAGCCGGCAGCACTGAGTCCGATGCAAAACGCGCTGAAGGTCGCCTTGCTCGACCATGCCGTGGCGATCCGGCGGTGCCTAGGCCTTTACAACCGATCGGCTTACTTGGCCACTAAAGCCGAGCTTGTGCCACGGTTCGAGGCTACTTTCGAGCCCGAGTTATCTGTTCTTCTGCCGCATAACGCTGGCTTGTTGGAACACGACAGCGCGTCGACGATTGGCCTCGGAACGCCCCGACATCCATCTCCGCACCTCGGCGGCGAGTCCCAAGCCTCCGCCGGCGCTCGAGAACAGCGAGAGGGCACCACGGAACCGCAAGACGTCCATCACCAGGATACGCCGCCCCGAGAAGGTCGCCGGCGGTCCCTGCCATGGCTGAGTAGGCGCAGCACGTCCAACTCGAACTTACTCAATGGTGACGGAAGCGCCGTCAACGGAGGAGGCTCACACACTCGCAAACGCAGCCGCAGCAGACTGCGCGACAACAGCCTCACCCGCCGCCTGTCCTCTCTCCGCTCGCTCGGTGGCAACGACGGCAACAACAACGGCAAACCGAAGGACAGCGCCGAGCTCACGCCCAGTCTTGCGTCGTCGGGAAGACCGGAGACACAGGCCTCGACTTACTCCTCCATGAGCACGGCGCAACTGAAGAATCGACTGACGCTGATTAGGGATCAGAACGGGTCGGCTGGTAACGCTGTGACTGCCACAGGGGAGTATATTGGTTAGGTTGATGGTCTGGGGAACAGGGAGGGCGAGGAGGTGACGGCTTTTCTTCGTCTTTCCTGTCGAAGGCCGGAGGCGTGGCGTTGGATGTCATGTTTGATATACCCGCCCTTGTTCGGCATGCTTTCGTGGGGTTTCCTGTAGGATTATGCGTACTAACTGTGTAAATCGTGGTATCTTGTGCGATGTCTGGCAACTTCTCAACGGTAATAACATGGGCGGGTTCCGCGAACACGGCGGACCTGGGCTCGCATCCGAGCTTGGAGTAGATTCAAACGCCATTATCGTTTGCAATGCCGTTGACAACCACGTCTACAAGTGAGAGTATAGCGGCGCAGAATACTATGTAGCAACACCAATTGCAGAACCATTGACGTAATCATAAACGGTGTTTAGCCTAATGTGAATGGACATACATCACCTACTTTACGCAACATCACGGGTTAACAACAAAGAAGCACTCTATCACGAGACTCTCCCAAGAACCACGAGCACTTCCCAGTCACCGGCTTCACCAGACCTGCGATCGTACCCCGTGTAGCTCAGAGGACCAACTCTTTATCTTCGGCAGCATGGCTCCCAATGGACTCGCCATCATCATCGGCGCCGGCCCTGCGACTGTGCGTACACCAAAATTCCATCTCTCACAGACTATACACATGACCTAACGAGTTTGGTAGGGCGCCGGCATCGCCCGGATACTCGCTCACCCATCTCACGGCAACATGGCCGTAGCATTACTCGCACGGAACCAGGACAAACTGCACGGTCTGGTCGAGGACTTGCGGCAACAGACGCCGGACGGCGTGTACGAGACGTTCGCCACCGACACCTCGCCCGACAAGCTCCGGAAGGCGTTTGCCGACATCAAGGCGCATCAGACGTTCAAGGACCTCAAGCTCCGGCTGGCCATTTTCTCGATCAAGAACAGTGCCAAGAAGCCGTTCATGACCGAGACGTTTGAGGAGTTTATGGATCCGCTCGAAACGTATGCTCGGATCCTCAAAGATTGTACAAATCAGGCAAGCTGACTCTTTCCAATCTAGCTACGTCGGCGGCGCCATGGTCTTCGCGCAAGAGTCCATCAAGCGCATGTTCGCCGACCACGGCGACCAGACGCTCGCCGACGGCGCGGAGAAAAAGGGCACGCTCATCTTCACGGGCACGCTGGGCGCGCTGCGGTGCAGCGCCGAGTTCGCGAGCTACGGGGCCTCGCGCGCCAGCGTACGGCAACTGGCGCAGGCGCTCGCGCGCGAGATGAGCGGCAAGGGCATCCACGTCGTGCACACGATCGCGAACGGGCGGATCGCGGACGCGGACGATGCGGACACGCGGACCGGGAAGCATATTGCTGCTGAGGCGGTCGGGAAGACGTATTTGTGGCTACATGGGCAGCAGCCGACGTTGTGGACGCATGAGTTGGATTTACGCCCGGCGCAGGAGAAGTTTTGAGGTGAGTTTTTACTCGGTTGAGGAGATATCGTGCAGATGAATACCGTGCAGGAAGCAGTCTTTTTCGTTTCCGAGCGTGTTTAAATGGGACTGTCTCCGTCGCAATTATCCACTCACGAACCGTACAGCCTAGCCTTTCGCTGTGGTCTTTCAACGGGGAGATGGTCGATGCATCAGAATGTTGCGCGCAGCCGACTGTAGAAGCTTGACGTTGTTGCCCGACAAGAGATACCGCATGGTGCTCTTATCGGTGTGGGCGAACAGATTTCCCATGGAGCTTCGTTGCGAACGGCTTGTCACATGTATACCGTGGGAGTGGCAAAGCGAAGGCGCGGCGAACATCAGTGCTGGCCGCGCCGATGTACCTGAGGTTCAAGTACATGCCCGTGGAAAAGGACATGCGTCGTAAGCGTCTCGCTTGATCGCGGTGAATGCTGCTGTCACCGCGACTCACGAGCTTGTTGATGAGCGCGGAGGCGGTGCGAGTGGGGTCGTCGCCTTCTCGTCCACGCACCCGTACACCGACTGCCTCGTTGCATGCGTGCAGGAGGAAGATGCAAGCCGAGAGAAGCTTCCCCTCCACCACAGCTGCGAGGAGCTGCCTCCGCCTCCGATGGCCGACATGTACAGTAGTCGCGCTGGCTCGTATTGGTCCAGTGTCGCGAGGAAGCGTGGCTTTGGAAGGGGGCTGCGTCGGGGATGGACCAAACTCGAATCGCGTGGCGAATGGAAACTGACATGCACATTTCAAGAAAAGGTACTCTTCGGTGGTGGAAAGAGAAGGGGAACGACGGTGGCATCGTCAAGCGGCTGCATTGCAGTGTCACGTGCGCTCATGCAGCACCGTTTGCCATACGGCGCCGTGATTGATGGAAGTACTAGATGTAGGTAATCCGCCGTATCGAACCGACCTCGGGGAACATCCAATCCCTCGACGACCGGCTTATCTATCGCAGCGGGGAGTTCATGTTTGATGGAGGAATCGATTGATTATTACCGGGGATCGGCATGTCGAAAGGGTGGACGCAAGGACGTTGGGTTGGTGGCTTCGGCATTGCCATTGCCATGTCACCGCACCGTGTGTCTCCACACTTCACCTCCATCCTGGCGCACTGCCGCACACACCGGGCATGGAACGATGTTCGTCCCTCGGGCACACCAGCATCAACATCAATCATCAAAGTGACCGCCGATCGGGGTGAGAATCTGAAGTTTGTTGCCGGGAATGTCAGTACAGTAGGTAGGAACCCTAGTCGCTTCATCAATGTTCTCCGGGCCTCCACTGTTCGTTTTGAGGGCACAGGTGCACATCGCGTGATAAGCCCTCGGTTCACCAGCGATGGTGATCGTCGCCAAACATACAGTATCTAGGTGGAGGTAGGTTTATCGCTAGCACACACATAGCGTCCTGGGTCTCCTGATTCCTCTCCACGACACCTGGGAAGCCCGCTCGCACCTGTCATCACTTCACCTTTCTCTATCGTCGTCTGTTTGTTGACGAACTCCACCAACATGACATCGTTGGGTGCGCGCTCGGAATCAGCACTTATTGATGACAGAGCACGTGAACCTGCCGCGCCGCCACCCCGCAAGCGGCGACGGAGGACCACCGCCGGTGGAGCCAACGACGACTGTTTCTCCTGTCGCAAGCGCGCCACCACGTGTGACCGCAAGAGACCCTATTGCACTCAATGCATCGACATCGGCAAGGACTGCTCTGGCTACAAGACGACGCTGACCTGGGGCGTGGGTGTGGCCAGTCGCGGCAAGCTGCGAGGCTTGTCCTGTCCCATCGCAAACAAGAATGCTGACGGCAGCGACATCTTACCGACTGACGTGGACGCGAGACGGCGGAAACGTCCGGCCTCGACGGCGAAGAGAGTAGGCGCCGCTGCTCCGCACCCGACTAACGCGACTGGTGGTCACGTGAACGCTCGGGCTGGAGCGCAATCAACCTCGATCTCGACCCCTTCGATGCCGGCATCTGAAGGGCGGAGCATTTGGCAAGTACCTGGATTTCACCACCACATGCAATCCATCGATGTCGGAGGACGCCCCAGAGACGGCTCCGTGACCCTCCCGCCGCTTCACCACCTCGACACCTCGCTAAGCCTGCCGTATGACCCGATGGGCGTGCCGCAATCCGGTCTATCAGTCGGCTCGTTTGCAGACACGGAGTTCCATTCACCCCTAGAGTACCCGGGAACTCCTCGATCAATAGTCTACCCAGATGGCTTATCAAATACTGCACTCGGCGAGCACGCATTGTCTGGGAGTTTCACAGATGCCTTCAGCACAAGCGGTCCACCTCTTCAGACTTATTTCGAGAATGTGACCTCCCAGACGACTGCGGCCGCCAGTGAAGGTGCCTTTGCGGAAAAGTCACCCATCCACCCAATCGGCGAGCTGAGCCCGCTCGATGGAATGCTGTTCGGTAGTGGCGATCTGTCGCTCCACGTCTTCGATCCATTCACTCAGAGCGAGGCGGATGGTAACCAGGACGATGTCGCCCTACTGGACACCCGCTTCGCTAGTCCTTTCTTCCACCTTTCGCCGCGCTTGCAGACCTTGTTGGAATACTACGACCGGCATGTCTGTCCCTTCCTCGTCGCCTTCGACGGACCGGAGAATCCCTACAGGAAACACGTTCTCCAGCTTGCCGTCGGCAATGAAGGTTTGCAGAATGCCATCGCCGCCTTATCGACCAATAATTTGCGCATGCGGACGAGGATAGCGCAAAATATTGGCTCTGTAGGAGAGATCACCGACAGCCTCGATGACCCCTCGACAAAGGACGCCTACGAGGCGACTGCTGAGGAGTCTCTGTACAAGCAAATGTCAATCGACCAGCTGAACGTGCAACTCGCGGACCCGGGTACGGCGCAAGACGACTCGGTGCTCGCAACATTGCTAGTCCTCTGTCTGTTCCACGTCTGCGATTCCGGCTTCAGCAAGTTCAAGACTCAGCTGGCGGGCGTTCAACGACTGCTGTCGATGCGCGACCCGGGCTCATCCGTCTTCACGAGCTGGGTCGAGATGTTCTTCACCTGGTTCGACGTCATGACGAGCACCGTCAACGACCGCGAGATGCAGACCACGGGCGAGTCGTTGGATCTGCTCGACTTCTCCGCCAACCTGGGCGCGCTCGAACAATACTCGGGCTGCGACGGCAGGCTGTTCAAGCTCATCGCTCGACTCGGCCGGCTTAATCTCCTCGCGCAAGGACGGCCGGTGAAGTCCAATCGCACTCCATCGCAAATGTCCACCGTCTTGACTACGAAGCGTAAAGGTCCTAACCGCCCCGGACGTCGGCACAAACCGTCCGCCAAAGCCCGCGCAAACCGATCGCTACTGGCGCTCGACTACGAGAACATGGACGGCAACGGCTGGGGCACCCCCATCCATTCCTCGACCGACGACGACGAC
>Ga0058703_1000210_pt1 | contig 12504 bp, 15 predicted proteins | sample AgamicMgMae_FD_83782 | JGI IMG/M metagenome (GOLD analysis project Ga0058703, IMG submission 83782) | Agave microbial communities from Guanajuato, Mexico - Mg.Ma.e | ecosystem: Host-associated > Plants > Phyllosphere > Phylloplane/Leaf | place: Guanajuato, Mexico | collected 2012-06-04
AGACTAAAATTCCACCTCTGCAGATACGCAGGACTTATTTAGCTCAAAAACATCTCTGTCTCGTTTATCTTCTTGATTTAATAAGGAGCTCTTCGTTAAAATTCAAGATTTTTCGAAAATTCCCCTTCTAACACAACTAGCTACAGAGTATAATACGATTCTTTCATTCATTCCCTCAATTGTAGGCTATCCCTTTCAACAGCTAAATTATTTCAACATTTTTCATCGTTGGCCCATGATCAGGTTTTGCCTGGAGAATAATGAATCTACACCATAACAATTTGCTGAGTTTGTAAGCAGTCATTTTCCGGGATACCGTTCAATTTACACAGATGGCTCAAAACAGAAGGAAGCATGTGGGGCGGCCTTCTTCGACGCTCACTCTAAAATTACTAAATCAGTGCAGGTATGTCCTGGTTCCTGATCTTTCGACTGCAAAGTTGCAGCAATTCTCATGGCCTTTGACTACATCCAAGAAATATCACATGACACCTATGCCCATAATAATATTATAATAGTTTCCGACTTACTATCAGCTCTGGTAGCCATCTCAGCCCCACAGTACGGTAAAAATATATTCGTTAATATCATCAAAATAAGATATGCACTACAACGTTTGCTACAAGCAAGGAACTCTCGTGCAGTCCTTGCCTGGATTTCGGCTCATAAGGGTATTTGCGGCAATGAAATGGTGGACAAATAAGCTGCCAAAGAAGTCTGTTCATCAACATCCGCAAACAAATTTACAACAAATAGCGATAATTTCTTTTGGTCACTGGTGAAAGAAGAAAATAAGAGAAGTTGGAAGACTCACTATCCTAATAACATCAAGCACAACTCACAATACCATTTGTTACAAAGCTCTATCCCCCTACGACCTTGGTACTCCTTGACTGACTTCATTAATAGGAAGTTTATAGTAACCATAATATGTAGACTCAGATTAGATCACGATCGTCTACCACTCAATTTGGCGAGATTTTTACCAAATATTTCTCCTCACTGCCCGTTACACCCACAAGATTTCATAAGTGCTGATATTAATCATGTTTTATTTCAATGTCCTCATCTCGTTCAACAGCAAGAACAAGTTTACTTCAAACTGAATTCATACTCCATTTGACGCTAGCTATATCTTACATGAATCCAATATCGCAATCGTCCCGGAACTATTCAAATTCACATTGTCTCTTCCACCTTCACTCATCATCTAACATCTCTCATCTCAAACTGCATCCATTATCTCCTGCAGCACTCACTTCATATTTGAAGTATCTCCATAATCACAAAAGCCATGTTCATATATATATATATAAATTCTTGGTCCTTGGATTATATTACTATATGCCGGCGGGCTAAATGGTAACACCCAGTCGTAAACCGTTTATTTGTTATATGTATGTTTTCTTTAAATAAACGGAAAAAAAGAATTTCCGAAGATAAGACACCGTCTCATCACTCTCTTACGGTAAAAATAATATTCGTGCAAGAAAAGCTGTATTTTTTATATTCGCGTGAATATCAAGAAATGATGAATCCCTGCGTGAATACAAGAGAAGTTTGTATTCTACGGCAAATAGTGCACAGGAAAACGAGTGATCATTTCACGTAATGAGCGAAAATAATTTTTGATCAAATTACGGAAAAATGTTCTTTTTTCTCAGTCAGTTCACGTAATGTTCAGGAGAATTGATCATTCCGCAGAATAATCAGAGGGGTTGATCATTTCATGAAATGATCAATTTTTCTGAGAATTCTTCGGTTTCACGGTTTGCGCATGACATATATACTTTCACTTGGTTAAAACTTCTTGCCCGAGACAAGGCAACGTACAATTGGCCATGACTGAAGACCGGTTCTGGCAAGTAAATGCCTACCTTGTCTAGAGTCTGACCTTGTGCTTCATTGATGGTCATACAGAAAGTCAGACGAATGGGAAATTGCCTTCTTTTGAATGAAAATGATGTCTGAAGGAGAAAGATTGACTCTAAAAAGTCGTCTCACGAGAGAATGCCGCGGCGCAAACAGGAACCCACCCCGCGGCCGCCCAATCACTTTCTCCACTGTCCGTCGCATTGCCTTCGATTGCTGCGGGTTGCAGATTTTTGGTGAGATATTCTCTCGTGAGACAGACTTTAGGAAGAAGTATTTGACTTTCAGCATTAGCTCCAGTAATGATTTCTGGATGCAAGCACTTATCATACATTTTCTTTACAATTAGTCTCGTGCCGTTGAGTAATCCTTCTTAATCAGATTCAAATTTCTTCGTAACATAACAATGCATCCTTCCTTCAATTCTAATTTATGTATAGGAAGACCACTCATTTTTGAACTGTCAAGAAACTTCGTCGGGAATTCGACTAATTCACTGTCGTTTTCAGCAATTAACGTATTTACGCTTGTGTATGCTGGATTGAATTTCCCAGATGGCATAGAACCTCTTATTGCAATACGATGTAATATATATTCACGTTTTGTGACATGTCAAATTTTAGTTATACGAACTCCACCTGTTGGCATCTCAATATGCCAACCTGTGTCTCTGCTTGGAAAGAGAAGAGTGTAAGTCATGGGATCGCAGTGCATACTATCGCGATCAATAATCTGTCCATTCTCCATCCCTGGCATATATAGCAATACATCTATGAGAAGGTGGTGCCCCATCTGTACGAGTACTTTCGAGCACTGCCGCAATTTCTGAACATGTTGAATCATTATACCGGCGAGGGTCTGAAAACGGTCCATTATGTTTTAGCAAGAGACTACTTAGAGTACTGAGAACATCTTCTCTCAATCTGCTATTAGCTACATGCTCCAATCTTACTTCATTAGCAGATGCAAAATCTAATACATTAAACTGGCCATATGAGCTATTCTTTTGATGTTCAGCATACAAAAGGAGAAATATTCCATGGATTTTGAAGCAGTATGGACCATGGTTTGGAGGAAGGCTAACGTTCGCATCCAAATGAAACACATGACAGAGCATTGTTGTACTGGCGTATGTTGTCTCGAAAATAGCAGCATTTTCAATCTTTGCCGGGAAACAAATCTCTTACCTCATCTTAGTACTTTGATTGGTTCGATATTCACTTTCCCATCACAACAGCGAAGAATATAGCGACCTGATTTTTTTTTTTTCATGCGTGAAATATAAAGCTACTAGCCATTAACGGGTAGGCCTGTGGCGCTTCCAGGGTTAGGATAATGAGCCGCAGCTCGCATGTAAGTAGCCACTCCCATTAAACTCGCAACTGCGTGTGACAATTCCTGTGTCAAGTTTTTAGTTGTCAATAATGAGGTCATAATCAGATCCCAAGTGTTGAACAGGACCGTATGAACCCGCTTCAACTTGTATTTCAGTAGCTCCCCTCCCTCTGTCTATCATTCTGTCCCCCTGTCTGTCTACCCGTCTGTATCACTCTCCTTTAATTCCTCTCCTGCTGCACTCTCTCTCACTCAGTAGTTTCCCAATTTCTTCTCTCTCTTTTTTATTTTTCGACTTTCTCTATTCTTTCCCATTCACTCTTCCCTTGTTTCAGTCTTTCCCCACCCTCAGTCTTTCTGTCTGTCTGTCTGTCTGTCTGCCAGTCTTTCCCCATACTTCTCTCCTTCACCCTCCTTCATTTCTTACTTTCCTACCTTTACTACCTTTATCTCCCCTTTTACTTTTTCTTACTCTCTAGATCTCTCTTTTTTCCATGGCTCTACCGCCTCCCTGCATCTTCCCCTTCTCACTACTTCTTCTCTCCTTACGTCATTTTCATTTTATATTTTTGCCTTCTTTTCTCTCTTTCTACTTTTTTCCCTCACAACTCTCTCTTTTTCGCCTCCGTCTCGCTTCTCCCTCTCCGTCTTGCTTGTTTTCTTTCTTCTCTCTTCCTCTCTATCCCCATTTCTTTCACCACTAAGTCCTTCATTTATTCATTTACTTCTCTCCCTTTCTCTCTGTATATATTTATCTATGTTTCTCTCTCTGTCGTGTTATCATTTTGAGACTTTTTATTAATTAATTAGCACTTTTAATGTCATCAGTCGGACGTACTAACCATCAATTACACTACAAAACAATTTGAAATATTTGGAATACCAATAGGACATCCCGAACACGATACCGTCGTCCGTTTTTTCCTAGCACGTCCCAATTTCGCGCACTAGTTCTCACGTACGTAGATGGAGGAACATTCTTTCTGAATCGGGACAGAGTGCTCTTGCATCTATTCATATGAGAATCAGTGCTCGAAACTGTGACGTGCTAGCAAAAAATGAACAACCACATGGTGTTCGGGGTGAAAAGTACATTTAAAATCACCCACTCTCGTCCCATTCGCATTCCAAAAAATTCAAATTGTTGCCTAGTGTTATTTATTGTATCAGTACATGGTACATGAAAAATGTTTGTTCTGGAAAGGCCCGTTTTAATTTTGAACGACCATACTACATTCTTCGACCCAACAATTCACCACGAATGCGGGAATAATAAAATTGCATTAAAAACCAATTTATTCTTCTGCTGCACTCTCCCTCATTCAGTAGTTCTTCACTTCCTTCTCTCCCTCTCCCCCTCTTTCCCTCTTTCCCCCTTCTTTTCCTTCACTTTTCCCTTACAACCTCATAAAATCACTTTCCATTTTGTTTCAGTCTTTCCCCACCCTCAGACTGTCTATATGTTTGTCTGCCAGGCAGTCTCTCCCCATACTTCTCTCCTTCACCCTTCTTCATTTCTTCTTTTCTACCTTTTTCTCCCCTGCTCCTTTTTCTCAGTCTCTAGATCTCTCTCTTTTCTTTGGCTCTACCACGCCCCTGCATCTTCCCTCTCTCACTACTTATTTCTGTCTTCACTTCATTTTCATTCCATGCGTTATTTTTTTCTTTCCGTTTTTTTCCTTCCAGAACTCTTCTTTTTTTCAGTTTTTATTTTTTTCAATTTTAATTTTACAAGCGTTCAGCAATACAGTAGGCTATTTGCTTGACGGATAAGGAGAGGGAGGTTAAATGCGATGGAGGAAATTGGTGTTTAGGTGGTAGGAGAGGATATTGGTGGTACGCAAGTTAGTGTCGGTAAGGATTTTGGTATAAAGGGAGAGGATTTGTTGAGTTATGCGGAGTGGGGCAAGTACGGGGCAGATGAAAATGTGGGGGAGTGAGAGAGGGGCGTCTTGGGCACAATGGTCACAATTCAAAGGGGAGAGATGGGAGCAGATGTGTGAATGGGTGAGACGTGTATGTCCTATGCGTAAACGAGTGAGAATGATTTTGAGACGACGGGATGATTGGTTAGACGATGGCCATGGGGCTGTAAAATGCTTGACTTTAGCTAAGTGGTTGAGTTGTTGTTGGCTACTCCATTATTCCTGCCATTTATTATTTATTACTGTCACAAAAAACAAGTTGTCTCTCCCCGAAGGGCGACCTACCCAGTGTGGTAGTTGGAGGTCTTCCGGGCGTAATGGTGTTTTGAGAAACCAATAAAATTTAAAAAGGTCATTCTCCTGCCGACCCTACGTCGCTGATTTTTTGTATCACATCAGAATCGTGAGATTTTTTTCTCTAAAGTTTAAAATTTTCACTATTTCTTTATTATTTTTTCATTCGTTGTGATTTTGATTGTGACGGTAGAATCGGATCCTGATGTATGGACCCTATCGACACAAGCAGGGAGGATGAAAACGAAAAAGGGTTCTGACACAAACAACCAAGGTGTACATGAAGTAGCAATAATTTCATTCAATAATTAGGTTAGCTAACGAATCACAATTTTTTTCTTTTTGTTTTTTTTTTCCGTGTATCTTTAATTGTAACAATGATATTTTGAGTAACTAGATGAACTTAAAACGCAGAAATTTTTGCTCCTTTCAGTGGGGTTTGAACCAGTGATCTCCTGCGTGCGAGGCGGTCACCAGACCAAACATCCACCGAGAGCGTTACAATGAACGGAGCAGCGGCGAATTCGCTGACGCGGCAAGAAGGACATACGATGGAAAGAACGTTTTGTTATAGTAAGAGGATAGCTACCGAAATATTCATAATAAACGCACAAGTAAAATCGGCTAAAGATCTCGCGGACCGGTACGATCGGATAAATATTTTACTCAAAAGTCTGCTTGACTCAGACTGCATTGAAGATATACATTGATTAGCTCTTGCGAAGTTCGACGGGTTCTGGTCGCACCAAAATTGGACTGCCATAAGCGTATCGAAAGCTGAACGCAAGAACGTGATCACGAGAATTAATTTCTTCTGCCCGTTCGATCCGCTTAGGGAATTCGGGCGTGATTTTCGTATGAAGAGGTAAACAAATTTCAAATGTTTTCATTGATTTCACAGTGAATAAGAAAATAAAAACAAAATTGCTAGAATTACAGATTTCTTAAGCTGGAAAATTTCGCCTATACGAATTTATCCAAGAAATGGGTCAGCGAATTCTTGTTTTGTGAGTCTCCAATACTAGAATTGGCTGGACTCGCTACTGTGTTATCTGGAGTCTGGACAACTGATGGACAATCTTGGGTACGAGTTTGAAACAAAAAGACAGTTTCAACAGTTCCCTTAACGGGGGTCATCTCTGAGCAAAATTTCAAACTCATGAAGAGGCGTTAATTGAAATGCTGAACAAATGATTGATAAGACCGAAAGAAAGAGCGAAGGAAGGGAAAGTAAAAGAAGGAAAAAGATTCCGTTATCTCTTTATTACGAGAATAAGGTATAACTTTTTTCTCTCTCTGTCTTTTCAATATATACATACGTACATAATTTTCAGAATCACGCAATGCAATAATTTCAATTTTATTTTATTAAATGAAAACCTTTTTCTATTTCATAACTATTTTTTACCTTGCCAATAAGTATTGTGGTGGCAACGTCACCCATTCCCAATACCTACACGTAACCGTGTGACAGCATCCCCAACTGAGCAACCAGCAACTGGTTGTTCTCGTCTCAGTACATGTTGAAGTGCCTAACAAGTGGCGAGCCTTTTTTACGTTCTTATCAATGTTGTATATTTGATGCGTCCACAAAATGGAACACATCCAGTTACTAGAACGAATTCCCTATAATCGTGGACATTTGTACATTTGCAATGAAAGTCAACAAGCATATTCCACATACAAAAGTGAAATAACTAAGAATCGAATTTATCTAAAATGCTATAAACGTGGTTGTAGCGGAACAGGTGAGTCGAATTTAATTCACGCATCATCTTGATAATTATATCCAGACTTATCGACAAAATAGATAATTTCGCAAAAACAATAAAGATCTAGATCAAATTTTCGAATACGAGTACTTTCAGTCCCATAAAAATAATATTTCGCGATGACGAAATTCTCCATGAAATCAAATGAGAAAATATACCTTTTCATTCAAATCAAATGTATCTCCTAAGAATAAGTACCTATGTAAGTAATTCAAATTTTGTCAAGTTGGAGAGGACATAACGTCGAAGACAAGAAATGTTCGGAAAAAGGTAGTACAGTTTATAGAAGAAAAACTAAAAGCATTAGATCGAAATCAAATTAGATGTTTCACCCATCAAAAAAGGTCACTGTCTTACGTTTGAAAATTCATTTAGCTATAATACGAGTACAATTACTCCTAGCACACTTTCCGAGGGGAAAAATGTTCTCAGGAGGGGGAATCTCGACAAAAAAATGAATCTGAAATAAAAACAATATTTTGCCCCAAAATAAACCAGATAGTTGAAAGAAGCCTATTTACGAACACCGAAGAAAAAGTTTTCCTTGACAGAAAATTGTACTAGCGCGCAATAGAAAATTTAATACAAATGAAGAGAGTTCTGCGAGGAAAACAAACTGAATCCAATTTTTTCTTATGATTCTTCATACCAAATTGAATTGTAACACAACATTCCTAAGAAAAAATTTTGAAATACGAGTATATGTAATTACAAATAATTCTGAGATTCATCGAAGTAATATGAACATTGACGTCGACTATGGCCGAAGAAAAATAAAATATCTCTACAAAATGTATTGATAAAATAAATAAAAATAAAAACAAAATGTAAACGAAAAGAAACTATGTTTTGTAATATCCATATACTGTTCATTACGTGTTATATTGTAGGTACGATTAGGTCAGTCCATATTTTTTATCTCTCCGATTCGTAATTAATTAACGCGGCTAGAAATGCAGCTAAAACGTAATGCTTTTTGTATACAGTAAAATTCGTTTAAAACGTTCTCGCTTGATAAGTTTTCCGGCGTAATACGTTTTTCTCTTTAGTCCCTTGAAATACACAACTAAATCTGTATTAAACTTCACATGTAAGACATTACAGGAAGAAATACCCCGCGTAAATATGTTTTTTTCGAGCGAACATACAAGGAAACAGTACCAAAAAGAGGAAAGAAAAGGGAAAGAAAAGGAAACATACAGTAATGATAAGTTCGGATGAGTCTTAGAAATATCAGAATTTTGAATTCAAAATTTTAGAAGATCGGAAAATCAAATTTTTAAAAAATTTCAAGAAAAAATCAGAATTTTGGAAACATGTTCAAGAAAATCAGAATGATTTTCATCACGAGCTTCCTCTTATTCGATGAAGCTGTCTAAAATTGATACTTTCTTTGCCAAACAACAGTAATGCATTTACACTATGATTTTTTTGTTCACGGATTATACGTTTTCCTGGATATACGTTTTCTTCCTCTGGTCCCTTTAGAAACGTCTCAAGCGAGTTTTACAGTATTTCATTCTTGTATTCACTATTATCGATACATTTTCTGAAGACGACAGCAAAGTAATTCTTAAAATGTAAGAAAATAGATAATAGTTGGAAACAAAATGTTGCAGAAAAAAATTTCTCTGAAACCCACGAGTGAAACAAGATCCAAGCGGAATAATTTTTAAAAATAATGAAAACAACAGAATCCTTAAGCTAACAGAATATATCAAGTGCATTCATCCGAAAGGAAAATTCTTCCGAAGGGAAAAATGCTTTTGCAAAACGGAGGCTGAATGACCCCTTACAAATTTACTTCAACATTTAAAAAAAAAAAAATTAATTCACACGACTCATATAATGGCATATTTCATAGGCACACAGATACAGTTCTTACAGTCAGTAATTTTTATGTTCCCATCTAATCAAATTAAGTGTATTAATCGGAACTGATTCCTGTACATTCATTTTAAATCAGTCCAAAATGTAAAAGCGTAGGTAGCAAAAGAAAATGAACTAGGCCTACACTTCTCTATGAAATAGATTTTTTTTGTAGTAAATTATAAAACATCCTAAAAAAGTAGGTATACAGACTCACAAATGATAAATGTCACACAAAAGAAGTACGTACGATTCAAAAATAATTTTCTAAAAATTATTGTACGTACTCTTCTCATTTCTATTTTCAGTTGTGATTAATACGCAGAATGAAGTTATTCGTCGTTTGAAAGGGCATATCAATCACGGGTCACAGACCAATGATATTGCCCTCATTAGAATAAAACATGCCATTAAAAGGCGTTGCGAAAGTGAATCTTCACCTTTACGTCTTATTTACGATCAGGAAATCGCTGCGTTAGTATATATTGTCATTATTTAATTCATTTACAAGTACCAGAAACGCTTTTCTACATTTTTCATATACGATATAATACATTCTTTATTTTACATGTAGGCAACCAATGGCCGTTGTTACTAGAATGCCTTATACAACAATGAACCGCAATATGGTTAGGTGGCGCAATAAATGGCTGCCAGTGAGTCCCACAAGTATTTCTAACTTGGCCGAAGCTCTCGCTTCCCAAGAATATGTCTCCTTAGGCATGAGTCAGGAAAGCGCTGATGTACCTAAGAAGATTTTCTTTCGAGGGATTGTGGGGAACCACAGTCTACTATTTGTGTCTGAAAATCTGAATTTGCCGACGTAAGATTCAAAATTTCATCATTCTTGTATATATAGTGTACCTAACAAATGAATTATATTTGATGAACCGGGGTAGAGGATAACGGATTTTTCACTTCATTTGCAGAGCATTGGGTCAAGAAAATTCGACCATCGCCTTTGATGGTACCTTCAAAGCTGTTCCGAATCTCCCCGATGCCCTTCAAACCCTAACATTGATGGTGCATTGTCGAAACAAAGTAAATAGTATAATATATTTGACTCATTCTGTATAATTATGATAAGTAATAATTAGATCCGCGCATTTGCTTTGTTTCACAATGGATTGAGTGAAATAATACAGCAGTGGGCTATGTCTGTTCTGATACAATCTCGAACTAGGTTTACAAAATTTATTACGTTCTTAGGCTATCGCAGCTGTATGGGCGGTGATGAGCACCAAGGAACGTTCCCATTATTTCGAGGTGATTGAACGAGTGAAGGAAATCGTACCCAATTTGAATCCCGAAAATATAATCGTGGATTTCGAAAGTGCATTAATTGCAGCGGTCCGGGAAAGTTTTCCAAACGCGCGGTTGATCGGATGTCATTTTCATTTTATTCAAGTTAGTATTAAACATGTTTCTTAAGAAGTAACAACGTAGAAACGAATTACCTATCATCTAATTTTTGAACCTTCTATTGACAGGCTCTACGTAGAAAACGAAGGAAACCCAATATTGGTCTATCGGACGAGGTTCTGCGAAGCAATCCGCACCTCCTTACATTTTTCGAAAAAATGAAAGCACTTCCGCTACTCCCTGCGGAAGACATGGAGGCTGCAATCACGTTGCTTGAAAATGAAGTGGATGATGCGAGAGCGGCACCGTTCATTTCATACGTGAGGAGATATTGGCTACCCAGTAAGAATTTTATGTTTCTGGCTCCACATCTGAAACGTACTTGTATTATAACGATAACATCAGTTTCTTAGGAACAGAATTTATTTGTTTGCAATCCTATACTTGCGAATATGGAAGATAAAATTGAGTACCTAAACCGAAAGGACATCAAAAACTTGAATCATTTCCGAACATAGGCTAGGTACTTAGTTCTGTTCCTCTCATTCCTACAAACTAAAAACAAAGATCGAAAGAAAAAGGAAAAACAAGAAAAAAAGAAAGGAAGAAAGAAAAGGTCAGGAAGAAATGAAAATCGTATGTAACATTCGTATTTGTGACAAAACTTAATTCAAAAAAAAAACCAACAAAATTCGTATAATAAAACAATTTTTTACTCGTGGTAGCTATAATTCTATCAAATAAATGAAGATGATATCGTTAGGTATCGAAACGTTGTACAAAAATATTGTGTTCGTGGGAAAAATAAATAAGTGGTAGTAAAAGCCAAATTTCAATTTTTCATTTGATAAAATTCGTATAATATATTACAAGACTTGACCGATTTGAATTTTGAAAATAGTCAAAAGTTCGGCCAAAAATGACCAGGAAGAAAAAAACAAGAAAGGAAAACGTATTTATAAATATATTCCAAGCATTCTCATTATTAATTCATTGGCTACCATTTATCGGCCCAGTAAAATTGGTAGTTCGCGCAGTAAAAAAACGATAAATAATACACACTATTGCTAGTGATTGAGCAGTATGATATGGAAAGGTCAGTAAAAAAATGGATGAGGAAGTAAAAAATGGTAAACAACAGTGAATTAATATATTGCGCCCGAAAAAAGAAAAATCACAGTAATAAAATCAACATAAATGAGAAGAACTCAGAAAAGCAGTTTCCATCGCGTGTAAAATTTAATTTTATGAACATTAGAAAAAAAAATTGAGAAAAAAAATACTGCATCATCAACGCTCGAGTATTTTTCGCAGAAAAAAAATAGAAAAATTAAGAAAGAAAGTGAATAATGGAAAAAACGGGGGAAAATGAAGATTGAATAAATTAGAAAAATCTGAGAAATTATAAAAATTATAAATTAAAAAAATTGAGAAAAAATCGAGAACGATTTCAAAATGTTGGAATAATTGGAAAAAATTGAAAATTTTCAATTCAAAAAGGTTAGAAGTTGAAAAAAATTTTAAAATAAAAGAAAATTACAAATTAAAAACATTGCAAAAATGGGGAAATTGAAAAATCGAAGGAATGGAAAAAATTGAGGAATCAGAAAAAATTAAAAATATTGAAAAAAATGAAAAGATTGAGGAAATTTAATGGTGAAAAGGAAAAAAATGGAGAAATCAAAAACAAAAAAATTAAACAATTTAAAAATATAATTTCTATGAAAAATTATAAAAATTAAAGAGATTTCATGATACTTATTGAAAACTGGGAAAAATCAGTTTGGTGAAAAATAGAATAAAAAAGGGAAAAAATAAACAATTGAAGAATGTCTAAAAATTCTCTACAAAAATTGAAAAATTTTAAGAAAATCGAAACTTGAAGAAAGTGAAAAAAATTGAAAAACTGAAAAAATTAAGAAAAATAAATAAAGAGAAATTGAGAATGTATGAAAAATTGAGAGAAACCGGAAAAATTGAGAATTGAAAAATTAAAAAAAAAATGAAATGTGCATAAATATATATTTACTGCTCAACAAATTAAAGGTATAGAGAAGATTTTTTTGCTGTTTATA
>Ga0058703_1000211_pt1 | contig 12470 bp, 8 predicted proteins | sample AgamicMgMae_FD_83782 | JGI IMG/M metagenome (GOLD analysis project Ga0058703, IMG submission 83782) | Agave microbial communities from Guanajuato, Mexico - Mg.Ma.e | ecosystem: Host-associated > Plants > Phyllosphere > Phylloplane/Leaf | place: Guanajuato, Mexico | collected 2012-06-04
CAACAGCTTCGCCTCTTCCACAAGCTCGGCTTCCTTCTCCGCGCTTACTTTATCTCCTCTGCTATTCAGCCATCCCACATCCAAGTTTCCCATCCCACCGTTTGTTATCCTCCCAATATCTTGCGCTGGGCTCGACGCAGGTGTAGCCCTGCCGGGCACGGAACTCCCCATCTGTTGTCTCTGCTGGGAGCTCGTCACGAACGTAGGTGCTTCAGGAGAGATCACGCCCGCTTCCTCCAGCGCGTAGGCTTGTCTTCGGAGCTTCGCAATCGCGGCCTGCACACCTGTGTAGTACGCCCGGGTATGTTCCTGAAACTGCTCTCTCCTGGCGTCAGACTCGTTGCTCCCGGCTTTGCTATCTTCGTCCGTGTCACGAAGCGATGTGCTGGACAGCGCTTGGATCGCCAGACCAGCATTTTGAAGTGCTGTCGAGATTGTTTGGTTGATCCCGTCCAGCTCGCGAATGCGCTGACCCGGTGCTACCGTCTGCGAAGCCATGAGTGTGCTTGGTGAAGGGTGGATTTGCGACAACACTTGAGCGCTTGCCGATTAGGGGTAGTCTGCAGATGAAGAGTGGGTCCGGAAACCGCGCGAGGGATGTCCCGCAGAGCCGCTGGCTAGTGATCCACCCATGTCAACGCCATGTGCAGTTCAGGTGCATCGCAAGGCAGACTACACCCACATCGACATCCTCCTCCTGGTACCACCTCCTGATGCCCATTGTCGCATGTAACGCAGCAACATAATGGCTGTCCAGCCTCCGCCGTCGCGGACGGCAAGCGTTGGGCCTCCCAGCGCCGGCGGTATGAATGCGCCACAGGCAGCGACGCCTGGCGGACAAGGCCAGAACCCACAACAAAACCTCAATCAGATTGTAAGTGTTAGCGCGCATGCTTTCACATGCACACTTCATCCGGGCTTGATGGATGTGAAGCGGGCCCGGGACTGCTTCCAACGCTAAGGGAGGCTTGCACGGGCACTCTGTATTGAAGGGCAGGTCGAGGTACTTGCCAGTTTGGAAATAGCATGGTCTCTACGGGTTTCACTCGTAGTCTCTCGATCCTCCCACGAATGGTCGAGACATCACCATTCCAAACCTCGCCCATTACAAGGACGTGGGTCAACTCCAATCAGTCATCCGACAATACTGTGCGGATTCGGAGGAAGGCGTCCGTTTGTTGACGCATTCAAGTGACTACGGAACCGTTCACACATCATGCCTGATCTGGTCGGAGAGCGTGGCTTGTCAACTTCGTCCTGAGGGAGCCCTCCGCAATGCGGCAAAAAGGCGTGGATGTTCACTAGCGGCAAATCACGTTGTGACACCAGACAACCTCACCTCATCATCCTCGACTTTTTCTGCGCCAGTGCTGAGCCCACTCTACGAAAGCACACCGGACCTAGCAGAGCGCCATGTCGATTCGTGCTGACCTGACCGCGCAGGTCCTCGAATATCTCTCGAAGAAAGGTTACAGCCGAACAGAGGCGATGCTGCGCAAAGAGAGCGCCTACACCGATGCAAATGGCCAACCCATCGTCACACGCATTGAGGATCAGGGCGGCAAAATGTATAGCATAGCCTACGAGTTGACGATAGGTTGGATCGACAACGTGCTTGAGATCTACAAGCCTGAGCTCGTTCGATTACTGTGGCCACTCTTCGTCTACGCTTACCTTCAGCTCATCAGCGACTGCTATGCGAGAGAAGGCCGGGAGTTCTTCAACAGGTTTAAGGAGCCATTCGAGAAGGAGCACTTAGACGATCTGCGCGCACTCAGCACGCTCCATGAGCCGGAACATGTGCAGCAGAATGCGACAGCTCAGATTTATCGGAACAACCGGTACCGGCTGAGCATCAGCAAGATGTCATTCGCTACGATGATTGAATTCCTCGAATCACAGGAAGACAGGGGCGGGCGCGTGATTCTGGGTCTCATCCACAACTTCTTGGATATCCGCACGGTTGACCGCGCAGCTGCAGGCGGTGCACAAGGTCTTCAGAAGTTGATGGCGGAGAAGTACGGTGATGTGGATGTGCCGGCGGAAGACGAAGGCATACCTGGTCATCACCCTGGGTCCGCCAACCTGAATCCGGACGCTGCCAATGTACCAGTCAAGATTTATACGGCTCAGCCGGACATGGAGCCAGATTTGATGGAGGACGTCAAAGCGGAGCTAAGTCAAGAGGATTCCACGCATCCACCAGCACCTGGTCAAAGCTCGCTCTCGGAACAGTTCGAGCACGACATCAAAGTCGAGAACCCAGACATGGTAGTACCCGCGAAACTCATCCCGCCCTATCCGCCTTCTACCGCGAGAGACGTAACAATGGAGGTACAGAAGGTTCGCGAGAATCGGGATCGATTCAAGATCGAAGGGCGGTCGGGCGGCGTCGGCCCTGGCATCAGCGTCACCATGTTCACATTCCACAACACATTCGACAGTGTCAACTGCATTGAGTTTTCTGGCGACAACGTGCTTGCTGCAGTCGGCACTGCAGAGTCGTACATCCGCGTGTGGTCACTCGACAACAGGGCGCTCACCTCTCCACACGATCCTCCTTCCTTTCAGCCTTCCTCTTCACGCCGCCTGGTCGGTCACTCTGGGCCAGTCTACGCACTGTCATTTTCTCCTACAATAGCTACTTCTGGACAGGCCGCCCACGGTCACACTAATGACGCGGGCTCAGCAGAGTCGCAACCTCGCTATCTGCTGTCATGCTCTGCAGACGCGACGATCCGTCTTTGGTCACTTGACACCTGGACCAACGTGGTCGTGTACCGCTCACACAACGGCCCAGTCTGGGATGTCCGATTCTCACCTCACGGGCATTACTTTGCCTCTTGTTCTGCCGACCGCACAGCACGGCTGTGGAGCACACCTCAAATTGCTCCCCTCCGCCTCTTCGTCGGCCATGATTCTGACGTCGAGACCCTCGCCTGGCATCCGAACGGCGCATACTGCTTCACTGGCGCAGGTGTTGGCGACCGCACAGTCAGGATGTGGTTGGTTTCCGAAGGTCGAGACACGCGCATATTCACTGGTCACACTGGTAACGTGACGGCGCTCGCGTGCGCGCCGAATGGCAGGAAGCTCGCCAGCGCAGACGACCGAGGTGACATTATACTATGGGACTTGCCATCAGGCAGGATCGATAAGCGAATGCGAGCTCACGGTCGCGGCGGCATCTGGTCGCTCGACTGGTCCGTGGAGTCTACCGTGCTGGTCTCTGGCGGCGCTGACGGCACGGTACGAGTCTGGGAAGTACAGCCGAAGAAGGACGTACAAGTCGCCGGCAAACCAGGCGAGAACGCCACGGGGGCCAAGATCGATGGTGTTGCCGTCGGCGGCGGCGCTGTGGTCGCCAAGGGTGGGAAAGGGAAGAAGGACGTCGTGGTGTCTCCGGACCAGATCTCTGCCTTTTCGACGAAGAAGAGTCCGGTGTACAAGGTTCGGTTTACGCAGATGAATCTGGTGATGGCGGGTGGAGCGTATTTGCCTTAAACATGGGTCTCACTGGCAGCGGCTATGGGAAAGTTCGCTGGGCGTTCACGGGGCACGGTTGTCCTCTGAGCTTTCAGCAGGCGAAGGAGGGCCAGCACCAGCCTGGCACACTCTGCACGCTCGTGGGTGACTAGGTATGTACAGGACTTCCCTGTGTAATTGCACGTAGTTGGCGTGCCGATTGGGGTTAACAATTTTTGCTCATACTGTGCACGTGCCTTTCGTCGCTGGCTCTGAGCGCTGAGAACGGAGGTACATAGTAGTTGACCACATAAATTCAGCGCAACGATTGCACGCCAACACTCGTAATGTGCTCGACACACTACTGCTCCGCATTGTTACTCTCGCCTCGGAGGCGTTTGCGCTTGCCTGGCGGCGCCGCCTTGGAGAGAAGACCTACACCAGTGCAAGCGTGTTGCAAAACCCTCCTGCTCCAGATACAAACTTCGAAAGCAGGCGGAAATCGAGATGCAGCTTGTCGGAGAAAAAGAGGTTGATGTCAACACGCCAACTACGAAAGCGAACGGAGATTGAGATTCCAAATGCCAGAGTCACTTCAGATTGATGAAGAGGTGGTCGCCAATATTCACCACTCTGGCGTTACATTCGCTCGAAGAACGCCGAAGTCAATAGTGTAAAGATGCCGCTTGAAGTAGTTAGATGTTGTACATTGTAAATACGGATCTGTGTCGGAAGAGGTCTGAACCGGGCTGAAGCCGGTAACAGGCCATGATTCCACACTGGAAAAGTATCACTCGTCATCTTCATCCCTCTGCCTCATCCTCATGACCTCCGTATCCAGGGCCTCGTGGTCCGATTTCAGCTTTTCCGTCGCCTTCTCGAAAACCTCGAAATCTATCTGCCCAGTATCGAGCATGGTCTTGACATGGCCCACCTCCTCGGCCACGACCGCCAGGCCCTGTTCAATGCTCTGCTCCATATATTGCGCTCTCCGAAAATCCAGCCTTCCCTCATCGAGCATAATGCGAAGATCGAGCGCCGCTTGCAGCGCCAGCTTCTTCGCGAGCTGGCGCTCGTTGGAGGCAACGGTGCGTCTGAGGCGAAGCGACTCCTCCGCTGTCAGCGACTCTTCGGCTAAACCTCGTGCCAGCGCGAGGCTGGCGACCTCGGCGTTGCTCTTCGCCTTCAATTTCGAGCCCATGTTGTGAGGGCGTTGCCACTCGTTTGGCATGCCGAGGAAGTCGCCGACGGTTTGACTCAGAAGCTCAGGGTCACTGACGGCGGTAGAGATATCATATCGAGACCCGTTGTGTTGCGGTTTCGAAGATCCGGAGTAATGCCTAGTAAAGCGTGATGTGACCCTCCGAGCAGAAGTAGAGAAGTTTCGGGCCGACCCTTGCAAGCCCCATGGCTTGTTGCGAGACAGACTGTTTGAGCCAGATTCTTCCCCAGAGATGGGCGCGACAGGAACGGGTAAGGTGTGTTTCGACCTAGCGGAGGAATCGTAGGGATTCGCGATTCCAGGGGGATCCGGCGATCGCTCGGGCTGTGCAAATCCCAAGTCGTAGTCGTCCTCCTCTGCTAAGGCATTTTTGCGTGCAGCCGATGGTCTCGGTCCCTGTGACTTCGCCCCTTGATTCGCGAGCTTTTCCGAGTCGGTGTCGACAACATTAGCGGCACTATTGTCATCTGCGAAAGGCGCGTCATCGAACTCGTCTCCATGCTGTGGGTCAGGATCCTCTGAGATAGTGCGGAAGGAAGCCTTTGCAGTCACCGCCGCCGATTGCGCGGCACTATCAGCCTGTGACGAAGAGATATCCCCTTTTTGTTTGTCCGATGTGTTACGCTCTGGCTCAGCATATGGCGCCTCCCGCAACGCATCCCGCCGAGCGCCTGTCGTCTCTTCCATTTGCGTTGAACCTTCCAAGCTCGGCATTGCCGGTAGATGCAGACCAGGACCCAGGCCTCGGTAACCTCTCCTCGAATAAGCCAGACCGACAGCCTCCTGTATCTGATCCCGATATGCCGCCAGTTCTACAGACTCCACTTCCGCTACCACAACGACATGGTCGCCAACCCTGAGGCACTGCTTTTCGGTAGTATGGCTAAGTCGCGCGTGAATGTACGAAAGCACAGCGCCAGGCTTCCTCACCAAGACCGATTGGCTAGTTGCCTGCGACGGCACCTGATGCGTCGCCGAAACAGCAGCACCCATCCGGCCCACCATCTGGAAGGGCGTGTGGGGCTCTGCATGCGGTAAAGTGAAGGCATGTGCCAAAGCAGCGGCTTCGGGCGTTGCGGCAAGGACATGCACGCAGAGCCGCTGGCTCGACTCGATGGCCTCCCAGGTGCGGCTTGGTACCTTGAGGTTGAAGGTTATGACTGGTTTGGGGGTCATAGTGACGGTCGTGAAAGACGACACGGTGACACCACGGCAAAACTTGAGTCTCTCGGAAGAGCTTGGCAGGATCTGCCTAATCGGAGTCGGCATCCTAGAGGTGATGAGCACGACTGGGTGCGTAAGGGGTCGAAGCACCATTTTGAGATCCTCGGTTAGGTCTGTTGGGGAGATAGACTTGTTCGGACGAGGGGCTAATAAGTCGGCTTGGCCTGCCTTGGAATTTTCAGCAGTGTCCTCCACATTAGCGGGAGTAAGGCCGCTGAAGCTTGCCACCGACACGACTTCGACTTTGGCCGGTTCCTCCCACCCATTGGCTGTAGCGGCTTTATCGAGCATTTGCTGGAGAAGCTGCACGACCCTATTGATCGAAATCTCATTAGCGCGGGCGTGTATCAAGCCTTTCTTGATTCTGACGAAGAAGCAGCCTGTCCCTTCTGCAAGCCTGGCGAGGCGCCTCTTGGTGGCCCAGAGTGCACCTTCGGGATGCTCTACACGAAGTACGATGCGATGAGTGTGAACGATATAATGGGTGGGTACGACATGAGAGCTGACGGAGGGAGCAGGGCCGACAGGAAGAGGGGAGCCAGTGGAGGGCGAAGCAGTTGTCGATGGAGCAGCAGCAGTGGCATCAGCATCCAGGTTCTGTGACGCAAGCGTGGAGTCCCGCAACTTCATCAAGAAGAGGTGGGCGCGATAGATCTTTTGGTACTTTCCAGAGATCTGAAGCGCACGAAGTTCTTGATGCTTGTGTCCGGCATGCGCGTCACGTACAACGCCACTCGAACTGGGTGGTTCCGCGTGGAAAGGCGGCCCAACCTCCAAGCTTAGATCATGGAACCGGGGTTCTTGTTCCAGTTTGATTTCTTTCTCCCACAACAGCGAAGGAATAACGGTCTCGATCACAGCCTGGTTCTCTGCCCTATCGTACGAACGCACCGCGGTTGTCCATGGTTCCATCGAATGGACAGGGCGTACGTTACGTGGATGCACCCCGCGAAAGAAGGACTCCATGTCAGCAAGGTAGGATACTCTCTTAGCATAGAAGATGTCGTTCTTGGCCCACATCACTGCAGAGCGAGCGCGCTCCGCCTCGAGTGGTCTACCCGAAATGGTTACGAAACCCAGTTGCTCTCCGACTTCTCCTTCTCTCACAGTGTTGTGCACTTTGATCTTCACAGACTTTGGCTCGCTCGCTCGCTCCAGATCGTTGCCGTAGAATTGCCGTAAGGTTGCAAGCCGATCTTGTGGCACCGCAATCTCGACAGCGATGGTATCTTCGTCTCTGGACCGCACAAGCTCTTCCCACGCCGCCATGGACGATGATGGCCTCGCAACAGAATCCTGGGGGGGCCTGGCCCACACACGCGGTATGGCCAAACCGCTGGGTGGAGCGATAGGCGGCGGGCTAGTCTCCTTTTTGTGCGGGTCCGCCTGTATTTCCAGGTGCCTATACCAGCCTCTTTCCTGCATTAACCCTTCCCCATCGCGTGGTGACTCTAGCACTTTCACCACTCGAGACGCTTCAGATAGAGTTCCAGAGATCAGAACCGACCGTAGTTGTTCGTCACTTCCCGGGATCTGTCTTATACCGCCCAGTTCTACGCTCGCGCCAATGCCCTGGCTCAACTGCTTAAGCTTGTAACCGTACAGCTGCTGCGCTTCCTCCATGTGCTTCGTGGGCACGGCGACCTCGAGCACTATGCTATCGTCCGTTCGATGGCGGATGGCTTCCTCCCATGGCCCAAGCGACGCAAATGACTTTTCCGCCCACGTGAGTACCGGCGTCTCGCGCCATTTATGTGTGCTTTTCACGCCGGGCACAGCATACCGGAAAGAGGGTTCCCGTTCTCTCGCACCACCTTGGCCAGATTTTCCGCCCCATATATATGAGCGGATCAGACCATCGCTCGATACCTGCTCGTCCAGAAGGCGGCTCGACGTACGGTATGCCCGTCGGATGCCATGCAAGCGTGAGGCGTCCGGCCGTGATCCGAGGGTTGCCCAGCGATAGAAGAGACTGTAGAAGCGCCGAGCGACCGCGGTCGGTGGCTGCATACAGACCGAGTCACCAGTAGGATGTTAATCTCAACTATCGATGTTGTTGGTCAAGTCGAGTGAGGTTGCTGAACTCATTCGGACCACTTTGCTTGGCATCGCCGTGCAGGCCGCCATACCACTCTACTCTATCCTCCCCCCACCACTACCATCACTCGTCACTAATATTCGCGCACGCGCAGCCATGCTGTATTCATCCATCTCGCGACCAGCTTGCCACCAATGCGCCTTACACCAACAAATCCGACATGCGTCTCTGCTGCGCCGACCCAAGCGACCCTACACCTTCACCCAGCTCATCACCCTCTCGGACGGCTCCACCTTCCTACACCGCACCACTTCCCCGCAACCCATCTACAGAAGCACCAAGGACACGAAGAACAATGCGCTATGGAATCCCAGCAGTCAAAAGCTGCTGAACATCGAGGAAGACGAGGCAGGAAGGCTGAGAAGATTCCGACGGAGGTTCGGGCGAGGTTTTGATGTCGAGGCACTGGAGCAGCAGGGTGAAGAGGTGTGTATTGTCTGGCTATGGGGGATCTGATGATGAGCTTTGAGTGGGTTGGTACTGATCATGACCGTGCAGGCGAAAGAGGGCGAAGAAGCTCTGGATCAGTCACAGCAAGACGAGTCCCTGCTAGATCTTATCGCGGGTTCCGGGCAGACGGAGGGGAAGAAAGGTCAATCGGCTGGAGTGAAAGAGGAAGCAAAGAAAAGCGGCAAAGGCAAGGGCGGACAGAAGTGATCACATCTCTTGGAAGACTACACTAATTCGAGGCTGGATTCGATGTACTTGCTAAGGACCGGCACTGGTGTATTCATCCAGCCGGAAGTGTCCATCGTTCCTTGGGCCTGGTCAAATTGAGCAGAGGGGTGGGACACATGCGGCAGGCGCTGCCTTAAGAGCCATGCTCGTCCGCGCAGCAAGGTGCGCGTTGAAGGATTGAGGCCACTGTTTTTGTACGTACAGCATTGTGTATTGCTAGTGTACAGATACCTACTTATTTTCCACCATGATGTTATTGGCAGTTCTCGCGGCCTGATCCCTGATCCGGACGGAAGTTGAAACACACATCTTCATCGGCTTGTATTCAGGTGAGCATACATCGTCGCTCAGGATGCCTTGCGTGCCTCCCTCCACGAATTGCTGTCACTTACTTGCAGAATTTCCAGACGCGCTCGTTGTTGGAGCATCGGCGAATATAGTGAGACCGTCGGCGGATCTTCGGGCGTCGTGCATCATCTATATATTTTATAATCTAAAATTTCCAGTCACGGCGTAGTTGTCATATCTTGCATTCACCTTGCCTTTTACCAGATGAATCCTTGTGACACTACAACAGCCGGCTCATTAATCTTTGGCATATAAACCTTTTGCATCACCGCATTGTCTTTTTGGCATTCTGCCTCCTTCCGATCTCATAATAACGACTCATCATGCCGTGTGTGTATGTGAAGTGTTGTTGCTTGCTGTTGAGGGTTTGTGTTCGAGCCCAGCTTACGGACTTTGAATTCATGATTTTTGGTGCGTAGGTTTCCGCTCACTTTAATACAAACCTCTACACAGTCATCCCGAGGACAGCAAACGAATGCTGTCTACAGTCATGCTCCTCGGTCGTCAGCAATGGGAAAGGCGAGTATTCTATACATCACGTCGACGGAAGGACCGATGTCTATGTTTTCGAAACAAGGACTCCAGCATCTGTACAGACCGCAACCCGATAGCTCTATGTTGAGATCATTGCCCAAAACACCGTCTTCCCATGCACCACGAGTCGCTGAACGCCTAACCAATGCACCGAACAATCTAGAACGGAAACCCGCCGGGAAACCCTCCACCACCCGGGAACCCACCACCACCAGCTTGGAACTTGAAGCCGCCGCCTCCACCGCCCCCACCTCTCTGCTGGAAAAAGACGGGCTGCCCGCCCTGGAAGCCAAACGGCGAGCCCTGGAACGGCTGCTGCCCGGCTTGCGGATCGTTGGGGTCCTCGCCGCGGTCGAAGCGCTCCTTGAGTTCCGGATCCGACAGGACCTCGTACGCCTCGTTGATGGCCGCCATCTTCTTCTGCGCCTCCTCCTGCGACACGCCGTTCTTCTGCGCCTTGTCCGGATGGTGCTGCACGGTGAGCTTGCGGAAGGCGCGCTTGATGTCGCGGTCGTCGGCGTCGCGCGCGACGCCGAGGACTTTGTAGTAGTCTTTCGTTTTGCTCCGCTTGAGGAGCGTGTGGGCTTTTTGGAGCAGGTCTTGCACTTTTTGGGTGTTGCCGTGCGCTTCCTTGGCTTTGTTGAGGGTGGCGATGGCCGGCTCGAAGTCGTCGGCGTCGAGTTGGCGCTGGGCTTGGCTGAGGAGAGCGGGCAGGCAGTCGGGGTTGTACTGCAATGCTTCGTCACAGTATACTTGCGCTTTCTTGGCGTTGTTCATCTCGGTGTATGCTTCGCAGGTCTTTTCGACAAGACTGCCGTAGAGGCCATCGGGTGCTGTTTTGTGGATGTATCCAGCATCTCGGAACGACTTCGCATCGTCTTTGACTTCCTGTAGTAGACCAGGCTCATCGGCGTTTTGAGGAACGAGAAGCTTGACGGCCGACGCGTACTGTCGCTTGTCGGTCAATTGCTTGAACTTCTTCAGTACTCTGTCGATTGCCTTCTGCGATTTGCGCAGCTTGGAGCAGGCTTTGTTGTCCGGGTCGTTGTGCAAGCATTTCGAGATGGCGGTGATGCCTTTGTCTGTTTCGCCAAGGGAGTAGAATGTCATTGCGGAGATTTGAAGATGTGGCTCAGTGAGCCCGGTGTTGATCTGCAGAACGTGGTTCAGATCCGCAATGCCCTCCATGATCTCGCCCTTCTCGAGCCGACATCGTGCCCTACGCTGCCGCAGATCGAGAGCGGTGCCTGCGACGAGGATGGCAGTACCAGCTTGCACGACACAGGCTTCCCAGTCGCCTGCTTTCTCTGCATCCGCAGCCAACTTCGCCGCCCCTTCCGCCTCATCCAGATCTGCAACCTCCTGCGCACCTTGCTTCCCCGCTGCGGTATAGTCTTGTCTGGCCCCCGCCCAGTCGGCATTTCTGCCCTTGATCTTCGCCCTTTGCGTCAAAGCGCCCTCGAAACCGGGTTTGAGAGTGAGGACCTGATCGAAGTCGCGACCGGCTTGCGCGTTGCGACCGAGCGACAGGTAGGTTGCCCCACGCTTGAAGATGGTCAAATAGTTGCTTGGATCTCTCTGGATCGCGATGTCGAAGTATGTGAGTGCATCCTGCGCGTTGCCTTGAGCTAGGTTTGCATTGGCACTTGCGATCAATTGAGAGACGGGCGTGTCGGAAGGGATGTCGGATACCGACAGTGCTGTACCAAACGGTACGGTCGAGAGACAGAGGACGCTGAGCGCAAGTGAAGGAAATTGGAGCAACATGATCGTGTGTTCTATGTTGTCAACATGTGCACACCCACATGCAGTAGAGGCAGGACAATGCTCTCATTGAGATGGACTAGAAGCGACACTTGTTCCTTCATGCAGGGACTCTACCCCAGATCTCGATTCCGCCTCGGCCCGATTTCCCCGCCAAACTCCACTTCCCACGCGATCGGAAGGCGGAGCTTAGGTAAGCAATCGGTTCAAGACGACCGAAGATGTATCTCAGCGAGGGCAGGACATCGGGAGGAGCATCCAACATCGTTAAGACATTCCGGGATATTAGCACCCTATTTCTCAACCCAGCATCAAGTTCAACAACCCTATAAAATCGGGTCTGCTCAATCTACATCTGATCGGGCCGCTCTTCCGAAAGGAGCAACGGAACATCGTCATACCAACAATCGTCCGAGCTAAGACATATGGCCACGCGACAGTAGCCGGTCCGCCTTGATTCTACCGATTCTACTGTTTCCTAAAGATCCTCCATACATCTCCGACCATGGCGTCCCTACGTCTTCGCATTGACGGCGCTACCTTCCGCGATCCGCAAAACCGCGAGATCACTCTCCATGGCATCAACGTCGCCGGCGACGCCAAGTTCCCGGCTCACCCCGACGTCCCCTCCCATATCAAAGAGCACTTCTTCGATGCCGACACCTGCTCTTTCGTCGACCGCCCATTCAGCGTCGATGAGTCGCATACCCATTTCGCGAGACTGAAACGGTGGGGGTTCAACACGATTCGGTACATCTTCACCTGGGAGGCATTGGAGCACGAAGCGCCGGGCAGCTACGATGAAGACTTCGTCCAGCATACAATTGAGGTTCTGCGGATCGCTAAAGAGTATGGTTTCTACGTGTTCATGGACCCGCACCAGGACGTCTGGTCTCGCTTCACAGGCGGATCGGGGGCGCCGTTATGGACCATCTATGCCTGCGGGTTCGACCCCAAGAAGTTCCTGGTCACCGAGGCCAGTCTGGTGCAGAACACGTGGCCCGATCCTGCTCAGTGGCCGAAGATGGTATGGGCAACGAATTACACCCGCTTGGCGTGTCAGACCATCTTTACGCTGTTCTTCGCCGGGAAGGAGTTTGCGACAAAGTGCGTCATCGACGGTAAGAACATTCAAGA
>Ga0058703_1000213_pt1 | contig 12438 bp, 11 predicted proteins | sample AgamicMgMae_FD_83782 | JGI IMG/M metagenome (GOLD analysis project Ga0058703, IMG submission 83782) | Agave microbial communities from Guanajuato, Mexico - Mg.Ma.e | ecosystem: Host-associated > Plants > Phyllosphere > Phylloplane/Leaf | place: Guanajuato, Mexico | collected 2012-06-04
CGCTTTCCAGAACGAATCCTTCCAGCGTCTATTTACTAACAAAGACACCGCGGCTACCTTTGATTTTCAAAAATGGACCCAGCGCATACCACATTGTTTGATCTCGGGACCTCCAGGCGTAAACGGCCTTAGTCGGGTGCAAGAGCTGTTCGCAGAAAGGTCTTGGTCGGCCAAAACTATCAATGGAGGGTTTCTTGCTGTCTTCTGCAGTCAGGAGACTGGTGGAACTGCGAGACATTACGCATTACAACATGAAATTTACAACCGACAGAGTGAGCGAGATAGAGATGCTGTGCACAACCATCATACCGCGGGACTGGTCGAATCATACACTTCTGCTGATGGATATGACACGTCACAGAGCGAGGACAGTGTTGAGGACAGCGTCGAGGACAGTGGGCATCGATTACAGCGCACCATGGTCTCCGAGACCAGTCAAGTCGCAGATGAGCAAGATCTGGAGGATATCTTCATCGATTTTTTGGAGAATCCAGACGCCATCACTGATCCGTGGATAAGGTCTTTCGTGGGCTACGATTGGGCATCCACCGCACTCGGGCACATTAGCAGATGGCCAACTACACTTCGCTCAGCCGTCGTTAGCATGCTTTTTTGTCCTGCGCCTCGCTGCATGTACTGGGGAAACGACTTGCTGATTCTCTACAACGAAGCAGGTCAAGTCATCCCTGGCACTTTCCATCCTGCATTTGGCAAATCCGCAGTAGAACTCTTTGGTCAAGCTACGAACGACGTTTTGAAATCAACAGCCAGGACCGCTTTAGATAGAGGTAAATCCGACTGGTTGCCAGAAGCAGCCTTCATCATGGCGACGGAAGGTTATGTCAGAGAACGATGGTTCAAGTACTACACCCTACCAATTCCGTCCGCAGAAGGTCGCTTTTGCGGCTTCCTCATCGAGCTAGAAGAGATCACCACCCTAGTCTTGCAGCGCAATCGCGCAGATTCTCTTGCCAGCACTGCCAAAGCCATAGCATCTGCCGGAAGTTTGACCGACCTGTGGACCAGGATACCGACCGCTATAGGCAATTGCGGCTCTAAGGACATTGCTTACGCAATGCTATATGCCTTGGATGGAACCGGTCGGGTCTCTTCTGATTCACCGGCCGACAGTAAAGGTACCCAAATCCCTCGATTTGTAGCAAGTCACGGATTGCCTGATACAGCACACATGGACGATGTGCCCCACATGCTCGCCCGAGAATTTGCACTCTCAGCAAAGACAGATGAGCTTCTTTTGTGGCAGACAACCACAAACTCCCTTCCGCAAAGTCTAGCACTCGAGTTCGAGCATGGCACAACCGGTGACGTCTGTGTCGTCACCATCACCAACGCCTGGCAACGCGGGCTTGCATACCTGGTCATCGGCATCGATCCCGTAAGGCCTTGTGACGCCGACTCTCAATCTTTTCTGCTCGAATTGAGGGATCTGTTCAGCCGCGCAGCTGCTTTCAGAGACTTTTCTGAGCCGCATCAAATCGAGAGAAAACCTGACTTGCATCTAGACGCACCTGTCGGCCTCGTGAAATTCGCGCCCGATGGGTCCATATTGTATGCCAACGACTCGTACTTTGAACTCTTTAGTACCCCTCGCTGTGACAATATCAAATCCATTTGGGCAGATGCCATCTTTCCAGAGGACCTCGGACTCTGTCGGAGCTCTCTGGCTGCGCTCGCAGCCGGCAAAGGTGGTAACTGGTCTGCTCGTCTGAACGCTCCAGCGAGAGCTCCGCATACTGGCCAACGATGGATTGAGAACGTTGGCGTTCCAGAATTCAACAGTCGAGGCGAAGTCACCATCATTACCGGATGGATAGTCGACATAACCGACCGTAAGTCTCTGGAGATTTTGTTGGCCCAGAGATTAGAGGATGCTGTCGAGGTCAAAAAAGCAGCCGAACGTTTTACCGACACTCTGAGCCATGGTGCGTATTCAATCGGATTCTCTCTCGGGTGCGCAGCACAACTAATGTCTCTGCATAGAACTTCGCAATCCCCTGTCCGCCATTCTTCAATCTGCTGATGGCATTCTTTCGGCCATTGCGCGCCGAACCTTTGCCATACGGGACGAAGGGCACGACGAGATCGTCGAATCAGCCAAGACCATCATGCTATGCGCTCAACACCAAAAGGATATTGTTGATGATGTGCTTACTCTGTCGAAACTAGACTCGGATCTGGTTATATTGACACCCGAAGCGGTGGCACCATGGCATCTTCTCCAAAAGGCCCAGACCATGTTTGACGCTCAACTCAAATCCAACAATATCAAATCAATCACGAGAATTGACGAGAGTGTGGCCGAGTTGAGGATCGATCACGTGCTTATGGACTCACGGAGAGTTCTCCAGATCATCATCAACCTGCTGAGCAACGCGATCAAGTTCGTGTCGCTTTCCGAGACTCGCGAGATTGGCCTGGAACTTTCTGCTTCGAAACTTCCCCCGATTCAGGCCAACACTGGTGCTTCCTTCCTTGCCCCTCGTCTAAGGACGTCTGTCACAGACACAGCAGATCGACCCACCAACATGTTCGCGAGCTCTCACCCGGGAGAGCAGGTGTATCTGCAATTCAGTGTCCGAGACACAGGACCTGGAATGTCGGAACAAGAAATGCGCAAGCTGTTCCAACGATTCGCACAAGCATCACCGAAAACATACAAACAATACGGAGGTACTGGTCTTGGTCTTTTCATCAGCAGAGAATTGGCCGAGTTACACGGCGGTCAGATCGGCCTCCTCAGTGCACCGGGCCTAGGCTCGACCTTTACCTTCTACATCCAAGCTCAACGGGTTGATGTACCACTGGAAGTACCTGACGCGAGGGTGAACAAACCGAGCAACAAACCCACTGGCAATGGTATTGCTAAAACAATTTCTATTGGGGAAGTCAGCATTTTGCGTACGTTTAATCCCTGGCTGTTTGACAAAACGAAAGCTAACTGATAATTCTAGTCGTGGAAGACAACGCAATTAACCAGAGGGTCATGTCACGCCAATTAAAGGCGGCCGGCTGCAAGAGAGTTCACGTTGCTGATCACGGCCTTGACGCGCTGAATTTCCTTACAACAACCTCACGAATGCGAGGGGCCAATTCAACGATATCGGTGAATGTACTACTTTTGGACGTCGAAATGCCCATAATGGATGGATTGACGGCGGCTCGACGCATTCGCGAAATGGAGTCCTCCGGGGAGCTCATTGGACACGTGCCCATCATCGGAATCACAGCAAATGCCCGGAAAGAACAAATCGATTCCGCAATCGAGGCCGGTATGGACGCCGTTGTGACAAAGCCTTTCCTGGTGCCGGATCTGGTGCCGCGCATCAAAGCGTTGATCGAATACTGGTCTACCGAAACGAATTGAGGCTTCTCATGATTGATGATGGACGAATATTATTATACCAGAACTACTTCTCTTCTACAGCCACATTGACAATGACCTTTCCTCTTGCTCTGCCCGTCTTCAAACGCCTGAAAGCCTCGACTGCGTCTTCCATGACGAATACTTGATCGGTGACAGGCTTGATTCTGCCGTCTGCAATCCAGCCTATGACTGTCTCCAGCGACTGTTGGTTGTTATCACATGCAAGGATGACGAACTTTCGGCGTCCTCCACCCAAGAATCTGGGCAAGAGCATGGCGGATAGAGCAAAGCGAAGGAACGCGAGGTTTGGACCACTGGCAACCTCGATGAACGGAGCGGTGGGAGTGCTGAACGTGTGAGCCTGGAAGTAAAGCGCAGGATCGCTGAAGACGTTGTCGATGACATGGTCGAACGGACGACCGGCGGCAGCTGTCGCGGCGCGCAACTGGTTCAACAGAGAGCCGGCTTTGTAATCGATGACCTGGTCAGCGCCGATCGAGCGACACAATTCAGCATTTTGAGCAGAGCATGATACGGTGACATGGGCGCCTAGGATCTTGGCGATTTGGATGGCGTAGGTGCCGACTCCGCCGCTACCACCATTCAAGAAGACGCGCGAGCCGGAGTGAATATACGGAACGAGGGATGTGTATGCTGTGATGGCAGCGACAGGTGCACCACCAGCAAGTAGTGGCGAGACTCCAGAAGGAATCAGACAGACGGTATCGGCGGGTGCAGCAACGTACTCGGCTAATGCACCGCCAGCGAAAGGGCTCGTACTTGCGGCGCCATAGACGAGCTGGCCTGGTTTGAGGGTCGAGCCAGCGGCTGGAGTGACGATACGACCGGAGAGATCAAATCCAGGTGTTGCAGGTTTCTTGATCAGCAAACGGCCGACGAAACCTGCTTCGGCGGGCTTGAAGTCGACAGGATTCAAGCCGACAGCGAACACCTGGACAAGGTGTTCGGTAGGCTTTGGGCGTGGCAGGGGCTGTGAAGTGAGCAATTCGAGATGGTTCTCCAGGCCGCCCTCGGCTGATGAGTACTTCCAAATGCGCATTGTCGGTGGTTTCGAGTGGGCTGTAGACATGTTGGGAAAAGTCCGCTTCCGCGTTATGTAGAGTTTCTCACGATGTGTAGTGCTCAAACAGATGTGATCATGAAGGCGAGATGCAACGAAAAACTTGCCGATGGGTGACTTGCCTTGCTATCTATAGTCCGACGATGATTGCTGGGCCTCTGCACGTGTTGGTGTCATGCATGGTGTTTTGTATGTGGAAAGAGCATATGTACAGGCTGAGGGAGTTGAAATGGAGCGTTGTTCAACCGACACCCCGGCCACTGCCCCCGGATTTAGTAGAGTCGCCCAGTCCGGCCGGAGTTAGTAGGGCCATTCTTTCCTTTCTCAAATCAGCAGATCGTTGCTTGGAGAATGGAGAATGTCAGGTGACCAGCCGGAGATCTACTGCATCAGGCTTTTCTCAGTAGTCTGCAGATGCTTGACGACTCGTGAGACGCGAGTCTGAAGCATGTAAAATATAGTACCAAGTGGTCTGCTGTTTACATTGACGAACTCCAGCTGGCCGGAATTTCTCCGGATCAGCAAACTCGTGACGAGTGGATCCTCCCCATTTGGAGCGGCTGGTCTCACTCTCTCTCCAGTCTCTCCAGTCTCCAGTGCCCGCACGCGGGACACGGCACACATATCCGGGGTCGATACTACCTTATTGTGTAGCCTCACTCGGGTAGCCCGTAATTCGAAATGGAACTCGCAATCCTTCAGTACCGTATAGTGTGAACCGAGGGATGGATCGATCCTAACGATCATTAATACTGTCACATTCCTTTTCTTTTCTTTTCCTTTCGTCGCAATCTGAGCTCACCTTCTTTTGCCCACCATCAAAACGAACATCTACACACAGTTCGACCCAATTTATCCTCATTAATCGAAAGCTTGTCGCATTCAAGCCCGTCAAGCACCACACGCCCAGCCTAGGCAGACGTTCGCAGCCGCACACGCGCCACCTCCAATCGACCACCTCATCTTTCACCCTCCACTCTATCAACATGGGCGCCTCAGCGTGGGCTATTCCCGTCGGCATCCTCGCCGCCATCGTCGTCATAGGCTTCGCCTTCATCTGGTGGTGGTTCCCCCGCGCCTGGCAAAAGGGCGTCAACGACGACTTCCGCGCCGTCGAAGAAGCAGGAACGAGCGGGCTCGACATGGACGAGAGACAAGCGGCTCGACAGGCGAACAGAGATCGAGCGCGTGCTATCGTGCAGCGCGCTCTAGATGCCGAACAGGCGAGGAACAGAGGCGAGGTTGTTGAGTTTAGTGCGTTGGAGAAAGATGAGCATGGAAATGTTGTTAAGCCGGCGGGTTTTGCGGCTATCTGAGGAGGAGGAAGAGAGGTTTCGGTCAACAGCTTCTTCGTTCACGTATCGCGCACGGTCACGAGTTTCTGGAGTCATGTAGGGAATCAAGCTTTGTTACTGGTGGGTCTCTTGCATTCACGTCTCCGCGTGTTTTCTACCTGCGTGATCCCTGTGAAAACAGTTCATAAGTCCCAGCAATCTGGTAAGGTCAGTATGGGTTCTGCAACGAGCTGAGTGTATGATGTACCCAGCGGGCGTGGGCAGTGTGTCGCGTCATTCGTCTCATATTCACGCCGTTGCAACGGACAGAGGCAGCAGTACAGCGTGAAACATTCGAGCTGAACTCGTCCTGTAATAAATTGGAAACATGCACTCGACTGTGATAGAGCATACAAAGATAATTGAAATGTATAGATCAAAAAATTGATCATTCACAGTGAGTTGCATCTCTTTTCATTTGCATTCAGACTGGCCCCGCTGCTGTCTGCAACACTACATCATCCTACCGCTATACTAGATCTTTTGGGCGCGAAGACAACTCTCCACAACGTCCTCTACGAGTATGCCTGTGTCGAAGGTGGCTGGATATGAACGGGCACCGTCGCGTTGTAAGTCGTCGGCGGAGAAGGCATTGTCTCAATAACCGCTGGCTGACCGGTGAGGGTAAAGTTGAAAGTCAAGACTTTGTCGACGTCGAGTGCGAGAGTGTAGTCTCCTGGGTAGATGACAAGGTTACCAAATTCATCTGCTCGTGCCAAAGATCCGAGCGTGAGAGGGAGTGATAGTAGCTGATCGCCATTGACTGCCACGCCGTGAAGGCGGTCATAAGCGACAAGCGTCTTGATCGGTCGAGGAGTTGGGCCAGCGTTGCTGCTTGAAATGAACAGCAATCCGACGTAGTCACTCGCGACCCGACCGGTGTTTGTGACTGTCGCGGTGACTGTGCCAAACGGTGTGACATCGTTGAATGAACCGAAAGAACCGCTCAATTGACTGATAAAGTCCTGGATGTTGTACGTAGGACGCAACGCCTTTTTCCAAGCAAAGTCGAACGTGGTGTACGACAGACCGAAGCCAAATGGCAAGACAGGAGTACCAGTGTACCAACGGTAGGTTCTGCCAGGGTACGAACCATTTGGACGGAGGTTGATGTCGAAGATGCTGACCTCGTCTACGTAAGAGGCTGGGTATTGTGTGACAGGAAGCCTGCCTGCAACGGACTGAGCACCAGTGAGAACATCAAGCAGCGCTGGACCACCGGATTGTGAAGGATAACCGGCCCAGATCAGAGAATTGACATTTGGATTGGCGAGCAGAGCAGAATCGTCGCACTGACCTCCGCCGAATCGTACCACTGTGACCGGCTTGGACATGTTGGCAAGTTGACCGATAAGATCGAGTTGATTGCCAGGCCATGTGAGGTTCAGACGATCGAGTGTCTCTGCCTCGAGGGAATTGTCGATACCACCGAGGTAGATCACAAAGTCAGCCTGCTGCGCAGCTGTCAAGGCGGCGGCGAAACCTGTGGTCGAATTGGTATTGATCGCAGTGCCCTCGGCATAGATGACCTCGAATGCGTCATAGTTGTTGAAGGCTTCGAGAGGAGATCTCAGATACTTGGCCGTTCCAGAATAGTCACCCTGCATCTGGACCGTCGAGTTCGCATACGGACCGACAACGGCGACTCTGCGGACACGAGAAGTGTCGTTCACAGGGAGGAAGCCGTCGTTTTTGAGGAGCACCATGCCTTCTACTGCTGCTCTGTAAGCGAGATCTTGGGCATCAGGAGTCGCTACATCATCCCAACCAAGGTTGCTGTAACTAGACCCGTCAAAGAATCCGACCGTGAACAGCGCTTGGTACAGTCGGCTTAGAGCTTGGTCCATTCTGGCGACAGTAGTCTGATTGTCGGCGATCGATTGGTTGAGCTTGATGTAGGATGAACCACATTCCAGGTCAGTACCTGCATTGAGGGCGACAGATGCGGCAGCCTCTTCGGTGTTGGTGAAGTTGTGGTATTGCCAGATATCTGTCACGGCGCCACAGTCAGATACGACGTACTGGTAATCAGCAGTAAAGCCCCAGTGGTCCCGCAAGACGGTTTGAAGCAGATAGTCGTTTGCGCAAGATGGGACACCGTCCACAGCGTTGTAGCTGCACATGATACTGCCGACCTTTGCATCTCTGACACAAGCTTTGAAAGCAGGAAGGAAGTAATCGGCAAGATCCTGAACAGTCGGGTTATAGTCGTTGCCGTATCTACCAGTCTCCAAGTCATACACGGCGTAGTGTTTACAGGTCGAGATTGTGAGTTTTTCGAATGGTATTTCTCCCTGTAGACCAGGAACGAAGTTCCGTACGTAACTTGAGACGTGAAAGGCGTCCTCACCTGGAGTCTCTTGACCTCTGCCCCATCTTGGGTCGCGGAATTGGTTCATATTTGGTGTCCAGTAGTCAAAGCCAGCGAACCCGTTGTTGCCGAACGCGCGACCTTCTGTGCCGACAACTTGGCCGATAGCGCGGATGAGGTCATCGTCAAAAGCAGCAGCAGATAGAATTGGACTCGGGAAGCTGGTGGCGTAGCTAAAATTGCCTGGCATATTTGGGAATTGGACACCGGGAGCACTGCCGACTCCATGCGTTCCCTCGTTCCACCATTCGTACGGCGGCAGTCCGAGGCGAGACGAACCAGCTGACGAGTCGACCAGGTTGAGGACTTTCTCTTCCAGCGTGAAAGAGTTGACGAGAGAGGCGACACGTTCGGCGATGCTCAACGAAGTGTTGCATATCTGCTGAGAGCAGAGTGGCGAAGTTTGGCAAGCCGGGATAAAAGCAGTGCTGACAGATCCTGTTGAAGCATTTCCTTGAGGGTTGTTGATTTTCAAGAGGGACATCCTAGGACACGTCAGTCTTCTGGCTGCTTTGCTATAGCTGTAGCGTACTCACTTGTATGTTGCACCACATGATTCTGAAGGGTCTGTTGTACATTTCTGGCTGCAATTGCTGTCGGGGAGCTTGTTGTTTCCGACAAAGTTGGGCGTAGATCCGCAGAAGCATTGACTAGAACTTATCAGCATCGTTCCGATATTGTCACGGTTGTTACTGACGTTCCGAAATTGATGCCTCCGTAGCCAAAACCCTTCTCACCACAGTAGTTGGCACAGAATTGAGGGGTCATGGCGATCGTACTGAGCTTCGAGGCCGACAAAATGCTGACCGTGCTATCATTGTAGCAACCGAGGGAGGTAAAAGAAGCATTGTATGTCGCGGCCGAGGGACCGCTTTGGCAGACAAAGCCAGACGACGAAGAAGAGTTCTGGCCGAGGACTTGTGCAGCGAAGAATGGCAGCAAAGCCAGGGCAGCACCAGCAGAAAGCATGGCGAGAGTGGTATAGAATTCAGGAATGTACCCAGCATGGTAACTGGCTCAAGGAGCACTTCTATACGAAATATGTCGACGAGCCATTTTTACCGGCATGCATTGCTCATCGTTCCAGGATCAACGACTGCGCGCGGGGTACCTTGGACAAGATGCCAGCCTTCTTGTGGCTGTCCATCGGGTTTGGCACAAGATGCTGACTTGTGTGGATCGCGAAAGCACCGTACCAATACTCGGCCTCTCCTTGGTATTCCGATGCTGATCGTCCACGTGGATATCAGGCAGAATGAGCGCTGTCGAGGTTGAAGGATGAAGAGGAGTTAAAGTCAAGTTCAATCATTATTGGTTGTACCCCACGATTCCCCGCCATCTCCCCGCCGGCGTCTCCACTGGGATGAGCCCGATTGGGATAATTGCCGTCTACCAATGTCAGACATGACATCGTGCGTACAGTAATCCGATGCAGCTTGTCCGTCTATATTGACTTGGCATACTATATTTGCAGACGCACAGGTCGTTGACCGCTTGAGTTGCCAGTCACGTCTGTCACAGCAAGACACAGATGGAAGTGCAGAAACACCCTTGCCATGTGTCCTTCTCATTCTTTGAATGTGTCATAGCGACTCCTGGCACGGATTGAAGGTCCATACTTGAAGAAGATCCATGGGATGGGCAGCATTGCGAGACTCAAGAAACCGAGCAGACTGATACCCCATGCAACACCCAAACGCTCGAGCATCTGGAAAGTGAAAAGAGGAAATGCAGCTCCTAGAGAGTAACGCGCAAGACCATTGGCAGCCATTGCAGACGCGCCGATCAGTGGCCCATACGTGTCCATCAAGTATAGCGCCGCCGAGACAAAGATGCAGAGATTCCCCCATGCAAACGGAATTCCAGCCAATACAGGCACAATCCAGTGAACCGACAATCGAGCTGTCCACGAGAACCAGAAGAGACCTATCGAGACACCAAAGCAACCCATCTGTGCAGAGAGAAGTCGATATTCCGGAGCAACCATAGTTCGGCCTGCCGCCAGGGCTTTTTTATGATGACTCACATAATAAGTTCGATCGATGACGATGGCAGTCATCACTGCTAGCAAGACTCCAAGGCCGATTGCAAGGAACGTCAAGCCATATTGCCAAGTCTCGAATCCATATATTCCTTTGAAAACATAAGGGTACGCCGCAAAGAACGAGAACAAGACGCTGAAAGTAAAAGCAGTGTACAAGCTGAGCATAAATGTAATCGGTTCGGTACAGAGCATGTGTACTGGGCGAACGAGCGTAACAGTGACTAGTATCTTGGCGAACGCAAGACCGGAAGGTGTTGAGCCTGGTGGTGGCTGCAGGCCTGAGCGTTTCGCCCTTTGCTTCAGTATGACTTTCTTGTACGTCTCTTGCATTGGCAGCGTGGAGAGCACCGCTAGGAGCCCGATGAAGATGGTGGTCCATTGCGTCCACTGCCAGCCCTTGTACTGAGCCACGAATCCGCCGATGACCGGACCGAGCGCGGGTCCCAAGAACGGCATCATGACGAACATTGTTGTCGCTACTGCTCGGAACACAGGTGGGTATAAATCAGCATTCGTACCTGCACCCACCGCCAATACCGGTCCTCCAGACATTCCCGCGAGCAGACGGCAAACAAGCAAGCCTCCGAACGATTTGCTGAACCCGGAACCCAGGATGAAGAGAAGATATAACGGCCCACTGAGCTTGTACACAACCGACCTGCCGAACTGTTCCGAGATGGGTGCAGCCAATGCAGGTCCGAGTCCAAGTCCGAGCACGAACAAAGACAAAGACAGTATCGAAGCGGTCTGAGAGACGTCAAAGTATCTCTGGATTTCTGGCGTGGCGGGAGTGATGAGTGATGACCCGGCCGTCACAGCGAAGCCGAGAAACGCAGTGGCTGCGGTGTGATAGGCCTTCTTCAGAGCACCCCAGTTCATGGGATTGTCGACATCGTCAGGTCCGTTCCAGTCAGAGACAACAGGTGATGTCTGAACATGTACCGGAGCCTCGATCGATGTCGCCTTTTCGAGATCTGATGGACTGTGTCTGCCGTCCGACGTAGGGCTGCTGATTGGAATCTCGGTGCTCTTCATAGGAGTAATGGCCTTGACAGTGCGATCTTGCTGGCTGGCCATGATGTTTTAACTTATCCTCTGCTGATGTGTACGTTACTGATGCTTCAATCTAAAAACATGTTTGATGAAGATCGCAGGCCGTGCCAGATATGTGTTGGAACCACCGTTCGGTATCTTCAACGATTGTTTAGTCAACATGGCCGCGACCGAGTGCGAGGTCGACACCAAGGCCATTCCATACGGTCGCAGTCGGTTGCGACACCGGCACATAACGTTGGAGGCGTCTGTTAAAGTTGCTTGGTAGTATGCACGATTAGTGATCGGATTGTGGGGTGGAGGTTGATGCCGAGGCCACAATCACATGACGTTGCGATTTTGACGTGAACTTCAGATGAATGTAATATATTTTATTCTATTTCGGTCTAAAAATACTAGACAAGATGAACGACTGCAATCTATCAATTTTATGTTTGGATCATCCATTCCCAAGCATGATTAATCAATCATGCTCCCATCAGCAGTAAGAAGAGGTCGTCTGCGAGGTGATGACACCAGCATTGATAAGGTCGATGTAAGACCAGTAATCCCTCTGGGTACCTTGACCGTCAACTGTGGTGTTGGAGTATGAAACGGCAGTCCAGAAAGTGCCACCCGAGAGGTACTTTGACCACGCATAGCGTTGAGTGTCAAAGAGGGTCTTGCGTCCGGCTAGGGTGTTGTTGTAGGCAACCTGGAGAGACCATTCGCCGACAAAAATTGGGAACTTGTTCTCCGAGTTCTCGAGGTATTCGGCTTGACCACAAACAGCTGGAAGAATAAAGTTGGCGTAAGCACCTGCGGCGGCGAAGTAGTAGACGTGAGTGTCCATGACGAGGTTGTGAGCGGTGGAGAAAAGAGGAGACCAGTATGATGGACCCTTGAAGCAGTCTTGAAGCATGACTGGAATTCGCTTGTCGACCTTCTCGACCTTCTTGAAGACACCGTCCATGTAAGACAGGATCCAGTTGCTAGCGTTGGTGCTCAAACCAGCGGGGGAGCCGAATGAAGACAGGTCATCCGAGGCCTCGTTGATTGGTGCGATGGTGAATGCGTTGGTGTGAGTCGATGTAACGATGAAGTTGAGGATCTGGTCGATAGCCTGGAAGGAGTAGTCGAGGTTCGTGGCGTTGTAGAACCAACCGTCGTGGAAAAGGGCCTCACCTAGAG
>Ga0058703_1000214_pt1 | contig 12432 bp, 12 predicted proteins | sample AgamicMgMae_FD_83782 | JGI IMG/M metagenome (GOLD analysis project Ga0058703, IMG submission 83782) | Agave microbial communities from Guanajuato, Mexico - Mg.Ma.e | ecosystem: Host-associated > Plants > Phyllosphere > Phylloplane/Leaf | place: Guanajuato, Mexico | collected 2012-06-04
AGTCTGTGCCACTTCCATGCGATCTTTGAGTTCGGAACAGAGGTCCGAACCACAAGTCGTCGAGTTGTTCGTCAACTTAACGACGCTGGTGCCTCGACTTGAACAAGCTTGCTTGTCTCTAGCTAGGCGCAGGGTATGATGTTGCGAATAGTTGTTTCTTGATCATTGATCGACGTGAGCTCTGTGCAGCAAAAAGCAAATATAAGGCGGCCGTGGAGGCTGAGATGGGGTAAGCTGGGGACACACCTTGCGAGCTGTCGTCGGCAGCACCGCCCATGCAGACGGAACTACAGCAAACTTGTACAGTAATGTTTTCGTTCGGGATGATTGGGACTAGTACTGTACATATGTACAAATCGTTTCCGCCCACGTGCTTGATATGAGCTAGCACCGCGCCTACTACAGCTCGCCATGCCATCTGAGATGGGTCAGAACTAGACGTTGAAAAAATAATGGACAACCTACGGTAAGGGCTACTTTTCCAAGTCTGTCGTAACACCATGATTACCCTCCAATTCCGCCACATGATCTCCAGCATACATCTCGTGCCGCATATTCGAATTGTCCATTTCCCGCGCTCCTTCGTCTTGCGATTGTCGATGCGCATACACGGTTGTAATCGCTTTCTGGTCAGGTTGATGATGCGGCGAGTATTGCGGTGGATTGCTTTCGCGTCGAACGGACGAGTAACCGCGCTTCCGTCGCATGTAGAAGATCAAAGCGCCGATTATGAGGAGAAGTGCGGCGCCAGCTATTCCTGCTCCTATACCTGCTTTTGCGCCAGTGCTGAGGTCGGACGGCGAAGGTGCTATTGTGGGCGTGCTGCTCGTGGATGCTGCGGAAGTAGGACTCGAGGTTGCTGTCGCCGATGTGATTGAGCTGGAGCCTGAGGAAGTGCTTGAGACTGTTGCTAGAGGAGGCGCCTACGAGAGCATTAGTGACTGGTCTTGTGAGCTATGGTAGGTTGCTGTCACTTACTTGAGAGAACGCGGTCTGGGTCACCTTGCCGATCGAGGAGACGATCCATCGTTGACCTTGGTTGCTGTAGCTGATGTCCGGATTCATGTACACGAGTCCAGCTTCATCAGGACTAGGATTCACGTCGAGGTGCAGTCCTGTGCCATTTGCTTGGTTTGTAAGATAATATGTGCCATCGGCTGTTCCCCACGATGTGAATGACCATAATGATGCATTTGCGATGTTTCCGCTCGCAATGGTTACCGCTGTCCCTTTTCCTGGTTGCGCGGCTGCCTGCATTGTCGCGTTTGGACCCAATGCTAAGCTCCGCAGAATGTATTGACCCGAGCCCATCGAGTAGAATTGCCAGTAGTGTACACTATCGACTGTCTTGTTGAGATATACCGAGCCCAGTGTACCATTACCGGTGTACAGAGCATTTGACGAGACCAGACTGCTACCTGTAGTATTCAGAGAATACCATGTCGAAGAATCGAAAGACATGGTTACAGCTAGGTCCTCGATATGTCGTGAATGGTAAGAAGGAAAAGACAACGCAGATGTCAGGAAAAGTCTAGACTAGACAAAAAGAGACGATGACAAGGTATAGACAGCGAGTTGTGTCGCTTTACACATGGTACTTACCGATAGCTAACAATGGCCAAGGGTTTGGTAGCACGAGTTCTGTGGCCATGTGCACGAGCTGAGTTGCTTTTCTTGTAAGGTATAAGCCACAGTGACCAGATACCGTAGCTAGGCAGTCTCTAAGATCCATTTTGGCCTAGTCGTGCATGCTATGCACGGGAAACCTTTGTGAGATATAGATGTGATTGGGCCGTCAGATTCGTGGATAAGTTAATCTATTATTATAGTACGGTGACAAGATTACCAGATGTTGGTTGGTGGCCGAGCACGGGCCCAACGGACATTGCGGCTGAACGAGGCCATGGACATACTGCCCACGTGACTGACAGCCGGAGGTATTTGATGGCCATTGACGGCAATGGAGGTCGATGTCAAAAGGTGGTTCGCTCGGAGAATATATGTATAGAAGACGGCCCATTAACTTACTGAGTGCGAGGCTGTCTCTATTGCCAAGCTTAGTCATCAGTACAGATCAGGGCAATTGTCCTATACCGGAATCGTTATATGAAATCACTCACAGTACGTACCATTATTCTATCAAGAGTTGCAAGTAGATTTAACATAGGTACAGAATTAAATTGATATCAAGCATTAAAATAAGATCATGGGCCACAGTAAGTGACACCAACCTCGGATACAGACACACTCGCGTTCTTCTTCAAATCCTCCAACCTTTTGAGCTCCTGCTCCCTCATTGCAGCCTGCTTTCGAAGTCTCTCAGGCACAACCGTGTCTCTACCAGCCTCAATCTTCCAGCCAGGCAAACTCGTCTTGCCGAGTTCCTTCATGGTCTTCTTCTCAACAATACTGTACTGGCTCGCGTCTTCCCTGTCGAACTTGAATGGTTCCTTGAGCGAAACAGGAGGGTTTGTGATGATTCTTGGTATCCGAAGCATGTTGTTGCTAGCGCTGTGCAGCATCAAAGGGTGCAGGAGGTATACATCGCCGACTTGACCAGTTGCCTCAACAAACTTCTCCGGTGGGAACGATGCAGCGAGGCTGTTGAACCATTCTAGGGTATCCTCGATTTCAAGCTTTGGGTTCTGCTCTCGTGGAGTGAAGCGTGGGGTCACACCCTTTGGATGCTCGTGCAAGTACTTTGCCACGACTGGAATCGCATCAGGGCAGATGAAAGTGCCCCCACCGCCGGCCTGGATATCGGTGAAGAGGGGAATGACGAGAAGTCCCTGCTCAGGAGAATCGAGGTAGTGCACGAAAAAGTCTCCGTCTACGTGCCAGCCCTTGAGTTGGTTGCCAGTGACAGACTTGCCGTTTCCTTCTTCAGTGCCTAGGTTGACGATCCAGCCGTCGTTCCAGGTGCGGTTGTGCTCGGCTATTCTCTCCTCGCCGCCCAGTAGCTGACAGATACCGGCCCAGGCCTTGGGCGCGAACTCGCTGCCTAGAAATGTGCCGTGAGATGGCATGTTTGTGCGCTCAGTGTGCCATGTTGACTTGTCGTTTGGGTCCATGCCGAGACGAGTCCAGACGGTAGATGTGATCTCACGGGATGCCTCTCTGGAAAAGCAGTTTGGAATCTTGATCCAACCATGTTGCAGGAAGTGATCGATATCGGCATCGGAGAGGACTTTCTGATGGTCAGCCATGGTGATGTCTTGATGATAGTTAGGTGGTAGATAGGTTGAAACTAGAATAGTTGGAACGAGATGAGCAGTACGAGTAACAAGATATTTATCCCCGCCATGAGGGGCAATTCCTACCCTCCAATACAGTGTACGACTCAGTTCCTAAGCCCGCTTGCGGCTGTAACGGCCTGACGACTCGACCGTAATGCGATCACAAGAGCAGAATGCGGTTATTCCGGGTAAAATGGTACGAATCCCCCAACATACGGCGTAAAAGTCCTCGAATTCGCAGCCTGTATCCCCGCAACCCGCACGTGTTTATTCCCGCCGATCGTCTGGGGAAGACAATGACCCAAATCCTTAGCGCGCCTTTTCTCCAACTCTAACAATCTTCAATTGCATTGCCGTCTACCAATTCCACACAAGACACAACACGGTACTCCAACGACATCACTTGATCGCCGAACAGCGCAAGCGATCGTCTTAAACACACCGAATCATGTCACCCGCCACGACCCCAGCGCCAAACCAAACCGCAGCAACAACAGCAGCCAACACACCACGAGCCGGCGTGGAAACACCCACCACCGTGACGCCGACTCAAGTTCCACTGCCCGCCGCAAACACATTCGACATCCTCCCAGCACTCCACGCCCTCCTCTCGCGCCTGGAGCCGGCGACGAATACCTACACAGCGACAGCATCCAGCGCGTCAGCAAACGGGAGCGAGAGCAACGCGTCGTTGAACTACAAAGACGTGAGCACGACTGCGCAGTTCTTAAAGACCAGGATACGGAAAGCGGTCGCTGCGTGTGAGGGGTTGGACGATATGGACCGCACGACTGGAGAGCAGGAGGAGGAGATTGAGGCGTTGGAGAAGCGGATTCGAGCGCAGAGGGAAGTGCTGGGTCGGCTGGGGGTTATGGCGAGAGGTATGGAGGGGGGTGGTTGAGCTTGTGAATAATGCTTTTCGGGTCAAAGATATGAGTCATCACAGGCAGTGTTCACGCAGAGGCAAATCTTGTTCAGCTGGTGCTGTGCGACAGTCACACGTAAATTCACACGGATGCGGTAATGATCCAAGGAGATTGTACGCGAAGAAGAAATCTCGCATCCGCAACGACGAGCAGAAAGCTGACGACGACGCACCGAAGAACTAGGAAATGCGAAGATGAGATTAGGCTTTTCTAGGACGAGAGGAGGACATAACGTCGTGATGGGATAGGCAGCAAAAAGAACGCTCTACTGCTTCGAGTTGTTTTCCGCGCTGGCCTTGGCGGTAGACTGCAGAGCCACAGGGGCATCGCCCTTGTCCATATAGAGCTCGACAAACTATCACAGTGTCAGTCACCGTAACCCAATTCTCACAAAGAAAAAATGCATAAGCTCACCTGCAAATGCTCCGCCTTGTTGAATTTGTCATTCGCGAATAGATCCTCGATTTCCTTCTTGCTCTTTACGGTAAAAGTGTCATAAGTACCCTGCTTGGCGCCAAACGTGTCGACGAGCTGCTTGTACTTCCATGGCTGGATCGAATTGTAGTCCTGGTTTGGGTCGTCATGAATCTGTCTCTCGATCTCGAAGCCATCATTCACAATCACGAAGATGATGGGCTTGAGGTCGCGGCGGATCATGGTGCTGACTTCCTGCGCAGTAAGCTGGAAGCTGCCGTCGCCTGTGAAAAGGATCGTTCGGCCTGCGTGTTTGAGCTCTTTTGCTGCTAGAGCGGCACCTGCGCATGAACCGGTCGCGTATCCGATACTGCCCCACAGGACTTGGCTGATTGCCGTCACATCAGCTGGGAAGCGTGTCTCCCAGATACCGAAGTTTGAAGTGCCGGTCTCTGTAATGACAATATCCTTTTCCTTCAACCATTGACCCATTCGTGGCCAAAACCATGCCTGAGTGACTGTATCTGATGGTCCGGTAGATTTTTCAGAAGCAGGAATCTCGTTAGCCGGCTTTGGTCCCTCTTGAATATTAAGCTTGCCCATCTTTTGGGTGACCTTTTTCAGGACGCCATTCATGCGGACATTAGGATACTCCGAGTAGCGTACCCTGACGTAGTTGCTGTGGAAGTCGATGGTGTTGAGTTGACTAGTGCGCATGGTGAAGCCGGCAGTGTTGAAATCCGATTTAATGGCGCCAATGCTGATGATGAGATCGGATGACTCGACGCGCTCCTTGACGCCGGCGTTTGAACCATCGCCAGCGTAGACGCCCCCATAGTTGGATAGAGTCTCATCAACGGCACCTTTTCCCATTGGAGCGACAAAGGTAGGAATGCCCGACTTTTTGATCAGCTCGTGCGTCTCATCAAGAGCGCGATGACGGATTGCGCAGGCGTCGACGAGGATGACAGGATTCTTTGCCTCATGGAGATACTTCAGAACGACACCGACAACGTAGTCCTCCTTCTGTTCATCATTCTTCGGGAAGGCAAGATCGATCGGTGTCTTCAACCTCTCGCCTTCGACCTTTTTCTGGACCATGTCGGTTGGAAGAGTGAGGTAGACTGGTCTACTCTGGATATAGCATTCGTGGATAGCCTGATCTATTTCCGAGGCGATGGTCGATGGGTCGTTAAGGGATGCGACGTAGCAGGAAACATTCCTTGACATGTTCTGGAAGACATTGAAGTCACCTGGAAGATATCAGCATCTCGCCTTGTTCACCATGAAATCTTTGCGTACCATTGCCTAGAGTGTGGTGAAGCAACATGCCGTCTTTCTGGGAGATGGTGGAAGGCGTGCCGACAATATGGACGACAGGAACATATTCGGAGTAGGATCCGGCAATGGCGTTAAGAGCAGACAGTTCACCGACACCAAAGGTAGTGATCAGAGCAGATACGCCCTTGACACGGGCGTATCCATCTGCAGCGTAACCAGCATTCAGTTCATTGACGCTTCCGACCCAATTGAGCCCCGCCTTGGGTAGGTAGTCGAGAGCGACAAGATTGTAGTCTCCAGGAACACCATGGACGCCTCGAATACCGATCTCATGTAGGCGACGGAAGAGGTATCTGCGTAGGTAGCACTGTCAGCGAGCTCATAATCTGCACAGCCGAAAGAGCTTGCTTACTCGGCCACGTCGATGGGCTCTTTGAGCGACTGTGTACGGTAGTCCTGGGCCATTGTAAAGGAGTGTTGGGTAGTCGAAGGTGGTCTATAAGAAGCTATGAATGAGCTTTGCGTACAGAAAGTCGAGAGAGGTTTGGTCGAAGAGCGAGAGACCTTCGAGTTTATGTTACAGATACTCGGAGATGCCTGCGGTCCATTGTAATATTGACTCTCCAATGACGCAGCTTTTGGTTCTGGTCGGAAGGGTCCGGCTGCATGCGATGAGAGCCGCAAACGCGATGCGTTTCGGTTTCGCGTCGTTGCTCGTGCCAATACATGATTCTATCGATGCATGGCTTTGTCGATTGTGATTGGTGAGGTTGTGGTCGATACAAAGATGTTTGGATAGGATATGGTAAGTCTTTGCCAAGGTGGTGTCAACTCGAAAATGGAAAAGGTGATGAAAGTTTGGCTGTACTGTACGTTCTGGGGTGCGCGACGCTACTGGTACTGTACCTGCCTTGTACTGTAGGTAATACACGTTTAAAGATACCCCATGCGATAATGGCAGGTGCAGTACGACGGCTAGCTCCATTTGGCGGTCACGACTCACTCGAGGCCTTCTCCACCGCTCAAAGTCCATGTAGTCGTACTCGATATTGAAACCATCTCAGTTCGATATGATTATTATGAATCTCTTCGTCTGCTCTCTTGCAATATGAATCTAGATTGGAGATCAACTGGAATCGATGATCGTCGAGCCTAAAAGCAATTTTCTCCACTGTCCGAGACACTGCAGGGCTCACGCCGGAGTTTAACGACAAATAAGTTAGCACATCTAGGCAAAGGCTGCTGCTGCTGCTGCTTCTCCAACCAAAGGATCATCACCGCCAGCCAAGTGCAGCCGAGTGTATTGTCAATACGAACCACGATACGGTGCGCACATCACCCTTCTGCCGATGTCTTCCTTCTTGCGCCAAATCGGTCACTACTCTACGCTATAGTAAGCCACTTTGCTGGTTGGTGATCCGCATCCTTTGCGCGGCATTGTTCAAAATACCCCCTTGCGCCGAGTCTTCTCATTTGATTTCACTCACAAGGGAGTGGTGGTCCCTCACTTCCATCAAACGTCTGTACGACAGGCCGCCGGTCGCGCCAATCGCTTTCGTTTCGTCTGTTGACCGTCTCGCGACTCCATCGCATTTCACGTTTTTGCGCATAGCGACCGCATCACTCGTACGTGAACCGAGTCTCGCCTTCATCACATCTTTCGCACCATCAAAGGTCTTTAATCAGTCGGACTAAGCAAGAGCCTGGGAACCACACATGTGTCTCGTGCAACGCAATTCTTTCGAATCACCACAGATCCCGCTGCATGTCGCTAAGAGAGCAGAGCTCAGAGCGAGCCACATCTTCCAAGGTTCTCCGAACTTCAAGAAATGCTATCGCGATCACGTAGCAAGGCGAGCTCAAACAGATCATCCGATAAAAGTGAAACCAACGACCAAATCATAAAGAACCTCCGTATCCATACTGGTCTTCCCCTCACCCCCTCCACCGGCTCTGCTGGGTCCAAAGGCTCCGAGTCTGCTCGCTCTAAGGAATCAAGAAACCCCGTACGTGACAATTCTCATCATCACAAGACGAATGGAACCGCGTCGTCTTCTCCAGACAACCTTGCGCCTGGCAATCTAGCACTGTACGGAACGAGCCCAAGACCAAGAGCGCATACCTACGACCCCACTGGAATCATGTCTCAACAGCAACAGCAGCAGCAGCAGCAGCAGCAGCAGCAAGAGATCTTGCGGAGACCTACCCCCAACACACCCTCATTCCATAATGCAGCCCCGTATCAACCAAGCCAACGACATGTTTCCTCCAATCAGCACTATGTTCCGCCTCCACCTCCGGGGGGACCCATGTCCAATACATCACAGCAACATCCAATAATGCATTACCCCCCTCCACCTCCTGGCAGGCCGCCCATACCACAGCCAAATCAAATCATGCTTCCACCTCCGCCGTCGCATACTCCTTCGTGGCAAGGCTGGGCACTTCAGCAACAACCTCATCAGTATTATCCACCTCTTCCGCAAACAAATGCCCCTCGAACCTATGATCCGACTGCATACTCCGCTTATATGTCCATGCCGCCGCTACCTCCTGAAAATCAACCACTGGTTTCTGCGACTTATATCCCTGGCGGAGAGTCCTTTGGACCCGGTGTAGGTATTCCGCCCCTTCACTCTCCGACTCAACAGCACGCACGCCCTGCATATAACCCTCAATCACATCTCTATATGCCCTTCACACCACATCCGGAATTCAACACTCCAGTCAATCCCTCAAATTACCATAACAACGATTACGGATGGATGGAAACAGGCCCCCAGTACCCTAGTCCTTCGCCGGGAGGACCGCCTCCTGGAATTCAACAGGAGCAGCAGACAGCACAGCCACCACCGGCCTACTCGTCTCCTTCTATCGGCCATGCTCAACCCCAGAACAACTTGTCTAGGTCGTTAAGTACTCATCCCCCGACCCCGTCCAGTAAAAAGCCTTTCTTCGTACAACCGGGAAAAGAAAAACACGAATACACGACACCCGCTCAGCAAACGTCAACTGCGCCAGAAGCTCTGACTCAGACCGTCACTCTTCAACGAGAACACAAAGAGTCTGGTGAGGTCTCGCCCTCGCTTCAGGATCTCTCCTGGCCTTTGGAGCGCGTGGTCGCTTGGCTTGAAGAAAAGGATTTTCCCAAGTCCTGGCCCGCTGCTTTCCGTCATCTCAATCTCCACGGCACACAATTCCTCGACCTTGGCCGATCTTCCGGCAATCATCTTTCGATCCTTTATAACACAATTTATCCACAGATCATCAAAGAATGCGCTACAAACGGGATCAACTATGATAGGGATGCCACAAGAGAAGAAGGAAAGCGTGCACGTCGCTTGATTCGCCAAATTGTTGAGACAGGCGGCGGACCTGCGACTGGTGCCAGCGCTCATGCCCTACCGTCCCGTCACCATCGTAATGGCTCGAACAACCTCAAAAGTGCTGGTACCGAAGGCGGTGTCGAGGCCTCTCCACAACTTGCTCGTCAGGAACCCGCAATGTCCGAAGACGATGCTGCCACTCTGCAGGGCGACTGGGACAACGTGACTGGCAGGAGCACTTATTCTACGAACATTTTTCGAAACATTGGCGATCCGACACGGCGATCCAGCCCTGTCAATGGTGTCAAGGCTGCGCCATCGTCGCAGACCAGGTACTACAACAGCAACCGCATGAGTACTTCGGAGAGTAATCTGCACAACCTGAACACCGCGGCGGCCAACGCTCACGGGCGCCAGATTGGTGCACTTCCGAGTGCAAATAGCGACAGCGGTTTCGACAAGTCATCCACCCGTAATAGCATGGAGCCTCCAGGAAGTGCCAAGGGTCATGGATTCTTGAACATGTTCATGCCACGGCACAAGAAGAACCACGAAGATTCATCACCCACCAGTCCTGTCGCCTTTCGTAATGCTCCGGATAAATCGAGCAAGAGATCGAGCGACATGTCTACCAATCGTCCTATCTCACGAAAATCCGAGTCAGACCCATTGATTACCAGGCAAAGTAGCCAGCCAGAGAAGCGTTTTGTCTTTGCCACTCCTGATTGCTTCAATTATCGCTTGGTAGACATATCAAAGGCTGAAACCGCAGAAGCCATCAAGGAGGAGATATGCTACAACCTAGGCATTCAGAGTACTGCCCAAATAACTCTTCACATGACTTCTCCGGGTCGGATGGAGCATGATGAGGCCTTGACTGATGCTCTGCTTGTCAATGCCAGATCTCGAATTGCAGATTCCTTGGCTAGTCTCAAGCTCTTCGTGAGGAGCACAGATCCCGTGACCGCACCGCTGTCTGCTGGATTGGCTTCTGGATTGCCCAAATCACCATTCGGACCAGTCTCGTTTACAAACAAATCTATCGACGAGGTTACCCTCAGAAAACTGAATGGTGAATCAAGCGAGCTTGACACCATTCATTCTGGCGAGTCGACTTTGGTGAAGGACACCAAGCCGAGGGAGGGTCTCAGCAAACCTCAGTATGACCACAGCAGGGAGTCAACGAGCTTACCCGAACGTGAACGAGTGGCAATTGTAGAGCAGAAGGCGGAGGAATACCGTAAAGAGATGGAGCGCAAGCAACAAGAATATCTTAACGATCGTCTACGGAAACTCGGCAAAGACCATAGAGCCGCAGCTCCTGGTATTCGAGGCGAGAGAGGCATTATTGACTTTGATGCCCCACGCAAGTCACCATATACCGACGATCGACGGCCTGTATCTGGGATTTTCGAGGCTGATAGGAAGTCGGATACCGTACCTTTGCGTTCAGCTCCAAGAGCACCTCAAGAGCCGAGCAACACACTATTGAAAGCAAACTCGCTTAGTAAGAGGCAAAGCACTGATGCAAGAGCAAGCTGGCAGGACAGGAGAGAAGAGCAGTTGAAACGCTTACATAACTCGACTATTCAGGAACGCGCCCAGCCAGATGCCAAAACCAGCAATGGAGAGTCTCAACGAGCAATGGCCTCTGTGTTTCGCAACGCCCAGAATGGTGCCAACAGAAACAGTCCTGGAAACGGCTCATCCCTTCGCAGTCCAATCACCATGTCCAAAGGTGGACTGCCTTTCCAAATTCCAGACTATGAAAGTCAAGAGAACTCAGCTTTCAACGACGCCATACAAGGCAAACCCGCGCTTACCTTGCAGATGCCAAATAACGTGGGCAAATCTCGTAGTAATGAGAACAAGAAGGACGACGATGTTAGTCCAAGCACTGCTCACCCATCGCACGAACTCCGTAGATGGCCGACTCGGAAGAGTTACGGACCGAGCTTCGAGGTTCCCCAGGAGGAGGTCGTCTTCTCCAGCAGTCCAGCCCTTGCTCCTCCAGAAGAAGATCCCGACGATGATTCTGATGACGGGCTTTTTGCAGTTCCTCTGAAACAGCAGGAAGCATCACTCAAATCTGCGGCATCAAGCAAGGCACCCACTCAGAAATCTCCAGGCACTGCAAAGACGCCAGCTGACCATGGAGGTGCTGATTTCAATCCAATATCTGCTCAGACCGATCCATGGTCAACCCCCACCGAGGATGATGATAATTTCAGACGTCGCGATTCGTTTGCAAGTAATGTCTGGGCGCATCGTCCTCCTGCTGAAGCACTTGTGGAGCACCTTGACGAGTTCTTCCCGAACGTTGATCTCGATCAGCCCATGGTAGAAGGAGGAGAAGATGACACTAGCAGTGGTGACATTACCTCGTCGAGTGATTACAACAGTTATTCAAGAGCGTCTACGTCATGGGCCGATCTCAGTGGTCGTACCACACCAATGTCGAGCGTCGACGAGAATGAAACCCTCGGCAGCGATGAATCGACTTTGAAGCACGGCGAGTCACTTCATTCGGTAGCTCAGAGGAGTCTACGCAAGTCAGGTGCACTTGGCCGCACCAAGAGTATTCGTGATGTGGTCAAGGGGAATTACTCGATCTCCGGCAAGGCAGGCTCTCATCTTTCGACGACTTCGTCTATTGCGTCCGATAGAGCCCCGAGTGGCTACTTCGGTGGTGCGCTACCAAGCCGAGTCAACACCTTGAAAGGAGATGGTGGTATTGTCCGTCGCAAGAGTACAAAGATGTTTGGTGCAAAGATTGAACAGATCAAGCCTCAACGGGGCAGCAGACTACTTCAACTTGAGACTATCCCACAAGACACACTGCCTGTATCTGGTTCTCACTCTGACCCTCTACGTCAACCGACGTTCAAATGGATGCGTGGTCAACTGATCGGCAAAGGAACCTTTGGTCGCGTCTACCTCGGTATGAACACTACAACTGGTGAATTGATAGCAGTCAAGCAAGTCGAAGTAAACCCTAAAGCACCAAACGTGGAACCCAGCAAGATTCGCGAGATGGTAAAAGCTCTGGACCAAGAAATCGACACGATGCAGCATCTCGATCATGTCAACATCGTGCAATATCTTGGATGCGAGCGCAAAGAATTTAGTATCAGCATCTTCCTCGAGTATATTTCCGGTGGTAGCATCGGATCGTGTCTGCGCAAACACGGCAAATTCGAGGAGAGCGTCGTCTCGTCGCTGACGCGCCAGACTCTCTCTGGTCTCGCC
>Ga0058703_1000215_pt1 | contig 12420 bp, 7 predicted proteins | sample AgamicMgMae_FD_83782 | JGI IMG/M metagenome (GOLD analysis project Ga0058703, IMG submission 83782) | Agave microbial communities from Guanajuato, Mexico - Mg.Ma.e | ecosystem: Host-associated > Plants > Phyllosphere > Phylloplane/Leaf | place: Guanajuato, Mexico | collected 2012-06-04
GTCATCAGCTGAGACAGCTAATTGAAAAGTTTGCTCAAGTGCTTCCTGGTCTTCGAAATCAGGCTGGCTCCCGAACAGCTGGAGGAAGTAGTCTTGCGCTTGCACGCAGAGATCGGCAAGGGTATCTTCTTCGACATCATCCTCCCGGGATGGATCTTGCCCACGGACGGTGGCACGAAAATAGTTCCGAAAATGCATGACGATGTCGGCAGCTATAGCCTCTCGTGGTTTGAGGTGGATATATGCCACGTAGTTGTCGGCAAGATTCGATCCATGGTGGTACTCTTGCACTACTTGAGTGCAAGATGAGCCATCGTCGCCCAGGAGAGATGAGTAAGAGCATTCTAGCATGCGAACCCGTTGACATCATAGCTTACCTGGGTTGCCAGCATGAGCTTGACGAGCAAGTGGTTGATGAAACTCGATTTTCCGGTGCCAGTATCACCATGATACCTATCGTGATAGGCTGTCCATAGTCAACACTCCCCTTCTTCTTGACCTCTTCGTAGAGATTGGAGATCTCCTCGTCATGGCCATTGCAGTTCTCAATCGCATTTAGAATCAGGTCCACCTTTTGCTTGTTCAGGCGCTCGACTTTCACAAATAGCGGATCGTTTGCGGGCAGATGATCGAGCTTTTCATGGTACTCGTAGGAGAATCTTTCGCCAGGTCTGTATCGAAAAAGAGGTTGACGATTGTGATTGAGGGACCCGATCAGGACTTGAGGTGCTTGTGCACCCGCTTCGGCATGCTCAAGACGTTGACGCTTCGCTTGCGGCTCGAAAAGTGGGGAGAAGGAGTGAGAGCGACTCATGATGAGTGAAAGTTGCGCAATTCAGAAGAGATCTTTATCCAAGTCGACTTCTATCCAAGTTGTAGGAGATCTATGAAAGAAGTTGTGAGGAGTGTGGACCGCATGGGATGAGAGGTATAGTAAGAAGAAAAGAAAGGGGGGCGTAAGGTTGGAGAGAAGTGGAAGAGAAGTTTTTGTAGACGAACAGGCCGCTTAGGTAGAGTGAAGCCTTCGAAGAAGATGAATACGAGTGCAAGATCGAACAGTGGTTAAGTGAGATCGCAGTGACTGATAGCCCTTGATAATAGATGAACTTCCTACACTCAATTGCGAGAAGATCGGATTGACCCGACTGAAGAATCTAGACACAACAATAAGACGACCAGCCGCAAACAATACCGAGACATTCACTCAACATGCCATCGTATTGACCTATTCTGTTTGGATCTGCGACCCGTATTGTCAGTAATGTGCTTTGATGACTGCGAGACAGGAGTAATACATGAATTTGACATCTACACTGATACCTCGGTGTACTTACTGAGGTGCTGCACTGAAGTGGTAAATGCTATAAACTGAAGTCTGAACGTGAATCACTGGGTCCGCCAGAAGTGACGTATTGCCATGATCGCTCACGTGACCTTAGCCGCCTTTGTCAGCACGGCGCTTATACCGCTCCGAAACCCCGCAAGCCCATCCAATAGTCGGCTGGACTTCTTGCCTCGTTGACAAACGCGCATGGCATGGTTTGCTCTCGATTGATTGCTTACACACCTTACTTTGTACCGTTGAGTGGCAGAGCTGTCGTGCAGCCTCATTTCATGTATTGGTACGGCGCATGCGCTGGTAAGCAAGTTAAGTTGTAACCCCTTTTCATCGTTCTCCAATCGTATATAAACACAGGTGAGCCTTTCTTCCGTATTCATCAGTCGAAAAACAGTCAAGCAAGCAATCGAGAATACCAGCTTCCGTTCACAATCCAAGATCTTCTTAATCGCTCAAAATGTCTAAACTTATCACTGTATTCGGCGCGACTGGCCTCCAGGGCGGCAGCGTGATCAAGGCCATACTGTCTGATGCAACCTTGTCCCAGCAGTTCAAGATCCGCGGCATCACCCGCGACACCAGCAAGCCCGCTGCGCAAGAGCTCTCCAAGCAGGGTGTCGAACTTGTCAATGCTGATATGAACTCTCGATCCTCTGTCGACGCTGCCGTCAAAGATGCCCACACCGTCTTCCTTGTGACCAACTTCTGGGAGACCATGTCTCGCGACACCGAAGTCAAGCAAGGCAAGATCGTGACCGATTCTGCCAAAGCAGCCGGCGTCCAACACTTAATCTTTTCCTCCTTGAACAACATCACCGAGACTAGCGGCGGCAAGCTCACCCACGTTCTCCACTTCGACGGTAAAGCCGACATCGAACAATACATGCGTCAATCTGGTGTCCCATCCACCTTCGTCCTTCCAGGCTACTACATGAGCAACTTCCTCCAATTCATGCCCAAGGGTGAAGACGGGTCCTACACCCTAGCTGTCCCAATCTCTGCTACCAAATCCCGCTTCCCACTGATCGACATTGCAGACGATTACGGCTCCTTTGTCAAGCCAGCACTACTCCATGGACCGAAGAGCGACAAGATCAAGGACAACAGAATCCTCGCCGCTGCAGCATATTATTCTGGCCAAGAAATCATGGACACCTTCATGAAGACTACTGGTAAGGGTGCAAAGTTCCAGTCTATTCCTGAAGAGGTATACAAGAGCTTCTTGCCTCCAGCGATGCAAATGGAGCTGTTGGAGAACCATCTTGCGCTCGAGGACCCAGGATACTACGCCGGAGCAGCTTTGGAGCCGAGTGTCAAGCTGGTTGAGGAGGCGGGCGGCAAGGTCACGACGTGGGAGGCATTTATCAAGAAGCAAAGTGTGTGGATGGAGTAAACAGTGAATGGCCAAAGTCGAAGTCTTTCTTGGTGGTCTCGGTAGTTTAACAATATTAATATTATAGTGGAAAAAATTCACAAAGAAAACTATCTCGTGATGATATCGAATGTCTACAAACAATCGTGACTCTGAATGGTCAATCAGAGTCATGTCTGAACGCGAACATGACGATCGAAAATTGTTATTGGCATATTCCATTGATCAACCTATCTTCATGTGAGGGCTTACGTATGCGTTGGTATAGAACTGGTATTCTATAGCTGAGCTTCCCCACCAACGTCATTTATACAAGGTGGGGCAACAAGTCAACAGACAACTACTTGTATCCTGCTCCTTCGCATCTGATTTGAAAGTAACCACACACAATCATGGCCAACATTCACACTCCAATTCCAGCTCTGAAGCTCAATGATGGCAATGCCATTCCAATGGTACGTCCAACAATGTCCACCTCCTCCACAGTCCTTCATCAACCCTCACCTCTCAGGACCTATCCGCTCTGTATTGCATTGACCCAGTCCACTGACACTCTTCCAGCTAGGCTATGGTCTCGGAACAGCCTGGTACAAAACCAACCCCTCCTCCTCTCTCGACGAGAACTGCATCACCTCGACCCTCACAGCTCTAAACCTAGGCTACCACCACCTCGACGGAGCGGAAGCATACAAAACCGAAGCCGAGCAAGGCCACGCAATCGCCCAATCAAAAATCGACCGCAAAGACCTGTTCATCACGACAAAAGTCTCGTCGTCAGCAGCCGACATCCCATCCGCCCTCGCAACCAGCCTCAAGAACCTCGGTCTCGACCACGTGGATCTATACCTAATCCACAGCCCGTGGATTCTAGACGAAACACCCACCTCGCTGCAGAAAGCATGGAAGGAGATGGAGAGCGTCAAAGAGCAGGGACTGGCCAAGTCAATCGGCGTGTCGAATTTCCTGCCCCAGCATCTCGAAGCTATACTGCAGACGGCGAAAGTGAAGCCTGCGATTAACCAGATTGAGTTTCATGCGTATTTGCAGAGGAAGGATTTGATTGCGTGTCATAAGAAGCATGGCATTGCGACTGCGGCGTATAGTCCACTTGCGCCGGTGACGAAAGCCGCGCCTGGTCCTATCGATGGATATGTTGAGGCGTTGGCGAAGAAGTACGCGGTCAATCCTGGTGAGATCCTGCTGAGGTGGTGTGTGGATCAGGATGTCGTTGCTATCACCACTAGTGGTAAGGAGCAGAGGCTCAGCGATTATCTGAGAGCCATGACGTTCAAGCTCACGCCCAGGGAGATCAAGGAGCTGAACGAGCTGGGAGAGAAGAAGAACTTTAGAGGTTTCTGGACGCACAAGTTGGGTGACGGTGACTGGAGGTAGATGGACGTGGGTAGGAACGTTACGGTGATGAGAGAGCGCGGAGTATCAGGGAAGAAAATCGCCTGCATGATGCATAGCCAACACTCTATCTGAAGATCAAGTCAAATCCTAGCTTGATTCAAATATTAAAACACTTTCTATCTCCATATGTAGATGGAAGCAAACGAATCGAGTCCACCATCTGACACAATCTTTCTTGTATGTCCATTGATAATGGAGTTGTTGCCTTTGTCGTCACTTCGTGATACTTAGTGCTTGGCGGTGACTGTGTCAATATTAGTAAAAATGTTTTCGTTATTGATGGTTCCAGATCATCTTACCAGTCTCGCCAGTGGCCTTTTCGACCATCTCCTTGGCGATATCACCCAAAGCAACCATGCAAACAGTTTGCCAAACGCCCAATCCAATGCGAGGAGTAACACCACGGTAGAGACCCTTGAGACCGTTCTGCGAGTAGATGTATCTGAAGGCACTTCCGACCGTCATCTTCTTTGGTCTGTTAGGGTCGTCCTTTTTGCTCTGCATCTCAACACGGACGACCTCGATAGGCTGGTTCCATGCGGAAAGACCACCACCGAGCGCACTGGCAGTGATCTTCTCGACCGCACTCAGCTTTTCTCCATTCTCCTTGCCGGTGAACTTGCGAATCTGACCCTCAGCAACACGGGAGAGACCGAAACGGGAACCCCAGTTGGTGACCTGACGGACAGCAACGGCGTTGACTCCCTTGTTGATACCCTTGATACCCTCTGCGCGGTAGATGCTCATGAATGTCTCCATGGTTCCAGGAGGCTTGCGGCCAGCCAATGCTTCCTTGTGTTTTGTGATCTCCACAGTCTTCATGCAAGTGCAGAAACCCATTGTTGCGTAGGCCTGGGCCAGACCACCGACCATACCACCGGAGATACCACTGACAAAGTTGTTTGCGCCGGCTGCCTTGGCGTAGAATTCGGCTTCGGATGCAACGAAGAGGAGAACAGCGCCCTTTGTAGAAGCTTCGATCCATGCCCAGGGGATCAAACCTTGGTAGACTGGGAGGGTCAGTATACTGTGTGTCGGGGGAGAAACACGACAACGTACAGCCAAAGGCACCTCCGCGGCTCCAGATGCGGTTGATTGAACCTGCCATACCGTCACCGCGGTTAGCGGCCATGGTGGTCTTGACGACTTCGAGGGGCTAGAACAATGCTTGTCAGATGGCAGTAAATTGTTGACGACTACGATGCGCTTACCTGGCCAAGGGTGGTGACCTCGAACAAGTTCAAACCAGCGCCCACTGTTCGACATTGTCAGTCAATTTTTTGATAATAGTATGATTGACTATGTTCTCTCTCTTCGTCTTTCTGCTGGCGCAGACCGGCATATCTGTTCGGCCTCACCACCAGATGGTGTAATCTCTATCGCGACCGTGGTGATACGTACACAACAAGTTGGAGAGCTTGACAGGCTTCTTCTCGAGCTTAGTTGGTCCACCTGGGACAGTAGGCGTAGATACGCCGGCGGCTGGAGCAGCGGACATCGATTCGGTAGGTGTGGGAATGGGGCCTGACCAAGGCAATAGGACGCTTCTTCGCTAGGTGTGGGTTGGAACGAATGGAATTGCAGCAGAGAGGAGATGCTGTGGAGCGAAGAGTGTCAGCTTGAGGATGGAGACACGTGCAATGAATAATGTAAGCAAAGCAGTAGAGTAGGGAAAGTAAATTAATGTCGGTATTCAACAGCTTTGAGGCCAGGCAGGCAGCTCACGCCTCGGCGCTTCTCAGCCAGCAGTGCAGTAGCAGCATTTCAAACACCGTGATGGGCCGATGTTTTTGGAGAAAATCTGGGGTAACTTCAGGTTGCGCCGACGAACGACTGCAACAATTGAATCGAATCCACTGTGTTCCGTTCCGCGGCTGTTGGGAAAAGAATACGGTATCAAGGGTCTGTCTGGTTGTCTCACCTGTCTGTTTGTCTGTTTGCAAGTATATTGTATCTTACGAGGTCGACTTTCTGTAGATAGGGTATCAATGTTCGTCAATGAAGCAGAAGAAGACACAAGAAGTCTCAGAACAACAATAATCACGAGATGTGTCTCGCGCAAAAAAATATAATTTACGCTGGCTGCATTGATCAACTCAACTCTTGACCATTTTCGGCTCCAGCATGACCGAACAATCGAAATCGTTCTGATAGGCCTAGAAACCACGATATCGATGAAAAACTCCGGTCGATCTCAAGTCCGCCCGATATTGATCACATCGACAGGTGTTGAGCCTACAGTCCCGAGAGGTGCTTGTACACTTTTGACGACACCCAGTCTTGCACTGTACGAGGGGAGCCGACGTGGCTTGCTGTCACATATCCCGACGGATCAAGCAATAAATGTCCGATGTCCCTGCTTGCGATGCAGACCCTTGCAATAATAATCTTTATGTGCTGTGATCGGAATTCTCCGAGACAATATGCTGCGAGACCCATTATCAATTTGAAGCTCACATGTCATGGCATCACATTTATAAACTCGAGAAAACAAGGATTGTCGCGGAGGATAGATTCGCTACCGAAAATCACATATGTTTACATCAACCCCTATCATGCTACCGGGTGATTGACCCTTTGCAATGACAGGGACCAAAATCTTTCTAGCATTTTTACACATTCTCCTTCAACCCATTGTAACCACCCCATCGTGATAGTCTCGATCTGTTTAGATCTTAGCGCCAACAAGCTTGGCCCAGGCATCGGTGCTAAAAGACTTTGGTCTCTCGATTGGTGCACCGAGCGAACGGTCAATGATGAGCTGAGGAAGGACACCGAGAGCTCTGGAAACACCGAAAAGAACGGTGTAGAAGCTCTGCTCGGTGAGGCCGTAGTATTGGAGAAGGACACCGGAGTGGGCGTCAACGTTAGGGTATGGGTTCTTGGTCTTTCCGTACTCGGTGAGGACACCTGGAGCGATCTTGTAGACCTGAGACACCAGCTTGAACATTGGGTCGTCTGGAAGGTGCTTCTGGGCAAACTCGCGCTGGGAGACATAACGTGGGTCAGTCTTGCGGAGAACGGCGTGACCGTAACCTGGAACGACACGGCCGGCCTTGAGGGTGGACCAGAGGTAGTCGGTGATGGCCTTGTCGGACAAGTCGCCGCCAACAGACTTCTGCATCTCAACCAACCAGTTGAGGACCTCCTGGTTGGCAAGACCGTGGAGAGGACCGGCAAGACCGTTCAAACCGGCAGCGAAAGAGAGGTATGGGGAGCTGAGGGCTGAACCGACCAAGTGGGTAGTGTGGGCGGAAACGTTACCACCCTCGTGGTCAGAGTGAATGGTGAGGTACAATCTCATGAGCTCGACAAAGTCAGAGTTCTCAGCAAAGCCGAGCTGGTTGGCCAAGTTCCATCCAAAGTCCTTGTCCTTTTGGGTGGCTGGAACCTTGCCGTCCTTGAAAACGTTGCGGTAGATGCGAGAGGCGATGTTTGGAAGTCTGGCGATCAAGTCCATAGAGTCCTCAAAGGTGTGCTCCCAGTACTCGGCCTTCTTGATACCTCTGGCGTAGGCCTTGGCGAAAGAAGACTCACGCTCGAGAGCGGTGACGGCAATGGAGAACTGAGCCATTGGGTGGAGGTCGCTTGGGCAGCGGTCGATGAGCTCCTCGACGTACTTTGGAAGCTCGGCGCGGGCGGCCCACTCGGCGGAGAGGTCGCGGACCTGCTGCTCAGATGGAACCTCACCAGTAAGGAGAAGCCAAAAGAGACCTTCTGGGAGTGGCTCTTGACCACCCTGGGCCTTTGGAAGAACCTCCTGGCACTCTGGGATCTGTATCGTGTGAGCTAGAATTGTTGAGCGAACCGGTTGCAGAGCTTACAGTCTTGCCACGGAAGCGGATACCCTCCTCAGAGTCGAGGACTGAACCCTCCCAGACGAGAGACTTGATACCACGGGCACCACCGTAGACTTGGTCGAGGGTGACCTCACCAATGACCTTGCTGCCATATTCCCTGTGTATCCTTGTGAGCTCGAGTCCACGATCTCTTATCGCGCGTGCACTGACTTCTTGAGCGTCTTGACCTTCTCAATGTTCTCTGGAATCTTGGCGGCAAAGGTGTCCTTCAAGCTCTGTGATTGCTGTCAGTCGCAACGATCCCCGAAATTGTTGAGCCTCGGAAGACGCACGGTAGTCTTGGAGGAGTAGGCACGCGCGCCATTGAAAGCGGCGGAGCGGAGAGGAGTAGCGGTAGCATTGCGCAGGACCGAAGAGGTCAATCTCAATGAGGTGGCCATTTTGAAAGGGTATCGAGGTAATTAGTGATTTAGGAGAGAAGTGTAAGTGGAAGATGGAGACGGAGATCAACAATCAAGGGAAAAAAGAAGCTGTCCAAAGCTTCGCCGCGAGGTGGTTTCGCAGTTGCGGGCCTGCTGTCTCGTCCCGGAACTTTAGCACCAGATGGGCGGCCTCACCTTCCGCAACCCGTGCATACCTAGTACTGTACTGTAATAATGTACGTTGTGGCCATTGCGTCAACCTGCAGCTCTGCATATTGTTATTATTTATTCCGACTTTGACGACATCGCGTGGACGTCTGTCAGATGGTTCTGACAAGAAACACGAGATTTTGAGCGTCAGCAGTCCTGTCGACTTCAATCACTCATCTGTAGCATAGTCACATCAAGCGATACTGCTCACTATCCTAAATGACACCTTCCCAAACCAGATCTGTCTTGTCTGCTCTTGCCGAGCTTGTTCGGCTCGGATGTTCGGTCTGGATGAGCACGGTCGAGCCTTCCAATTCCTGTTCTTGCCGCTTCGCCGGACCGCAATGCCAAGACGTCTGAACGACGTGACTTCACACAATTTCTTCCTCTTACCTTACCTTGCAATTATTATCCCATCCATTAATCAACTCAATCCGTAACCATCACTCATCATTCACGACGCAAACACGACATCCGCTCTTTGAGATCCCATAGCTTGCCGGCTCTGGACGTGAACGCGCATAAACGCGTACAGCTGTTTGACTATCTCTGTGCAATAGCCGTAAGCGCGACTGGCAAACAGCTGGCCACAAAAGTACCTTACTCTTCACTGGATCTGCTTTTGATCGTGCTCTTCTTCGGATCACTTTCTTTATCAAGCTTGCATCGTTTCGGTTGCTTTCCGACAGTAGCTGTTGGCCGTAGCATAAGACTTGCGCCGTACATCATTGCTTCAGGTTTGCTTGATCGGTGATCTTATACATAGACCTTCACTCACAGTAGCTGCGTGTCTATCTTGCCTACCTAGCTTGACAAGCGCTGTTTTCTTCATCTCGATACTCAGATACCGTCTCCATAGACATCCACTGGTCGATAGCAGTAGACATGTCTCAAATTCAAGATCTTGAATCTTTGCTCAAGTCGTTAGAGACTCTGAAGCCACCAGGAGCAACAAAGTCAAAGATTGCAAGCATAACTCAAGTTTGCGTCGACAACATCACGGTAAGATCATAGGGCATGTTTGTTGGTGTATCAGTGTCATCTAACGCTTGATCAGTCTGATTCCACTATCGCGCAAAAGATATTCTCGCATTTTAAACGAACACCAGCCAATTACAAGCTTGGTGTGCTCTACGTGGTCGACGCCATCACCCGACGATGGATTGAACAAGCTCGTCAGGCCGGTCAGGAGCTGTTCGGCAGCAGTCCCGCTGCGGGCTCATATGCCTCTGGAGTTCAAAAGATGACCGAACTGATGCCTACCCTCGTTGACGATACTATCCGTGTCGCTCCGCAGGATCAAAAGGTACGTGAGAACGACCACCGAGGTTTTATAGAGATGTTTCATGGCTGGAATATGTCTGTGCTGCTCCGAAAGTCACAACAGCAGCCGTCTCTTAAATGTCTACAGACCACGGTCAGTTCTGTTTCGATACGACATTTAGCTGACTTGCTTTCAACATTAGGACAAGCTAGAAAACCTGGTCAACATTTGGGAGCGCGGCAATACCTTCCCAATCCACTTGATTCAAGAAGTCAAGCAGAAATTTACAGCACAGGCCGCTCCAGCTCAGACAGTACTGTCGACAACACCTTCAGGAAGCCCACCGCGGAATCTTCTGGCGTCTATGGGTCTCAACGGAAGTCAACAAACCGCACCACTTCAGCCGACTTCTTCACAACCAGATGCCGCTTCTGTCCTTCGAGCATTGGCGGGTATGGGCGGTCAGCCTCAGCGAACCGCCCCTCCACCACCTCCACCAGTCTCAGCACCACAAGATCTCTCCGCCCTTCTCTCTTCGCTAAGTCAGCCGCAGTCACAGCCTCAGCAGCAGCCTGCCATTACCACACCAGTACCACCAATGCCACAGTTCAATGCCCCATTGCCTCCACCACAGCCCGCGATGCCTCCTCAATTCGCTTCAATGTTTTCAGGAGCTGCAGCACCTCCTCCTCCCCCACAACATTCTCAACCACAAGATCCTATGGCTGCTCTGGCTGCTTTGATTCCACCACACATCCTTGGCAACCCGGACCAGCTGACCAAGGTCCTTCAACTTTTTGCTGAATTGATGAAGGCCAACATTCCACAAGAGCAATGGGGCCCAGTCGTTGCAGCTCTCTATCCGCCACATGGTCAGCAGCCTACTGCAGCCTTCCCGCCACCAGCAGCGGCGCCACAAATGCCTACACCTAGCTGGCAACCACCCCAACAGAATGGGTACGGTGCACCAGAGGGTCGTTTCGAGCCTCCATACGGAAATGGCGGAGCTCGTCGAGACCGCAGCCGATCGCCTGACTTTCGACGTGATCGTGGCTCCAACTCTGGTCGTCGACCGAGCCCAGTATATGGTGTTTACGACGCTTCTACCAGAGACGTCAATGACTCACAGGACGATGACCACCGAGGACGTCGTCAAGGCAGTGGTCGTTTCAGACAGCGCACTCCTCCAGGTAGCAGGGATGACTTTGACGCACCAACACATAATCTGCGCCAGAAGTGGACAGACCTCGACCCTACAGTCAAGCCTGGTCATATCAAAGTTTTGAGCAGAACCCTCTTCGTGGGAGGCGCCAATGGTACTGAGGCTGACATTCGTGCCATTTTCGGACGCTACGGACCCGTACAGACCTGCATTGTCAACAACGACAAACGTCACGCCTTTGTCAAGATGTGCAGCAGGGCCGATGCAGTAGCTGCTCGTGATGGTATGGAGAAGAACAAAGATCCAGATGTTCTTGCCAAAGCACGTCAAACCAAATGGGGTGTCGGTTTTGGTCCCCGTGAATGCTGCGATTATTCTTCTGGAGTTAGCACCATCCCTATTGACGCCTTGACCGATGCGGATAACAAATGGGTCCTGTCAGCCGAATTCGGCGGCACTGGCGGCAGACCGATTGAAAGTGGTCTGGTCTTCGAAGAACCGGATATCGAGATTGGTGCCGGTGTCTCCTCCAAAGCCATGTCGAGAAGAGTTGGACCAGATGTTGGTAGGCGCGGTGGTCGTGGCGGTGGACACAACGACGGTGGTCGTCAGAGATTCAGACAGCCTGAACCCAGATACGAGTCACCTCGTCCGGAGCCGGTTACTATCCAGCCACCGCCTGCTGTTCCTAGCTTTGGCTTTAACTTTGCCATGCCTGGTAGCATGCCTCCTTATTGAAGCAGTAGTGAGAGCATGAGATGTCTGGAGCGAAAGGGAGAGAATATTTCGAAGAGGCTTTCTACCACAACCTAACAGACGATATGAGTGTCAGTCCCGGATCGATGCGTGTAAAATCAAGACGGTCAACACCAGACTCACAGTGATAGTTGGACCGAGCACAGATGATGTTCTAGGTCGCTGCTTTTGCAGTCATGAGAAAGGAAGTCCAGTGCTTCATTGAAGTGTGCAGTAGTACATCAGGACCATAGCTAGATTAGAGGAAGCGCCAAGGAGTAACAGTCGCTACTTGTATGGTAATCGAGAGGCAGCATAGAGATTATTCAGTTTAACATGAGTAGTCTTCCCACAATTATCCCGTCCATCAACAACTTTTTAATACTACATCAAGTGCGATTTTATACGTGATCACAGTCGTGCTCATGATCTGAATACTCAAAGAGTTCGTGTTTCATTATCGGGTATCAGCATCTCTTCATCCTCGACTACCTATCTATACATTACCAGCATTTCCACTAAAACGCAGCGCTCCCACCACCGACCTCACCCGAGATCCTCGCGACAGAGTCCTCAGCGAGCTCACTCCTCAGCCCAGCAACCCGACTCTCGCGCTCAAGTCTCTCCCACTCCCTGAGACCCCTTCTCTTACGCACTTGTTTCTCATCAACCAGTTTCCGCAACCTCTCCGCGTCTTCTTCTA
>Ga0058703_1000216_pt1 | contig 12407 bp, 14 predicted proteins | sample AgamicMgMae_FD_83782 | JGI IMG/M metagenome (GOLD analysis project Ga0058703, IMG submission 83782) | Agave microbial communities from Guanajuato, Mexico - Mg.Ma.e | ecosystem: Host-associated > Plants > Phyllosphere > Phylloplane/Leaf | place: Guanajuato, Mexico | collected 2012-06-04
CTATTCTCCACCTCCCCACACACGCCGCCCCTCTCCGCCACCGCGATCCTGAACGCGTCGACGCCGCCGCCGACGCCAAAGTAGACGCGCTTGGCCGCCACGAGCGCCTTGCCCATGCGCGCGCGCCGCAGCAGCGCCACCAGCGCGTCCGTAAAGGACGCCGACGACGCCGGCGAGTAGACCGTCTCGGCCGCGAGCGCCAGCAGCGCCATGCCGGGCGCGCAGGGCACGAGCGACGCCAGCCGCGGCGACGACCACGGGCCGGAGAGCAGCGTCAGCGTCAGCCCGCGGGCGGCGAGGTCGGCGAGGAAGCGCGCCGCGAGCGCGGGCGTGACGCGCAGGTCGCCGGTCGCGGCGTCGGCGGCGACGGCGCGCGCGGGCGGCGGCGCGAGCGACGGCGCGCGCGGGCAAAAGGCCTCGGGGGCGGCGTGCAGCGCCCACGTGAGCAGCAGGTTCGGCAGCGTCACGAGGCGCAGCACCGCGGCGTTGTAGTCGCACAGCGTGAAGTAGAGGCCGAGCTCCTGCGCGAGGGCGTGCTGGAAGAGCACGAGGGATGGGAGGGCGGTGCCGCAGCCGAGCTGTTTGCCTCGTGTCGCGGGGCGCCGCAGTCAGCAGAGCAGACGACTGAGCGGCACGGCGTCCTGAATATGAGCGGTACAAGGCACGGCTGTGAGAAACGCACCTCCACCACCGAGTCCACACGCGCCAGCTCGTCGATATCCTTGCGCGGCCCGCGCTCCAGCAGCAGGCGCGCAAGGTCCAGCGCGCCCTCCCAGCTCTTGAAACCGCCCTCGTACACGTCCTGCTCGATGTCCGAGTCGCCCAGCGCGGCAGCCGTCGCTGCTGCTGCTGCTGCTGCTGCTGCTGCTCCACCTCCACCTCTCCCGCCCTTGGCAGTGTTGGAGGCGGCATCCGCGGCCGCCTCGCCGCCGAAGTCGTCCGCCTCCGCCATGAGCTGCATGCGCACGTCGAAGAGTGCTCGCCGCGGGATGAGCGCGAGGCGCTCGCGCTGCGGCGACACGACCAGCGTCGTTGTGTATGCTATGCGCGAGGGGAGCGTGGCGAGCTGTAGCAGAGCAAGGGCGAACGAAGAGCGTCAGCTTGGTCTTTGTTTCTTCAATGTCCTTTCGGCATGCATGCAAGCGGGGAAGGCTGCTCGTCGTCTGCCGGCATACGGCATCGGCACATTCAAAGCGCCCGCGTGCGTCTGCGGCGCTGTGGAGTGAGCGGCGCCGCATGAAGCTTTCATCCTGTTGGCTGGGCGGTAGGGCAGCGCCCAAGTATGGCTCGGCGAAGAGATGGGAGGCATGACCGGCGGTGAGTCGACCTCCAGGATGATACCGGGACAGACAAACAGCCTCGACGCACTTTCGTCCGTCACGCTTTCCCTTCGCGTTTCTTCCACCACGGGAACGCAGATACACTGTGCTTGCGCGCAACTTCTTTTCTCCTCCCGCACAAACTTGACATGCACGACGTAAAGGAGCAAACACACGGCGCAACTCACCATGGCCTTCAGATCATGCTTGACGACCGGCACATTCGACACCGGCGCCTCCGTCGTAGCGGCGCCGTGGTCACGAATCCCAGTATTTACGATAGCACGAGGCGTTCCTGCGTGTCCTTGATCGTCGTCGTCGTCGACGGCGGTAGAGAAGCCGAACGTGAAGGGAGCGGATGCCATTGCCAGGCCTGAGGGGGAAAGGGAAGATCGCGGAAGAAAGAAAGTATGTAGGATGGTCCCGGGAATCTCGGGCGCGGAAGGCGAGTCGATACAATTGATCAAGAAATGAGGCAAGTCCGTCGTCCGCACAAACACGACGACTACTACCGGACAAGAGCGTTGTGAAGTCGCTATAGAAGGTTAAGTGCGACGCAATGTGCGGAGCAAAGTGACAGTCTCCAACAACTCGTGATGCCAATGAAGTCCCACGCTTTCGATGACAGCATCAATCACCAGGCTCCCAAAAACCGAACACTCTCACGAAGTCCCCGGCATCGGAGTCGGCCGCCGGCCAGCGACGGCGACGGCGGTAGGCAGCCATGTGCCCGGCAAACCCGGTTGCGGTGCGAAGAAGGACAACCCCTGCCGCCACCGCCGCCTGGAGCGAGTGGAGGGTGTCGGTAGAGATCACGACTAGTCCTAGCGAACGGTGGCAGAATGGAGCTGAACCACGGGTCATTGCGACGAAGCGTATGGCATGGGAGGGCGAAGCTTCAGTTTCCCGTGGGTGGTACCTGACGATCAAAGCAAAACACACGTGGCACTTGACCAGGGTGTCCTTTGCTGCGTGGTTACTGCGTCGTCGTTCGTGTGTTTACGGTTCACGGGGACATATATTGTGGTCTCTTCTCTGGGACGCCACTTTGATGGCAGAACGCCTCGCGATCAAAATAGCGCCCAACCCGTTCATGCAGTGAAACAAGCACGAATCTGATATCGCAGCGGAATGGAGAATCGGCGTGAAATTTCGAATCCACCATATACACCATGCTCGTTGAAAGGACTAACTATAGTATTGAGAACGACCTGCACGACTATGGCCTCCTCTTGCCAAGGACCACGTCTACAGCTCTATTGGCCGAAGAACTGTTGTGCAAGCAAGGCCTTGTGCTCATTAAACTAACAAAGAATGAAATTCGATCAAAGTAACAACACTTTCACGGTGCTGGAAGTTGTAAGCTGGTGGTGGATGCGCATGCCGCATGAGGTATCAAGTCCGTGGTCTTGCGCGTCTTCTAAAGAAATCCAGGACTTTGCGAGCGGCATTCGGCGGCCGCTCAGACTGCCTTTGCCCTGGCGCAGCATAATAGTTCCTGCCTTTGAGCATGTCTTCCTTGCTCGTCTTTTGAAAACCTTCTATCCTCCTGTCGAGATCGCTCTTCGCGGTACCACGTATGGGCTGTGTGTAATTCCGACCAACTCCACGAGGAGTGGCCAGATCCCGCGCCTGGAACTCGCGGCTCGTGCGAGCCGTGGCTGCCTGCGGAGCTTGATGCAAATTCGGACCACTCATGTAGCGTTGCTGCGTCGGTAAACCAAAAGCCTGTGATGAGGATGTTGCCGCATAAGACTGAGGTCTTTCTCGCATCCCGTCGAAGTTACCCTGACCGGGAACGTATCGTCTGGGCGGACCCATTGCTTGGCTGCCGACTTTGGGCACTTCGACACGTGGCTCCTCCACGCGAGGTTCGTCCACCGATTGTCGTGGTGAGCCGGCTCGGGAGCCGGCTCGGGAGCCGGCTCGTGAGCGCGACAGCCACGAAAAGCGTCGCGATCTAGGTTTCTCGCCTGGCACGTAACTGCCTTCATCGATCGATGTACGCGCTGTCGACGAGTAGCGGCGGGTATCCATAGATGGTCGGGCGGATGCCGAGTTGCCGGCCGACGCATCAAATGGTCTCATGCTGGTGGGTGGATGCGACCGATCGGTTTTGGTGGGCCGATACTCGCGGAAGTCGCTGCTTATGCGTGACGTAGTCTTGCTAAAGATTCGGTCGAACGTGCCTGAAAGCCGATGAGTGCTGGGCGGTCGGCTGGGTGTAGCCGAGTCTACTCGTTGTATTGGGTGCTGAGTAGGCTCGATGGAGATTTGACCGGTCGGAGACGTCGACTGAGGAATTGGATTAGATATGACATACTGGCGTGCTGCACTAGCAGGCCGTGGTTGCGAGAAACGACCCTGCGCTACCGCAGCAGCCACGGTAGCAGCCACAGGCTGTGCGTACGAGTTCCTATTGGAGATACCAGACACTGGACGGGGACCTTGAGCCTGGCCGCTTGTGTTGAATGCCGATTGGCTGGATGCAGATCGCGAATACACACCTGGACGCACTGCGGTAGCTAGGCCTGATGCTGCTGGGCTGTACACGTCTTTGGCCGGTGGGGGCGGTCCCGTAGTGGCCCCGGAAATATAACCAGTAGCCGTCGTAGTAGATCCGCGAGCAGTACTCGAGGTTGGTGCCACATACTCCAGTTGCACGGTGCGGCGCTTTGCTTCCCTGGTTGTCTTGGGCTTCGATGGGTCGTCTGTCGCATTTATATTACCTTGCTTGGAAATAAGACCACCAATAGCGGCTGAGGGCTGATGCGCCTTGCCGGCTTCCCGGACAGACGAGCTTCTGACCAGTGCTGGTTGGGCGTCATTGGCAGCTGTTGTTCGCAGCAAGCCCGTTCCACTGGTGATGGACTGAACGACATGCGCATACTCGGTCAGCCAGCTATGGCGTGCAATTTCAAACAGATCGGCACGCTTTCGCGGATCCGAGACGAGGATTCTGCGAAGCATGTCTCGAGAGTGTGGCGTGATGTACTCTGGGAATACGAGTGGTGTAGCCTCGATATACGCATAGAGCTGGAGAATATTATTACCCTCGGGATTGGCTGGGTCGTCGTCGTACGGAAGGTACCCCGCAAGCATCGCGTAGAGGATGACTCCACAGCTCCACACATCAACCTTTCGGCCAGTATAGACCCCTTCGCTGTTGACAAGCTCGGGCGCTGCATAACAAGGACTGCCACATGACGTCGACATGAGATCACCTCTGCGGAACCCTTTCGAGTTTACCTGGTCGAGTTTGTTCTCCGTTACAAAGTTCCGGCTACTCAGCTGGGACTCGATTGCGGATCCCAACTCATCAGCGGGATTAAAGCTGTTGGCGAATCCGAAATCCGTGATGATGAGGTTCTGATTGCGGTCAAGCAGCAGATTCTCGAGTTTCAGATCCCGATGCACTATACCCTTTTTGTGCAAATAATCCACCCCAGAGATGAGCTGAGCAAAGAGCGGCCGGGCCGCGTGATCCCTCAGATAGCGGTTTGCGAGGATGTAATCAAATAGTTCACCGCCAGACGCATACTCAAGGATAATGCCAATCGTAGAGGTCGTTTCGACCATCTCATGTAAGCGGACAATGTTGGGATGATCGAGCTGACGAAGAATGGCAATCTCCCGATGTATTTTCGTCAACCTGTTCTGCGTCTCGACTTTTTCCTTTCGTATAATCTTTACAGCCACCTGAACGCCGCCCTCCTTCTTCCATCCCATACGCACCTTACCGAATTCACCTTGACCGAGAGTTTGGCCAAGAATGTAATCGCCCATCCTGTAGTCCTTACGCGAAACCTTTTCCTTGGAAAAGTCCTGACGTTTAGGATTTGGACGTGCTCCATCATCAGCACCGGAAGCACTGGCAACGCGAGAACCGCCAGAGCTTGGCTGCGCTTCCACCAGACGAGCTTGTTCCCGAGCTATATCTTCTTGTGGATCGGCAACAATCACACGATGTATTATAGTGCTGTTCTCGCGCGGAAGGCTCGTTGTAGAGGAAGCCATGCTTGGGCTCGGCATGCTGGGCCTCATTGAACGCGAGGGTGCGAACCCACTGGTAGGAGCCGGGGTAGAATTTGTACTGGAGTCGGGGGTAATGCTTCAATACGACGACGATCCAGAATTGGCAGAAACGTTACTGTCTATGCTGACTCCAGCATAACTAGAATTTGTAAGGTCGATGCTGCTTCAAGCGACTGGAACACACTGCGGTCTTCTGTGCTGTTGGGCTCGTTTCTGTGGTGTCAGACGAGGCAATGCTTGTAAGATACTTGAGACTTGAAGGGGGATTTGATGCGAAAAGTGGAGGTTGACGATCGATTGTCCAGGATGTAAACAGGATGTCGGTAAGCGTGCAGCTGCGTCAAACTGACTCTAAACCGGGAGAATAGCGAGTGCGACGACGGGAACAACAATATTGACAGAAGCTATTTCAGTCGAATTAGCTTTCGAAACGTGGTTGATACTCTGAGGCTGTATCAACAAGTCTAAGAAAGAAGACACTGCAGGCATGCTGGGTCAGGTTGTCGGCTGGGTGTTTCCGGGAATCGTCTGCTGGAGGATCGAGGCAAGGTGACTGGCACGGAGAAGATGAGAGTAGAAGGGCCGACAGTGCTCACCTATAACTGAGAACGAATGACGATATGTTTTCTACGGTCGCGGATCGAGGTGGGAAGGAAAGACGCGTCGCAGCGGCCGTCAGCGCTTGGGGACTGCGAAGGACTCGGCGAGTCGCGCGGCGGGAAGAGGTTGTTTTGGGAGGTCGGAGGGAAATGGTTGCAGTAAGCAGTTTACGAAACGAACGTGAGAAGGCGAAATGGAATGAGAAGTGAATATGGGCAAGAAGACATGAAGAAGGGTCTGGCGGCGACAAAGTGCGCAGAGGATGGTGTGGTCTTGGGAGAGTGCGCTGACTGCCGGGCAACAGTCAATGCGAATTGGCAGCACAGCAAGCGACAAACCTCTGGGCAGGTAAGCCACTCGTGTTTCAGGGTGCTTCGAGCCTTCCCAAACACGTTTTAGCGTGGCTGATCAAGCACACCATTAGCTTTCCATGGACACGGGGTGGTCGGGAGAGCTACGGGAAGACTACTACGAGTACCCGGTACTCGTAAGGGACGTCGTGCTAGGACCGTGCCACCTCAGTACCTTTGCACATGTCGTCGACAGCCTCCGGCATTTCATTTCGTGATGCTACGATTCTCCCCATCGTTTTACTTCTACGATACTTGCACGAGTACGATGATCCCATCTGCCTGTGCCCCTTCGTAAAGAGTAGTGCAGCACTCCATCAGTATTTGCTCGATGTTTTGATAACGACAATGCAAGTCGGTGGCCGAGCACGCGGTCGCTCGTCGCATAGCTCTATTTCGATTCGGTTCGTTTCCTTTCCTCGGAGCGGCCGCCGTGCAGTGCTCGCTGTTGCCAGCGAGCGACGATGTGAACACTAGCAAGGCAGCTTTGCACTGTCGGGACATGCACGACCGGCCCCTCTGCTTTATTTTCCAACCATAAGGTACCTTATTTTAGCACTATGAATACAAGAAGGCCATTGAAGTGAAAGCCCCGCACAGACGCTAAGGTAGCCACCTCACGAAATTCAAGGCCTGGTTGCGCGATTATCCTCGGCATAAATCATCGGCTGGGCGCCTTAGCAGTGCTCTGCTTGTGCATACGCCAGAGCTGCCCCGTGTAGGTGTCACGAACGGAATGGACGTGATGATGTTCCGCATGGAGACGAACACCAGGGACAGGATGGGCTAGAGGTAGTTCTAAGCCAAAGTCTCCGAACTCCTGACACGAGGCCAACGGTGCTTTCCACGAAATCCAAAGATGCAACCCAGCGTTTGTCTACCGTAGCTATATCTACCTTAGGTGCATGTTCGTTCGGAGCTGTGGCGGTATGTCCGCAAGCAAACAAGCCACCGTGTACCTTAGAAACTCCGCTTCTCTAAACCACGGCCCGGGTCGAGCAAGCCTCCGCGTTGCTGCGGATGCAGGAAGGAGTACGAGCGTGTCGTACAACTAGCAGGCACTGGCGGTCGTATAACTAGCAGGCACTGGCGGGGACGGGAGACCAGACGAGCACTCTCGTCGTGGCGTTGAAAATCACCACACTTGACTTGCTTATCTTCGGCACATCCTGGCATTTGGGCGCATAAGCACTTGACTGCATGCAAGTCATCCCTCACCGTTTCCAGCAGGAACCCAATGACCCTGGGTGCAGTACGAGTACCGGATTCGAGTAATGAAAAGACAGTAGTGAGACCCTCTACAAGAGGATTAGCAGTACCAGGTGAGACTATCTGCACGCTTGCATGCTCCAGCATTATTTTTTATTTTCTAGTGAGATTACTCGTAGTGGCTGATCTTCCATCACTTCAACATGATCAAAAAAATAGCGTTCGTTTGAGAAGAAGCATCGCTAGACTACCTATGACCGAAGACTTAGTCTATAACGTAGCTCTACGAGTAGTCGTAGCGGTTCGCAACGATGGAGTGCGAAGTACACAAGGCGTTCAAAGGGAGGGCAGAAGCTGATCACATGACCCAAAGCAGAGCTGGCCCAGCCCGTATGCGTGCCAGCGAGGGTCTGAAGTGCGGCAACTTCCCGAAGGGCAACAATCATCCACGAGTATTCTGACTCGTACTGTACGATAGTCCAGATTGACGCTTCACCGGGCTTCACTCAGATCTCCAGATTGAGAGCATTCCATCGTACCACCCTGTACGAGCCACTGCACGACGTCTCTTCCTCCAAAAGCGGGTGTCTGCTTTTCGCCCATTCTCTCGCCCTCCGTCTTCGATCCTCCTGCGGCCATGTTCAAACTCACAACTAACACGCTGCCCCCAACCATGATTCCACTGTGATGGTACTTGAAACTCTTCCAACCAATACCATAATAATGGCTACTCGAGCGCAACTAGAATCAGCCAAGCAGGCTCAACCGGGCACTGTACTACTAGTTATTCGTACGTCATTTCAACTCCCGGCTCAGACGTGCTTGATGCGGCCCAAGTGCTGGCATCGTCTTCCGAAGATATTTCAGACGTGATGCCTGCTCTAGGCGTTTATCCATCTGAACAACGAGAACTGATATGGTGTTACAGATGAGTTCATCGCTCGCAGTCCGGATGAGCTCAGTCTCGCGAAAGGTGACCGCATCGAACTCATCGAGCGCGACGACGACTTTGGCGATGGATGGTTCCTTGGAAAGCATCTCCTCAACGGCAATACCGGTCTCTTCCCTGAAGGTAAGCCGCTCCCATATAGTGGCAGACCTCTCCATGGCCTCTTGACCGGTGCTCATCATGTCCACGTAGTCTATACCACTATTGCACCTACACCTACTAGGCCAACACAAGCAGCACCAGTCGCCAACATAACGAGCCATACTCCTCAACCGACTTCTGGTGCCACATTTTCACCTCCGATCATAAATCAAGCATCTCCTTCCATACAGTCATCGGCTCCTACCATCAGCGTGTCAGCAGCACGGGCACCTCAGATCATGGCAGGTGTCAACCTCACGGTCACGGACACGCACACGCCTTCACCATCGATACCTCAAGAACAGGCAGTCTCTACTAGTATTCCCGCCCCTCATATTTCTCAGGGCATTGCCGACACCGGAAGTCGAGTGACCAGCCATGGCAGCACCGTCATGACTGAGACACTCAGCGTTATAGACGAGCACATCACCGACTTGCGGCAGCCTAGCGTTACTTCCGAGGCCAGTGACGCTCGTGCGGTAAATGATTCTGGGAGCGAATACAGCAACCAGGAACACCGGCTTTCTTATGTGGCAGGATCGGACAACGAGGAAGAGAGCGGTGGACAGTTGTCGGAAAAAGACGTCGCCTCATGGTCGCCAGCTCGTGTCGCGGAATATCTTCTGGATGCTGGCGTGGAGAAAAGCCATTGTGACGTGTTCCAGGAGCAGGAGTTTTCAGGGGAAGTCCTCCTTGGAATGGACCAGTCGTCGATATTCCTCAAAGAACTGGAACTCGGACCTATTGGGCGTCGACTCAAAACATGGCAGAAGATAAAGTCTCTACAAGAAGACGTCAAGCACGCACCGCCGACCCCGAGAAGTTCTGGCACGTTACGCGACTCGGGAACTAGTGCAACTGGCACTATCGGAACTAGATCGCCAGCTGTTCACCAGGACTCTATCACAGTTCGTGGAGAACCGTCAAATCAAGGTGCGCCGCCTTCATCTCATAACCCGGGTTCTCCTCCGAGCGCAATACCCGCATCCATCAGGGCCTACCCTTCACGTCCGTCTGCTGCCTCTATTCGAAGCTTGGGCCACAGTCGACGACAGTCATCGGTCGATGGCACGCCGAGCATGCCTCCGTCTGCTGCGGCTGCATACGTCAACCAACAGGGTCATGCGAAACAAGGCTCATTTGACCGGACTTGGACTATGGGTGGTGCACTGGGCAGGACTCCGAATGCAACACGGCCTAGTAGCTCATATATTGGCTCTCGACCAGGGAGTGCTCATCTACAGTCTCTCAGCGGAGACCGTGGCCAATTTGAAAAGCGCAATTCGCAAGCAATGTTTGAACAAGATCGTGCTGCCGCAGGAGGAGAAATCGACATGCGGCGAAACAGGAATCTAGCTAAAGGCGGTTCTGTGGATCACCAACGGGAGTCTACTTATAGTTCGAGTGGACTGCTAAGTGATGCTTTATTCAAGAGATCGAGGCCGCCAAGTGCCGTTGAGAATGCGCCTACGGCGCAACTTGGACTTTACAACGGCTTCGCACAAGCGGGCTCCCGTGTGTTCAGCGAGCCTTCCATGGACGGCACATCTCCCATTGTCACAAAATTAGAATACGAGACTGCAACGAATAGAAAGAGAACCTCGGCAGCCACCGGCGAGGCGACACCTGACCGTAGCTCCGTCGCCGGCAGTACTGCAGGAAATCGGACCGTCTCAGATGCTGTTACTGGCCGTGAAAAGGCAATGTTTGCAGTTCCCGTGGAGCCCCTTCCCAAGCCTTTACCATCACCCAGCCTTGGTGGCTCAAGCACGCCGTCCATTGACTCTAAAGGATATTCATTCGATGGCAGCCAGAATAAGCCAGTCACCGTCCTTCCTGGACCTGGAGCCGTCGTGCCCCCAGCTCGACGCAAAAATAAGAAGGAAACGAGTGCATATACGCGCGGATTGGAACGCAAATCGCCACAAGAGCAGCGCATAGGTTGTGAGTATAGTGGCTGGATGAAGAAGAGATCTTCGAATCTTTTGACTGCTTGGAAGCCGAGGCTGTTCATCTTGAAGGGTCGCCGGTTGTCTTATTATTATTCTGAGAGTGATACCGAGGAGAAGGGTCTCATCGACATATCCAATCACCGAGTCCTACCTGCCGACAACGAGCGCCTGACGGGCCTGCACGCCAGTCTGACTGGAGGCTCAACGCCAACATCTCCCCAGATGATGACGTCGAACTTTTCACCAAGAACGTCCTCTTCAAATACCTCCCCAGTCAGCCCCTTTCCGAATGGATCGTCGCTATCGCCAAAAGAGGGTGGAAATAACACATTCATCTTCAAGCTGGTACCTCCGCGCACTGGTTTGTCCAAAGCTGTGCAATTTACTAAACCGACCGTTCATTATTTCGCGGTCCCAAACGTCGACGAAGGTAGACGATGGATGGCTGCGCTCATCAAGGCCACAATCGACAAGGATGATTCTAAAGGAGTCACAACCACATACCAGCACAAGACGATCAGTCTTGAAAAAGCACGCGCGAGGAAGGAGAGACCGCCAGCATTGATGCACGTGGAGGAGGAGGACGCGGCGTCTGGCGCACAAATTTCGGAGGCAATCTCGCCAGAAGGCTCTGCTCAGGACAACGAGTCCCGTTCCCTGGACGAAGCACCTCTCCCTGGGGGCCCGTATTCCCAAGTTCCGTCAAGTGCCACCAGCAGTTTCAGCCCCGTGTCCGCACAGACAGGGTTTGGGGGCATGAGGCGAGGTGACTCCGACTATAGCAATGGGACATTCCATAACCGTGCCGACTCCGATCAACCAGTGTCTCCAATCTCTCGCACATCAACATCCTACTATGGCGAACAGAGGAATGGTACAGAGGTTGAGAACCTCAGCCAGCGCGTCAACCAGGCTGTTTCGAGCGGGAATTCCCGTCCAAGGGCCTCGTCAATACAACGCAGCAGTGCTGGAGGGTCAACATATGGACTTGGCATTGAGGGCTTGAACAACGGTAGCCCAATCGCACACAGTGGTGCGCAGTGAATAAAGAGGTACTCCTCCAGGAAACTAAGGTACTCCTAGCAGCTTGCGATGGGGAGTTATTCCATCGACCCGAATGCCGTGTCGCACGTACGCGATTGACATGGAAATTGATGATGTACTTTAGTTGATTCGCAAAGTATTGGTTTTGCAATCCCGGTCTTTGGATATATCCTCTGAATACTACTGTACTTTCCATCACTGTTTCAAGCTTGTGCGGAGTAGATACCTGAGTCTTAGTATGCCACTTTTTGTCCCTTGGCTCCGGAAGCTCTCCGATCCATTGGTGCTTCGCGCGACGTGGCTGCGACAGCGACCACAGCACTCTGGTAGAGTAGCTCAGGCAGTATCCTGCAGCATGAGTTCCTTCGACGCGCGCGGTCTAAGCGAAGACAGTTTCGGCCCATCGGGCGGCATTTCTGTCAGCGCATTCGATGCCTTTCGTATGTCTACGTCTCCTGCACGACGCCGAACTAACTCGCAACGTGTTTATAGCCAAGACCAAGCAAACGTACTTGACGTCGACGCGTAATGGCGGCATCTGGACCATCGTACTGGGCCTTATTTGCGCATGGCTGACTTTCACGGAGCTCTCGCGCTGGCTCACCGGGCACACGACGCACACCTTTAGCGTCGAGCGGGGCGTCGCGCACGAGCTGCAGATCAACCTCGACATCGTCGTGGCCATGCAGTGCAAGGATCTGCACATCAACGTGCAAGACGCAGCCGGCGACCGCATCATGGCCGGGGAGCTGCTGCAAAAGGACCCGACCCTGTGGACAGCGCACGTCGGCCCGAGCGCCGTGGCCAG
>Ga0058703_1000217_pt1 | contig 12400 bp, 8 predicted proteins | sample AgamicMgMae_FD_83782 | JGI IMG/M metagenome (GOLD analysis project Ga0058703, IMG submission 83782) | Agave microbial communities from Guanajuato, Mexico - Mg.Ma.e | ecosystem: Host-associated > Plants > Phyllosphere > Phylloplane/Leaf | place: Guanajuato, Mexico | collected 2012-06-04
CTCTGATACCCATGACAGCGGTGTAACTCAACGTCGTCTTGTCCAAGAACTGCAGAAAGTATACGGCAGCAAGGAGTGGACAGATGGTGAAGTCGATCTTTCGGAGAAGTTTACGAGTAAGAACTGGATCATCGAGGATGGCTTGTCCTTCGATGGCAATCTCTGCGGCTCTTGGGTGGTTCTCGAGGAAAGCGAGCGCCTCGTCGGCATCTTGCAATGAAGCTACGACGACCTCGCCCGCAGATGCGATGGAAGCATTGCGGCCGTCAAGGTTGGCGAAAGGTTGCTTGATGTTGGTACTGGCAGGATTCTTCTCGTTGATGGAAGACATTTTGAATGTCACACGATGAGAATATAAGGTGCCAGAGGAGGGTATTGTGTGATATCAAAATATGGAAAGAGAGGATCGACCGACCTTTAGTACTCACATGGAACATCATATCGAATTGTATCTTGGTACCTCAATAGATACAGGATCGGCGAGCTAAAGCCGGCACCCATGGTTCTCGAAGAATCAGACATGTTGATATCAAGGGTATGTCGCGCGTCTGCTTGCTCATGCTGCAGAGAGGGGCAGATAGTGTCGAAACGTCTTGGCGCGATTCTTTGGACGTGTTCGTTGGAGAGGATGAGGTTTACAGGTAGTCATGCCGCAGGCTTAGAGTGAGATAGAGGCAACGACCTTCCCGTTTAGGCAAGAGGAAGCTGGGGGTTTGAAAGAAGGGAGACGATCCCGCATGACTCGCCGGAAACTGCCCGCTCAATTGCACTTGATTGCACTTGATTGCAGAGCCGCGGAAGCATATCTAAACTATCTGGCGTCCATTCACGATAACACAACCAATGATATGGTAGATTTGGGCGTGGGAGACGTTTCATTGTTATCGTGAACCATTCAGCACGTGGCCGCATGATGATCACAGAAGAGATGTTGTATCTTGACGAAGGCGGAAACGTAAAATGATGATCGGAGATGCCAATGTATGACCACCAGATAACGACTGAACTGCAGGTACTACTGAGTAAGGTAATTCATCAAATACCATCGAGAACATCCGTATGGTAAATCCTGCCTGCTATCTCTTCGAATGCTACTCCATATGCTCAATGAAAAAAGCACTGCGAGACTGCGGCTTGTAGAACGGAGCCAGCCCCATACCCTGCGCTATTGTATCCCGACGTGATATCGGATCCGAATCGGCTGTGACTTAGTCGACATCTCTCAGTCCAGCTCAATTACCTCCCTCTCGGTGATTTTGATTCCTCCGCTCGTCTTGTCTCCTGGTCTGCCACTTTCAGGTGTGTCATGCTTTGGCTCCCAAGACCCATTCTTGTGCACGACAATAGTCCTGGTGTTGAGCATCTTACGCTTCAGGAGTTCTTCTCTTACTTTCACCATGAACTCATCCTTGACCAAAGATACCGGTCGAGCATCACCTCCGCAGATTGGACACTTCCACATATCTGCTTTAGTGTAGCCAGGAACCTTTTGAGAGATTGGTCGTGTATGCAAGAAAACGTCAAGATCGAAAGGCTGTCGGTGTGTGCAATGTAGCCCTTTGACAGGGATCTTGAAAATTTCGGACGATGAGAACGGTTCAGTAATAGTGATGGTGACTGTAGGGTCGACAAGTACGAGATCGTCATCGTTACCGTCTTCTGGAGAGCCGACATTCAGGGATTGCTTGATGGAGTCTACGACTTCCGCATAGGTAAGTGGTGGTCGTGACAGACATTCCGCTCTTGCTTGTTCTTCGCTGCGATAAGTCACCCCCTCGAGCGCGAGCGCATGGCGGAGATCTTGGTCATCATCTGACCGCCGATTGATCGAGACTAAAAGTGTGTTGGTGCCGACTTTCACAAAATCAGTCACATCCACAGGAGCAAACTTGTGGTGTGAATCGATTTTTGGATAGGTCAAGCTTGTGCCGTTGAGACTGTAGTAGACGTGTGGAGGAAACGATGATTCTTTCACGACCCAATCTGACTCGTTTGGCGTAGGATTGGATGAGGCCGACACAATGGCACAGCAGCGTAATCTGAAGCTAAGGCTGGTACCTGATGGTATAGCCTTGCTGCCGATCTTTGGAGAAGCTCGTCGGTCAAACTCATCTTGGGTAACGTCGAATTTGATCTGCTGACTTGCAGGTGTTGTCTTGAGTGCTTGAGGACTAATCTTGAAGCTCGCAACGTAGCGATAGACCCTTTTGGTGTTGTTGACCACCGCCACTTTTGGGTTGGCTGAAGATGGCATTGCTTGATTCTGAATCTGATTACGTCTTGATGCAAGTATAGGTACCTGTATTTGTTGACCAAGTACTGGCAGTTGCTGATGGGGAATTTGAATGGGAAGGTGCGATGAAGCACGTTGTGCGGCTGTGAAGCCTACTGTTGTTGCTTCACTTGGCCGGAGTGTCGGGGTGAAAAGCGTAGTTTTGTCGTTGATTCCATCGGCAATGGAATGCAAATGCATCAAGTGCCGAGCTTGCGAAGGATTTGCTCTTGTGTAGCAAGTTTGAAAGAACTTGTATTCGTTAGCGGCAAGTTCAGGTGGATATGCGTTGATTGCTGTTTGCTGAAGAGCTAGAAACCTCGTCATGGCCTCCTCAGCTGGTCGGCCCGTGTCGACCCCCCAACTATGCCGTAATAGGTAGCCAAAGACCAGTCTCTGAAGGCATGGTGACATGATCTTACATCGCTGGACAAGATCATGCGGCAGAGGTAGGAGCTTGGTGTCTTTACATATGCTCTCATAATCGAGGATGAGCTGGGTCAGAAAACTAAGGCAGGTTCTGATATCGTGTACCAATCGTTTCGATAATTTAAGATCGAGGCCACACAAGCGAGTGTAGGAGGCTGGAAATGATACTGAGAAATCAATGAATCGTGGGCTTAGATCTTTCGTCTGGCCATGTACACGATCCAATACAACAAACAGCTGAGGCGGTATACCAGTAGCAGGTGCTGGAGCAGGTCCCGCTTCCGTGGCATATCGGCGGCAGGAGAGGGTGTTCTAGATATCCCGGTCAGTCAGACTACATGTACACAGAATGTCGTGAGCCGTTCCACTGACGTACCAGAACCAGGTAGAAGATGTCGCTCGCTTGGACCGCTTCGGTGAGACTCTGCATCCTATAGCGCTCGAGAGGAAGTAGTTGAATGTTTGCACCGGCTAGCACGTTGTCGTAACTTTGGAGCATCCGTAGGCATCTGGACTGAGAGAAAGGATGTTCATCGGTATCTCCTTGTGTCAACATCGTCGGATACTGAGAAGGCGGCATTGCAGCCAATGCGTTCGGAAGTCGTACAGCTTGTGAACTGCTGCGACGAGGCGAGAATGAAGGAATAGGTCTCGTAACAGGAGGTTGACGAGATGATGCCATGGTGATGTACTTTAATGATCGCGAAGAGTTGTATGAAGATATATGGTCTAGGTGAAGTAGGATGGTCGACGTGCGATGTGAGAGCTATCTTGAGGTCTTGAAAGTTGTACTAGTGAGTTGAAGAAGAAATCAAATACTGGTACTTCTGTTGTCTTTTCAAGGATGTACGAATAGTGGTATTCTTGTCACTACTGTCCTCCTCCTTCGATTTAGCATGATTTACTTTGGCTCTGGCGCATCAAAAGATTGAATTGGCCGGTGTCACAAATCGGGCGCGCGCAGAAGCCGATGGCCAGATTATGTCAGGTATTTGGCATTGAGTGATTCTATGATCCTGCTATTGATATTCCTCGATGTCGGTTCCATTGGAACGTCAGTAAAGTAAGTTGACAAGTGACTGTTCCAATAGAGAGGAAGGACAGCGCACCCGTGCGAGTTGAGGTGAAGTGGAAGAAACAAAAATAAATGCATGAAGTTGAACGCGTCTGGCAAGAGCGACCGCCCGGTTTTATGCGAAAATCTATTACTACAACATCGACAGCCTTGATTCACTATACCACATACCACATCCAAATGACACGTCTTTGACTCTCCAATTGCCCTTCATCGACTTCAATTGTTACGAGCTTGGTTTCCCATGTCGAACGAGTGACCGATCACCGACATTCATCAATCTTGTACTCTCGATCTCCGAGCCGAGGTCAGCACTGTTCAGCACGAAGTCTGTGTCTCACTTCCGGAAACCAAACCGTACATGTACTGACACCTGCAGGCGGCAGAACCCAATGTAGCACTGCATCTCGCGACGGTAACGGACCGTTGTACTTGTGCTGTAGTTCCTTCACATCTGCATTATCCCCCAGCCGCTTAATATCCTGTCATACCTTTAATCAGGTACAGCAGCCTCGCAAGCAATTTGGACTGCGTTGTACTCTTCCTCCTCGGAGCTTCACCTCGTGCTCAGAAACATATACTCACTCTCTCCGGATCCAGACTCTCAGCTGTGCTACTCCGCTCGCCATCAACGTTGAAAAACGTCACGAGTCTCAGGTTGACGCAAACCTCTCTCAAGACAGTCTCACCGGCTTTTCAACGTCGCGCAGTCTCAAGATTAACAGTCTTTTGTGTCATTCTTCTCCAGCTTGAAATGTTCAAGTCGTGATCTCGCTGTCGTCCTTCGCTGAGCGATTCTCAACACTTGCGCGACAGCTGCTTCACCTATACTGCAAACATGGCGAGCAGACAACACAATGACGCCCAATCAGTCCCTCCGGGTTCTATTCTTCTCGTAGTCCGTAAGTACAGCCAGAAACATATAGTCGCGAAGCGGCTCGACACGCGTCATCGATAGTGAAACTGACAATGAATTCAGACGACTTTATCGCACGCAGTCCGGATGAATTGACACTCGCCAAAGGAGACAGAATTGAGCTGATTGAAAGAGACGACGACTTTGGCGATGGTTGGTTTTTGGGGAGACACATGAACAATGGCAACACTGGTCTCTTTCCCGAAGGTGAGTTGATACAAGCTCCACAAATCTCCTCCCGCGCGCAAAGAGTATATTGCTGAAACACACTCATCAGTCTATACGACACCCGCACCAAAAGGTACTCTTGCGGCCACTGCGGCGTCGCAAGCTGCTGTAAATCAGGCTCAACGACGCCCTGCGAGCGAAGATCACAAATACTCGGCAGAGTCAAAGCAGAGCAACTTTGCAAGATACTCAGCCGACTCTATCGCGACTCATCGACCGTCGACAGCAAGCGCTCAGCCATCACCCAGGATCTCGCAACCTCCGCCAACCTCACCTAATCAAGTCATGACTGAGACACTCAGCGTCATCGACGAGCACATCACCGATATGCACACTCCACGACAGAGCCACCTCGCCTTGCGCCCACACCAACTCCGCGACTCAACCAGTATTTACGGCTCCGAGCCAGACAGGCGAGCCTCGTACATCAACGGACACGAAACTGACGAGGAAGAGCAGCAAGGTCATTCGGAAACAGAAGTCGCAAACTGGTCTCCTGAGAAAGTTGCAGAGTATCTGGAGGACGTCGGTGTGGAGGCACAACATTGCAATGTCTTTCGCGAGCAAGAGATATCCGGAGAAGTGCTTTTGGCCATGGAGCAGTCCGCCATCTTTATCAAGGAATTCGAGCTCGGCTCTGTAGGACGCCGTTTGAAAACCTGGCAAAAGATCAAGGCACTTCAGGAGGAAGTTCGAGCCGCTAGCTACCCTGGGGTTCCTCGCAGCGTCTCTGACTATTCTGCCAACGGTGACGATCATGCAGAGGCTACGAGGGCTAGAAGCGCTTCAGCCAGCAATACTCAGTTCCTTAGTCCAACAATGCGCGCTGTGCCTGGAAGTCGGAGCAGTACTATGCCATACTCCAATGGCTCACCTTCTCCCAATGCCAACCCTTCTTTGGCCCGCCCAGAGAGCACCGTAAGACCTTCGGCGCAAAGCATCCGGTCCATGAATCACACGAGAAGACATTCTTCAATCGGATCAACCGCTTCAATGCGTGAATCGGTCTCTGTTCGTGATGCCCCAAGCCATCGCAAGACACCGTCAATGGATCACACATGGTCGATGAGTGGTGAAAGCTTTACGAGAAGGGCGTCGGGTTATTCGCCAGGCAAGTCTGGACTCGAGAATTCTGCTAGCACAAATGATTTGGATCGTGGATACTTTTCTGGCAACGAAGTCGACAACAAGCGAACAAATCGCCGGAGTGTACTCCAGAAGAAATCTATGACAGGCGCAACGCACTCGCGTACACCAAGCGGAGCGACTGACGCGGAAGCTACTAACTCGCAATTACCTTCTGCCAAGATGGACTCTCCACTGTCTCCAATGATGGCTGGCTCCTCCGGATTTGGCAAGATGAGAGGACTCCGATCTGTCAGCAGTCCGAAAGCATTCGGCAAACCATTCAACACCTTCGAGGCACCCTCATCTCCCGTTGTGACAAAGCTAGAGTATGGACAGACACCTGGTTCCCCGGCGTTTGGAAGTGCGGGATCTTCAGTGAATCAGTCCCCGTCTGCAAGCACTCACACCTTTTCGTTCTGGAGCAAGCCAAAGACCACTGGCCTTCGTGTCGCTTCTGATGCAGTCACGCAGAGCGAAAAAGCTGGCTTGGCCAAACAATCTCCAGTCACTTCGCCAGTCAGGACAGGCTCGACAACACCCTCAACAGACACTCACTCTCTCGATAATCAAAAGTCAGAGCCCTCGAGATTGTCCACCGGCTCATCGCAGAACGTTGCATCCACCACGCCTGTCATGCCTCCAGCAGCACGCGCTCGTCCTGTCGCTCGCTCAAAGAAAGCCACCTCTGCTTACACTCGCGGGTTGGAGAAGAAAGGTCCAGCCGAACAGATTGCCGGTTGTGATTACAGCGGATGGATGAAGAAGAAGTCAGCCAGTCTTGTTGGATCTTGGAAACCCCGCTTGTTTGTTCTGCGAGGTCGCAGATTGTCCTACTACTACTCCGAAAATGACAAGGAGGAAAAGGGACTGATCGACATATCGAACCACCGCGTGCTACCAGCAGAGAATGACAAGATCACTGGTCTGCATGCACAACTGACTGGAGCAGCCTCACCAACTTCATCAGAATACGCTTCCTCGTTACAGACATCGGCAGGAGCCGACAAGACAGCTCGTCCATCACCAAACCCACAGGCTGACACGGGTCTGTTCATTTTCAAGCTAGTTCCACCACGCCAGGGTCTCAGTAAGGCTGTCAACTTTACAAAACCAGTGGTGCACTACTTTGCAGTAAACAGCCGTCAAGAAGGAAGACTGTGGATGGCAGCATTGATGAAGGCAACAATTGACCACGACTCTTCCGGCAAGGTTGAGACCAGCTACAACCAAGAGACCATCTCATTGGTCAAGGCACGAGCCAGGATGGAGCGACCACCGGCATTGAAGGAAGGCGAAGATGTTAGCTCAACGGACATTGTCGGCGACAAAGAAAATCAGAATAGTCTCGAAGGACAAGGTCTAGGCATAGGGGGCCTTGATGAAGCTCCAATCCCAATCGAGGTACCAATCGAGGATGCCATCGGCGGTGCAGAACCGGATTCGCAAGACCAGCCAAACAGAGGCAGCATCGGTCCTGACAGTCTGAGTGGAAGCTTGAAGAACAAAGAGGCTACAGCACTGATATCATAGGTTGAAGACGTGCTGTCTAGTCTTGACTGTAAAAATAATTAAATGATCCATGACTTACTACGCGGAAAGAGAACAAAGTTGGAGCAAATGACGACTTATGAGGAGGATATATAAGAAGGTATCAGACCTCGATATCCCAGGCTAGCTCTTATTAAGATGCATCATGTCTTGTAGTATTTATTTCAGGCATATAGCATTATCACAATCCAGCGCAATTGTTCTTGTACTCCTTTATCATTCAGTACTTTGCCTGGTCAAGTTCACATGTGAATTACTGTCTCTTGGTTATACAATCTCAACCTCAACCTCAACAACACTTTTGTACCTGTACCATCGATTTGACGTGTTATAACTCACGACTTGGTGACGTTCCGAGCGCGACAGCGGTCGTACCGAGCTCAAACGCTGGGTACGTATAGCAGCCAGTCCCCTCCAGCTCGTCAGGTGTATAGGCTTCTGCTCTCTTGCTCTCACCGACAAGTACTGCTGGTTCCTCGATCCACATCTTCTATAGGAAGGTTCTCGGGCCCGCCAAATTCCCCCAAGATAATGTATCTAATATGCCAAGTCCGTCGTTAAACTGTTCTCTGATTGGACGAGACAAGTTGCAGACTCGCAGTCGCAAGACTTGTCGTTCGCCGAATTATAGTTGTCATAGAGAAACTTGAGCACGTTGCAATTGATTTCAAATACGCTTGGTCAGTGGTACCCAGTCTGCGTCTCTGATCATTTGGTAATCTTGACATGTGTTCACTTCGATTTACGCCTATACGCTACATTAATGAGAGACTCATGCTTGATCACTCGAGCATTGGATAATAAAAGTTATGGTCAAGCTCTCGTCTAATCGATCATAAGTACCAACAGCGGCATACAACCAGAGCGAACGACTCACGATCTTTCGCAGGGATACTCGTTGTCTTTTGGGATATCAGTCTATTGCATCTCCACTGCTTAATTTGTATCTCTTCGCATGCTTTCTCGCATCAAAACGCTCAGTTCATGGTCGATTGAATAGGCGTCTACTTGGCAGCGGTCTGTCTATCTGCATAATGTCTTCTAACAAGTATTCAAGGCACATATCACAACCCAGCGTGATTCTACTCGTAGGTCAGTATTTTCGATGTCTCTTGTAGATTGAAGTCGATCTTGCTGGATTAAGGTGAATAGACTGCACGATGACGTTATGAATCTGGGGAAACTCGTGGTTTCCTTCCCTTCCCGTCGACAGTTGAAGTTCATCAAACGCCAAGCTCAATTCATCCATACTGAAAGTACCTGACCTTAATCTGTGTCTCCATTCATCCCCAACATTCTGCAAGACTGCATTTCCATTGGATTGAACAAGTCGCTGAAGTCGCGAAACTCCCTTCGACCATGGCAGCGCCTCCTCGCAATAAGAGAACAGCGACGGTTCTGGTATGCGCTCGTCGTTGGCCCAAGTCTCAATCTGTTCTGGCTTACTGACGGTTGACCAGGTCACGGATTCGCGCGAAGCACCACAACCCAAGAATCCACCACGTCCGCATCCTCTGAGCAGAGCTGGGACACGAATAATATCGGTGGACAACGTACTGCAATATGCATCCGAAATACCTTCGGCTCAGCGACGGCTTCCGCCTGGTGGAAGACCTGCTTTACACACCCGAACGCCGAGCGGCAGGCACCCCTTCGAGCCAAAATTGACCGGACGAGGTATATCCATGGCAGGAAAGCACATGCCCACGAGAACCAGTAAACTCACAGAAAAACTTGTGCTATTGCCCGAGACGGCGGGCTCTCCTCCAGATGACAGGTCCGACATGGGTGAGGAAGACGAGGCAGCGCCTCCCAGCGACGCCGAATTGATAAGAAGGAGGCATCCACAGGTCGGCGACAAATCTTATGCAGAGCGACTGCCAAAAGCGAGACGTACAGAGAAGTTTGGAAGAGTAACGGCTTACTGTACAGCGCAATCAACCAGATTGCGGGCTACAGCAGAATTCACAAGAGATCAGCATGGAGCAAGAACGAAGCTGTATGACGATTGCCTTTACTGTGTATATCAATTACCGCTGCTTGGTGGAAGTGACGGTTACCGGATACGAAGCAGTCCCGTCTTGAAGAACCCTGGTGGAAAGAGTGTACTGGATGAGCAGATTGAAGCCAACGAGCGTCGGGATTACAGAGAAGGCTGGCAGGAAGAGCACGACGAGTACAGTGTGCGTGGATCCGAGAGAGAGGTGTCTGCCGAACGGGAAACTCGATTACACGAGCAAATGCTGGACGATCAAGGAGAAAACCGACGAAGGATGCGGGTCGACGAGATGGACGACAGGAGAGAAAGTACCGGGTCAATGGACTTTCTTACGTCGAGAGCTCCTATCGCATCAGATGCGATGACTGTAGGAGAGCTCTACATCTTCAGCTACGGTGTCGCTGTCTTCTGGAACTTTAGCGAGCATCAAGAGAAAGACATACTGGCTGATTTGACTTTCTCATCAACGAACAACACGACATCTACATCGTCAAAATCATCCCAAAAGTCTGGCTACTACGCCCTCTCCAAGCCCTCTCTCCTCACACGCCCCCTGTCAGAAGAAGACTTTGAGACTGAAGAGTTTCACTTTGAGTACAACCGAGCTGTCGAGAAGCCAAGAATGTTCAACGACATGATCACGCTGAGAACTAGCGACCACATGATCAAGTTGGCCATGAGCCATGCTATCGCGCAGAGTACCAAGCTGAGCTTCTTCGAGGAAAGGATGTCACAGACGATGAACGAGGCACAGTATGTACCTCGCAAACTGGCACTGGAGGGACGTCTGGGCATGAACCGAGCCGAGGTCGTGGCACTGGTTGGCAAGCTGTTTGAAGGACGTGTCGACGTCAACTTATGTGAGTCTGCCGAGATCATTTGAGTGTGTGAACACATGCTGACCTGTACCAGCTTCCAACATGTTGGACACTCCCAACTTCTTTTGGGATTCCGAGCCAATGCTGCATCCTCTCTACCAAGCAGTCAGAGAGTACCTTGAGATCAAGTCTCGCGTCCAGGTGTTGAACGAGAGATGCCGTGTATTCTTGGATCTTGCAGAGATCCTGTCTGACAGCATCGCAGACACAAAGATGACTCGTGAGTGCAGAACAACCACACCGATATTTGTACCGTTGACAGCCACTAACTCATCCATAGGCATAACCTGGATCATCATCGTCCTGATTATCTTGTCGATCCTGGTAACATGCTCCGAAGTCTTTCTACGTTTCGGTATTCTATCAGCTGGAAAGGGCAAAGAAGGCCATGCACCGATGGTATCGCCCAAAGAACTTTAATCGGGTCGTTACATCGGTATCTAAGCCGGTCGTGTCAGATCATTTTTCCATCTAAACATCACGAGCGAGGAGTTTGGCGCACATCAGTCTAGACGAGGCACTTCATTCCTCGCTGTACTGGGAGTATCGATGAGTAAATTCGTAAACGGCATCGGAAATAGTTGCTCTAATAGATACTCCCCACACTAATCAGAGATTTCTTTCTATCGAACGTTCATTGTCGAGAGGATAGATTGGCCGAACCATGTTTGATCAAAGCCGCAATTCGAGTAGTTTGTCGTAGTCTGTAGTAGCGGGCGTTGATAGATCATGATCATTTTGTTGTTTGTTTGGGAAATTGCGACTGGACGTTCTGCCAAAATCTGGAGAAGTCACCCGAGGCGCCGTGATTGGCGGAAAGAAGCGCTCGGACCTTGCTGCTCTTGCACGACGTGGAGGAAAGTCATGTGAACTCATTGGTTCAAGCACAAAAGGGCAGGCGCGACTGCAGGCTGCTGCATCCTTGGGTCGGTGGCTGGGAGCTGCTTCCGCTTCCGTACATAGTCAACAAGCAATTGCAGCCTGTGCTTTTGCTCTTTCTCTCTCTTTCTCAAACAAGATTTACATTACTGTACATTATTCTTGATTACTGCACAGCACATGCCCCATGTCCACTTCTGCGGTTCACAATCACCGTTGAGAGACTGCGCTACCTCTAACTCGGCGCTCTGTCCAATCTCCGCAATGCCAATTGTTTTTCATCTTGTTATTGTCGTCTGTTGCTGGCGCTTCTTGTAACTGATTTCGCATCATCATGCCGGGCAACGGTGCTATCCAACCGTCTGCCGAGATGCATCCTGCAACATCATCACCACCTCTACCACCACTCGAAGCTGACAACTTTGCCCTCGCCAGCAGCCTCCCTTGCGTCCTCGATCCGCAGTGTTGCTGCGGGAACGTCACATGCGCATTGCTGCGAGAAACTCAGATCGCCTTTGATCGATTGGACGACAGCTTGCGAACTGCAGGTCGACTCGGAAAGGTGAGTTTCCTCCATTTTGCTTCTCGTCATATCGCGACCGCTGGGAGATCTTGATAGCCGTTGGCCTTCATTTCCCTTCTTGGTCGACGTAACATACGAGAAAATGGTCACTGTGATTGCCATCAACCAACCTGATTATATTGCTACTGTTACCCACACTCTCGTCAGAGGCTGTTCACGCGGCTCTCGTACACCTTAATCATGTCGCTGACCTGGTCTCTCCAGGCACTCCTGGTACGGCACGAGGAGTATGTCGCCGAAGCAGAAGCAGATAAACTGGTCTTACGTCATGAGATTGATCAATTAACCATGGATAAACAACTCGTTCAATCAAAGAATAATGATCTCATTGAGGAGAATCGTCTTTTACTGGAACAACTCGAGTCTGCCAACGATGCAGTCACCGACTCGGATACACACATTCTCAATCTTCAGTCGACCCTCACTTCGGCGCAGGAGGAGCTTAACAAGCTGAACTCCCTGTCC
>Ga0058703_1000218_pt1 | contig 12358 bp, 14 predicted proteins | sample AgamicMgMae_FD_83782 | JGI IMG/M metagenome (GOLD analysis project Ga0058703, IMG submission 83782) | Agave microbial communities from Guanajuato, Mexico - Mg.Ma.e | ecosystem: Host-associated > Plants > Phyllosphere > Phylloplane/Leaf | place: Guanajuato, Mexico | collected 2012-06-04
GGGTATGAAGGCGCGGGAGGGAAGGGGAATGGGAATGGGAATGGGGATGGAGAGATTGGGCGGACGGGGAATGATGGGTCGGAGGGGGTGATTGGGAGTGGTGCGGTTTCTTCGTTTGACAGTCCGTGGTGGATGAGTTCGTTGGTGGTGGTTTGTGGTGTTATATTGGTGGGTTGATGGGGGGTTGAATTTGGTTACTGTGGTTGGCGCGCACTGGATGCGCAGAGATACCCCATCGACGCGATGGCTACAGAATGCATTTGCTTTGAGTTATCGATGCATAAGTTACCATACATGTCGTTGAGCAGCAACGACGCGTGCATCAGATCATCACCAACCCTCCAGTCGAGGACATTGCCCCGGCCATGTATCACAGTCGCATCAATGAGCGCCATATCGAGAGATAGTCACTTGGTAAGTTTTTGAAAGCCTGTAGTCACACTCCCCAACGCCACCCGCCTCCTATCACGTCGGAATATATCCCTCCCTCAAAACCCACCAGCGAACAAACGCCGCGTTTATATGGGAATCACACGATTCGTCGACACCGTCCAAACGCCCCTTTGCGAAAAAATCCCCCAGATCAATCCCATCTATATCCCCTGCGCCCCCAGAAGTGTACCCTCATAAGCACGTGCAACATGAACGCCTCATCCTAAAATTCATCCATCCATCAATCCATTTCCCATTTCCCTTCAACCCCAAGCCATCCAGCCAGCCAGCCAGCCGACCATAATTCGCCCGAAACGCAAAATCGGTCCATCAACCCGCCACCGCACTCCTCGCCAAACTCCTCTTGAACCCCAAACTCGACCTCCCCGCCTCCCGCGCACAGCTCCAAACCTGCTCGTCCGCGGGCCCAGTCCCACCACCGCTACGGCCAAAAGAACCCGCTTCCAACCTGCCCGCCTCGCGCCCGAGACTGAATCCCGCGCTGAAACTCAACGCGCTCAGGAACACGACGACGCCGGCGGACACGGCCCAGGTCAGTAACGTAGGCGTGACGGCAAGCTGCTGTTCCGCCGAGGAGGACGCACTGGACCGACGTGCCTTTTTCAGCGCACGGCGTTCGCGGCTCGCACTGCGGCCGCCGCTAGCACCGCCGGCTTTGCGCTTGTTTTCTTTCGGCTGCTCAGACGAAGCCGACGTCGAGGTCGAGATGCGCTGCAGGGTGGGTGGGAAGGTGGGTTCGTGAAACTGCGGGGGCGATGTCACGGGCAGGGCGGACTCCGGGACCAGACGGAGGGAGAGGGGTTCCACGCGGTTACTGCGCGACGGGGTCGCGAGTGTGCTGGGGCGTTTGGGGTCGGGTTTCTGCAGTCCTCGAGCGGCTGCGCCGATGGAGAGAAGGGTGGACAAGCTCGCGCGGAGGGCCTCGTCGTGGTGGGCGGCGGCGTTGTAGGAGGGCGAGAGGATGTTCTGTGGGAAGTGGTTCTGTCGTGCGGTCTCGTGTTGCAGTGGCAGGGACTGTCGGGTGCCCGATCGCGAGGTCGGTCCAGGTCGCGGGGATGGAAAGTAGGAGCCGGCGACGGGTTGACTTGCGTGTCGGGTTTGCCCGCTTGAAGGTGGATGGGAGAAGGCGTTCGGCTGCGGCGTGAAGCACTGCTCGTTGAGGTGGATGGGGTAGTGGATTGCCGTCCTGTTCCCGTCGTTTTCCTCCACGACTCGGGGCACGCTGCCTTCAGATGCAGAGGACTGCACCGCCGGGCTCACGTTCGCTTGCATGTGCGTGGGCAGCGATAGACCCTCGCCGGAGGAAGTCATCACCTTGTCCGACTCGCTCTCACTCTCCTCGTACTCTTCTTGGCTGCTCGCCGAGGTGGCGCTCGTGGCCCGGTTGGAGATGACGAGGTGAGAAGGTGCGCCCGGCCGCAGCGTGCGCCGCCGTCTCGTCCGCGGGTCGTGTTGGACTCGCAGACCCGTGGTGACGATATCGTCGTTGATGGAAGAGAGGGAAGACGACGACGGCTGGGAGGAGATCTCGACCCAAGAGTCTAGGTCGTAGAAGTCAGTATAGCCGACGTGGGTGTCGTAGTACCAAGGCATGTCGGGCGGTCAAGGTATAGGTACAGATGTTATGTCGGCGACAGGGCTGGCGTTGAGAAAGGCCATTCTCCCAACCAGGCAACCACACGGGGAACATCGACTCACCATCGTTGCGTGTGCGCCTGTCAAAGGACGCCGACCGCGAAGCCAGTTCGTTCGCGTGACCGAGTCGGCGCATCTGGTCGCTCGGATGATGCGCCTGCATCTTGGACGCAGCACTCTCGTCGAGGCTCATCAAGCGGTATATGTGTATGTCACTTCCTGTCTACCGAACCCGGCCTCGAATGCGCCTTGGATATGCCTGGCCCGTCCTCGTCAACCGTCCCACTTCGTACACCGATGTCGGGCAGCGGTGGGCTTGCGGTGGAATGGTTGTTGGAGCGATCAGGCGTTACGGTCCTCGACGATGGGCACGTATGAAGAGCTCCCTCAGCAGCACAGGTGCGCCGGCGAGAGCACGAAGGCCTTTGCGCCTCGCCCTGGTGACGGACGTTCCAGGTCAGGTCAAGTCGGGTCAGGCGGGTCGGTGTACTTGGGAGGTGTTTGTCAGGCGCCGGTTGCAGCGTGTGGGGTGAAAGACGGCGCACGTGCTTTGGGGCAGGTGGGGGGTTCCACTTTAGAGATGTTTGAAGCTTCTCGATACAGTGATCAATGTTGTCAGTGATGAGACTGTACGAGTGATCCCGGGTCAGCAAAGAATATGTGTCGTAGAGGAGGGAGATAGAAGTCCATGACGACGCAAGGTAGGTGCATGTCACATCATGTGGCTGAGACAGCAAGGCAAGCCTTCTGCTTCCTTGTTGGGAATTCCGGGTGAAGCTCGTTCAAATCCATAGCAAACGCACGCAATACCGCATTATCTGAAAAATCACTTTTGTTACAAGCACGCGAGAACAGCACACCCAACACCGCAAAATGCATGTTTTGTCTCGACCCGCCCTTTCGCGACATCGGACTCGTCGGCATTGGCTCATCCCAACAATTGTCCCAACGTCGCCATCGGAGTTGATGTACAGCACAGTCGGGCAACAGGTCGAAAGCCGATCACCTCCCAACTAGAAGCCGCCGACTTTACGCCACGGGCGCTGTTGTTCAAAAGGTGGTCTTCCTGCCGCTGAAGTCCCCGAAGCCACCGCGGTTGGTCGAGCCTCCACGCGAGCCGCCACGGCCTCCACGGTCCCCAAACCCGCCACGGCCACCACGGCCTCCGCGACCTCCACGGCCGCCACGGTCTCCGAACCCGCCACGACCGCCACGTCCTCCACCGCGACCCCCGAAGCCACCACGACCGCCACGCGGAGAGTCGTCGGTGGGAGGACGGGCGGATGCGTAGTCGAGCCTCAGCGCGCGACCAGCCATGTCCGCGCCCTGCAGCGCCTCGAACGCAGCCTTCGCTTCATCGATGTTGTCCATCTCGACGTACCCGAAACCCTTCGGTGCGCCGGTCTCACGGTCGGTCGGCAGACGGATACCTTTGATGGTGCCGTACTCCGAGAAGTACTCGGTCAGTGTGTCTTGGGTAGCGTCGAAGCTGACGTTGCCAACCCACAAGGTCGACGTCGGCTCCTTTGGTGTATCACCGTAGGCCTGCGCGCGGTCGGAGCTGCGCTGTTGCGGCGTCTGGCCGGCGTTGTTCTTGTTCTGGCGACCCTCGCTGAAGTCCAGGCGGATGGCACGACCGTCGAGCTCCGAGCCGGTCTTCGCCTCCACAGCCTTGATGGCGCTGTCAACATTGACAAACTCGATGTATCCGTAACCCTTGCTCCTGCCACTGTCGCGGTCGGTGATGATGCGCACGCCAGCAAGTTCACCGAATTCCTCAAACTCGCGCGTGAGCCACTCTTCATCAACGCTCCAGCTCAGGTTGCCGCAGAAGAGATTGGCCGTCGGGTCCTTCTGCTCGCCGTTGACCGTGACTTTGGTCTTCTTCGAGACAGGCGTAGCCTCGGCCTCGGCCTTGCGCTTCTTGCTTGGCTTCTCTTCGACCTTGGCCGGCTCATCTTCCTCGTCGTCTTCCTCCTCATCTTCGTCTTCATTTTCGTCTTCATCGTCATCGGAGGAGTCTTCGTCGTCCTACGAATGGTTAGCAGGCTGAGTTTGTGAGAGAACAACGATAGCGATCTCACGTCTTCGTCCTCGGCTTCGCCATTGGGCTTGAGCTTAGCACCCCCTTCCACGTCCGCTTCGTCCTCCTCATCACTGGAGGCGGCAGAAGACTCCTCAGCAGTAACGTTCTTTGCGCCGGTCTTGGCGTCGGCCTCGTCTGGGCTCTCCTCGTCATCGTCATCATCGTCGGAGCTCTCGTCCTCCTCCTTCGCGTTACCGTTCACTGCGCCGTTGACCTTTGGGGCAGCCTCTTCTTCATCACCATCGGAAGCGTCGTCGCTGCTGTCGGAGCTCTCACTGGTCTCCTCCTCTTCCTCGCTGGAAGGCTCGGGAGTTGGCTCCTTGACCTTCTTCGACTTCTTTTTCTCCTTCTCCACGGTCTTGGCAGCTGTCTTAGCCGTCGACTTGGCCACCTTCTTGGGCGCCTCAGCTGGCTTGGTCACGCGACCCGCCTTGACGCTCTCAATGGTCTTGCCGGCCTTTGGCTTCTCAACAGGCGCAGCGGCCTTGCTTCCCTTCTTGTCCTTGGCCATTGCCGAAGATCTATGACAAGGATGTCTGCGTGGTCGTCAGTATACAAGGTCTCAGAATTTGTTCGTAGCGAGGCCAGCAGTTCTCTCGTCTCAGACACCCAGCAACGATGAACACGGAAGTTCAAGCTTAGCAGCAGCAGCAGCAGTAGCAATAGCCCACGGGCGATAAAAGAGTCGCACAAAGCCCTCACGAAGCCCACAGCAACGTCACGCAAGGTGACCTGTTTGGAAGCCCTCAGAGAAGAATCGCACGAGTGTGCAGATTCTTTGCCCGCCAGCGACAAAGTCGCCTTTCGCCCACTGGTCTTATTACTCGGTCAGGGCACAGTGTTCCCACAACTGCCGAGACGATGAGAGTAGCGACGCGTTGTAGCCCACTGATCAACGAGCCCGCCCAAGAAGCCCACCAGTGCAAAATGCTCGTTCACGGCGCCACGGCAGCGATGTGAAGAGAGAAGAAGCCCACGAACCAAGTATGTGATGTGCTGCGTAGCACCTGATGTTCCCCACTGATATTTGCGCAAACGATGCGACGTGTTTCTGATAGCGTAGGGAGAATGATGGGAGTGAAGATGGTAAGTAAAGTCGAATGGGAGGAAAAGCAGGAGTTCAAGTAGCTCCGGAGATAGCTGCATTTTTTTCTGCGACTCGTATTTTTTCTGCCGCCACGCTAAACCAAAAGCGATGAAAGTGTAGTAGCGAATCTGGAGAAAGCTTGGCAACGATAGTCGGCAGTCGGGAAGTCGGCGGACTCGAGACGCGATCGGTCGAGAGCGGATGTTGCTCGGTGTCCTAGGTGTTTGTGCACACATCGAGAGTACACCTCACTTCCTGGACGCCTTCCGCCAACTCGACAGTGCCTTTGGACCGTCAGACAACTCGGAACGACAATCAATTGCGGCTTTCCTGTACCAACTGCCATTCTTTTCCGCGAGATCTGGTTGAAGCCGTCGCGCGACGGACCTCTAGAGCAAACAGATCATGCAACGGTAGCATCGATCAACCCGTCATGGCACCTTCAACGCCTTCTTCTCGACGACCCCGGAAGAAGCGAAGGGCCGATCCCATCAGCTCCAACGGTACCGTCATCCATGACCCGATCGACGCACGGGAAAAGCCCGCCTTCCCACTCGTCGCCTACTTTTGGCCTGCGAAGGGCGCGAGCGTGTCGCCATGGATCGTCCTCCCATCCATCCTCATGGTCGCCTTTCTCTTCCGATGGTGTACGGGGATGTGGCCGTACTCGGGCTTCCAGAAGCCCCCGATGCACGGCGACTTCGAGGCGCAGCGACACTGGATGGAGCTCACCATCAACCTGCCCGTGACGCACTGGTATTTCCATAACCTCGAATGGTGGGGCTTGGACTACCCGCCGTTGACCGCGTACCACAGCTGGCTCGTCGGGCAGATCGGGTATCTGGTCAATCCGAACTGGTTCGCGCTGCACCTCAGCCATGCGCTGGATGATGTGGACCTCAAGGTCTTCATGCGCGCGACGGTCGTGGTGTCGGAGTACCTCGTCTACGTACCCGCGGCTGTCATGTGTGTACGCCAGCTGGCGAAGCACGATAACATCAATTCCTGGGAGTCGTCCATCGCTCTGTTGGCCTTCCTGATGCAACCCGCTACGATCCTGATCGACCATGGTCACTTCCAGTACAATACCGTCATGCTCGGCTTCATGCTTGCCACGATCGCCAGCATGCTCGCTAACCGTCCATTGTGGAGCTGTGTCTTTTTTGTCGCCACCCTGGGGTTTAAGCAGATGGCACTCTTCTTCGCACCAGTGGTCGCGGCGTATCTGGCTGGTATATGCATAACGCCTCGCCTGGACATGCCGCGCTTCCTTGGAATCGCCTTGGTCACTCTCGCGTCCTTTGCCGTGCTCTTCCTACCACTCGTACTTGGAACGGCGTACGACACCTACCGCACGATTCCTCTACCATCTGACGCTATCATACCGTCTGTGATCTCGACGGGTCCTCTTCAATTATCAGAAAAGGCATGGTACTACCCCTACCTAGTCCAATTGGCGCAGTCTATCCACCGCATCTTCCCGTTTGCGCGCGGGCTGTTCGAAGACAAGGTCGCCAACATCTGGTGTGCGGTCCATTCGTCCGGTCTCCACAAACTGCACAAATACGATTCCACATCCCTGAGCCGAGCAGCTCTAGGCTTGACGCTCGCCTCGATCCTCCCGCCCTGTCTGCTCCTCTCCATCAGACCCCGCAAGCAAATGCTGCTGACCGCTTTCGCCACCACCGCGTGGGGATTCTTCCTCTGCTCCTATCAAGTTCACGAGAAGAATGTCCTCCTACCACTCTTGCCAATGACATTACTCCTGGCCACCGAGGGAGGCATGAAAGTTGGAACCCGCGCCTGGGTCGGCTATGCCAACATCCTCGCCTGCGCCACCATGTTCCCTCTCCTGGTCAGAGACGGACTGACCATCCCTTACTTCGTGCTTACCGGACTGTGGTCCTACCTTATGGGTCTACCGCCAATAACACTTGCGGCGTATTTCTCTTCGACCGACGAAGGCGGGTTGAGTTTATTCAGCAAGGCCATACACCTCGGCACGTATGCCGGCATGATCGGCTGGCACTTAGTGCAGGCGTTCGTGAGCCCCCCCGCCGACAAGCCGGATCTGTGGGTCGTGGCGAACGTATGCGTGGGTTGCGCGGGGTTCGGTGTCTGCTATCTCTGGTGCTTGTGGAGGACGGTGGAACTGAGTGGGCTGCTGGCAGATCTGGGACTGGCAGGGAAGGCGGAGAACGAGAAGAAGACGCAATAAGCAAAAGCATGGAGAGAGGCAAACCCATTGAAGGATGAATATGTTCCACCCAACAACCGAGAAATCTAGCCGAGACTGCGCAAAAGATACCCACTGACGGTTGAGATGTAGCGTTTTCGTAATTGTACAGCAGAAGAAATACAATGACCTTTCCCAGCGCTATGCACACATCCACCTTATTCCCCCCAAAACGCCACCCAGGTATCACTCCCTCACAAAGCAGTAATATCTCTCTCGTTTTTCTCTCTCCAGCTCTTACGCTACGCGAGGTTGAACCCATAACTCGACATACAACTCCTGTACTTCCCCACCAGATCCCGACACGCCTCTTGCGGGTCGGCGGCGGTGGAGAAGAGCATGCACTCGTCGCGCGCGGATTTCTCGTCTTTGCAGACGCAACAGGGCTGTGATTGTGAACGGTGGCGTCAGTGTGGCGACTCTTTTGATGCGAAGTGGCTGCTCGAAGTTTGGGGAAGTTTCGTACTTTGGGCTTGGATGTTGTGGTATCGAGGCCTTGTGGCTTGAGGTCGGCGGCGAGGTTGTTGGGTTGCATGGTCGAGACTGGGAAGTTTTAGCGTTTCTCTGGTCGAGATGGTGGTGGTCAGTGGAGCGCACCGTTTGCTGCTGATGCTGACATCGTTGCGACTTATTCCTTGGAGGATTTATGGCCTTCGGTGCAGATGATAAACGCAGTCGAAGGCTCAAGTACATGTACCCTTCATAGACTTGGATGACTTCACCCGACTGGAACGGACCTCGGACTGAGCCGCATACTTTGTCAGCAAGGAAGGGGTCCGAACGTGGCGAACCCTGCAGCGGACCGCAGAGCCGCAAACACAACGGCTTTCACCCCCACCACTTCCAGAAACATTCTTGAAGTTCCTATCCGAACGTTCGAAAGCAATTGGATCGCCGTCGTAACAGCATTCTGAACGTTCAATCGTACGGGATACTCTCGTAACGCGATACTCGATCGCTCGTTTCCTCCAGTATGGCTAAAGTGTGGTCTATCCGGGGTCAAGCCCTCAAGCTCGACACCGCCGCCGATCTCTCCAAGCACGTGAAGCCGCTCGAGGAGAGCTCCGATGTCGAGGAAATCCATTTGGAAGGCAACACGATCGGCGTCGAGGCCTCGCAGGCGCTGGCCCAGATCCTCGAGACGAAGCAATCGATACGCATCGCGAACCTCGCAGATATCTTCACCGGCCGTCTGCTCGCCGAGATCCCTCAAGCGCTCGACGCTCTGCTGAAAGCGTTACTGAAATGCCCCAAACTGCACACGATCAATCTGAACGACAATGCGTTCGGTCTGAACACCGTAGAGCCGCTACGGCCCTTTCTGAGCCAGCATACTCCCCTCCAGCACCTCTACCTGAACAACAACGGCCTGGGCCCAGCAGCAGGAACGTTGGTGGCCGACGCTCTGGCCGAACTCGCGGGCAAGAAAGCCCAAGCGCGAAAAGACGGGCAAGATGTGCCCGATCTGGAGACTGTTGTATGCGGTCGCAACAGGCTCGAGACGGGCTCAATGGCCGCGTGGGTCAAGGCGTACACGGCGAACAACAAAGTGAAGACGGTCAAGATGGTACAGAACGGCATCCGGCAAGAGGGTATCGCGTTGTTGCTTCAGCGTGGCCTGAGCCAGTGTACGGAACTCCGAGTGCTCGACTTACAGGACAATACATTCACCTCGCTCGCTGCAAAGACGCTGGCAAACGTCGTACCTTCGTGGACGGAGATCCGAGATTTGGGGGTCGGTGACTGCTTGCTCGGTGCACGAGGCGGCAGAGTGCTCGGTATTGCGCTGGTGAAGAGCGGTAATGAAAAGCTGGAGGTCCTCCGGTTGCAGTACAACGAGATTGACACCAAAGGCCTGCACGCGCTGGCTACCGCTGCTTCTGGCCCCAGCTTACCGAGACTGAGGAGGGTTGAGCTCAACGGCAACAAGTTTTCCGAAGAGGACCCAAGCGTCGAGAAGCTACAGTCGATACTTTCCACACGCAAGGACGAGAAGGCGTCGGAGTACCCCGATGTCGACGAGGATGACGAGGACGCGTGGGGTCTTGATGAGCTGGACGAGCTTGATGGTGACGACGAGGAGGATGAGGATGATGAAGATGACGAAGCGGCTGAAGAGGAAGGCGAGGAAGCGAAAGTCGTGCAAGATGCCGACAAGGCAGAGGATGAACCTGTCGCGCAGAAGAAAGACGAAGATGTCGATGAGCTCGCTGATGCACTTGGAAAGACGGAGCTAAAGTAATCACTGCATCGCACTACGTGTACGGGGCATGAGGGCGTGTAGAACAATTGCGTTGGCGCAGCATTGGGGGGGTTTTGCATGCATTGAGATACCACTGGAAAGCCGGAACTCCAGGCCAGGAAGAACAGCATAGGCGGCAGGTCGGTAGTTTGGTACAAGGGAGCATTCTTCGTCTATTCAAAAGAAATCCTCTATCCCAATTTGCGCATATATGCCACAAGAACGCGTCAGAAGCGCCAGCCCACCCATCAGTACTGACTAAACCGTCCATCACGCTGCAAACCCTCATCAACCGCGCAGTCCGATTGGGAGCGTGCCGGCCTTCGGAGCGACATCATTATCCATGGCGGCCTCCTCTTCCCTTGCCACATGCGCTTGCAGGACTCCCGCCTCATCGAGTTTTCATCAAACCTCGCCATCATCATCATCGTCATCATCATCGTCATTATCATCGACATCATCAAACTCCGCCGCCATCATTTCCAGTACTTCAGTTTGCTCATCCTCATCGTCCTCCTCGGCTGTATCTTTATCCTCCTCCTCCTCATCCCCATTATCATCCTCATCCTCCTCTTCCTCAGCCTCCCCACCACCCTCTTCGGCACGCTCTTGGACCACGGCCAACCGCTGTCTCGAACCCCACACCTGCCCGCTAGCCGTCCGCAACGCGAGGAGACCCGGCTCTTCGCTGATTAACGTGCGAGGAGTGCCTGGTGGAGGACTCACAGGCGGTGGACTTTGGCTGCGCTGACGTCGCTGAGCTCGGCCTGGCTGGAATTCGGACGTCAACCCCTGCGCACCAGTCGCCACTGAACCTGGTTCGGCCTCCTCGACCTTCAAGCACGGTCCTTGCTGTATATTCGGGATGGCGGCGCCAGTGGCGAACGGGTCGCGGAAGATGGGACCCGTGGCCGCCGCGCTCGCTTCTGGAGGTCTTTGCGATCCAAGTGGGGCTTGGTCGGGATCGTCGTGTGCGCTCGGTTCTTCGTCTTCAGGCTGCTCAGGTGCTTCTTCGGCAAATCTCGAAGGCTTCTTCGTCTTTGGTCGTGCCATCATCTTCGGGCGGTGCACAGACTGTGGCTGACCAGCTGTCGTCCTAACAGATGGCTTTGGGAGTTCACTCTTTGCTCCCGGCTTCTTGCTGGCCGCTGCTGATGCGTTGCCTCGACCGTCAGTGCGGCTATCGTCTTGCTTCGTACGTTGATTTCGAGATGCCGGGAGATTCTGCTTCTGTGGTGGCGGCATCGTCGAGCTTCGTCGCCCTGTCGTTGCCGGCCCTGTCGCTGCTGCAACAGACCTCGACCTTGTGAGTCGTCCCTCAACTTGATGGCCTGGGCGGATGATATCAGTCTCGTCGACCTTCGACTTGATCTCCTTCGGGGCTTGTGTGTCCCGATCAACGTAAGCGTAATATTTGCCGCCCGCTGGGCGACCTTCTTCGTCATTGAAGCCGTTCGATCTACGCCTTTCAGCTGCTGTGTCATGCTGTGTGGCGTCGTCATCTGCGTTCCTCTCTATTGCTGCAATACCTTCCTGATTGCTGGGATCAATTCCCTCTTCGAGAGTCTCCAAGAGAACATCTTCTGGTCGTACAACCCGATCCCGGCGGCCTTCTGCGGGAGGATCATGACGTGGCTCATTGAATGCGGCGGGCTCATTTTGAGGGTCTCGATGCTGCTGGCTTCCAGGGTTGCGAAGTCCGCCTGCGGACTCTGCAGAGACTCCACCGTTCGGCCCAAGCAACTCCTCAGCTTCATCGTCAGGGACCCACACAAGCACAATCCCTTCTGTGACACCATGCCCACCAATCCTTCGCATCTCTCGTTGGCGGACAAGATACACATCGTCTGCACTCGGGCGCGCAATGTCTGGGGTACCCAGCTCTTGGCCCCCGACGTTCAATGCCGCATGGCCTTCGTCGGAGGATAGGCGATTAACAGGCAGGCCGTAGGTACGGAAGAACCAACGTCCTGGACGACCGGGATCCGCTGTTGTGTAGCCTTCGTTGCGGTTTCCGTTGAAGTTGGGTTCGATGAAGCTTCGACAGCGTCTCCTCTTATCGCTGTTGAAGTCGTTCAGATATCCTCTGTTGAGATGATCGTTGGCTGGACGCTGTCGACTCGTCTCAGGCGCAGAGAGTTTCAATGAATCTGCTCCTAGTCGATTGTTCCCAATGTGGGATCGGTCTTGTTGTTGTGTGGCGGTCTTTGGAGCTTCGATGTCGGCATCGCCAGGCTCGTTCGCCTGTCGAGTGGATGATCGATTGGGATATGCGGAGTCCCGAGTACTGCCGGCATTGTGTCTTTTTCGGCGCCCGTTATCGTCGTGAGAAGATGATGACCGCCGCCGTCTACGGCTGTAAGTGCGCGGTTCCTCATCCCGGGACCAGATTGGGCGACTGATACAGATGTAGTCAGCGCTCCTGGGTAGACAGCACCACGCAGAAGTCCTTTGCTGGTGTTGGCTTAAGTGGTGTTGGTGCGAATGGTGTTGGTGCGAGTGGTGTTGCTCTGCGCGTTGTGACTGTTCTGGCTGCGCCGGCTGCCCAGTGTCCTCCAGAGCGCGACGGTTGAGCATCTCCCTCGTTTCGCGCTCTAGCTCGGTGAGCTGGCGTTGGTA
>Ga0058703_1000220_pt1 | contig 12320 bp, 16 predicted proteins | sample AgamicMgMae_FD_83782 | JGI IMG/M metagenome (GOLD analysis project Ga0058703, IMG submission 83782) | Agave microbial communities from Guanajuato, Mexico - Mg.Ma.e | ecosystem: Host-associated > Plants > Phyllosphere > Phylloplane/Leaf | place: Guanajuato, Mexico | collected 2012-06-04
AAGTTCTAGGCCGTACCTTGGATCTTCAGCATATCCAGAACCCTCATCCACTTCACTGCGCGAGTCCGAAGCGAAAGGAAACACGGCCAGCAATGGCACAAACGAACCCCAACGCGTAAGCTGTTCCACGAGAGGAAGAGGACGCCATGAGGCTGATGCTCGGGTTGCAGGATCAACGTGAACGACCCGGGCTTGATTACACTCGTCAACAAGCTACAGGATGTGTTTACCACAGTCGGCGTACGTCACCTCTCAACCCGCGATGCAGGCGCATGAAAGGAGAATGGAAGATGCAGGGCTGACGCATCGCAGGTACAAAACCCCATAGACCTGCCTCAGATCGCTGTGGTGGGTTCACAGTCCTCGGGAAAGAGTTCAGTTTTGGAGAATATCGTCGGGCGAGACTTGTAAGCGTCTCTACTATCCTGAGTGTGTTGGAAGCGGGACGGCGAAGGCGAAGGAAGCACAGGAAGAGCGCGCTATTGACAGCAAACTCTCTTCCAGCTTACCACGAGGCACGGGCATCGTCACGCGAAGACCGCTCATCCTACAACTCATCAATCGCGCCCCACTACCCAAAACCCAAGCGAACGGCGTTCCGGACGGCGAAACGAAGGTCGAGACGAGCGATGCACAGAGCAACATCGAGGAATGGGGCGAGTTCCTGCATATTCCGGGCCAAAAATTCTACGACTTCAACAAGATTCGCGATGAGATTGTCAAGGAGACCGAGAGCAAAACGGGGCGCAATGCGGGCATCAGCCCTGCGCCGATCAACTTGCGGATATACTCGCCGAATGTGCTGACGCTGACGTTGGTGGATCTGCCGGGTCTGACGAAGGTGCCGGTGGGTGATCAGCCTAGGGATATCGAGCGACAGATCAAGGAGATGGTGTTGAAGCAGATCAGCAAGCCCAATGCGATTATACTAGCTGTCACCGCGGCCAACACCGATTTGGCGAACAGCGATGGCTTGAAGTTGGCGAGAGAAGTGGATCCGGAAGGTCAGCGAACGATCGGTGTCCTCACCAAGGTCGACCTCATGGATGAAGGGACGGATGTGGTGGACATTCTGGCTGGCCGCATCATCCCACTTCGGCTGGGCTACGTACCGGTGGTCAACCGAGGGCAGAGAGATATCGAAGGCAAGAAGCCGATCTCGGCGGCGTTGGAGAACGAGCGGAATTTCTTCGAGAACCACAAGGCGTACCGCAACAAGGCTTCGTACTGCGGCACGCCATACCTCGCGCGGAAGCTCAACCTGATCCTGATGATGCACATCAAGCAGACGCTGCCGGACATCAAGGCGCGGATTTCCGCGTCGCTGCAGAAGTACGCGTCGGAACTGCAGAGTCTGGGAGATAGTATGCTGGGCAATAGCGCAAACATTGTGCTCAACATCATTACGGAGTTCAGCAACGAGTACCGGACGGTCCTCGAAGGGCACAACGCCGAGCTCTCCTCCATCGAACTTTCGGGCGGCGCGAGAATATCCTTCGTCTACCACGAGCTATACAGTAATGGTGTCAAGGCCATCGATCCCTTCGATCAGGTTAAAGATATCGACATTCGCACCATCCTCTACAACTCTTCCGGTTCCTCGCCTGCGCTGTTCGTCGGCACGACAGCCTTCGAGCTCATCGTCAAGCAGCAGATCAAGCGTCTGGAAGAACCTTCCCTCAAGTGTGTATCACTCGTGTACGACGAACTCGTCCGCATCCTCGGCCAACTACTCAACAAACCGCTCTTCCGCCGTTATCCGTCACTTAAGGAAAGGTTCCACGCCGTCGTCATCGCTTTTTTCAAGAAAGCGATGGAACCCGCCAACAAGCTCGTGCACGACCTCGTCGCCATGGAAGCCTGTTACGTGAACACGGGCCACCCGGATTTTCTGAACGGACACCGCGCCATGGCGATCGTCAACGAGCGACATAGCGCCGCCAAACCCGTGCAAGTCGACCCGAAAACCGGCAAACCGCTCCCCGCCGCGCAACAGGTGCCGCCCCGGTCCAACTCGCCGAGTCTCGATCTCACCAACGGTGACCAGGGGAGTGGGTTCTTCGGCAGCTTCTTCGCGAGTAAGAACAAGAAGAAGATGGCGGCTATGGAGCCCCCACCACCGACGCTCAAGGCGAGCGGGACATTGAGCGAGAAGGAGACGCAGGAGGTGGAGGTGATCAAGTTGTTGATCACGAGTTACTACAACATCGTGCGACGGACGATGATCGACATGGTGCCCAAGGCGATCATGTTGAAATTGGTCGAGTGAGTCCTTCATCTTTTCGCCATTTGCTTACTGTTGAGATCTGGTGATCGCTGACATGTGATTTTTCTTCCTCTAGGCTCACGAAAGAGGAGATGCAGCGCGAGTTGCTGGAGCAGATGTACCGCACGCAGGAACTCGACGACCTGCTCAAGGAGAGCGATTACACCGTCCGGAGGCGGAAGGAGTGCCAGCAGATGGTCGAGAGTCTGTCCCGCGCGAGCGAGATTGTCAGTCAGGTGCAGTAGTGAGCGTGGGATGGGTCTTTTGTTCGCTGGGTTGCGCTCGCATGGCTATTTCTGCTACTCTGACGTGAGATCGTTTGAGGATACCTTTGCGCATCGACTGAGATGGTAGATTCGCAGGGGTGATGAGACGGGTGGGGCTTGGCTTTGCCGACATGTGGAATGTCCTCGTAATGATAAGGGCAGCGCAGGGGGTGAATAGATTGAGGCGAGCAGTCTCCGAGAGACGCTCTCAGGGGTGTTCGTCGGCATGATTTGCCTGCGCGGAATTCCGAGGTGTTTTCTTCTTCTGATATCCAAGAACCCCTTTTTGTAAGTTCATGGATCGGCTTCTCTGTGTCGAATGAATTGGTACAACCGCAATGGGCAGCGCATTATTAACTGAGGGCTTGTCGCATGTCTTGTTCTCACGTGATTTGTGCGTGAACGTCTCAAGATACACGTTCCTTGCTGCTGTCGATACATCCGTTACAATTATCGTAGATCTGCGGCTCTGGCTCCGTCCGCACTTCGGACGACGGCTCCGGTGACAACGCCCGACCGAAGCTACATATAACCATGCTCCACCTCCTGCATGATGCATCACAGCCACCGCATTTCCCATTGGCACGCCTAACGCGGCCGCTAGTGGGAGTGCTGCATATCAGTCTTCGGTCCTCGCTGCGTGCAGCCAACTGTTTAGGCTCTCGAGTCCTACGGCGCGAAGGCCGTCGACGCCGCTGGATCCTGTCGATCGTCGCTGGTGATGTCCATGTTGTGCCCCCGATTGTGCGGTGGTTGCAACGATGTTCCGGAAGCTGGTGCTGTGTGGGAGAGGGCTGGTACGATGTCGAGCGGGGGTTACGAAGAACAGGTCCTGCTATACGACTGGGCCGAACACGACTACAAGAGGGAGAATCGAGCGGCTCGAGGCACGACTCCCGCGTTTCCTGCGCGGCTTCACGACGCCTCTGCGCGACGCGCCCGTGTCCCACATCACGGCGTTCTTGGTCTTGCATGAGTTGACGGCGGTGGTGCCGCTGTTCGGCTTGGCGGCTTTCTTCCACTACGCGGATTGGCTGCCTTCGCAGTTGACGGGTAATCGCTACGTGGAGGAGGGCACGCGGAGGTTTGGGAAGTGGCTGAGGAAGAGAGGGTGGATCACTGTGGCGGAGGAAGAGGAGGCCGAGGGTGGAGGCCGAGGGGAGGATTTACACGGTGGAGTGCGAGTGGTGTTGGAGTTGGCGACGGCGTATGCGGTCACGAAAGCGCTTCTGCCCGTGCGGTTGGTGGGTAGCGTTTGGTTCACGCCCTGGTTTGCACGCTGGACGGTTGTGCCTTTGACGAGTGTGATGAGGAGGGTCACGGGCAGGGGTGCGGTGGGCAAGGCAGGTGCTACGCCAGCGTCTGCTGCTGGGGCTGGAGCGGTGGCCGGAGGTGCGGTGCCTCGTGAGAGTGTGCCGAAGGGCAAGTGAAGTACGCTCATCCCACACTCGGCGTGCTCATCCAGCAGCGTTTGTGCCCCGCAAGCCGGCCGAACGAGGTGCCTGAGACTGGCCACCGCACGAGGACGATTTCCTTCAAGATACGGCACTTGGGACACCTCAATGTATCCGCACCTTGTTGTCGAACTTCGTGAGAGCGAAACCGATGGCTGACTCCAAGCCTGGTATAAGGACACCGGCACGTGATCCGCTCTTCGCCAAAGGAGGAATGTAAAATCTGCCCTGCATTCCATCACTCCAATCTCAAACAATTAGGCGAGAAGATAAGGATGCAATATTCGTGGATGCTCTTTCCATAGACGCCAGAGCCAGCGACACTCGCCATGGTCAAACACTGCTTTCGCTCCGGCCTGCTGGCCTTCACTGCCACTAGCAACATTCTGGCCATCGCGGAGACTATACCAAGTCTAGCCATCGGCAACGCACTGCCCGACGGACACGAGCGCCTCTACATAGAGACTATAGCAGTGGACCGCTTCGGGTCCGTTTGCCCTGCGCCTACACCGCAAGCCTCTCCCCCAGCGTCAACAAAGAGTGTGCATACCACTGTGTCAGCATCAGCGTCGGCCACGCAAGCATGGGGCAGCCAGACGCCAATACCATTCACAACTTACAGTCACTGCAACGACCCGGTCTGCCCGTTTCTGAACAACGACGCCTGCATAGACGCCAGCGGTCAGACATACGGTATCTCTTGCAACGCCACCTTGACTGGACTGATCATGTTCCCACCCGGTCAACTGCGGCCCAGGACATACGCGGCCACGTTCGCCGAGTGTCTCAGCATCTGCGACAGAGCAGGCGGCTGCGGTGGAGTGTCGTGGTCTCAGAGCAACTGCTTGCTGTACGGCTCGGTCACTGGCGTACAGTCGCAGAACGGCAGTATCGCTGCGAGACGCATCAGGCTTGCATGAGCTTTCGTCTGCTGCCTGGGACTCTTCGGTTCTTGCATTGTGTGGGCTCGACATGCATGCCGTGCAGCAGACTGTCCCCATGTATGTTGACGAGGGTCGCCACAAGATACCTACGTGTGGGCATCGCCAGCTGCCGTCAGTGTAGTCGCCAAAATGACACTACATATGTTCATTGCAGGGCGGGGCGTGGTCGTGAAACTGTCTCAACACTCGGACACCTTCGAAGGGGCGGTGTGTCGAACCGTAACTCAGCATCTCCGATCCTCTCTCGTATAAATACAGCGACTTTTCCCCGACTTCGGCTCGCTCTCTCCACTGGCTTACCCACCTTCGAAATCTCACATCTGGCTGGTTCTCTACCATGGGTGCTCTACCGTACGAGCAAGTCCCGCTGTCCTCCGAAAGGTTCGCCAAGCAGTGCCTCTGCCCTGAAGGCGGACCCAACGGCACGCGTCGATGCTGTCGAATCAGACTATGTGACAGGCAGGATCACAAAGGACTGAAAGCAGAGGCCGACGAGCTTCACCAGGGGCTGTTGAAGGACTGGTCCCGGCTTTCTCGCCTACAGCGCTATGTAAACGCCGATCGACTTGCGCGGCTTTCTGTGTGCTTGCCATGTCAAGACCGGAAGGACGAAGTACAGGATAGGCTTCTTGCGCAAACGTACAAGGCGCCTCAGTACTGTAAACATGCGGACCGCAACGAGGTGGTCGGGATCGATGCACGACCAAGGATCGTGCTTGCTGGCGATGGCGGTGGCATTTGTTCAATCCATCGTCAACGGACGTCGTCCGCCAGGTTTCCGCGGTTGGATGATCCACACCATCCGATTGCTCCCCTAGTCCAGCGTCTGTCTGAACACGTGCGAGCTGCACACCTGGACCCAAGAGAGATTATTTCGCCACGACTGTCCGGAGTGAGAGGCGCGTCGCAACCGGCCTCGGAAAGCCCTCTACCTTACCCAGTATCGCCATCGATGCTACCAGACGGTCAACCACAGCCGGCCGCAATGTCGGACAGGTCAAGCACGCTCGCGTCTTCGCGAACGTTCCATGATGCTCCCGAACAGCAGACCGCCAACTCCGCGTCTCGGGCTGCAGAAGAAGACATTCTGCGACTGCAGGCGGAGAACGCTGCGCTGCGGGCGGAGAACGCTGCGCTGAAAGCCGAGGATGCTTCGGTGCAGAGACGATTCCAAGAGTTGCTGGGGGCAGGTTACCGCGTGGCTGGTGTGCTGAACGAGTTGCGCGGCAGCCCCATCACACGCCGGGGCTACCGAAGGTTCGAAAGCGTGTGTGAGCATGTCGTCGACGTGGTGGATATGGTGGAGGCTGCAGACGCTTCCCTCGACGAGGAGGAGGAGGAGGAGGAGGAAGAGGAGTAGATGCATGCTGACACGCTGCTTGCCCTTGCGGTTGACGGTTCGGTTCTGCGCCGCGCACGGGATGGGGTCTTGACGATGCTTTGGTTCAAGTGGCTTGGGGCCGTAGCAGGCAGCGAGTCGACAGATCTCGTCGTAGATAGTCGATACTAAGATATACATGCCTTGACATCTTCCCAGCGGAATACGCGCAAACCATACAGGAAAATTTGCTCGTGATGTGTTCCATCTGCACCACATCTATTGGTATTGCTCCCCGGTAATCCACCTAGTAGTTAGCGTTGATAAGAGCTCTGGATTAGCCATGCAAACGGCATCGCACTCTATCGAATGGTTCGACACGAGAGTGTCGAGAGCAATTGTACGGACATGGAGACACGCTCGTCAGCGTATTCGATCAATCTCATCTTCAAAAGTACCTAGGTATACTTGTAGACGCAGAAGGCATAATAACCCCAACCCTTAACCCTTAAACTATGGTGCAGCGACCGCAAGAGGAAGGAAGTTGGCGCTCGCCAAGCCCGAACTGACCACCTCACCTCACTCCATCTCTCCCATACACAGCCTATACCAACATCCAATGCCGTGACCCCCTCGTCATAAAGGCAGTATACCTGCCTCAGAGATTCCAACAACCTTAAGACCATGAACTCCACAGCCACGCGCGTGCAGAATGTCTTCGGCTACTTCACCTCGGTGGCCTTCGCCGTAGCCGCCGCGATCGCAGTGAGCGTCCTGCTGAGCGCGCAGACGCCGAGTGCCTCGTTGGAGCTCCACAACGTGCAAGTGTACGTCCCGTCGCGCGTGGAAACCTCGTGTCGGAAAAAAAGATGCTGATACCCTTACGCGCAGCGTCAAGGGTCGACCGCACTACTACAGCACCAAGCGCGAAGAATACGCTCATGTTAAGTTCGACCTCGACGCAGGTAACATAGTCTTCTCCCTTCTCTCTTCCCTCCCCTGCCTCCAAACCAGCGCTGACTCCTCCAAAACAGACCTAAGCACCCTCTTCAACTGGAACACCAAGCAAATCTTCCTCTACATCACCGCGACCTACCCCTCCCTCTCCCCCTCCACGGTCCCAGCTTCCGAAGCCATCATCTGGGACGCCGTGATCCCGGCCTCCAACGCGCCCTCCCACCCCAACACCTACATCTACCCTTCCACTTCCAAACCCTCCTCCAACAGAAAGCAGAGCAAATCCCGCAGCTCCGGCGCGAAACCCTACCCCGCCGGCACCGAACCGGGCATCCTCCGCCTCGCAGGCCAGAAACCCAAGTACCAGATCACGGACGTGACGGGCAAGATCGCGGGGCGCGGGAACGCGACATTGGCGTTGAAGTGGAACGTGCAGCCGTGGGTCGGGGCGCTGGTGTGGGCGAATGGGAAGACGGTGGGGCGGTGGAAGGGTTTGGAGGGCGGAGAGGCGAGATTTGATTTCCCGCCGTTGAAGGGGACTGAGGTGAAGAAGGAGGATTTGAAGACGGAGACGGGGGCGGAGAGGAGGAGGGGGAGTCCGTCTTGATTGATGATGCGGTGTAGGGATTGTGAATGTTTTGATTTCTGAGGTATTGTCTGTTGTGGACTGCATATCGCCAGACGAGGCAGTCTTTCCTGCTCCAGGGTCGCTGCACACGATGAAGACGAGTGCCACCGTACACTACTCTACATCCCACATGGGAATATGCATGCCTACGCCCATCCCGTCCCCTCAAGCCCTGAATCGCCTGTCACGCTTCGCTTTACTCGACCCATTGACCGTAGCCACCTAAGCCGCAGCCTCAGCAGTCTTCTGCCGTTTCTCACTCGGCCCAGCAGCACCAGACGCAGGCGCACCAGCATCCTCGGCCTTCCTCTTCTCAGCCTGCTCTCGATCCCTCCGCCTCACCTCCCGCTCGTGTTTCTCCTTTTCCTTCCGCAGCGCTTTGCTCTCGAATTCATGCCAGTCGCCGTCCAGTTCCGCCAGCTCCCAGACTTGCTGCGCCTTGGGGTCTTCGGTGGTGAAGTACGGATGCTCGAGGACATCAGCTGCGGTCGGTCGGTTGGCGGGGTCGTACTGGAACATGGCCTCCAAAAGCTCAAACGCCCCGCTTGAGACGCGGTCGCGGTACTTCTCCGCGAACGTCGATGGGATACGGTGTGCAGGCCGGAGGAGTTCGTACCATTGCAAGTCGGTGATGCCTGGCCACTCGGCGCGAGTCGGCGTGCCGAGGACGTTGTAGATCTTGTCCAGCTGGTTGATCTCGCCCCCATCGCCAGGGAAGATGGCATGCCTCGTGAAGATCTCGACAAGCACGCAGGCCGCGCTCCAGATGTCGACGGCGGGCCCGTACTGCGTCTCGCCGAGCAGGAGCTCGGGTGAGCGATACCAAATGGTGATCACACGGTTGGTGTAGTCTTGCTTCTGGCGCTTCTGATAGAACCGCGCAAGACCGAAGTCGGCGAATTTGAGCTCGCCGGTTTTCGAAATGAGGATGTTGGCCGCTTTGATGTCTCGATGTAGCACGCCTCGACGGTGGAGATAGTCTAGACCCTCGAACATTTGCTTCGCAAGGTGCTTCTTGTGTGCAGGGGTGAGTGCGAAGGTCGGGTGGTTCAACAGACCCGTCAAGTCATGAGAGAGGTACTCGAAAACCATGAAACAGTCGTTGCGCTCGACCATAACCTCCTGAAGTGGGACGACATTAATGTGATTGAGTGATTGCAAGAGCTTGATCTCACGAGTGGCGGTCACGGGAAACTGTAGGCTGTCAGCTGAGCGTCACCTCAAGAACGGACACCAAAGCCACTTACGCCGTCTCGCTCACCCTCCATCCGGATTTTCTTCAACGCCACCATCCTACCGGTATACACATGTATGGCCTTGTACACCTTTCCGTAAGTCCCGCTGCCAACCACCGACTCGTTGCCAGTTTTCCGGTAGTAAACACTCTCGGACAGCGCAAAATCTTCGCTCAGCTGCGGCCGCGCTTTCAGGCGCTTCTTACGCACAGTTTCCTTCTTCACCAGTGGAGGCGAAGCCTTGCGTGCTGGCGCTTCGACTCGGGTGTTGCCTTCGTAGTTCTTGCTTTTCGGTAACGCGTTCTGCACGAGTGGGGAGATGGGCGCAGGAGCCTTCTTGGCAATCAAGGGCGATGTGTCATGTTTCGTTGGTGGTAATGCCTTCTCGCTTACAACCACACTCGATAGACTCGCCCTGCCCTTGATGGAGAACGAGATCTTATTCCTCTCCTTTTCTGCCTCCGCTTCCTTCTGCGCTGCGGTCTTCGGTGCAGCGGTCTCGGTCGGTGGGGCACCAGTGACTGCTGATGCGGCCGGTGTCTTCCGCTTCTTTTGTGTGCTTTCATCTTCCGCGCGCAGGTCCGCAGGTGGTCGGAACGGATTGTCGTCGTCGTCCTCTGGATCAGGTTCTTTCGGTGGTATGGCTGCCGATGTAGAGCCTTCCCGAGATTTGTCACCTGGCTGCACCAAGTGTCCTCCTTTCACGCCATCACCAGGTGTCCATGACAGGTTTGCAAAGTGCCCTCTACCGCCTCTCGCTGCCGGTGCGCCACGCTGTGGGGTTTGGGCGCCCGAGTGAGGAGGGGGATTACCGAAATGTTTTGACGGCCGGGGTTGGTAGTACGGCACGCCCGGCTGAGACGGCGGAGGCTGTTGATATCCGTACGGCGAATGCTGTTGTGGCGGGTATCCGTGCATAGGCGACGGTGCATGTGAAGGATATCCTGAAGGCGGATAGCCATGATGGTCATAGGGCGAATGGGCAGGCGGATATCCGTATCCCGAGCCGTACGGTGGGCCACGGTTATACATCTCGTCGTCGGAGCCACGGCCGTGCTTTTGGGTGGTAGGACTTTCTCTGCTTAGTGAACGCCTCGAAGTGCGAAGCTGTTCACGGTCGTTCGATTTGGTCATGCTCCCGGCGTAAGCTTCCAGGACTTTCAAGTCTTGGCGGGTGAACACGTGGTGAGCGAGAGTGCCGACGACGAGAATTTGATTGTTGGTTCGGAGGCGGCAAGGTTCCAAGCCGAGAGTCACGAACACGCTCGTCCGTCCTTGCGGTGCGTGATTTCGTATTTTCGTATTCCACACCTCGCTTTGAGTGACGACTGCTCCCTGGTGGCGGAGATCGCGAGTGGTGGTACCCGGCGTCACGTCGGGGCGAATGTCTTTGTCGACGGCGGATCCGATTATCTCTTCCGCTCTGTTTGTGCTGTTCCGACGACCTTGACCTCTCTGCTCTTTCAACCGAGGCACTGTGGTGCGAGTCTATTGATTGGGATCGAGGCCGGCGTGAGCGGTCGGTTGCTGCGGCGGAGCGCTTGGCAGCCACGCTGTCGTCCGTTTGTGCAACCCTTGGCGACCTGCCACGGGCAGCCGGGTCCGTGTCGGTAGCGGGTTGGGGGCGGCGAGATGATGGTTGTTCAATGGGGACAGGGCTTCTCCGGCGTTTGTGATTTCGGGGGTGATGGCTCGATGTCGAGCGAGAGCGATGGTGACGGCGCTTGTGCGACGGTGGAGGATCTCGGTGATGGTGTGAATGATAGGCTTTACGATTAGCACTGCCTCTGGGACTGACACCACGGCCCTTAGCAATATCGTCTCCGGCTATTTCCCGTGCCGGATCATGCGAGCCCCGCGAATCGCGATGTCTAGCGTGTCGTTGCCGACGAGGATGGCGCGGTGATGCGGAGCGAGGGTGGTGTCGTGGGGAAGAAAAGGGTGGAGGTTCAGCGTTGCCTGGCTTGCGCTCCTGACCTGCTTCCCGCGTAGAAGTCTGTTCGTCCACCACGCGAGACCTGATTACACCCTCGGCGCTGCGCTCACGACGCCCGGGACGACCTCGGACCTGATTGCCACTGTCGCAACTGCTCCTCTGTTCATCCGGATGCGCTGACGGCGAGCGAGCCATATATCGATACGGCGCACAATCAAGGCGCACGCATGCGACGAGGGAATTCGCCGAAGGAGAACCAGCGGACCGACAGCGATAAGCTCAGCAGCAGGAACGCCGATCACTCGGACAAGAAAACCCTTGCCACCGCCAACGTAGAGGAATCTTTCTCGGCCGAAGGGTCTCAAGAACGCTGACAACTATCTGATGTGATTTACTTACCGGCGTGAGAGATATTGTGGTGGCGATGGCACGGTGGAAGAGGCGTGGTCGGCCGTGGCGCCCTGGACTTGGTCACGAGTTCGGGCTTTCTTTCGTGCTGGCAAATGGAGATGCGCGCTGCGTCCGAGCGTTCTCAGCCCCTCGCCCTCGCCCTCGCCCTCTCTCCCGGTCGGTCGGTCTTGGCATGCGATTCGGTGAGATTTGCTGTCGTGCCCGACCGACAACAGTCATCGCAGCACGCTGCACACAGGACGGCGACTGGAGCAATGGGCAGCACTTCCAGCGTCGCTACCTGGTACATCACGCAGCATCGAACCCTCCCTCCAGCCTTAGGGTGTAGGTTGAAGGCACAAGCATCTAGGCGGCAAACCGCTCGCCCCGTCATGGTATCCTTCAACCTTGCGAGCGTAGTACTACAAAGCTGTGTCTGTAGCTCTCGAATCGGACGATTAGTATTCCCATGTGCAGGTTGTCTTGTTGAAGATGTCGGCTATGCCGGTGGGCAAGTCGGATCGGAGTCGCTTTGAAGAGACAGGTCCCTTTCATGGTGCCGCTGTCCATGAAGTGCAGCACGACGGGGGACACCGCACAACCGCAGCTTCAAGGGAGCCCGACGAACCTGTAATTTAAGTGGCGAAAGAGGGAATGCTCGGATGGGAATTCCCACAGCTCATTAGAGACGAGACGAAGTCGTCGAGGCCGCGATATGTGCATCGTCCTCTCGTAGTGTCATTTGTTTGTCGAGTGTGAGCTCGGTGCTGTATGTCCATCCGAGCGCGTTCATCGGCCGCGCGAAATTGCAGGCGCTTGTAACAAGAGGTAGTGTCGAGTGTCGAGCGTCGAGCGGTGCCCAGCGAGGGCCCTGTATTAGTTTGTAGGTGCTCAGAGTCACGACAAGTCACGGAACACTACTATAT
>Ga0058703_1000221_pt1 | contig 12290 bp, 9 predicted proteins | sample AgamicMgMae_FD_83782 | JGI IMG/M metagenome (GOLD analysis project Ga0058703, IMG submission 83782) | Agave microbial communities from Guanajuato, Mexico - Mg.Ma.e | ecosystem: Host-associated > Plants > Phyllosphere > Phylloplane/Leaf | place: Guanajuato, Mexico | collected 2012-06-04
CCCGACAAACACAATCGACCTAAAATAACAGTCAATAAGATGTCGAATCGACCATTAATCGACCGAAGAATTGAGGAATATTGAGACTCTAGTTTGCTGTTATTAGAGGTCGATTTACTTCCGCTTTTTTTTCGACTTTTCATCGACCGTTAATCGACTGAAGAATTGACCTCTTTTTTGTGTCTAACTGTTGAATCCACCTAATTTAGAGGTCGAAATTGAGTCGAATTTAGCTAAAATTGTCTCCCTGACGGCAAATCAACATCTTCATTGGATCGTTCAGATGCTCTCTATTCCATACGAACGAAAATAGAGGTCACAATTCAGTTAAATCTAGGTATCACTTTTCAGCTTTTTATTTTTTTATACAGTATCGCCAATAATAATATATTTGAATAAGTATGTGTAATACATAATAGAAAATTTTAGTTACGAATGTTTATTTCTTTGTCAGACAGCAAGAATCGTTTTCAAATCAAATGAAGTAGAATATTAATCGCGAAAACATATGCTCTCAAAGTCTTGTATGTTCTTTTTCAGCATTTTGTTGACCCTCTGCTTGAACACTCTCTGCTTGAACACCCTCTGCTTGAACACCCTGTCCTTCGATGAAATCTGCAGGGTGGTTAGCCCTCCACTCTATAAAATACATTTTATTGTTATAATAGAGAAGTATGATGTATTGAGGTCACACTGAACAATAGCAATCTAGACTCAATTTTATAGAAGATGTAAAAATTGTTCATAGAAAAATTGTATTTGGGAAAATTTCAAAAACTTGATCGGAGACACTAAAGTTGTCTTAGGTATTACGTAATTATAATTTTTTTTCTAAATTCTACATTCTGGTAATTTTTTTTATTGAAGCTACAATAAGGTTTGTAATCTTTTCCCGGAGTGAAAAGTTATAGGTTTTGTAAAATAGGGGTTATTTGATCCACCATACTTTTCACCACTAGATAGCAGCATAAAATGACTTAATTTCACGAAAAATTGGAGTTACATGGTTGTTATCCAAGGATGAAGATATGCACTCTATTATACTAGTTACCTATCAATTGTTCTGTCGCTTCTCGCGTGATTTCCTTTTTCAGCGGATTCTTCGAAATGGAATATGCCCAGTTTTTCAACCGCTGACCGATTACTGAGCGAATTTTGTCCGGATCTGGGCGCAGACACTCCCGAGTAGATTTAACATATTTTTTAAAGGCTCCCATCACAAGATCTAGCAGTAAATGCACAAAATAAGCATACGCAAATGAACAAACACCTGACTAAATTTCATCATACCACATAATACCTTCAATGACACGTATGATTGCGAAATCGAGCAGAGAAATTTTAAGGCCATCGCTTCGGCACATACATACAGAACAGGCTAGTTTTTCGGATAGAATACGATTGATCATAGTAGTTGTTGTTTTTGGCACTGTATCAGCGCGAATCGATGACAGGTACAGTTTCTGTTAAAAGAGGAAGATAGGCAACGTAAAATGGAAATATAATGAATAGGCATGGTGCAAAAAAAAACAAACATGACATAATGTAACTATTGAGTCACCTTATGCCCATCAAGGATGAAAGATAATCCGTATAGTCAGTATTACTCACCACTTCTTTTTTATAACCCTTATCATTTTTCAACTTTTCATCCATTCGAATGAGCTCTTCGATACCTTCAATTGGAAAATCTGCACTAACAGAAAATTCTTCTGGTGGTGCTGTTGATGCACTACTACCCTTACTATTTTTCAAAATTTTCAAAATTTCGTCTAATTTACTGATCACTTGAGTCTCAAAGGAAGATCTGTCGCCTGTTTAGACAATAATAAAAATCAATCAATAATTTCACATTATGTATTCAGTGTTCACAAATGATGGTAGCTGAGCTGAGATTAAATTGAATTTCCATGCAACAGGAATGTAAATTGTAGGGTAGTTCTGTAAATTCATTTTGCAGCTCCAGAAAATCTAAACAATGATAGTGGGTTCGCAGTAAAATTTTACTGAAACAACAATAAAATGGACATTAATGTTTTTTAAATTTGTTTTCCATTCAGGATATTATTGTTGGAAAGATTGGGATAGTGGGGACTCAAATAACAGAAAAATGTAGGCATTTTAATTTTATATTGAGCTTAGAATTTCACTGAATTGGCGATAGAGCAGCCATCTACTCTAAAATCCATGTGGCCTTACTGTGGGCAACTCTGGTGCTGAAAACATGAGTACAAAAATACCTAACTTCGATCATACATCCACGTTTCAAAAAGTTCAAAGTAATCATAAGCAGCAAATGGTTACTTCAACAGTATTCCCATAAAGTTATAAATTCCAACCTGCAATTGTATCCCATGGTAAACGTGCACGAGCTCTCTTATCAGCTGAAATTGAACGAGAACGACGGAGAGGAACGTTACCATCAGAGGACACTGATCGCTGGCGAGAACGGTCACGTAAATCAAGGTGATGGCTAACTGGTGAATTTGAATGGCTGGCCATCTCAGAATGACCAGACGAATCTGAACGACGGCGAACAGGAGGCGAATTCGAACGAGTTGCTCTATAAGAATCAGGTACACTCGAACAATGGATTCTACGAGACTGATGAGATGAACTGCTTGGACGACGACTAGATGAATTCGAATGGGCGAGTTTTGGCTTCTTCTTTTTCATTGCTTTACGAGATTCGGCTTTTCTTCCTGTAGTGGGGGGTGGACCGGAAAATAGAACTGAGAATAAGGTATGTTTATTGCAAGGTAGGAAATTAAGAGAATATAAATCAGAAAAGGACAACACAAAATCATTGTCAGTTTGAAAAGAATATAAATTTTCAAACGTCAGCGAAGTGAATCTGACCCTTTCTATGAGCAAATGGTCAGAGGCCAATGTGATAAAATTATGATATCAAAACGCGATCTTGAATCTCTCAGCTTGCTACAAGGTTTTTCAACTATTACACGGCCCTCAGTGGGTTTATTTTTTTGAAATCCATCTACTCCGGGAATGAAATTATTAATAAAAAGAAAGAAATTTTACAAGTATTTTGGGAATATTTGTAAAATTTCTTTCTTTTTATTATTATGATGATTTGCAACGCAATCAACAACGCTATTGAAATTATTAATTATACCTTCAAAACTTTCAGCGATCATTGATAGGATCTATGAAGAGAATTTTAAAAGTTGTCTGGTGACATTTTTCGCATCAAAAAACAAGCAATAAAAACACAGGCATGGTAGGAGGACGTGTGTCAAGAGTCACTAATCTTAGAAAATTCACAGGTAAAATTCTGACGGTCTACAACTGACGGAACAGGTAATAAAACAGAAAACAAAAACATGAAATTTAACGCAGAAAATGGTTCCATTGAGGAAAACTACCTCGGAAAAAAAGAACGCAGAAAAGAAAAGGGAATAAAATCTTAGGATAGAGTCGTTCAACAGAAAAATTAATACAGAAAATGTTCGAACTTGAAGCAAAACCAATGAAATAAATCACACAGAACACAGAAGGTTAGAAAATTTCAATAATCTGAGAGTTATTTTTTTCCATTCTTCTAGTGGTGTTTCCTTTTTCTTTTTTTTCCAATACCTCCGATTTTTTTCCTCACAATTATACCCCTTGACTGTATTTGAATACTATATTACTAACCCGGAGAGTGAAGTGATTAAACTCAACGAGTGTGAGGTTTGCATGCCCCTATTTTTCCAGCCAAAAATTTTCCAGCCTCAGGTAGAAGAGTTATGTTTCTCCGACCTGTGAAAATTCTTATTTTGGGATTTCCGGCTGGGAAAATAGCATACTAACCTGGAGAGTGAAGTGATTTAAACTGAACTCGTGTGTTTCCATGCCCTCGGCTGCTCGTTGAGTTTAATCACTTCTCTCTCCCGGTTAGTAATATACTATTGAAGTTCAGTATGAGAAGTTTTCCATTTTCAGAGCCATTGTGAATTAATTGAACACAAACTTACATGACAGAAACAAGGAGAGAACAGCTTTGAGACCTGAGGGGTAGCTGAGAAGGGCTCAAGCAAGCCGATCTGCCCTAGTGGTTGTCACTCCAAAAACGCGAGCGAGAGAGACGTTAAGAGTCATTTCAGAAAAGGATTATGAGGAGAGAAAAGTCAGAGTATTTTGAAATTTCGCTATTTGAATAATTGAAGTCCCTTTACCTACATTTTCTGTGAAGCGATACCCTGTGAATTTTCTTGTGTAGAGATATTTTTATGATATTATTTCCTGTGACATTGGACTTCGCCCCTCATTTTTCTGTCATAATATTTTCCAAGAAATTATTCCCTGTACATTATCTTTTCTCTCAATTACTTTCCTATGATTTTTTCAAAAACATTTCTTCCTGTGGATTTATACGGGTAAGGAGTCTTTACTGATGTGTACGATTTCTGACAAAATTGAATTACAATAGGGACCTATTTCCTAGTGTTATCAGACATGCTTATATCGCATCAACTTTCAACCCAAGGAAGGATCAAACTACATACTACTTTTCTACCCTTCCAACTTGTGTACATTAATGTAAGTAAACCCTTTGAACAATAGTTTTGAACTTTTTGTGATTAGTAAGTTTTGTCAAGCACCTTACCTCATTTCTACTTCCCCCCAGCATTTTCAACACATATTTTGGGTGCCAAAAATTGTAAGAAAAAAAATCTGAAAAATTATCCTTATGGTATGGCCCTTGATCGCTGCAAAGTTCAAAGGAAATAATTCATTCTTTGTAAAATTGATAAATCTCACAGAAATGACATATTTCATAATGTAGAACGCATTTTTGTGTTCATTTTAGCATCTGCTCACACTCTTGGTTTCATAATGATGATTCTTCCATTCTGGGAACCACTTCCGCATAGTAAAGTGTTTTAAATTTCTAAAGGTAAATGGAGTTGATGAAAAATGATATAGGGCGCTCCTCTTCATTCTTTTTGTTTTTGTTTTCTTTTCATTTTGTTCATTACATGAAGGAGGGGGCAGTATAGGCACATAATTAATAGAGTATCAACTATTCAAAAAGTAGATAAAACCTTACCATCGTAATCACTATCATCCGATGATGTACCAAAGATTTTTGGCCGTTTTACAATTCTTTTTTCCATATTTGAGCCTGATGCCACTGCAGTTTCATTTCCACTCTCTATAGTGATCTTATTTTGAAGTTTCTCGGCCTGGGCTAGTGTTTCTACAATAATTATTCATCATTATTAAAAAATGGAAAGAAAAGGATATACTTATAATAGGTGAAACTGTACGTACTAATCTTCGAGAAGTGAATTTTTCTAATTTCAAAATCAGGCCACGATGCTGGGGCAGGATTATTAGCTGCCACCAATTTGCGAATAACTTTTATAGGAGTCTCGCTTGGCGGATACTTGAATTTACCCGTGACAGGATCATACCAAACTTCCGGAATGACCGAGTAATTGATTACATTTTTCGAATCTGCATTACTGATTATCATTAAAGACATTATGATGCAATGGAAACCTGTAGGCAATGACATATTGTACTTTTGTAATGTAAGTAATAGGAAAAATGATAAACTGAGAAACAATTTCTAAATAGGAGCACGAGTAATAATTGGATATAAAACCAGACTGGATCTTCCAAAAATTTGGTTTCTCTATCATACATTTATTGCACTTTCTCCTTTCAGGTCCTCTTCAGCATAATTCGCGTTCATTTCAACTTAAGGGTCTTTAACAAACACAAGAAATTTGTTTTTTTTTAATTCAATTTTCTCGCATACTCCTATTGCGTCTCCTATCTTGATTCGATGATAATGGATCATTTTAAAGTCTTGCTTACCATAGGTAAAGCAAACACAAAATTATATGTAAAATATCTTCATAATAATGTTAAAAGCCAACACTTAAAGATGGACAAACAGAGAAATGGTTAGTGACATTTACACAGGTAGTAGTTACTGGATTCAGGATGCAGACGGGTAAGACTTATTTTATTGGGTCAAGAATACAAATTTTTACTTAGAAGACCTCGCAGAACTATTGGTTTAGTTTATTGGCCATCCCTTCTGCAATCCTGACTCTCCATGATGGTTAGTATAAACTCATATTAACTACACATACAGAATTCCCCCAACACAAAATTTTGCAAGACATGTTCAACATGCAATCGTACTAGCTACTTGAAATTAAACTCTTACTTCAGTTCGACTGTCAACACAGAGGGAACCTAAAAGCTAACAATAAAAATGACACATGACATAAAACTATGTCTATTACTGATTTTTGAGTGTGACAGCAAACAGATAGGGAGGAATGTAAGTGTGATGTGATTTCAATTAGTCTTCATTCCCTATTACTGTAAATGAAACCAATTGTACACTTTAAATACAATAAAGAAGGAGGAAGCAAAAATTAGAAAGAGCTGAAGAGAGATTTTCAAATAAAATAACTAACCTTTAATGCAACATACGTATTGCTGCCACCTCTTCATTTCCCAGTGGGACGCATACGCACTTGCTGGCAAAATCAGTCAGCAAAACAACTTCTTGGAAATAGGTAGCGACTTCATTATCAGTGGCTCGAAAAATACCTACAGTTGCTGATGATTCAGGGTAGGTATACATATTAGTTTTTCTCATGAGAGGATAGCCAAAGAGGAATGTGTTGTTATCCTGATGGTGGTGAAGAATATTTTGCACGCGAAAAATTGTGCCACTTTGCAGTAATATCAAGTTGTCTGAATCTCTTTTCACATTTAAGCTACAACATTCTAAATTAATTCGAGAATATGTGTAAAAATCTTCCTTCCGAAGGTCAGCAGGAAAAGGACCATCGTATTGACTGGAATCTGGAAATATTGTACTTCTTTTATTTTGCAAATATATGTCCCGAGAAGACACTTGCCTTTCAATTATGCGATTCACAAGTTGCTGTGCAGGATATCTTGGACCATGTTTGAAGTGTTTGAAGATTCCAAGGTAACTTTCAAACAAGTACACCGCATAAGAATCAAGCGGACCATGCTTCTTGGCCTGATCTACAAGGTGAAGAAGACCATGCATGTAATGGCCGATAGTCTCAATGCCATAAATTTCACCGAAAGTCCGAACAAAATCTTCTAAATGAGGTCGAACACATTCCATTTGTGATGGATTACTATTTGTAGCACTTAAGACGCGAAAGCTGAAGTGAAGCAGGAGAAAATTCCGAAACACTTCCCTTGATACACGTCCTCTAAGGAAGATCGGACCAACATATAAAAGAAAAAATCGGCATAGTGAAGCCTTCCACTGTTGATTTCTGCGGAATGTATCAAGTCGTTGTTTCTGAAACTCTACTGGAGCACGAAGTCCTGATAAGCGGCGTGAAATAGCGTCAATGTGTCCATCAGTCATTTGATACAGATGTGCTCGGCTTTTCCGAATTTTGTTCTTCTCCGGTTTAGTCAAAAATCCAAGCAGTGTCTTGAGAATCCGCATTAGCATGTGCATAGGATCGTATGGACAATCTTCCAATAGATTGATGTGCTGGATTTCCATCAATGGCGTTGGACCCTTTTGCAATTCAGGGTACTCCACTGCATAAAATTGCTCTGAACTCCTTTCCAAAGACAGCATGGAGTTATCATAAAAATAATTTCTATAATTCAAATTTGCGCCCCAAATATTGCAAAACACACAATGACCAAATGCATTGTGTCCCACAGTATTTAAAAACAAGGCACGAGCCGGAGCGTCTCCCAAAATTCGAATTATACTAAATTCACGCATACATTCCTTGATCAAAACACCTTCCGTATGCAAGCGGATGGCTTCATCAGTGAAATCTCGGAGATAAGTCTCGACATTCTTTGGTTTTGAATGACCTGTGTGTAAGGCAATCGGGAATATGATATTGACTCGAATTTCCAAGATTTTTGCGAGAATGGGCCAATGGACCAAACCTGTGCTGTTGTCACCTTCAACTCCATCGATAAACACATTCAATTTGATGTGCTCTGTATGGCTTAGGAAAATGGAATACTTCTTCAAGGTCTCGGCAATACCAAAATAATAGTAGGATGTTTTCTCTTCCAATTTAGTAACTTTAGTATTACCACTGCGAGGAGTTTTCATAAGAGTTCGGCAACAATTGGGAATGGGTTCACTGGATAATGTTCTTTTATGTTTATTGACTAATTTTAAAATACCCGTAATCGCCGCTGCCGGAATGGCTGGGTAATTATTGAATAACAATCGCAATTCCGATGTGAAACAAGGACCTTCGTCGGAATCCGTCTCTTGTACAACAGAAACTGTTGTTGAAGAATTTGCAGCTGATAGACTTGATTCGTCGTCAGGTACCGCTGGATCGGATGATTCTACATCAGATCTTCCAATATATGCTGAAACATAAAGTTCTCAATTATGCATGTGACGATATTTGTACAGTTTTTGATAAGAGGAGGTTGTATTTATGGTGAAAAATTATTTTCATTAAGTTGAGTAATTAGAAAATGAACTGGAAATTAAAGTAGAAAAAGTTGTAGAGTAAGAAGAGCTTACCATGAGCAGTTCATGAGCGGAAACAAATTTTGATACATGCAAAAGAAGACAGCTCAACTTGCTTAAAGATGAAATTGAAACATTTACTTAGTACTGACCACCTATATACAAGTACTTACGTTAGAAAAAACGACAGGACTTTCGATTTTGATGAAGTAAAAATTGTGTGTGGGTGTCTAGACATTGATTGGGAAAAAAAATCAGGGAATGCACTGAAATTTTAAAACGAAAAAATAAAGCTGGTACAGATGTAGATAATACTACACATCTATTTCATACCTACATGTAAAAACTCGTAGTTCATCTAGTAGCCTGGCACTGTCTTTCTTATATTACGTCAGTCCTGATAAGTGATTAGTGAGGATCGAAATGTTGACTATGAAAATTAATTAAATTTAGATTTATAGTTGTGGCGATAAGAGCTTTTGAATTAATGTTTATGATTTAGTTCGTTACAAAAAACGGACAGTTTGATGGACACTTTGCGTCTATGAAGTGTAAACTAAACATAAATTGGTAGCATACCTCCTCCCCCCCTCCCTCTCACGTCTCTCTATTACAATCAAACCAATTTGTTTGTATGTATCACTTATAATTTAGTGTCAAAATAAGCGCGCACATAGGAGAAAACTTTTGAGGAAAAATTCTTCAAAAATTTACGAACCATTTTGAGAGCTATTCTTTGCTTCCAAAACTGGTCGCACATAAATAATTTTTCAAACGGATTTTTCTTTCTTAAGCGTGCTTGTATATAAATGTGTATGTGTAGTTGTGTACATTTCACAAAATAAAACATAATAATGCAGAAATTATTCCATTTTAGGTCATCATTTTTTCCCCCTATTTTTTCCTCTATTCAATTGATCCAAGTACATCATTATGTACGAGTTTTTTGATAAAATAATCGAACATGATACCAACCTGCATATTGAAAACTGGAACAACCAGGTTCGGAGACTGGTTGGGAACGAAGTGGCTGGCTGCTCAAATATTCACTAGTGGAGTATTCGTCACTGCTTGAGCATTCATCACTACTTGAACTTGAATCGTTATCGCTGTGCTCTCTCTTAAGTAAAGAAATAAAAAAATAATGAAAAAATAAATAAATAAATAATAATAATAATAATAATAATAATAATAATAATAATAATAATAATAATAATGATAATAGGATAATAATAATGTCATTGACAATAATAGTGAACTGGAGCAATTTTATAAATGGTGTATAACACGTAATGGAAGGAATGAAAATTTTTACACGGCAAGTGCTTTAGTTTGCAAAACACATAACGAGAAACTATGAGACACTGTTATGCCATCATAAACTCTCAGTCTCTCACACCCATTGAGTTTCTGCACTAACACCATCTGGGCGATCAAATATAATGTTTGACAAACGTGCATCATACACGATCCAAAAAATTGAGCCTACCGAAATTTTATCTAACATTGTCTTATTGGAATAACAGAAGATTGTGCGCAAAGTGGGTAAATAATTGTATGTACGTGCAATTCATCAAATATCTAACAAGTTTATATTGATTATCGAGAAATGATTATTACTCTTAGATTCCTCGTTGAAAATTGAACTCGAGTGAGCTATTATTTCACAATTATCTTGCTCTTAACTTCTAACAGTGAACAAAAATCAACTTTTCTAACCATTTCATGAGTCCGTGTACGATGCTCGTTCGACATGCATATTTGCAAGGCAGCAATGCTGTTTTCACGATAACGAATACGCAATGATTTCTCTCAAAATTAATCTACCTGAATTACTTAACACGAATTCAGATGACAGTACACATCTCAACAATGTATTTGTACATAATATCCGGTGAGAGACCGCTGGTGGCATGGACATAAATCATCGCAATGAATGAAGAAGAAACTGTATATGACCGAATCATTGTTCATTATATTCGTTTGTAAAGGTATCAATAATTTTACTTACTCTTGCTTTCTTCACCTGTCGCATACGACGAGACGTTATTTCTCTGAGATTGTGGACTACTTTACGTTCTTCGTTGTCCGCTTTTCTTCTCTCCATCCTATTGCTAATTGAAGAACTAAGCATATAACGAAAAGTAGAATTCAAAGATCGAAAATACCCTGCTCAATTTTTCACGAAAGAACTGCGTACAACCCGACATTTATAGATTATTCTTTTTCGGTATAAGTGAAGAAAGATCCCATTCACCTAGAATAGTATAGCATACGCGATGTTTACAATTTCTCATGCAAGGACTGTGTACGTATTCTTTCTTTCGTTATGAAAGGCTAGACAGCTCCCATTGAAATCGAATTATAGTATCTAACTACTCATACCCACAAGTCGTAATTCATTTGATCAACTTACTTGAATAACAGGACTTGACACCACAAACTTTATTGAAATTAAAACTTTTCAACACGATAGCGTACTATAGCGTATAAGATATTCGAACACTGCACTGTATAATCAATTCGCGGATTCGCGCTCATATCAGCTCACATGTCTCACATTTATCATCTCCCAACTCCTCTTTATTAATTTTTTCTCTTTCTTTTGGTCTTTATGGATAATGAATGCGTATCTTTGTGAATCAACGGATCAGGGTAGTAAACTTACAATAAACCGATATGTCCTGAAGCCATTTTTCCTGATCGTGTTTTCAGAAGAACACAATCAGGAGAAATGAATCTTAGGACGTCAGCCTGTGACCACGGTAGACTGTGACACAGCGAGTCCGCGCCGCGAGGGGAATTGATCTTTTCATTTTGACTTGAAAAAAATGTAGAAATAGGCCTACGGTCGATTTCCTCTAAAAAATGATTAGAAACAAGTTCGACCATAAATCGACATCTATCATCTAAATTTGGTCGACAACAAAGAGTGATGATTTTTATTTAGACTGAAAAAAGAAGTCGAAATACGGTCAATCCATGATAACGAATAATCTCAGCCAAATTCAACCAAAAAATGACGTCTAATTTAGGTCTCACGATATCGAATAACCTCAGTCAAATTCGACCAGAAAACGACGTCTAAATTAGGTCAATTGATGATGAGATAAAATCTCAGCCAAGTTCGACCATAAATCGACGTCTTAATTCAGTCGAAAATTCATAGTTCTAATTTTGACTGGAAAAAGATGTCTATTTACGGTCGATTCAATAAAAAAAATTGATTGACTCAAAATCGACGTCTTAATTACCCGTGTTAGGTCTATTTAAGGTCGATATTGTCATAGACTGAAGAAAGACCGATTTTCGATGGTCGATTGTGTTTGTCGGGAATGATAATTTTGTGAGAACACATTGGTTTTAAGATACTTCCGCAGGAACACATCAACCGCAGTAAAAGTATATAAAAGTTAGTTACATCGAGAGAGGAGATTTTGGTGAGAAGTTCTTAAACTTTGTCCAATCTGGTTTTTCCTTATCCTCTGGAACTTGGTCTTTCTTCTTCTCATGTGGACGAATTTCATTCTTCATTTCAGGGGTATTTTTTTCTTCTTGATTGGTCTTAGGACAAACCCGGGCAATGTGCTCCAGTGACCCGCACAGATAACATTTTCGACGTGTTTTTTGATCCGTTGATAAATCGGAATCTTCATGATTTCCAAACCCTTCGGTATCATGTGGTTGCTTGCGTATGGTCATACTGAATAATCGGTCATTTTTCTCGAGTACTTTCTTTCGATAAGATTCGTATGTTTTTTCATCACCTTCGAGGCCATCGTAATATTCATACGCAGAATCTAGCTTGACAGGC
>Ga0058703_1000223_pt1 | contig 12190 bp, 11 predicted proteins | sample AgamicMgMae_FD_83782 | JGI IMG/M metagenome (GOLD analysis project Ga0058703, IMG submission 83782) | Agave microbial communities from Guanajuato, Mexico - Mg.Ma.e | ecosystem: Host-associated > Plants > Phyllosphere > Phylloplane/Leaf | place: Guanajuato, Mexico | collected 2012-06-04
AGCTTGAGCACAATCAAGATCCCGGTCAACAAGCCGAGACGGATATAGCGCAGCATCGTGACGAAGTCACTTCTCATGGAAGGTTTGGAAATGCCTTCTCAGCGCTCGGCAAGAAGAACACGTTATCTCTGCAGTCGGCCACGGCAGAGGACGACACGACGTCTTACTCGATACCCTTCGACGAGTCGCCACTCACATTCAACCCCCAGGCCTACCTCCCAGCTTTGAAGAAACAATGGGCTCTGCAAGGCGACGCTGCCACCTATGCCTTGCTCACCCACTGTTTCGTGCTAGTCGGCAGTACTCAGTCCCGCATCAAGATCGTAGACACGCTCGTAAACCTCCTCCGCACCATAATCGAAGGCGACCCGGACTCGTTACTACCAGCCGTATGGCTCGCCACGAACTCCATCTCTCCATCCTATATCGACATTGAGCTTGGCCTGGGCGGCAGCGCCATTTCAAAGGCACTGAAAAAAGTCTGTGGGTTGGATAATGCAGCGCTCAAAGCTCTGTACAACAAGCATGGCGATGCCGGAGACGTGGCCTTCGAAGCCAAGAAAAGACAGAGCCTGACCTTGCGTAAACCGAAGCCTCTGACTATCCGGGGCGTGTACGAGAGTCTGCACAAGATTGCCAATGCCAAAGGGCAGGGAAGCCAGGAGGTCAAGCAGCGGATCGTGGAACGCTTGGTGCAAGACGCAAGAGGGGCGGAGGAGAGCAGGTATATCGTGCGAACGCTGGTGCAGCACCTGCGCATTGGTGCCGTCAAGACGACGATGCTAATAGCGCTGTCGCGGGCCTTTTTGTTCTCCAGACCACCAAACGCCGAGTTCGCCACCAAGCCGCAAAGTGAACTTACCAAGCTCAGCAAACAGGACCTGGCGGAAGCTTACGCTCGTGGCGAAGAGCTGGTGAAAGCTAGCTTCGCACGGAGACCCAACTACAACGACCTCGTACCAACGATGCTGGAGATTGGGATCTCGGACGAGCTTCTCCTACGATGCGGGCTGGCGATGCACATTCCTCTCCGACCCATGCTGGGCGGCATCACCCGGGACCTGGGCGAGATGCTCACCAAGCTACAAGGCCGTGACTTTAGCTGCGAGTTCAAATACGACGGCCAGCGTGCGCAGGTTCACTGTGACGAGCAGGGCAAGGTTACGATCTTCTCGAGACATCTCGAGGTCATGACGGAGAAGTATCCCGACCTGGTCGCACTCGTACCGCAGATCAGAGGAGAAGGTGTCAGCAGCTTCATTCTCGAAGGCGAGGTCGTCGCTGTGGATCGGGATACTGGTGAGCTCAAGCCGTTTCAGATCCTGGCCAATAGAGCACGCAAGGACGTCGTGATACAAAGTGTCAAGGTCGATGTGTGCCTCTTCGCATTCGACTTGATGTACCTCAATGGGGAGGAACTACTTAACCGCTCTTTTCGAGAACGGAGAAGCCTGCTCAAGAGTCTGTTTGTAGAGATCCCCAATCACTTCACTTGGGTCAAGAGTCTGGACGCCACCTCGGCAGATGCGGAAACCGTCAGCGACTTCTTCAAACAGGCGACGGACATCAAGTGCGAGGGCATCATGGTCAAGGTCCTGGATAACCTGCCAAATCCGGATCTGCAAGTCGAAGTCGAAGGAGATGGCAACGCCGAGACTCTACCCGTCAAGCCGCCTCCGACTCCTACCAAGAGTAAGAAAAAGTCGGCCAAGAGCAAAAGCAAGCCGACAGCAAAGGACGCTCACGGCGACGATCCCATCGAAGAGAAGAAAAGCGGGCGTCGCAAGGCCCTCCTCTCCACCTACGAACCCGATAAACGCCTCGACTCCTGGCTCAAGGTGAAAAAGGACTACAACACGCAAGCCGACACCATCGACCTGATCCCCGTCGGCGGCTGGCACGGCCAAGGCCGCAAGAACGCGTGCTGGTCGCCGATCCTGCTCGCGTGCCGCAACGAGGAAACGGGCCAGCTGGAGGTGGTGACCAAGTGCATTTCCGGCTTCACCGACGCCTTCTACAAAGCTAATAAAGAGAAATACAGCCCCGATGGAGCCAACACCATCTCGAGACCCTCATATGTGGAGTACGGAGGCGAGCCGGACGTCTGGTTCGAGCCGCAGGAGGTGTGGGAGATGGCGTTTGCGGATATTACGTTGAGTCCCACGTACACGGCGGCTATTGGGCTGGTGAGCGAGGAGAGGGGGTTGAGTATGCGCTTCCCGAGATTTTTGAGGGTCAGGGAGGATAAGGGAATCGAGGAGGCGAGTACGAGTGCGTTTTTGGCCGGGTTGTATCGGAAGCAGGAGGCCAGGGCGCCGCAGGTACAGGAAGGGGGAAAGGAGGCTGGGGATGAGGTTTATGAGGATGAGCTCGGAGACTGAGCCCTCATGTGGAGATTTATGCTGTTAGCTATCGGGGTCTTTGACTCGTAGCTTGTAGCTTTTTGAGCTCCGGTACTCTCTGACTTGCAGCTTTCGGGGCTTCGATACTCTCACGAGTGGGTGTATCTTGCCCAGTGCGCTGGCTGGCCTTCCGTGTCTGATGAGGACTATCGCTCCTGCCTGGTCCACGTTCGAAACCTCGTGCGGACCCTTCTTTTCGATCACGGCTGTCCTCCGCGTCCAGCCATCGGTGCGGCTTTCGGGAGGGTGAACGACGTACAGTCCAGAAGTCACTCATAGCCGATGCTATAGCTTTTGGCTCGCGAGCAGTCTTTCTGAGTCGTTTAGGAAGTCTTCTGTAACACTTGCTTTATCTCTTCAAGTCCCATCGAAGTTCCCGAAGAAGACGCACAGCGCTTTACTCGCACCCTGCATACAATAATGAGTGACCCGAAGCTGGTCCTGACCTTCAGCGTACTTCGCAATTTGGCGCAGATCCGACGTTCGCGGGAGGTAGAGTACCACCTCCTTGGTCGCGGCCGAGAAATCTGTATACAGGGCGGCAAGTGAATATGGCTGCATCACTCCGAGATCAAAGACCTCGTAATCCGAATAAGTCGGTCCTGGCAGAGCCGTTAGTCCTGAATGACCCCAGGTACATACATCCCGAACCGTGCGTACCTCCCCAAGGCGGACTCCCGAACACCACGGCGTTCTTGGCGTTCTGCTTAAGCCGCTTCCGCAACACGTCGAACACGTCGCCTTCGATCCACCAGATCTTCTTCGCGACGCCGTAGATCTCGGCATTGTGCTTCGCGCACGCGAGCGTCCGGGGGTCCTTCTCGACGGCGAAGATCTGGTTCCAGCGGCCGGAGAGCGCGAAGGCGATCGTGTTGCCTCCGGCGCCGGCGAAGGCGTCGATCAGTATCGTCTTTGATACCGGCGCAGAGGCGATGTCTTGGGCGATTTTACTGGAGGTTTAATCTATCAGTAAAGTCCTTTCGCTCAGAAGGTGGAAACCTACTTTGCTACGGCTTCCGGCGTCACGCCGAACCAGGCATCATCTGTCAGCCAGATGCCATCGTCGTACTTGGAGAAGAGTTTGTGTCGTTGGTGCCAGTATTTGGTTATCTCGAATGGGACTTCGTCGGCGGCGCCGTAGTTGTGCACACCTTCAGGTGCCGTGTCATCTTGTCCCATGCTTATACATGTAGTTTATCGACCGTGTTCGTACATACTATACGGCTGATTGAGATGGATTCATGTTCATGTGAGAGGTCGCCGCTTCGTCACGTGAACGAATGCACGGACCAGGTTCGAAATGCCCGCTGCCTTCACTTGACATCCACCTCATGTACTGTAGTTCCAAAAGGCCCTCCTACCGTGACTGTGACCTCTGCTAACCCACGGTGCATGAATAAAGCTACCGGATAGCTTGTGAGCGGCGCCCTACCGCTCCTTCGCTCACGCGTCGTTCACGTAGCGGATCCAAACACTGGCATCCTCTCGCATACACGTACATGATGGACATTTCCAGTTCACGTGTACGGATCCGTACCAAAATCCAGGCGCAGCATCCACAGCTACCTACTAGTAGGTAGGCAGGTTGGTCAGCGTTGAAAGTCGCGCCCGAGGGTGTCAACGGAACCGGAACTCGCTTGACGATAGACATGGAGTAATAGAGTTGGATATAGGAGGGGGATGCTACGCGTAGTGGCAGGGGTAGGCGAAGGCAGGATGATATATATGTAGTAATATGCTTTCGTGCCTGACTTAAGGTCTACGCTCGAATATACCTTTGTCAAATGCACAAACAAACCTAGGACCAGCCACCACAAGAGGTTTGTCCTACAGATGGAACACGACTGTGCGATCCGCTCAGCTTACAGTGACTAGTAGGACTGCTCTTTGCCCGCTGCGTGCCCCCTCGAGGACTCGACTTGAGAGGGTCGTTGGATCTTGCGAAGGCTTCGAGATGAGGATAGTTGAGATACGCCAAAGACATCGCTTGCGGAACTGCATGGCGGACACGCGGTAACTTGACGGAACAATAATAAGGGGCAGCACATATGACGTCCGCTCAAGGAAATTGTTCGGTTGCCACTATATGGACGAACGTTACCGCGAAACTTCACTCAGCCGATGGGTTGGGTTGCCCTTTCCGACGACTGCGGTCTGTGCAGGTGGCCCTGACGGTCATACATCCCCTGAACCTTCTGTACTCCCTCGATCGCCATCATTCCCAGATACCCGGTCAACGAAGGCATGGGACAGATGAAGGACCTCAACTTTCAGCCGATCCCGAATCGGTCCTTACGAGCGGAGTATGTACCGTTCCACAAGACAAAGAGTGGTCGAACGGACAGACACCTTATCTGCGAACACATCCTGGCATGTCACGACCGAACAATCAATACATGCCGGCGGGATGATGCTCTCCAACATGGCGGGTGCCCATCACCAGCAAGAGGACTTTTGCCTTGCCACTGAACTGCTTCACCGTGGCTCCCTATCCGTACGTGAAAGGGAGTAGCTGCGCTTGCATTTCGAATCGAATGGCGGCGTCTGAACTTCTGATCATCTACTGTACAGGTAGTATTTGCCGCGTGTAGACTTCGCATGCCAATCGTTCAAGCAGGATCCTTGTAGCAACGCACACACATGCCTCTAGGTAAATGAGATATTTCCTCTCGTGCCAGAAGCCCCTGCTCGCTGTTTCCTACAACGCTGCTGGGCCGAGCAAGAACGTACTACAGGCTTGGTGGGGTGCCTTCCTCCTCTGTTCAATCGTAAAGACTCTCCGAATAATAAACAAATTGGAGGACGGGAGGAAAAGACAAGATCCGGCATACGCAACAACATCACCGCGGGCACGATGTTCGAGCACTTTCGGTACCTTCGCAAACTATCGGCAGCCCTCCAGATCGAATGCGGCCAGCCGAAGCGCCCAACGCTCCTGGCATGGCTGCTCAATATCTCAATGAACCCGGTCGCCGTCTACTTGCACACCTTCTGCAACGATACCGAGCTCTTCGACGCCTCCCCCCTCCTCGTCTCGCAAGGTGGGGAAATCAAGATCGCGAGTTGGCCTCAATGGGCCAACTTCACGTCAACCGGGGACCTGAGGCTCGAGGGCTACGCCTACGCCGTGCCGACCTGCGCCAGCGAGCACTCTCGCGCCGCGTATGTGGATTTCATCCTGGGCCTGACGGGCCATTCGACGGAGCTCGATTACACCGACCTTCCATATCCAGTGCTGGAGCGGTTCGAGGAGCGGCTCAATCACGCCAATTTGACGCTCATGCCTGAGGACTATTTGAGCTACAGCGTCCATGGAGCCAGGATTATGTATCAGAGTGAAGCGTTTGAGACGGTATTGAACGGCACAACGAACCAGTACGGCCATTTCGAAGCGGTCGGTACAGTACCGCTGCCAATCAACAGCCAGGCCAGCCTCCGTCTCCAAGGTTGCAAGGACCACAACATGCAAACCATGCGCACCGCCGTCATTTCCTACACCGAGACCGGCCTGACCATTGTGTCGGACGTGGACGACGTCCTCCGGGTTGCCGAGATCTGGAACTGGCACAAGATGTTCTCCACCCTCTTTCTGCAGGCCTTCCGTCCATGGGACAACATGCCCAAAGTCTACGAATCATGGTCCAGAGCGGCTCCAGAGACACACTTCCACTACTACTCCGACGCGCCGGAGATGTCTCATCAGTATTATGTCAACGGAACACTATCCTAGTGAGGCATCCTCACCCGTCTCTAGAGTTACACAGCATGCTAACAAGCACCGAATAGTTACCCAGCCGGAACATTCGGTTTCCGACCCATGCAAATCGACACGCTCTCTCACCTCACGACCCCTCGGTACAACAACATCAAAAGGCTACTCGAGTCCTTCCCGAAGCGCAAGTTCGTCTTAGTCGGAGACACGGCCACCGGCAGCGTGCTCTCCGCCTACGGCACCCTGGCCAAGAAATTCCCGCAGCAGATCCAATGCATCCTCCTCCGAGACGTCAACGCCACCGAGCCGGCGAACTGGATCGTGCCCAACCTGAAAGCGCTGCCGAAGGAGAAGTTTCGGCTTTTTGCCAGGTCGGCCGACCTGCTGAACCAGACCGAGGCTCTCATGGTGCAGTTGGCTCAAGGGGAGAATGTGGGCTGCGGGAATTTGACGTTCCCGTCGACGGAGGTGGCGTCCCATGGAGGTCTGAAGTCGTGGATGCTGACGATACGGGGTGGGGTCGCGGCTTATGCGAGATGTTTCTTACGGTTCGAGTTCAGGCCGAGTGAACGGTGCTTTTTTGATGGGCGCGGGAGTTCTTGTGCAAGTCGCTGAGCTCTTGGTGAGAGACTGGGATCGGCATGGCTGATGAGAGTCCGAAGGTCTTGATTTGGTGGACACGGACGTCTTTTTTTTTCATATATCCATATAAACCTCCTGCAAATGACCAGCGTGGCGATAGCGCCGTAAGGTTTATTTCAAGGCAGGCCTCGCAATATCTTCGACCTATTCGTTCCCAACCGCCATCCTCACTTTCAACAAATCCTTCCCCTCAATCTCACTACGCTTACCAAGAAGCTCTCCCATATCCCACGTGACACTCACATACCGCCCCTGCAACCACTCCCGCCGCTGCCCGGTCAAGAAAACCACACTGTCCGCCGCCAACCGCGGCTGATCCTTGAGGAGCGACTCGTGCTGCTTGCCCATCCCCCTCGCCAACTCGGTCATCACGCCCCCGGGATGGATGCTGTACGCCAGGACCTCCGGGTACTCGACGCCGACGGCCTCGGTGAAGCGGAGCACCGCCAGCTTGCTCGACTGGTAGCCCGATCCGCCCGGCATGATGACGTGGGCGCCGATGCTGCTCACGGTGAGGATTTCCTTCAGGCCGTCGGAGGTCTTGAGCAAGAGGGGTAGGAAGGCTTTGGTGACGTGGTAGACGCCGAAGACGTTGACGCTGTATGCGCGGCGCCAGCCCTTTGGGTCGGAGTTTAGGATGTTTTGGAAGGGCTCCAAGTACCCGCTACCAAACAAGAATTCCATCAACAAAAAGGTTTCGAACGATTAGATGGGGCATCCAAAGCTTACGCGTTGTTAATGAGGACATCCAGTCGGCCAACACCCCTCTCGATCTCCTTCGCCGCCGCTTCCGCGCTGCCGTAATCCTCGACGTCGAGTTTCACCGCGACGACCCGGGGCGCTTCTCGGCCTGCATTCTTCGCCGCCGTTGCGATTTCCGTCGTGAGGTCGTCGAGCGAGGAGCGGGCGCCGATCCCGATGAGCGAGGCGCCGGCGCGCGCGAAGGACAGCGCGGTCTCGCGGCCGATGCCTTTGGATGCTCCTGTGATGAAGACGGAGCGCCCGGACAGGTTGAATTGCTCGGGTCGGATGGAGTCGTAGGTGTCGTTGTGGATGGTGGGCACGAAGTTGATTCCATTGGAATTGAGTTGGGGGTTCGAGTCGGGCATCTTGGAGTTGTGTCGTTGGATTGCTTGGATAAGAAGGGCTTATGGAAGCAAGTGATTATTGGTCATGTCTTGGGAGCGTGGGAAATGTCTATGCCTGCTCGGGTGGCGAATAATGAAAGATGGGATTGTTGTTGGCTTTGCGGTTTTCTCCCAATGCCAACATGAAGTCGCGTCATCACGACCTCGTTATGTGGATTTACCTGTACGGATATCTTCCATGTCATCCTTCAATTACGAGGCCGTGAAGATTCGCACACCACGCAATCTGCTGTCATCATACATGCAGTCGCAATCGTTCTCCTTCAAACGACGACATCCACATGTATACATACAGTACATGTAATCACCGTCAAGTCGAGGTCAAGGTGATCGATTGGCTTCGGGCCGAACGCCGAACGCCAGAGAACCGTTGTGGTGCGCCGGCTCGGGCAAACCGGCAAAGACTGGGCCTAGATTCTATTCTGTAGGCTCATCCACCAAGACGCTCATCGCATTCGAAGCCGCGCAGAGCAGTATGCAGGAGCGATAACGTTTCCCACTGGCGCTGGCGCATCGTTGGCCAGCTGCACGATGGATGCGGACGTTTGGAACAATCTCGACAACGAACAGCGATTCTGGGAAGGTGGGTGCATTGTGCCAACGCGCGAATGAACCATCTCGAAAACGAACGGCCACCCTGACCGTGCGCATAGAGCTCGACCGCATCCTTTCCGCGCCATGTGACTCGCACGAGTTGATAGACGATGCATTGCGGTCCTTTCTCGCCTTGGCTAACGGATTTAAACGTACGTCCACCCACTTGCTTCCGGGTTGTCCGTGGGCAGAAGCAGTATGGCATATCCTGACAGGGCGAAAAGACGTCTACCTACCTTCTGAATACGACATCGCCAGATGCTGCTACAAGCTGCTCGACGCCGATTTGTTCCAGTCCAACCAGGACTATGTCCGCAGACAGTTCTTGTACTGTCTGCTGCAAGAAGATGAAGCGGATACCCTACACTTATCCACAGCCTTGCTGCTGTTCGACGGCCGCGCGCATGAGTCTACATTCGAAGTACTGCAGGCCGAAGCCGCATTCCCGCGCCTGGTCAACTTGATAAGAGACAGGCGAGATGATGACAGCGGCCTCCATCGGCTGTTGCTGGAGCTTTTGTACGAGATGTCACGGATTCAGCAGCTTGGTCGAGAGGATCTGGGTATGTCGAGAGTGAACCACTGGCTTCTGATATGCCGGACTGACGATGTGCAGTGACGGTGGATGATGGCTTCGTGCTGTATCTGTTCCAGCTGATTGAGCAGCTTTCGGGGGATGCTGATGACCCCTATCACTACCCCATCATACGCGTTCTACTTGTTCTCAACGAGCAGTACATGTGTCTCGCTAATGCCACTGCATCGCCTGGTGGACGAGGTGCCATCACCAACCGAGTTTTAAAGCTTCTGTCTGCGCACGGGTCGGCGTACCGCACTTTTGGCGAGAATCTGATTTTGCTGCTGAACCGGGAAGCATCGCTAGGGCCGCAGCTCCTCATCCTGAAGCTACTATATCTGCTCTTCACCACACCTTCGACATACGAATATTTCTACACCAACGATCTACACGTCCTGGTCGACGTGATTATTCGCAACCTGCTGGATCTGGATCCCGGCAACGTTCACGCTGGCAAGTTCGACGAGGACGCCGACCGAGACGGCCAGCTTGCGCTGCGGCACACTTACTTGCGCGTGCTCTGTCCACTCTTGAAGAACACGCAGCTGGCCCGCGAGGACAACAATTACAAGCGGATGGAAGTCCGCAAACTCTTGCATCTCCTCGTCAACAGGTCTACCGCGCATTTCGCGCCCGTCGACGAAACGGTCATCCGACTCGTGTTGCGGTGCAGGCAGATTGAATGGCTCAAGGAAGAGGGCGATAACGGAGACGCGGAACTCGAGCGCCAGTTGTCCGATGCCGCGCCTAAAGATGCCGATGTCGCCAAGAAGTTGCTGGGCATGTCTTTGGACGATGCCGGCGTGAGCAGCCTCAGTGTGGTCGAGGTGGCGGCCAAGGTGGCCAAGGAAAAGCCGAATGTGCCTGCGCCCCGGCGAAGACGGAAGAACAGGCTCGATGGCAGCAGCGTCGAGAAGTCCGACGGAGCACATGGCGATGATCTTAAGGTGCCACCTTATAGCATTTCTATTTCTGGATCTGAAGATCGAGACGGCGGGCGGAGCCCGTTCGCGGACGACAACGAGGAAGTTTAATCCCGCCACTCGCCCTACCTCTGTCGCGAGTTGTGGTGATGGCGGCCACCAGGACTCGCGACAGTCTCGAGCGCCCAATGACTGGGACCACTGAAAGCAACACTCTCGTCGACGCAGACCCGCTTGCGTTGTGAAGCGTGTTCGGGCCACTCTCCGCCGGGCTGCATCCAGCACGACAACACCACAGCGCACAACCAAATACCTTGCGCCGACACAGCGAGTTGGGTTATGCGAAGCGAGACAGAGACGGCAGCCCGCAAAAAAACCCATCCACACCTTGCTTGGCATTATGGGGACAAGGGCGGTGTCACACATAGATTGGGCTGCCCTTCCCCCATCTGTTGACGTTGAGGAGAGGAAGGCGGGAAGGCAGCTGGACAGGATTTTGGTTACATGCAATATGCGGCGCCGTTGTCTATAGCTGTGTCGACCCGACGGCCACCTGCGTGTGACATTGCGATCAGTGTTGAAGCTTGCGAGCAAGCTAATGCACCATGGTGACACTGTACCTGCAGCCCCTGCTGCATTCGCCAGGTATTATCCGCGACCGCCAGGATGATGGCTATACCTCCTTGTGTTTCCCCGACTTGCTAATTTCGATCTCTGTTTACGGAGAAGGAAGGGCGGAAAAGACACGAGGATGTGTGGCGGCCATGAATGAGAATCACCATGCGACTGTAGATCACGAGGAGGCGCCATCGGCGGTCTCAGAGGAGAAGACTGGTACATCCATCTCTCGATAGATGTTCGGTCGCATGCTCCCACTGCTACCGGGTCGCTGGGCTTGTTCATCATTCATCAACTCACCCGCCGCCACCACAGCGACGTTGGACTTGTGATCTGCTATGGCGGGGATTCGTTCAACGTTGCTCTGTCCAATGCACACAATCCAAAGTCTACATGTGTGAATGCATGTTATTAACGATCACCACCAGCGACATACAACAAGTCGAGAAGATGCTGTGTGGGTCGGGGCGGGAGAGCCGCGATGGGGCTGGGTCGCACCGACCGCATAGTGGGGCCGTGTCCTGGTCCGAGAGACGTCCTTAACGCGGGCGACATAACAGTTCAACCGCAGATGGGCATCATCCCCCAACACACGACGGAACAAACCTCCCACGAGTATCGCTACCACCCGATTCTGCTATACGAGAACCGGTACTCCATCTCCCGCTTTGGTCGCCGGACAGGACGCCGGAAATGGCCATCTCTTCGCGATATCAACATGATGAAGAAATTGGACAAGGCCGCGAACCGATTCGCGAATTTGCGCACGACACCGTGACACGACACCCGAAGCGGATAGCTGCCTTGCAGCGCAGGACTCCAAGGCACATCTGTACAGACTGTCACAATTCCCAGTAACCCACGGGCCAGCGGGATCAGCATCCGCAGTGACTTTTACCGCCCAGCAATGTTGTTGATGATGATGATGGTGATGATGATGATGATGATGATGGGAGAAACTTCCTGAAAGTTGATCATGTCCCGCCATAGCACATATACGTTGACTTCAGCCGCCATCGCTGCGGTGTCTGTTGGGTCCGGAAGCATGTGCGAGGCGAGTACGATCTCTATTGCGTGCAAACGCCATGGGGGCATACGGTGCGGACCCCGGCTGATATTGCACACGATGCTCCACTTTCCTCCCGGGTTCACTGGGGAAAAGAGGGAAGGAGCAGGAAACGTCGTGCGACGGATGCGATGGAGACGGGTGCTGGGAGTTTGTTGACAATACAAGGTAGGGTTTGGATATGTGTTGACGGTGGGAGGTATAAGACTGTTACGGTCCCCTTCGGTTCGGGCTGGTTCACAGGCTACGCTCCCTCTCGTTGAGCTCTCCTCTCGCTGAAACCATTCGTTGGTCAACAGAAAACACCACTCCTCGCTTGTGGTCGTGTCAAGAGCCGACTAGCCATGAAGCTCTCCATCGCTGCTTCGGCCGCTGGCCTGGTCACCGGTATCTTGGCCGGACCAATCCCTGGTGAGTTGACGGCTGCGATTTGCTACTGCAACATGCTTTTTTTTGCTGACGAAACATGTCCACAGCACAAGAGAACCAACTCTTCAAGAGGCAAACC
>Ga0058703_1000225_pt1 | contig 12165 bp, 9 predicted proteins | sample AgamicMgMae_FD_83782 | JGI IMG/M metagenome (GOLD analysis project Ga0058703, IMG submission 83782) | Agave microbial communities from Guanajuato, Mexico - Mg.Ma.e | ecosystem: Host-associated > Plants > Phyllosphere > Phylloplane/Leaf | place: Guanajuato, Mexico | collected 2012-06-04
GATCATCCCCATGTATGGCTTGCTCGGGTTCCTTCCCTTGATTCGGTCCTGGGGAGTGGGTGGGCTACAGCAGGCGTGGGAGATCTACCCGCTGGGCGTCGTGCACGGCTTCGTCATGGGCGGACTGTCAGCGTACTGCCGGTCCTTCTTCGGACTGCTGATCCCGCCGGGCAGCGAGGCGGCCTTCTACGCGCTCTATGCCATTACCGACAAGGGGAGCTCTGCCGTGGGGCCAACCGTGGTGGGAATCATCATCGACTCGACGGGCTCGATCCGCTCGGCGTTTGCCTTCTTGGCGGTGCTGATTCTGCTGCCGTTGCCGATACTGATTTGGTTCGTGGACGCCGACACGGGCAAAGTGGATGCCGTAGACATGGCAAAGGCGCTCGGCAGGTCTGTTGCGAAGCGGACGTCATTAGAAGGCTTGACGGATGAGAATGAGTCTAATGCGGAAGGCGACACGGAAGCCCTCTTGGAGACAGAGGGCGAATTGCCGTCGCCTCGATACTAGACGCTCTTTTCAATCACGAGCCGCCCACCCATCTTTGCATGAGCGCCACGTCTGCACACAGCCTCCCTCGAGCTGCCCACGTCCACGAAATTGAAGACACTCATCCCTATTGCTTCGGGTTCTCACCCCCGCCGATGCCCGTGCTCCTCGTCGGCTTCTCCTCGACCTGCGGCGTCTTGGCTGGATGCTGGCCGCCGCTGCCGCCGGTACTGCCGTCACCGCCGCCGCTCGTCTTCTCCTCGACCGGGTGCGGCTGCTTCGGGCTAACGCTGGGGTCGTCGAGGCCGCCGCCCGTCGTCTCCGAGGCGGACTTGTTGACCTTGTTCGGGCTGCCGTCCGACGAGCCTGCTCCTGCTCCTCCTGGCAGTGCGCGGCGCGCCGTCGTGGTCAAGGCGCGAACGAGGTAGGGCGCACGCGGCGCGAGGCCGAGGGCGGGACGCGGCGGCATTGCTCTGGGCGGAAGGGGCGAGGTTTGTTGGTGAGTGGTTTGGCTGTGGCTCTGGTGGCTGTCTAGGCTGCTGCGTGCTTAGGGGACGTCTGGGCGTGGTTGGGCGATTGTGTAGGGTTTGTGTATGAGTAGGAGATGGGTCAGCAAGTTAATATTAGATGCGAGCATGCGCTCAAGATAACATGGAGATGCGACCTCTCACTGTGCTGCGCTTGCCGTGAGGTGTGTGCGATCGCTGCCAGGCCGAATGGGAAATGAGATGACGACGGTGCCGAGCGCGTCATTGATTTCCAATTCCCCCGCGTTGCTGCTGCCGATTGACGGGGAGCGGGGGTGGATGCGCAGTAGTAGCACGGCGGCCTGTTATATGGCTGGAGGTGGGGGACCATGACCAGTGTGGAACAGTAAAACTGGGAGACTGGAACATGTGATTTGCGTGCTTCTATATCTTTCTCAAAGACGCTATATTACCATTCGCCTCCATGAGCTCGAAGCAGCAGGAACGTTCATGTACATGAGGAGCGTGGCCAACTGTCTCGGCCAGAAGTCCCTATTGCTCAACCCGACCTCTGAAGTCCATCACGTTTCTCGCGTCAGTGTGCGGCTATGGCCAAGCTCTCGGGACTCAACAGGCCATTAGCAGGCTTCTCCGGATCCCCCTTGGCCTTCTCGTCGCCATTCTCCGTCGCCGGCGGCACATCCAGCTTCAGCTTGCCGGCCGCCTTCATCGGCGTCGGCTCCTTCTTGTCCCTTTCCGGCGCCTTGACGACGCCCGGCTTGACTTTCGGGGCTCCATCCGCATGCACGCCATTTGTGAGCGGTACGACCACGCCGTTCGCGAGAGGAGGCTTGTCCGATGCCGCCACGACGCCGACGTCACCAGCGCCCCTGCCGCTGTCCTTGTCGCCTTCCTGCCCTCGCTGCTGCTCGCGCTCCGCTTCGAGCTCCAGCTTGCGCTTCTTGCGCGCCATCATCTGCTGCTCCCGGATCGGGCGCTTGCGCGGACTGCTGATCTTGCCCGTCGGCGGGAGGCGCGGCTTCGGGAAGCGCTGCTTGGCCGGCAGCTCCTCGTCCTCGACGAGCGGCGTATCGTCCTCGGCGCCCGCCGCGGCGAGCTTGGCGGCGAAGAAGGCGTGCACGAGGCCGATCTCGTCGCGCAGCGAGGACAGCGTGACGGGCTCGTACGGCGGCGGCGGCTCCACGAGCGGACCGGCGCCCGAGGTGACGGAGGCGTTGGTGGGCTGGTACGCCGTGTGCATGCGGCTCTGCAGCAGGTGGAAGGGGACGCTGAGGCTGTCAATGGTGAACTCCTTGTCGAGCCCGAGCTCCTTGAAGCCGAAAAAGTCCTCGTCAATGTCCTCGGCGAAGTCGCCGCCGATGAACTGCTCGGAGCCGTCGTTGAACGCGCCGACGCCGTCCGTGCCGACCTGGCTCGGATCGAGCGCCGGGCGGAGGAGTTCCAGCAGGTATTCTTTCGTTCTTGCATGATGCGTCTCCAGCTTTCCCGACAGGCGCTCCACGTCTTCCTTGATGTACGTTTCAAGATCGCCGATGTCCACGCCATTCTCGTTGAGGGCCAGTAGGATCTGCTCCTCGGGCGTGAAGCGAGCTACCCACGACGCTGGAACGTACGGGTCGGCCTGTTGGGCTTTTGATACCGCGGAGCTGGCGGTGTCTGACCGCTTGATCCTGTCGAGAGTCGTGCTGCTCTCAGCGACGGCGCTAGCTCGTGCATCTCTAGCCTTGGGAGCCTCGTGATACACGCTCAAGGTCTTGACCAACTTTTGAAAGTAGTCCGCGGCCACGTCGGTGATTGCCTCGAGTGCCGACGGCTGAAAGTCCTCGAAGCCGGCGTGGTAGAGTATCATGCCCACGGTGCGTTGCAGTACGCTGCGACATAACTCGGGCGCGACAATGGGTCCATCGTCAGACACGACGACCGGACCGACGTCCACTTCCATGAAGGGTTCCGGTTCGTACTTCTGGAATTGATTCTGATATGTCTAATTCCGATCAGTCAAGCACAACCGATGAAAGACCAGTCCCTCATACCTGGGCTTGTATTTGCATTTGCTTCACCACGCCTATCTTGGCAACAAGCTTCCTGGTTTCCTGCACCTGACGCATGTTGTCGGTTATGGTAGTGGTGAGCGTGCTAGATGGAGATTTGAAGTAACTATCTGCCACCATACGCAGGCACTCCTCGCGCTGCTCGATTACATGACCTTCATCGTCCTCGACCCAGCGGAGACGAGGCTCCAGTTGAGGTATTGCCGACAGGACATCGTAGTAGTCGGGAACCATACGTTCCTCTTCCACATCAATGTCGTCAGCCAAGGTCGTGGCTATCGCAGCCTCGGCATCCTCATGCTTTTCGGACTTCTTGTCAGCCTCGGTAGCTCGTTTGTCCACACCGGACAGGTTGTGCCGTCGCAGCCATCTTCGCATGCCACCCCTTGTCCTTAGTAAAGCAGTCGCTTCCGGATTGATCTTGTCCGATCCTAGAAGCCTGTATCGCTCGGCCGCCAAGTGCGCCCGGTCTTTCTTGGTGATCTGCTTCCAGACCTTGTAGTCGTCGTCCTCCTGCTCCGGTTCGTCGACGGCCGATCCGACACCCGGCGCGGTAATGCTCATAGTGTCGAGCTCCATGGCATCACCGGTCTGTGGAATCATGATGCCTTCTAGTTGAGCATGAGCAGCGACTAGGCCGTCCAAGTGGGAATGGCCAATCACAGGAGTCATCATCCCAGACGGGGGAGGGGGCGTAGAGTGCCCGTGCTGGCTGCCCTCTCCTCCCGAGTCGACGCCGGAACGCATGACTTCATTCTTAAGATGATTTAGTGGGCCTGGCAGACCGGAGCCGACAGAGTCGGGTTTGTTTTCCTGCGTGGCAGTGGAGTCATCCGCTGGAGGGGCTTTGCGCGCTGGACCTGCACCCTTTTTGCCCTTCTTGCTCGGTGCCTTACGACCTCGGGACGCAATGATGGGCTCCTCGTCACTGTCATCAGCATCGTCTCCATCTTGTTCCCCAAGTTGTTGCCGTCGCTCCTCCGCCTCGACGTCTGCACGATCTCTGATGGTGATGTCAGGAATGAGCTGCGTGAGTCTTGCAGTCTCCCGTTTCATGTGCTCCGCCTTCTTCCTCAGTACATGGTTGGGGTCAGAGTTGTACCTCATACAGTTCGTCCAGATCAAACCAAGATCGTCGCAGAACTCTTTTTTCGACTTGTACTGGAGCTGCTTGAGTTTCTTGATCATCGTGCCGATGTCCATGGGAGTCTTGATGATGTGGTAGTAGTCAGGTGCCTCGCGCTTGTTGACCTTTTGAAGAAATGGTGCGGCATACTCCGTCATCGCTTTGAGCTCCATGAGAACTCTTTCCGAGGCTTCGTAGAGCTCCTCTTGCCCAATCTTCTCCTCACTCGCCCATTTGCTGCGGTTCTTCCTCACTTCGCTCATGAGACTCCGCAATTGTGCATCAGAAGCCTCGACAGCCAGGCGCTTGGCATCGATGCGTGAGATGAGATGTTTCAGCGTCAGGCTTGACGCCCCGAGGTTGGTGCTGCTTAACGTTCCTTGTTGCGGCGCCTTGGACGCCGTGTCGCCTGCGCCCTGTTGCTGTCCGGAAATTTCCGTCTCGACCTGTCTGTCGAGCTCGTCAAGCTTTTGCTGTTCCAGCATGGCATCCCGATCATTCTCCAGAGTGTAGAAGGTGGTTTCAAAGGTCTGTCGCGCACGTTGCTCAGCCGCTTCCTTTTCTTCTTCCAGCTGCTTACGAGCATCTTCCACGCTGGACGCGGCTCCCCCAGAGGCCGAAGGTTTGTCTTGCCGAGTGGCCGTCAAGTTGGCGCCGCTGATGTCACTGCCGAACTGCGCAGAATGCAGCTGCGCACACGGTTGAACTTGGTTCCGGCTAGGAGTCGCTGGCCCGTCTCGCTCAGCATCTGCTTCCTCTTCGTCGTCGCCATAATCTTCTTCGTCAATTGCCCGAGCGGTCCGCTTGAGACTGTTGTTCTCCTGCTTGTCCATGGCGGGGTCGGCGGGGCAGGCCACGGCCTCCTCCTCCGCATTCCTTAAGAGTACCTGGCCGGGCGCCAACTTGGCATTGTCGGATTCAAAAAGTCGGGCTAGTCTTGACTCGGACCGTGCATACAGATCGTGAAACTTGGTCGCGCGTTGCTGCTTGGCGGCGTCCGCTTTCCGCCTGTCTCCAGCCATTGACATTGTATCATTGGTTGCAGCATCATCAATTGCCTCTGGCGATCGAGAACGTATTCCATTGAGGGCACCTCTGGGCGAGCGAGAGCGTGCGTGGAAGGTACGTAAAGGAGGCGGATGCAGATGCGTGCTGGGCAAGTTGTTCATAGTATCCCCATAGGAGCAGCCGAGCGAGATCAGTCCTCCTTCGCGACTGGTTCGATGGGGCTAAATTTGGTATGCAGGGATAGCGAACATCGCAGCCCTGTCACTGAGATATTTTGATGATGATAGAAGTCAATCTGCGCTCCCAATTCGATGAAAAAGTGATGGGCGCTCAGACGCGAGCCTGGAGGTCATTCCGGGACTGAGGTGGTCGTTGTCTAACATGATAGGCTCGGAATTACATATAGTCCGAGCACCCATTTCCATGTCTCGGACGTCCCCTTCAGAGCAGCAAATTGCCTGAAACCGGCCATCCAACACGTAAGATTAGCTTGTATCATCTCGACCTTATGCTGTGTTCATTGTCATCATACAGAGGCATTGATCTTTCGTGTTGCCGTGATACTCATACATACATTTATGCTCGACTTTTCCCCCACTAGTTCTACAGGCTGCGCCTATTATTAGTCTAAGTATCGTCGTTGGAGCTCTACAGAGGTTTCATCGTCTTTCAGGTCAGTATGGATGCGAAAAACTTCCTTGTAACGTGGCCGTCTCCCATTATCGTCCCGTCCTTAGTCTGAGTCACCTTCGTCTCGAGGCATTGATAGGCCCAGAGCCTTCATCAAATTGCCTGCTGGACCCGAGGCACCGCCTTGGCTTTTGAATGCTTCAAGCAGGTTCCTGGCTAGCGTGTATTGCTCGTCATCGTAATAGGCGTCACCTTGTGAAGATGCATCATTAGCAGATCCAATGCTCTTGGTAGCATGATCGCTCGATTGCAGGTTCAAGGCACCCAGGCTCCTGAGTTCAGCTTCCATACGTTGGCTTAATTCTGTAATATCTCGTTCGTCCGCATCCTTAATGCCATCATCCTCGGAAGAATCGACTTCCACAAGCTTCAAGTTCTCTCTTTGGACAGTCTCCTTATGCCTTTCAATCTTTGTGGAAGCAGGGGTTGTATCAGTAGTCGTTTTCTTGTCCGCCTGAGCCTCAGGAAGACCCATCATCTGGCGCATCGCGAACTCAAGCTGATCTTCATTGACTGTCTCGAAGTCCTGCTCGGCCGGCCCCGGACTGTTGGAATCGGCTGATTGGCTATCGCCCTCGTTGTCATCGTCCACATCATCTTCCGTACTTACGTCATCACTTTCAGCATCATCGTCTTTGAGGAATTGCTCAAATCTTTCAACGATTTTTCTGAGATTGTCTTGCGCGCCTCGGTCCCCAAAGTCACCAGGCACCTCTGATATCGTCTCGGTCGACTTTCGGCCGGCGAGTTCCCTCTCAAAGTCCTCGAAGTGGACGTCGAGCCACTTCTCGCTATCTTCACGCTTCGGCCATGCACTGATCTCGGCATCGGTCGGTAATCGCTCTTCCCCGGATTCAATATCGTCTAATAGCAGCTTGATTTCGCGTACCGACCTCTTGTCCTGGTTCTGCGGATCGGCCATTAGCATTTCAAACCCGCAGCAAGTTCTCATCCCTGTATCCACACGAGATTGTACTGCAGGTTTCATGGTGGATCGTATCGCTTCCTGCCACTTTGCTGGAGTCGCAAACTCTTGGCTTTTGAGTTGCGCATAGCTTACACGTGTAAAGATGGCGCTGACGCAAACGAGATCATCGGGCGGGAAGCATAAGGGCAGCGTAGATTTGGGTTGAAGCGGTCGTAGTGAGATAGGATCGCGGAGGTAGAAAGCATCGACAGCGGCACTGATGTGAGCCGGCACGTGGTGTAGGACAAAAGCCAAATTTCGTGGTATCAAAACATTGGTGGTATGCATGGATTCTTTAATTTGTTCTGGATAGTTACGAAGGCGGTAGAATGCTTCTTCCTCTAGCTTGGGTAAATGTAATAATGAAGCTGGTTCTTTTGAAATCCACGCAAGGACGGCTTCCTCGGTGACATGATCAGAGGCGGTCGAGGCAACTCTGCTAGAGCCATGCACCATGTCACGAGGAACTATCCGCAGGTGTCCCCCGTTGATCCATACTCTGTTCTCTGCAATCTCGGGTTTCAGCCACTTTGGCAAGACACTGGCAGCCTCGATCAAGAGGAACTCGCCGTCCGCATCAGAGACACGAATCCAGGCATCCCCAAAGCGCTTGCTAATTTCGCGGAGTAGGTACACAACCAACCATTCGTCCGCGATGGAATCTCCATATTGGGTCTTCCCGTGCAGATATGGATGCTTGGCACCGACAGACAATGAGAGAGCGAAACCCTCGCGCTGCCAGATATGGTTGTGAAGCAGACTTCGACCGAGTTCCTTCGAAGCTTTCAGGATCTCGCGCAGTCGGTTGCGTATATTGTCGACTCCAGTCAAATCAGCTGAGCATGGAAGATGAACAGAATAGGAGACGACATCTTCAAGCAGGTGTCGGGGAAACGATGTGAAATCAGGGTTTCCGGGCCGTGGAAATGGATCATAAGTAGGTATCTCCATGACAAGCTACTATCTGCTCGGGTGCAATACGTGAGAAGACATGAGGATCCCTCGATTGTGGCACAAGATTGACGAGTGCTCAAAGACTTCCAGTGACGATGCGAATGATACCACTCGCCTTCACTGCAAATATGTGAGGTGGCTCAAAACGCCCAGATGCGTCGCGGGCGAGCGGACAGACTCCGAAGTCGAGACCCTGATGGGAGTTTCCCCGCTCACTGAATTTAGACTAGACTCAAATCTCCATTGCAAAAGCAACGAGTAAACAAACCCGGGTGTGAACAGTAAACAAAGCCTGTCATCCAAGCCACAAAGCGCCTCGAGTATTGTCATCGAGCATTGATTATAACACACTACAAAGCCTTGATGGATTGAACGACGTTATACACGCATGATTCGCAATGGCACCTCCAATCATGGAGACTCCTCGCAGCGAGCTTGCAGACTTGTCGCGCCTCAGCGATGGTGACGACTTCGCCGATCTGCCCACACAAAGCTCGCTTCCCTCACCCATTAAGAAAGGCAATACGACAGCACTTCGAACTCGCACGCCGCTTGCTGTCAGGCGCAATGCTCCCTCGAAGAATGAGTTCACACCACTGCTCAAGAGTGCGACCAAGAATCGCATGGCCTTTTCGCGAATGAGGGGCAAAGAGAATGGCATGCCTGAGACTCCAGCGGCGCTGAAGGCGGGATACTTGTATGATAGTCCTGGACTGCCGCAGAACTCATCGATTGTGCTCGACGAGCAGACCGGCAGCTCAATTGGTGCGAATGAGGAGCAGCCAACATCGCTGCCGCCGGTCAGCAGCAGTAGCGTCATGTCTACCCCTGTCCCGTCGAAACAGCAAGACGGACCTCTCGACCACGGTCGCAACTTGGCGACGTTGCGTGAGCAGGAAGCTGCAAGTAAATGCCGCGCTGGTGACTCGTTCATGTGCTGATTACCAGAGTAGCGCCTCGCCCAGATTGATAAGGAAAACTTTGGTCTGAAGCTCAAGATACATTTCATGGAAGAGGCTTTGCGCAAGAACGCCAAGGAGTTCAACGAGGCCGCCATCAAGGAGAACACTGAGTTGAAGGTCGACAAGATCACATTGCAGCGGGACATGAAGCAGTATCGAAAGTCACTTGCTCAAGCCGAAAAGAATTTGGACGACTATCGCAAACAATTGCAAGAGTATGCAGACAAGGTCAACAGACGACACGCGAGCGAAGACATGCAGGAGGCGATGGATAAGCTCCATCATGAAGCTTCCGAATGGGAAGCGCGGGTGAAATCATTAGAGCAGAAATTGGCCATGGCGGAGACTTCCAAGGATCGTGTTGCTGGATTGGAAGACGATGTTGGAGATTTGGAGGCAGAACTGCGCGAGAAAGATCGACTGCTTGACGAAAGGGACAACGAGATTGGAGAGTTACGCCAGAGTTTCTCAACGCAAGACCTAGAGCGTCGAATGCAAGAGCAAAAAGAAGCTCTGCAAGAAAAAGAGCTCGTTCTTCACTCGGTCAGAGACGCCTTGACTAAGGAGCAACAGCAATCGAAGCGTATGACTTCCGAGCTCGAGCAAGCCGAGGACAAGATACACGATCTGGAAACAGAACTTGACGAGGCGACTCGACGGATTTCGGAGCGGGTAAACGAGAAGAACACGGAGATCGAACGACTTGTCAAAAGTATTGCAGACCTCGAGGCGAGGCAGAAAGTCCTTGAATCGCAAGCGCATGAAACGCAGATATTGAAGAATCATGTGCAAGCGTTGGAGTCTTCTGAATCTTCCGCACTTCGAGAACAAACGAGAGTAATGGAAGAGAAAGACCGGGAAATTGAAAAATTGAAGCAGAGACTAGCTTCGGTCGCTGCGAATGACGCGGATGCAAAGGCACTTCACGATAAGGCTGAAGGTCTTGATAACCGTGTTGGCGTGCTGCAAGAATCGTTGCGATCGAGGGATGCTGAGCTTGTAAGTGCTTGATCATTCGTGATACCAATATCAGCTAATTCTTGCAGACGACCTGGCAGAAGAGATATGCCGAACTCGAGGACGAGGAGAATATGGAATTGCTGGAAGCGCAGGACAGAATCCAGGAGCTCGAGATGCAGCAGGAGCAGAACCTCAAAGAAATTGAGGTCCTTAGCAACGTTGATCGTAATAAGTCAATTCAGCAGAAAGAGCTTGGTCTCGCTCAGAAGAGCATCAAAGATCTGGAAAAGCTGCGTGATGCAGCAGATGATCGTGCTGAACAATTAGAAAATGCTCTTGGTAAATTACAAAAGGAGGTTGATGTTCTACAGAGGCGAATAGAAACTGCAAGCCGTCAGCATGCCACCGAACAGGATTCCTGGAACACATACCAGAAGGACCTTGAGACCCGTCTGATCCAAGCCTCCGAACAGGAACGAATTGCAAAGAGTGAGCTCGAAAGCCTAAAGTCGTCGTCAAACACAGTTGACGAGAGGCTTGCAAAGCTGCAAACATTGGTAGAAGAGACGAAGAAGAATGAAGACAATCTTCGACAAAAAATACAAGACTTGGAGGACGATATCGAGGTTGTTCAATCTGGAGCCGAGGAAGATGCTTCTAAAGCTCAAGACGAGCTCAACGCCTCTCGGGTGGAAATCGAATGCTTACGCCGTCAGCACCAAGAGGTGCAGCATGATCTAGCCAAGGTCCAGGCCGAGAACGTCGATTTGCGTAGTACAGAAAGAGGGGCCAGGTTCGAAATTACAGCAACACCAAGCCCGCAACGTAAATTGCGCAAAGTCGTACTTGAGCTGGAAGGACAAGTCAATGCGATGAAGAAGGAGAAGTTGGAGCTGCAGCAGAAGCTGAACAGAGCGGAGACCGCAGGGAAAAATGCGCAAGCGGATAATGATGCCCTCCGTCAAGACATGGATCTCACTAGCGGTTGGCGCTCCAATGCACAAGAAAGATTGCAGTCTTTGCAAACTGAGCTGTTCAAACTGAAACAAGAAAAGCAAGCGTGGGAAGACAAGCAGGCCACAATGTCTGCTGAGCTGGCCAGCTTCAGAGCATCAACAAAGAACGATAGCACACTTCGAGCAGAATTGCTGAAGCAGTCACAAGAGTTGCACTCTAAACTTGGACTTGTTCAACGAGAGACTGAAGTCAAATATCAATCACAAATCTCGACGTATGAAAACGACGTGCAGAACCTGGAGCAAGATTTAGAAGGTGCGAACAACAAGCTAACGGACATGACAAAACTAAAGGTCAACGCCGAACGGACCGTGGCAAGGCTCAGAAGCAAAGTGCAACGGCTTGAGATCGATTTGGCTGCCGGCAAAGCGGACAATGGAGATCGCGAGACGAGCATCGAGGAGCGTAGAGACCTGCATGATATGCTGAAAGACGCTAAGCTCGAGGCGGAAGATCTGGCGGTGCAAGTGCGCGAGCGTGACGGTAGGATCTCGAGTGGACTGGCAAAAGAGGCGGAACTGCGAGCGCAACTCCAGCGAATCCGAGACGAACGTGCAGCACAAAGCGCTCTGGCACAAGCGCTTTCGAAGGAGATCGAAAGCATGCACAACAAGTACGACTCTTTCGCCAAGGCCGGGGCCAATGACTCCATGCCGAAGCAGGCTTTGATCGTCACGACAACTGGGGAAACCTATGAAGCTCAGCAGCGTCGACACTCTGCGGAACTGCGCGGTCTTGCAAAGCAGATCGAGTATCTAGGCGCTCGTTGTCGACGCGAAGCGGCCTTCCGTGCCGACCTCGGCTACATGAAGGAATACTTCATCAAGCAGGTGGCCATGCACGCTCGCTGCACCACCGCGGACCTCAAGCTTGTGCATGCTATGGGCATACAGACGCAGGTCGTCCTCGCGCAGCAGAAGCGGAGGCAGGATCGACTTCCGGGCTTCAAGAGTGTAGCCTTGATGGTGCTCGCAAGCGTGCGGATACAAAGAAGTGCCGTGGCTTGGAGGGGCGTGAAGGCCGATCATGAGGCCTTGTTGAGGAAATTGCAAGGGCTACGCAGTGTGCGGGCTAAAAGTACGGGATGTGCGAGGAAAGCAAAACAAGATGTTGTAAAGTTTTGAAAAGAGGACACTGAGGCAGGCGTTGGACGCGCCTTCCTTTGGCATTATTGTTGATATGAAATCATGACGAGCATGACGGAATGAACACGGTTTGAAGTCTCACAATGACTTTGTCTGCTTCCACGTAGAGTCCGGGCCAGCAAGTCTACAGACGTGAAGTTTCCTGAATCATCGCACGACCGCACGAGAGAAGAACAATGTCTTGCTTGCTTGGATGGTTTCGTGATATACCTTACGGTATATAACTCTTGACATGATCGCGGAGCTAGACCTAATTCCGCACAAGCGCGTGAAGCGCGACGACGCGTTGTAAATAGTGACAATCTAC
>Ga0058703_1000227_pt1 | contig 12131 bp, 14 predicted proteins | sample AgamicMgMae_FD_83782 | JGI IMG/M metagenome (GOLD analysis project Ga0058703, IMG submission 83782) | Agave microbial communities from Guanajuato, Mexico - Mg.Ma.e | ecosystem: Host-associated > Plants > Phyllosphere > Phylloplane/Leaf | place: Guanajuato, Mexico | collected 2012-06-04
ACACACACACACTTTTGCTTTGCTTGTTGGACGCCTAACTTTTGAACATGCCTTTTGGCGACCACCTCGCAGAGCGCGCCATTGACTGCACATGCGGAGCCTGCCAAAATGCCATGTGCACTGGATGCAGCTTCTTCTATGGCTATGACCCCGTTCCGAAAGACGAGGAAATTCCCGATATCGATCAGATGAAGAAAGAGGCCTTGCGCCTATCCGAACAAATCTTCATCTCGTTTGATGCGATCAACCTGATCCTTGATCGTCATCAAGACACACTTCAGAAACGATGGCTCAAGAAGACCATTGCCAAACGGTCCGATCTGCTCGCCAAAGCATGGCCTGGTATTCCAGCCAAGCATCGCCCTGATTTTGACACTCTCAGGCAAGCTCTACAATCAGCTTTTCACCGTCTTTTGCTAATAACAAATAGACGTGGATGCTATTGTCCTCGCAAGGGCGCCCTCAAGGCACCCGCACCTGACGTCTACCTCTTTCCTTTCATCAACCTTGAGGACCTGACCAAGCCAGAGACCTTGCTCGTCTTTTTGCACGCTCGTGCTCGCAATCAGCCTTGGAAGTTCGCTCTGGTCGATCGTACCACCGGACATACTAAACCACTATTGAAATCCAATGATCCAATCGACGCTCGCATGTACCTCTTCAACAGAGAAGGTCCCAAAACATATGGACGCATCTACAAAGCACGCAAGGGCGATACTGCTGCCAAATATCTCAGTACCCGCAGCGAGATCGTTGTCGACGCCAGTGAAGGTCTGCAAGTTCTCAATGTTCAGAATCGAATCTTGGAATTCTTGTTCCAGTGCTGCGTTCTGATCTTGAAAGATGACTGTCTGCTGCCCAACCTTCTGCAGGCTCCTTGCAAAACAGTCGCCCCCGTCGAATGGCCACCCCATTGCACATTTGCTGATCTTGCCTGGAGAGCTCCGTATTGCTTGCCTCAACAAATACAGTTGGACCTCGTTCTCAACCTCGCGCTTTCTCGACACGCAAGCGCAGAAGATCACCTTTGGGCACTGAGAGAGAACCCGGGCTACTTCGCCGAGACTGTTCAAGAGTGGGCTGATCACTTCAATGCACACATTCCGGACAAGTCAGGGGAGCCTTGCGACGACGCCAACAGCGAGGATCATCTCGCATGGCATGCTACATCCATGATCATCGACGCCTATGGTTCTTTGATATCTTGGGACAAAGTAGTCGACTGCCTGTCTGTGCTCGTTGACATCAACAAGCGCTTTCCGTCATCGTTTGATCCGACAAAGCCGCTTCATCCCACGTTCGAAATGACCATCCGCGAGCTCGATCATCTCCTTGGCAGCATGCTACGCAAACCTTTGCATCTCCTGGACGATGGTATACGTGGATCTCCAACTCTACGAGGTGGTTATCAGAGAACAAAGAACAATGATATTGTCGCCGTCATTGATGGAATGAGCTGCTCGAAGCCAGAGCGCAATATGCGCGTACGCTTGCACCGGCTTTTTTCCTTTCTGTTCGATTACGACCGCAGGGCACTTCATGGACTTGGGAATATCGTCGAGGAGATCCAGATGGCTCTCGATGATGACACATACGGGCTTGTCACGTCTTGGATTGCAGAACGATTCACAGACGTTGCCATGATAGTCGAAATTCAACGACAAATCGACAGATTCGAGCCTTGGGTCACCATCTGGCGAAACAAGCCGCTACTCGACTTTCAAAGATGCCATGACTGTGGCGACAAAGAATGCCACAACGGCGCAAACTATGAATACGATACCATGTCCGACGTGCTACGCCGCATGGACACGTATCACCCCGAAATCATGGCGGCGGCCAACCCAGCCAACTTTCGCTATCCCAAACGAAACACAAAGGACACCAACAAGCAGATCCGTCAATGCGAAGCCAACCTTGACGCTTTTTGGGAGAAGCTGGACTGGTCGCTTGACATGACTTACACCATTCTCGGCATCGATGATGCCTTCCGTCCAAGGGGTTATCTCGAGGATCCAGACCGAAAGCTCGAACGTACCCCACTGTGGAAAGATCCAGAGGAACCAAAGCCAAAGATTGTTCGGACTCCCAAGGCCAAAAAGGCAGTTCCATCACCAATTCTGCTTCCTTTGACAGCCAACGAAAAGCCGACGAAAGGAGACATCCTGTCAGCGACCCCCACAAGGCGAAAGATCAAGACTCATGGTCTGCCTGTTCCTGAGATGGTCGTTGACGAGAGTCCTTTGGAGCCAGAGATTGCTGCTCAACCCCTTCGCATTCCTGTCAGCAGACGTGCTCTTCGCACGTTCCGAGCACTCTTTTACGTATCGGGTGTAGGCAAAGGAGCAGGAGAGATCCCATGGAACGACATTCTGTACGCCATGGCCCAGGCAGGGTTCAGCGTCGAAAAATTGATGGGAAGTAGCTGGATGTTCACGCCTCCAGCCGGATTCCAGCACGGCAGACAAAATGACACTAAAAGTGACATGAAATCCGATCGAGCCCCTGAGACCAACAAGGAGAACACCAAAGGAGTTGTCGAAGACAGCAAGTCGAGCACTCGTACAGTCACCCGAAGCTTGAACCCCATCCAGTTCCATGAGCCTCATCCAGCGAGCAAGATCAGAATTTGGGAGGTCAAAAAAATGGGAAGGAGATTGACGGGCGCATACGGATGGAATGGAGAGACCTTCGTCGAAAAGTAGGATTGAAGACGACAATGGTAATCAACGATGCAGCAAGTTTGAGGGAGAACCACAGTACGTGGATATGCCGAGGGGAGATATGATCCAGCAGGAGGAGGAAGTATACGGCCATGTGATGGTGGTCAATGATGGATGGTGGAGGATACTTGACGGATACTGGATGATGGATGAATGTATGATATATGAGCAAGACGTCCATCTCAGATACGATCAGCTTTCTACAAATCGTTAGGGAGAATTGATTGAATTTACCGACACCTCGCTGCATGATACCGTGCACAATGCATTCGTTAGGCGGTCAGTATCTGTACACTGCCTGACCTTGTACATTTCTTTCGTGACAAACACCCTACTGCTGCTTCTTCTCCTTCCTCTCTCTTGCTGGCTTAGTCCCCTTGGTACCAAACGGCGGATCGAACCTGGCACGAATCGTCTTGACCATCTGTCCAATCCAGTACATATTCAACAAATTGAGCGTGATATTCGCCGCCAAATAACTACCCGCCAACCACAGCGGCACACTTCTATCGTCCGCGAACCGCATGATCTCAGCCTGCGGATCCGCACTGCCATACATCGCAGCCGGGACATCCTGACCGAGCCCCAACTTCGTGCCCGCAGGATCAGTCTCGTTGTAGATGATACTGCCGTGATTCCAGGCTGTGATGACGTCCATTGTCACAAAGTACGAGTTCAGGAGACCCCATACGATGCGCGAGAAGAAGAAGGTGCTGATCAGCAGCATGCCGTTGATCCATTGGTAATTGGAACCCGTGAGCTTTAGTTTATCCAGGAACCAGTGGATATTGAGGAAGGGCGTGGAGAGTTCGTAAAGGATGAAGATCGGGCCGTAGAAATTGACAAAGGGGCGCTGGGAGGGGGTGTTAGAGCTGTCATTCATCTGGTAGTACTGCTGCATGAGCTAAAGAAGAGGGAGAAAAAGAAAGAAGGCAACTCACGAATCCGAGCATAAACACTGCGAGCGCAGAGACAGCGTGCGCCAATAACCCAAAGCCAAAGATGTCGAAATGCGTGATCGTCACTGTAAAGTCCCAGATGAAGTATCCAGTCGCGAACGCCTGCAGCAGTCCGCTTGCGCCAGTGTATCCCCAGATCCTACCCGCCCAGTTCATTCCTCTCCTCTCTTCGTCGAAGATGATTACATAAAGCGCCACTGCGCAGATGATGAGGGACTGGAATAGTGATACCACGTGGACGTTCCAGTTGATCGTGGTGCGCTTGTCGAGGCGCGGATATGTGTTCGGACATAGAATTGCGCTCAGGCGGGGAGAGATCCAGATGTCGATGATACTGTAGAGGGTTATCGCGAAGAGGACTTCATGAATGTGTAGGGGGAGGGTAGGCAACGAGAGAAAATCGGCGAGTGGTTGTGTCGCGTGCTGCAGAGCTGCTGGAGCAGCGAATGGAAATGGATCCAGCATGACAGCTGAATTTGCAGATGATGCTCCGCTCTGTCCAGCGAAGAGCTGAAGATGTGTGCGCTCGACTGCGCGGTGAGTGTCGGTGTGTGTCAAGTTGTACGAGATAACAGGTAATGGTCAGTTGCGGTGGGCTGCGGGAGCTTGCTCTGTCGATCGTGCCGAGGCCGGCTTCGATGACACGTGCGCGACATTCTAGCGTGATCTCTTGTAGTATAAAACCATCATGGTTCACGGATCTCTGCATTTGTCCGGTAATGTATCGAAGATGCTGTCATCACGAACAATCTGGAATTCCAAGATATATATCAGGAGAAGAGCTTGTTGTTTGCAAGTATACAGTGAATCTGAAAAAGAAACCACCAGCGTTATTGCAACCTGTAAGCCTGAGCCATCCCTAATGCTTCAAGTATTGTCACTCTGCATTGCCCTTTGTTATCCATAATTTGATGGCCCTCCATAATCCTTATCAAGACACCTGAATAGCAGCCCAGATAGCGACCGTAGTGCCAGATATCCATTTTCCCTCCGGCGTGATCGCGTATAAAGCATAAATCGTCAGACGCCTCTGGGTTCGACCAACAGTCATAATTGCTATATGCCCATGCCACCCCAGTTTGACTTGTTCCCACCCAATTTCATCATAGTCTCGTCAATGTAATCTTTGGACCAGACCAATTGTGGACATTTGCCAGGTTGGCCGCCCAGTTTCGCAAAAGCAAGATCAACCTCATTGGCGGGGACGACGACACCAGATTCGGAACATTTAGCTTTGGCACGAAGCTCACCGCAAAGGGCATCGAGGTCGAACTTGCCATCTTGAAAGTCTTTGTTGTTTTGCAATTGGTTCCAGATGGTATTGGCAGACAGCAACTCAGATGCTGTCTTGCTGTCGGATGTCGTGGCATGTGAAAGAGTGTTTGAGGCGGCTTGTGTGGTTGGGGGACCGTAGTCGTCATCGAGGCCTTCTCGAATCTTTTCAGCATTGGCCAGACATGTTTTACTAGCAGGCTGGGCTTGTGTTTGAGGCACGCTAGATTGCGAGATTTGCTGTTGCTGGACTTTGGGCGAGGAGAAGTCAAAGTTGAGAGGACTGCCAAGGTCGAACGGAAATGCATCATTGAAGAAGCCATTGTTGAAATCACCATCACCGATGATGGCATCTTGACTTTCTCTGTAGTCGCCGAACAGAAGAGGATCGAATTGCCCACCGTTCTGTGCAGCAAGCCAGTCGATACCTTTTCCTGGAGACGGAGCAGTGAAAGCTGTGACAGTGTCAGTCGCGGTATGGTATTAATCAAAGTAAGACTTACCATTCATGTTAGAGCTGTCGCCGAGAATTGTGGACTGAGGGTTGAGAAGGAACGATTGATTTACATCCTTTGGTGGAGACGGGTGACTCGACTCTGGAGAAGTGTTGCAGGAAGAGTTCATGTAAAACTGTGACATTGAAGATTGCGACGGCGAGTCGTTGTTAGAAGAAACAGAAGTACTGTTGAAACGGAAGACGCGAGACAGCCCACTAGTGGAATCAGTGCCATTACTTTGCATGGTGTTTTGTGGTTGCACTGCAGGTGAGTTGGATGACGGGAAGCCATAGTCGTTATTCTCGGTACCAAACTTGGCACCATTGAGGATGCTTGGGCTGAAGAGGCCGGCAAAGCTATCGAGACCGTTTGTCGTATTGCTCGTGGTAATGTTGGAGAAGTTGTTCGACACATTGTTTTGGAAACCTGTGACATTTGCGCTGTTGTTCTTAGTGCTGTTCGATTGATTCGACATATCCGACTGCTCGCGACGAAGGTGTTGCTGACTAGAGCTGCCTTGTCTTGCGTTCGACGAGCGATGGCTTTCTGATGGAGAGACTGAAGCGGAACCTTTGCTGTTGGATAGCCCCGGATTAGACATGCTGGCCAATTGAGAGCCGGGCAGATTGCCGAATGCTGGAAAGTCAAACGCAAAGTAGTTCCTCGAGGGCTCGTTCGTCGTTGCAGCATAAGTAGGAGGCGATCTGTTTTTGCTCGCATCAGAAGACATGCGCTTGCGATAGTCGCGCAACTCTGATTGAAGACGGTCTACTTGAGCACGCAGGAGACCATTCTCATGCTTGTCTGCTTCCGACGACTTGGTGAGTTCATTGACTCTAGTCTCGAGGTCTTTCAGATGCTGTTCCTTGCGTTCGCGGAATGCTCTTTGAGCAGCTCTGTTCTGCGCTTTGCGTTTCTACACCACGTCAGCAAATGTACTGAGTCATCGGCTTTGAATCAAAGAACGTACTGTTGTAGGCTCAGATGTGAGAGGCTTCCTGCCTGGCTTCTTTGCTTGCTTGTCATCTCCTTCCTTACGCTTGTGATCTCCGCCTGTTTCGTCGTCGGTGTCGACATCCAAGTCGGAGTTCTTGCGCTTCTCGTGGCCATTGGCGAACGACTCGTCGGGATAGGCGCCAATTAATTCGGAATCGTCAAGATTGTCCAAGTTTGTATCACCGTCAAGGTAGCCCATGTAAGGTGTTTTCTCGAGCTCGAAGTTGTCAAGGGTCACGGATGCTGACACATCAGGTGTGAACATTGTTCCGTTCATGTCGGCAGAGCGCATCTTGTCAGGTTGCGGCCTATGAGGGGTAGATTTGTTGGAATTTGGTCTGTTTGAAGCCAATGCTGCGAGCAAGAGGTCTTGCTGATTGCTTGACAAATATTGGGCCGGTCGTTCAAGGGTCGTGGTCATGTCCTTCTTGATTGGTAATCCAGTTTCATTCAATGCGCGTAGACTTTTCTGAGTAGGCGGAGTGTGCCCCTCACAAGCGGACGTGGTTTATTGCCCGATGGTCGTTTCTGAGTTCACGCAGAAAGAGATGTAAGAATCAGAAGAGGATGACAAGGTAGAGAGTGATTAGACAGGGCGCGCAGTGCAGCAGTTCAACGCTCGAGAAGGAACACTAGTGACAGGGTGCCGAAGTGCTTTCGAGGTACGAGTACGCTGTCCCTCGTCATGAAGTTTCAGGGTCCGATTGTGTCGCGTCTGCCTGGAGATGTTGCTGTTACTCGAGCGGTCAGGTGGAATGAACCTGTCTCTAGACGACGATGCTATTGGTTCAAATCACAAGGCTTTCCGACTAATCTGCAAGAATTGATAGGAATTGGAATGGTTCGAGACACGAAGGAGCGCGGGGGCGATCAGCTTCTCTGGACTTCTTGCTTAGAAATCAGGGCTTCTAAGCAACCCAGACCGACCACCGACCGACCGACAGAGTGACCAGCCTTTGTCCCGCTCTCGCCAAGTCTCGTTCAACTGGCGTTTTACTCGTACAACCGGTGACTTAAAGTGAAAAGTGAGATAGAGTTAGCCATGTGGTCCTCACCATACTCATAAATACAGGTAAGTCCAAATAGCAAGGCTCATCCTCGAATCGTACATACTGCGGTCGTCGTCGTGCTTGCCGTGTGAATTACTATGTCGCGGACTTAGATCGTGCATTATCGCCGGACTAGGTACATTTTCAGCCGCACTTTCTTCCAGCGGCCTTTGCCGTCTTGCATCACATCACGTGCTGCAACTTCTCATGCGCAACGGGCTTCTAGTATTCTACTCCCCGCAGTCATATCTTGACACTTGCCCGAGAACTACATACCTTACAGTTGCAGACTCTCCATAGTACAACTTCTCATAGTACATCGTCTGCTACCTTTCTAGTGATTTGAGTTCTACAGCTCTCGACTCTCTCTGGCAGACTGGATCTCTCGAGTGGTAACCCTCTCTTACCGCGACCCAAGATCTCCTCACTGAACGAAAATGTCAAGTTTAGAACAGCTCCGAGAAGAGCTCGCAATTCACGATGCAACCGTAAGTGAGGAACATGCGCGTTTCGATATATGCGCTGACATGCCGGCTAGCTCAATGAAGTCGAAGAAATCTTGGCTGAAATGCCTGATATGCAAGATGCCTTGGACATGAAAGCAGAAGCTCTTGAAAAGAAAAAGGACCTCGAGGAGCAGATTGCCAAACTCAACAAGACAGATGTTCCACCAGCAGCGAAATGGAGCAAAGAGAATCACCCAGCCTTTCGCAAAGCGGCCGCTGCAACTCCACCCGCCCAGACCCCGCCAGCACCACAAGAGAAAGAGCACAAACCATTCAAAGTCAACGACGACGTCTCTGCTAAATACTCTGGCGACAACAGTTTCTACACCGCCACTATTGTGGCAGTGACCGGTTCCGCATCTGCTCCAATCTATACGGTCAAATTCAAAGGCTACAATGAGACCGAGACGGTTCAGGCGCGCCACGTGCGCCCACTTCCTACTTCCAATCAAGGCAATGGAAAGCGCAAAGCTGATGGCTCTCCTGTAGTTCCTGGCGCTCCCAAGTCGACACCTTTCCCGTCAAACAGTAGCACCATCTCTGCTGCCGCATCAATCGACCCAGCGCTTGCTCAGAAATTAAAGGACCAGAACAGTAAAGTACCTGATCTATCAAAATCTGACCGACCTGGCAAGAAGGTCAAGCCGAACAAGGCTTTGGAGAAATCAAAGAGCAGCTGGCAAGACTTTCAGAAGAAGAACGCGGGTACCAAGACCGGCAAGATCACGAACAAGGAAAGCATGTTCCGTACTGGCGACAGTGCGACCGCGAGAGGTATGTTGGGAAGGTATTACTACGCACAATCGTACTGATGTTTTTTAGTTGGATTCACTGGATCTGGAGCTACAATGCGCAAAGACGTTGCTCGCACCCGCCACGTCTACGAACCTTGGGAAGAAGACAACTAAGTTATTCGCAAGCGGTGAACAGCTTGCTGACTTGTTACGTTTCAGCGACAGGGTATAAGCACTCGACAACACAAACCAAAAGGTGAGTTTTTGTCACGGCCTAGCCACCCGTTGATTTTTCGTGCACATGATGATTTGAGAATTCATTGCGACGGCGTTTGGAGGACGGAATGATCAGGATGGCGTATGGCGGTGTAAATCATGGACCACGGACAGACAGTTCAGAGCATAAGATACCAGAGAAATCAATCAATGAGTCATTCAATCACGGTTGGGTCTTCTAAAAGTGTTTCAACCACGGTTGGGTTTGGTATATACATAACATCCAATCCACAACAGTCAAACAGCTCTCTAAGAAGAAGTGCTGGCCGCAGCAGTCGCAGTAGCGTACGACACCGGCGGGCTAAAAGCAGTAGGACTGACACCAGCCGAGCAAACACAGTTATACGGCGCATTACCCATACTAGTAACAGGCGGACCATTAGTGCACCAAGCACTCGTCGCCCAGGGCGCTGTAGTCGTGGCCGGCGGAGCGTCATGAACGACCTCGGCGCGGACAAGAACAGGGATAATAGCACCGGTACTAAGCGAAAAGGCGCGGTGGCCTAGGACGCGCAGCAGCGAGGCGCCCTCACCCGAGTGCGTGGTGATGGAAATGACGCTGCTCTTGTCGGCGCCAAAGACCTCGTCGAGCGCGATCTTGGAGCGGTAGTCCTGCGCGCTCGATGTCTCGGCCGTGACGCCGTTCCAGAACTCGTCGTTCTCTGTGAAGGTGGACTCGAATTTCCAGGTCGGGAATAGGTCGTGGATGTATGTCTTGTTGCTGCGGTGGTCGCAGGTGTGTGTGCTGATGCCCTCACGGAAGAGCTCCTTGATTGTGGGCAGGAAGGGGGAGTCTTTGGGCAGGGAGAGGTTGCTGTAGGTGTAGTTTGCGGTTTGCAGACAGCGGGTTAGAGGGGAGGTGTAGTAGGTTTGTGGGGTTTGGATGCCTTGGTCTTCGATCAGGGAAGCCCAGAAGATGTTGTTGGCGATCGCTTGGTTGATGCCGGCTTGGTCGAGGTGGGCGTCGGCCCAGGTTACGGTCGCGTTGCCGTCAATCTCAGAGTAGTAGCAGTTCCAAGCTGGGGTGCCGTAGAAGGTCTGGGCTGCGTTGTGGTAGCCTTCTCCGTGGCGACCGATGAAAAGAAGCTTGTAGACGACGTTTTTGGCGGCGTTGAAGTTGAGGTAGTCGACGTAGTTGTTGAAGCGCTCCCACTGGGTCATGCAAGAGACGTCACCAGTCTCGCCAGGGTAGGACTGGTTGATCAGACCAAAGTTGGTGGCCATCTGTAGATGTCAGTGGACGTCTTGAAATAAAAATGAATCTACTTACGTAGCTGAAACTACCTGGGTCGGTGGATGGCAGATCTTGAAGGAACAAACCGCCAACAGTCGAGTAGTTCACATATTTGTTGCCGCCCTCGATGGCGATGCCAGCAGCTGTTGGAGCAGCAGTAGCAGCGGTAGGAATGCTGTAGCTGGTCTCTGCATCCTTGTTGTAGCCATCCCAGTCATTTTTGCCAGACTGAATTGGAAAGGTAGCAGTTGGAGCTGGAGCTGGAGAAGCTGCAACATTGTAGACAAAGACAGCTGCTGCTGCCAAAGTAGTGATAGAGTTGACCATATTGATTGAATTGAAGACTGAACGAGACGATGCAGGGCTAGATGGTAAAGGAAGAGGATCATCTTGAGTACTTATACCAGCCGCAGATCTATATTGCCTGTCCCATGACATGCTGCACGCATCTCCATCACTCGAGCTCCGAGGACAATGCGAGGTCGTCGTCGCTTAGTGCGCGATGCGATGAATGGTTGACGTGTGGGTGCAGGTGTGATTAGAGTTGCCGGGTCCAATCGTAGGGCTTGTTTGCAGCACGATCAACGCTTGTCATTGAGCGTGGACCCTCGCTGCGGGTTTTCTTGTGCTTTCGTTCCTGACCTTCTTCATCTAGAAAAAAAGCTATTTGTCGATCATCTCGCATGGTCGCTGATTTCGGCCCACTATGTGGTCGCTGTACTGGAGAGAATGGCCTGAGGCTTTCACTAAACGCGCTGCAGGATTACGAAAGGAGACTGCGCATCTCGTCTTTGGAGCTCCGACAATCCGATTGTGCTTTTCGCATGTCACACGTGGCACGGCTGCAAAGACGTCAAATTCGAACGTGCTTGTGGCTCACATGGGCGCAATGAAAAAGACATGAATGAGTAAACGACCTGAAAGCAGGTCTCGAATTGTGTCGCTCTAATGGCGAGTATGTAAGCTTCTTTGGGTATCTCGCGGTAAGAATCAAGAATCAAATGCTATGCTGTGCCGGGCTGTGCGATCCGATGAAATGCAATACAATGCAATGCAGTGCCTCTATGCTGTAGGGCTTCCCTTCGCTACTCTCTTGCTCCTTTCCATCTAGCCTTCTTCAAAACTCAAGAATCCAAGCTGATGACCGATAGTCTGCGGACAAACTCGGTAGTGATGGGTTCGGCGTAAACCTCCGGATCGATCGTGTCCCAGCAATTCTTGACCACAGTACGCAGCCACAAGGCTTCTTCGCGGAGCATCTTCTTCTGCTTCTTGGCAAAATCGGACCGCCTGATTGGCATGCCTCTGCTCGTCTTGTGAAAGTATGAGAGTTGCTGCTCGAAAGGTGCGGCATAGTTGGGGCTAGAAGGCGGTGACATGCTGAACTCGATGGTCTGGCATTGGTACATCAACTCCTGCATGGCTTCTTGGAGGTCGTGGGACCTCGGCTCGACAATGTCAAAGTACTCGGTGCCCCAAAGATCGTCATCCTCCATGGCGTCACGCATGGACCTGATGAAGAATTCCAGTGAAGGCAGGGTTGGACGACCAAAGTCTTTGTCGTTTTGAATGGCTGAAAGCATGCATGAGGAGAGGATGAGACGAATTGACTCTTCAGAATCGAGAGCTTGGGTGACTATGCATGCTGGACATCCTTGACTGAGGCACCATGAAGTCTCGGTTGACAAGAACGATTGAAGCCAGACAAAGGCGTTGCGAGCATTTCCAGCGTAAGCGAACTCAAAGTCTTCCGGTCGGCTCGTCTTGAGGTACTCGGCGGCGATGTTAGAGGCGTGGTCCTGAAGGGCAACAATCGGAGCCAGGAGAGCATGGAGAAGATCGCGAACGATGGTCCATGGCTTGAGGTCCTCTTGTGGATTCGAAG
>Ga0058703_1000228_pt1 | contig 12124 bp, 9 predicted proteins | sample AgamicMgMae_FD_83782 | JGI IMG/M metagenome (GOLD analysis project Ga0058703, IMG submission 83782) | Agave microbial communities from Guanajuato, Mexico - Mg.Ma.e | ecosystem: Host-associated > Plants > Phyllosphere > Phylloplane/Leaf | place: Guanajuato, Mexico | collected 2012-06-04
AGCACATTCTCTGCACAGGCTTGGTTAATTCTCGTTTACGACTGGAAGTGCCTGCACCTCCCAGCGCTAATAAGCTGTCAGCTTAATGTTCCAGTGTTTTGGCCGGAGCAAGGAGAAATCATCGGTGTGTCTAGTCGTAGAAATCCTGGATCTCACTCCCTTGTGACCGATCAAACAGATTCATAATACACAGGTAGTAAATATCACATCAAGCCAGAGCTGTATATAATCGTTTCTATACATCTAAGCTTTTACAATGCATGAACATCTCATTGGCGATTTCCTGTCCGCCATCCAAACAATCCCGCTTGTACTGTAGCATTCTCATTCTCTAGGCATAGATTCCCAACTCTGCCTCCCTCGGCAGCTGTTCATCTTCTGTGCCTTCTACTGCAGCAGTGGCCATGCTCCCAGGCGCAGATGTGATGCCGACGTTTCCGATAGGCGCCGGAGTCGGGGATGGTCTAAATATGCGTGCGTCCCTTGTGGTATTTAGAGTAACACTCAAGTTGCTGACAGAAGACGCGTCAGAGTCGGCGACCTCGATGGGCATGCTTCGGCGCTGAGCAGCAGATTCATTGCTCGCGTCTTCCCGGGATTCATTTCCTTGTCCACGATGGTGTTCGGGTCTCGTCGAGTTGTGGTGACGATCTTCTCTGAATCTAGTGCGGTCTTCATGGCGTTTTGTAACAGCAGCCTGGACCATCGGACCGCTGACCAGAGCGGAGGTAGCGATGCCTCCGAGGTCGAAAGTTGTTGACGCCGCATCCGTAGAGGTGACCGTTTTGTGTGTGACCTTTGTCTTATGTTTTTTTGCTACTGGAGAGGAAGAAACGACGCTTGACCCTGCCAGCAGGGCAATAAAGAGTGTAGTTGCATGCATTTTGGAGGGATTGTGGTGAAGTGAGCCAGCACTTCAATTTTTTGGGTTATGGGATGATAGACTGAATTTGACGGAGCAGAGTGATACTTATGAATACGAAAGAAGATTTGTAATTATGTCCAGTACCATGATACGCACACTCGATGACTACTTCTTTACTAGTATTCTGTGAAGATGACTTGGTGACTGTTGGTATACGTCAAAGCGTTACGGAGGTGTCGGTCTAATTGGCTACCTGATTCGAGCTGTCAGAATGAATGAGGTTTAGCAGATGCTGTCACAATTCTAAAGACGCTGCGAAAATAGATACTCAGGACGACAAGTAGTCCAAGCCAGTCCAAGCCAACTCGACCCACAGAATTGACCATGAAGCGACGACGATCTTGTTGGTCAACTAGAAATGCATGATAGGGAACAACAGCGGGAGATGAAGTCAGTCAGAATGGTAAATGAAGCTGAGCTGACCAACTTACGATTGCACAAAGTTATGCGACATAATTGTGCAAATAGCTGTAATTTTCTTATATTATGCACGTCATCGTACTGAGCTAAAAATACCATGTCAGACATCGTCTCTCCTGTTTTTTCCTTTGCCGATCGCAAACCCCTTGGTGCTACCCATACGCGCTGGGATATTCTCAGCGATCATCGCACTGCAAAACTCTACGCAATCAATCAAGACACAGCACGCTTTGTTTTGCCCAGCAGACGCTCCATGAATGTGCTTCTGCGTCGACTGTCGGTGGTTGATGTCGACTTGTCGGAGATCCCGGTCTCGACTGAAGACTCCCTTTTGTACCTTTGAATTTTGACACTATCCATACTGTCCAGGTCTTTGCCGCCTGCAATATCTCCCCAAGGGATGTATGCCACAAGAGCTTCTTCGTCTCCTATGGCTGTTTTGGTGTGCATTTCTCGCAGATATGCATGGAAGGTCTAGTATGATTAGCTTCGATGTCAAGTCGTCGGCGGAGCTTTAACCTACCCTAAGACTCAATCTTGCTTCGTCAGTTGCGCATCTACTATGGAGGTGTCTGAAGATCTCCATAGTCCTTCTCCTTTTGTCGGCCATAGATTCCATCGCCTGGTTCTCCTCCATTGGCATAGCATCAAACTCGTCATGACGGAGTCTATCATTCATCGACACGAAGCGACCGCACCAGTACGAAACCGGTTCTGCCACAGTCACAATATCGACATTGAACGCTCGCTTCGGCTTAGGAGTCTTTTCCTCGTGCTCAGTGTTGCGATCCGGCGAGTATCTGTCCACTTCTGGCGATGTTTTCGTAGGTGAGCTAGGCGGTAAGATTGCAGCTGGGTTAAGAACTTCTGGCTTCGGAGTTGGCGGTTGCTTAGGTGACAGAAGCTGATGCTGCTTTATCTCACCACCATAAGACCTCCTTTTCTGCGTGAGGGCATTGCTGGCTTGCAGCTGGGCTTCCGCAGCATTGATGGTATGCTCAAGACTCTGTACATATGTTGTGCTGTATGTTGACTTCACAGGACTGCTCTGTGTTGTAGACAATTGCCGGATGTCAGGACTGAGTGCAGCAAACGAAGAATCCACGCATCGTGAGAAGTTTCTGATCGCCTTTCCGACATCAGAGGTGGAACTTCTGTAATCGTCGTTTGACGAAGAAACAGCTGATGACAGTCCTGCTTTGGTCGGAGTAAAGTTTTCTTTAAAACTGGTCGCCCTCGGGTACTTGGGTGTGTGTTTCGCGATCGGTGAGGGAAGTAACGGTTCGGTATCCGATCTCGCCAGTCCTCTATTTCTGCTTGTCTTCAGTATTCCCTTCGGAACGGATGGCATTCGTGGGCGGGCAGGGTTTCTCGATCCTTTTGGTGTAGAAATTCGGCTTCGGGTTGTGTTTTCGATAACTAGTTGACTGTTTCGCTTGACAGCCACAGGTAGGTTACTGGTTGTTCGGCTTCGCGAGATGGGGATCGCAGCTTTCTCTGGAATAGGTATCCATGTTGACCTGCGGCTGGCAAAGCTCTTTGACAGATGTGACGATACAGCTACACCATCATCTGATGACTCTGTGGAAAACGCGTTTGTCACAAGAGGAGCAGAGTCGGGATTATTGAGTGTCGACGATCTTCCTAGGCTGGTCGATGCATTGGACGTCGATGATTCACTGATTGTCGTTGTCGACCGACGGCGGCTGAAGAGGTTTAATTGCGTGATACTGGCCAAAGAACTGAGTCTCCTCATCTGAGGCTGTTCCTGGACAGTGTCATCGTTTGCTTTGTCGGCGTCTCGCAGACCTCGACCCAAAGACGGCATCTTGGCGATTTTCGGATGTCTGTGGTCAGGCTGATAGGCCTGGATTGGAGCTATGGGAAGCATTCTGTTGTTTGTTGTGATGGCAGATTCGTGATGTCGAGAAGTGAAGCGCGAGGTGAATGTGAAGACGAAGCAGGAAGTCATACATCACTTCACCTGATTCAATCTTGAAGACTATGCTCGTGGCATAGGAGGAAGTTACTACCCGAACAAATGCTGCTCACAAAAGTGGAAGTCGCTCGCTGCTGTTCACTTATTTCTTGTCTTCTTCAATCGTCTGTGAACCTGCTCTTAATCATCAGAAAAATATTGAATTTGGTATCAAGCAGCTATCGAACCCGATCGCCATGCTTATGAATGCTATATCAAGACCCAAGGTATACTCATTATTCCGAATCGTCATCGTCAATGACTATTGGAGCCCTCCCAGACCTCCTCATTGACTTGACGACAGGCACATCATCCTCCTCGTCTTCACTATCGAGTTGAAATGGTCCCTTGTTACCAGACGTCTCGTTCAACATCGTCGCGGTCTTGTCCGCTATAGCCTCCTTACTCTGAGATGACAGCGGTGTTTCGTCCGGATCCTGCTCGACATTCGAGCTTTCCTCTCTTTCACTCTCTACATCTTCGGAAGACTCTCTGCTACTGTTGATAAGAGGCTCGTCCTCAACATCGCTCATGTCGTCATCGTCGTCGATTCCAATAGTCCTACGCCTCTTGTTTGCGCTATTAGATTTGCCGGCACTTTTCCTTTTGTTGCTGGCAGGTTGAAGATGCTCAGAGACTTCCTCACCGTGGCCAGTTCGACCTTGCATAAGAGCCTCTTTTATCGCGCCCACGGCTTTTCCTCTCCTCGCAGCTTCGATCCGGAAGAACTCAGCATCACGATCATCGTCATCTTCATCATCACTTTCTGTAACGAAAAGTGTGCTCTTGACTTTGGCATCCTTCTCTCTTTCACGCTTCTTCTTCTCGTCTGCTCTTCGCTGCCGCTCTTCTTCTGAGATTTCATCGCCCTTTCTGTGTAGCTTCCTCTTCTTTTTCTTTTGCCGATCTTCTGGATTATCGACAGCTCTCATGGTTGGACCACCTGGAACAAAGAGTGATTCATCAACGTCAGTATCTCCGTCGCTGTCACTTCCGTCCCTTTCGTAGACGTTTCGTCTTGCGGCGGAAGCATTTCGGATGAACGACTCTGCCGATTTGCCTTCCTCATAGACCGGAGGATCGAACTCAAACTTGCGGATAAGATCAAGGGACTCCTCGAGCTGATCCGCAGTCAGATTTGAAGGTACACTCCAGCTTGCGTCTGGGTCATCCGCGACCCCAAGGCGTTGGAATGACAGAGTTTTCAGGAGAAGACGAAGATTTTTGTCTTTGAAGGTAGCTGTTTTGCGTTCGTCGTTGTCCAGCACAACGACAATCGATGGCGCCTTAGGTCTCTCCTCCTGTGCTGAAACTGCAGGGGTATTCTTGTCTGCGTCATCCTCCGTAAGCTGAACTGGGTTTTCGATGGGGCGTTCGAGGCTAGACATTGCCGATTCCTGATCCTCCCAGCTTCTCCTTTCTTCCGAAGCCTTTTCCAATACGGTCTTTACCCAGGCCACCGAATCAAGCTTGCCGAGATTGAGAAGTGCGCCGACTGCAACGCCGATCTGCTCCTCGTAGGTCATGCCAGGCTTGACCTCAACTTCAGCAGCAGCTCTCGGTGCAGCTTTCTTGACCTCCACATCGTAACCATTCTCCAGAAAGAACAGTGTGTTGGGTATCTTCGTAAAAAGCATCTCGACAACCATCTCTGGCCTGTCTTCCAGCTTCTTGATGCACCTTCGAAAGATCTGCTTGACAAGCTCTTCCCATTCCTTGAATTGTGCATTCTTTCGATCCAGCCAGGTATCCAGCCCATCGGGACCTTTGATCATGCGGTTGAGAAGGTTGAGGATATCGACGCGGAAGAGAAGAATCGATCGGTCCATCTTGAACGCTGCACGGTAGAAGAATCTGTGACATCGTTTGAGCTGATCTTCGTTAATTGTGGCGTAGTGACTCGCGAGAGCAACGAAAGTGTCAATGCAACTTTCGGTTACAAAGCGAGCAGCAAAGCGATTGAAGTCGAACTTTCGTTCTTGAACCTCGCGGTTAGCGTCAGCCTCGTCTCTCCCTCCATCCTCTTCGTGCTGAGGCTGATCATCTTCCAAGCCTTCGATGGTCGCTTGTCCTTTTGGCTTAGCTTTTGCCTTTCTCCTTGCTCGCCGCTTTGACCGAATGAACATGTCGACGTTCACTTTGCTGTACCGCTCCAACATACGTAGAAAGACGTGAGCCAACTCCGTGCAAGCGTCCAGATAACCAAAGCTTTGCGTCCCTGACTTGTAATTGCGGATGATCTGCACAACCCGGTCGTGAGTCTGTTCTTCGTAGAATATTCGGCTCTGGATATTTTCCGCAATCTCTTGATCGTCCTCCGATTTCGACTCGGACATGGCAGAGATCGTAAGCATAATCTGTGTGAAAGCCATCATGCTTGTGTGAAGATCATGCCATGACTTGTCTTCCAGCTGGCGTTGCATGGTCCGACCAAGCAGAACAAAATTCTCCTGGGTAAGAACACTTGCAACGTAAGCGAAAGGTGTGTCTTCCGCTGATTGTGTCGGATTCTGTGACTGCAAGTTGTTTTCTCTTCGTGCTTCATCTGCCTTAAGGAACCACGATACCAGGTAGAAGAACTGTCGTGAGTGTGATTCTTTTACGCGATCTGCCTCTCGTTCGATCGCTCGCCTGAGATGGTCGAACAGCGGATTGAAGGAAGAGTCGATGAAGTCGGCCACAAAGGTCTTCAGATGCTTGCGTGCTTTTGCATCCAAGTGAACCTGAACGAAATCACTGCTCTCGCCTGGTCTTTCCACCTTCCTACTCCTCGATTTTGGTTTGTTCCACTTTTTGGTCGAGTCCATCTTTTGCAGCACTTTTTGCTCGCTTGCAATCGCACCTTGTCCAGACATGGTCGTCATCTTTTCGTCTCCCCGTTTCACCCAGATCATCGTCCCGAAGCGGTTGTGTCTTGTTGGTGCATTCTTGGCTTGTGCTGCAAACATAGCTTTCTCCTTTTGTAGTAGACTCTTGAAACTTTGAAGATTATCCGATGCCACCTCTTTGTCCTCCCTGAAGATCTTCTTCGGGTCAACGCCCTTGACGAGGTGGAAAAGTATCTCCATGATGATGATGTCCTGATCCTGAAAGTCCTCGCCCATGCCAGAGCAGATCGTTAACAGTAGCTGAAAGACATCTTGGTTGTGGAAGGCTTCGATCGTGGCTGCTCTTGAAAAGTCGTTCTCATCGCCATTTGTAGGTAGATGCGCAGGCTGATCAATCATGACAACATTGCGGAAGAAGTATAGAAGCAAGTTGATGATACCTTCGTCCCTGGGGTTTCGTTCTCTTCTTTGCGTCGATAGTGCAGGCACGGCTGCCGCGATGGTCTTGTGAAGGATATCGACACCTTCAAATTGTAGGATTGCGCGCTTGTATTCGATTTGGGCGAGCTGTAGGTATGGTAGATGTCTGTGGTGGTTGACTGTGGTACGTTCGCTGTCCAGCTCGAAAGGCCAAGTGAGCTCGGTGAGTAGTTCCAAACATCCAATGGCGATCTTCTTCCGTAATGCGCTGGTCTGCTCATCCTCTTTCCATTGCGCGAGGATCTGAAGCAGATCTCCACGCACGAGATTGGACTCTGCCAGACACCTTTTCACATCATATCTTTCGAGTTTTGTGTCATAGAGTTTCAACCACCTCCTCAAATCTTTCAAACATGCCAGAGCATCGTCTCCCAAAACATAGCGACCATCTTCGATCGCACTGCTTCCACCGACCTAGGTGCGTCTGTCAGTCTGTTGGAAGAGGTTGGGGTTTGATATTGACTTACTGCAGAGACAAGACTGTAGACATAAGCCCTAACTTCCGGATCGATAGTCTCGCTCTTCTCAAAAACCTCCATGTTGGCGTAGTCGATGGCTAACTAGAAAGTCGAATGCGAGCATCAACTGAAGCCACAAAGTTCCCGCGTCGCGCGCTTAAGGTTTGGCTGGCGGTCGCGTTTCGCGTGCTTGGGTGCAAATTGATGCAGTTTTCGCCGACCGTCCATTTCTGGGGAAGTGGCCGACATCAACCTCGGCATCTAAACTGGTCATTCATGGGCAGAGCTTGCGGCGATATCTCTGTATGAACGATTGAAATCGATTTGTCCAAACACAATGGCGTCTTTACTCAAGAATACGCTACGGATTGTGCCTGCAAGTCAGACCATTCCATCGTCAAAACGATGTTTCAGCGCAAGCGTACGGCATGCCGAAGCCGCCGAGATCATGAGACTCGGAGTCATTGGTGCAGGCCAGATGGTGAATATGATGTGAACCTCGGGAAAAGAACACAGTTGACTCGATTAAGGGTCTTGGTATTGCTTTGGTAGCGGCACAGAAAGCAGGCATACCTGTAACCTTGGTTGATACCTCTCAAGCCTCGATCGACAAAGGTCTGAAGTTCGCAGGTGAGCATCGATTTCTGATAGCACACGGTTAATCTACTCACAATGTTTACAGACAAACTACTGGAGAAAGACGTGACAAAAGAAAGAATCTCGAAAGACGATGCCGCGGCGACAAGAGGTCGTTTGACCACAACCACGAAAATGGACGATCTGTCAGAGGTTGACATGGTCATCGAGGCCGTACCTGTAAGAGCCTCCCTCCTTGCGATAAAGGATGACAATTGAACCCTGTCCAGGAAATCATCGACCTCAAGACCAAGATCTTCGCCTCACTCGCTCAGATCTGCGCCGCACACGCTATTCTCGCAACAAACACCAGCAGCATTTCCATCACCAAGATCGCAGCAAGCACAACAACCAACCCCAAAGACCTCTTCGCCGCATCACGCGTAATAAGCACACATTTTATGAACCCTGTACCCGTACAGAAAGGTGTCGAGATCATCACGGGTCTGCAGACCTCATCCGCCACCCTCGAAACCTCCATCGCCTTCTGCAAGCGCATGGGCAAGATTCCGTCCGTATCAGCCGATTCACCGGGCTTCCTGGCCAACCGCATCTTGATGCCATATATTAATGAAGCGATCACTTGTCTCGAGACTGGAGTGGGTACCAAGGAGGACATCGATGCCATCATGAAGAACGGCACGAATGTACCAATGGGTCCTTTGGCATTGGCGGATTTCATCGGACTGGACACTTGTCTTGCGATTATGAAGGTGTTACACAATGAACTGGGAGATAGCAAGTACAGACCTGCCGTGCTCTTGGGTAAAATGGTGGATGCAGGATGGCTGGGCAAGAAGAGCGGAAAGGGCTTTTACGACTATTAGATTTCGATCTCGTATGTGTCTACATTATCAATATATGATCCACGAGCCACGAGCCACGAGCCACGAGGTGCCCCAGCATGCGGACATAACCCCTTCTACCGAGTATACAGGCTCAACGGAAGGGTTCGAGAGACCATCCGGTCATTTCCCGGTCCGACTGTATACATGACGCTTTTGTTTAGTCTGATTGGCCAGTAGTGTTCCGCTCGCTGTGGTACGACGTGACCCTGAGCGACACTATCGGTCCTGCGTTTTCACGGTCGTGTTTAGTTTAAGCCGCATCACAAGCGGGTCTGTTCCCGATCCAGTATTTCTCACTCCTCATCATCATCCTCATCCTCATCTTCGTCCATCTCATCACCCTCATCGGCAACAGCATCATCGTCAACGCCGTCATCCTCCCAAAAGTCGTCATCATCATCTCCACCCTCAAGGAGATCCTCCATCTCATCATCTTCCTCCTGGGTACTCTTGCCCTGCGCCGCCTTGGCCGCTTTCTTCTTCTCAATGTTCTCCTTTTGCTGCTTACGTCTCGCCTCTTTCTCCGCATTCCTTTGCTTCCATGTCGCATCCAACTTCTTCTCCTCAGATTTGCTCTTGTGAATATATTGATGCCACATAATTTTTCCACCACAGAGACCCTCCTCTACCTTTGTGAGTCGAAGTGTCATTCGTGGTCCGAGCTCGGTCAACTTGATTGCTTTCTTCTCGACGCGTTCTTGTCTCGGTCGTGGCGCGGGTCGTGCTTCACTCGCGCCCTCGACACCGCTTTCCGTGTTCCCCTCTATCCGCGCTCGCTGCGCTTCGAGTCTCTGCTTGCGCTCTTCTGCTGTAAAGGCCCTCCTGTTCTCAGGCGCAAGTACTTCAACCTCTGCGTCAGTATCTGGTTCACTCTCGGATGTGAAACCCGCTGCTGCGGCGGGGTCGAGAATGTAGTCCGACACGTCTGCCAGCCTGCCAAGGTTTGGTAGGTGCTTCTTATGCGAGTGGGTGCCGTGAGAGGCTGCATCCAGCCGTCGGAGTGATTTGGGTAACGATGACTTGGCGATTGGTGTCGAGATGGCGTAATGTCTGAGTTGCAACACATACGGTGGCTCTTCCGAATCTGGGTCGGTGGGGGCAGGTATGCGATCCAATAACATAACGCGCTTGATGGATTGTAGTGATGTAGACTGAGGTGAAATTGGCGGGAAAAGGGATTGGAAGATTGTAGTCGTCAACTGCTCCAGGTGTTTTGGTACTGCCTGGTTTTCTGAAGCATCTGCGTTTGAGGTGTTGAAGTTGTTCATGACAAGCAATGGAGGGGTCAAGTATTCCGCGCCTCCACTCTTAGGTCTCCGCATACTCTTGAGGATATCCTTGCAAAGGGAATACTTGTCGACACGGAAGTGTAGCGTAGGTCCACGAGGAGTGATCGCTAATCGCATGTTGATGTTTCCAGCCTCGGATCGCGAAAAAAGAAGAAGATGTGAGACTCCCAGAGGTCCAGCCATGGTGGTATAGTCTCTTAATTTGTTGACCTTCCTCTCCTTCAATCTGGCAGCAGTATTGGGCTCCATCATACTCCTCACATCCTTAACCAATTGTGTTATGCTTGGTCCGACATCTCCAGCGCCGATTCGAATGACCATACTCTTTGGTGACCGATCTCCCGGTTTCGTTTGCCCTGAACGGACATTCGTGCCCTTAGCGCCGACATGCGTCCTGGTCTTGACTCTCTTTTTCGCCATTTTGAAAATATAATTGTAAATGCTGAAGAAAGTCGCTGATCGCGGTTCTCAAGCCGCTCATTTTTCTGGAACATTTTGTGCCGGCGAAAAGGTTTATCTCCGCACGGATAGATCCGGCGCAAGATAAGTCTGAATTCGTCATAATCGCAATAAATTTCTGGCGACGACTTTCACCAACCACGCCTGCAGGATTACTGGGAGAAAAAAACAAGATGTCGGCACTGAAGAAAAGAAAGTTACAGCATGAGCGATCCTCTTTTACTGAGGAGAGCTCGCAGTCAAAACCTTCCAAAAAGACTATGGACAAGATCGACGACGCTGGAGTCGACGCACCTTCAACGAAGGATCTGAAGGCTCTTGCAGCTACGAAGAGACGGAAGGTCGAAAAAGACGCTGTCTCCGCCGAAGACGACGTTCAAGACCAAATTAATGGCTCATCAAAAGATATGGAGGTTGAGGAGGTTCCAAGCCGTGGTGAAGAAGCAGATGCAGTAGAAGCGCCGGCAGCACCAAAGTCGTTCGCAGACCTGGGAATCATTGAATCCTTGTGTGATGCATGTACGGCTTTGGGTTATAAGCACCCGACACCGATTCAGAGCGAATCTATCCCACTCGCCCTGCAGAACAGAGATCTCATTGGTCTGGCAGAGACTGGCTCGGGAAAGACCGCAGCTTTTGCTTTACCTATTCTTCAGGCATTGATGGAGAAGCCTCAATCGTTCTTTGGTCTCGTACTTGCGCCAACAAGAGAGTTGGCATATCAGATTTCACAGCAATTTGAAGCGTTAGGCTCGCTCATATCTGTCAAATGCGCCGTCATTGTCGGAGGAATGGACATGGTACCACAGTCTATCGCGTTGGGAAAGAAGCCTCATATCCTGGTCGCTACACCAGGTCGTCTACTGGATCATCTAGAGAACACCAAAGGTTTCTCGCTTCGCTCTCTGAAATACCTTGTAATGGATGAAGCCGACCGTCTGCTTGACCTCGACTTTGGCCCTATCCTTGACAAGATTCTCAAAGTACTCCCTCGCGAAAGGCGCACATACCTCTTCTCGGCAACAATGTCCTCAAAAGTTGAATCTCTTCAGCGCGCTTCTCTTTCGAACCCCCTCCGCGTCTCCATCTCTTCGTCCTCCTATCAAACCGTGTCGACCCTCCTCCAATCATACATTTTCATCGCGCACAAATTCAAGGATATCTATCTCGTTTACTTACTGAACGAGTTCGCGGGCCAGTCCTGCATTCTCTTCACTCGTACCGTACACGAGACACAGCGTCTGTCCTTCCTTCTTCGTGCACTCGGCTTCGGTGCAATTCCAATTCATGGTCAATTATCGCAATCCAGCCGTTTGGGTGCCCTGAACAAGTTCCGTGCCAAGAGCAGGGATATTCTCGTAGCTACCGACGTTGCAGCACGTGGATTGGATATTCCATCCGTGGACCTGGTACTCAACTTTGATCTCCCACCAGACAGCAAGACGTACGTTCACAGAGTCGGGCGAACAGCCAGAGCGGGCAAGTCTGGTGTCGCGATCAGCGTTGTCACGCAATACGATGTTGAAGTGTATCAGAGGATAGAGAAGGCATTGGGTAAGAAATTGCCGGAGCACAGTGCGCCTCGAGATGAGGTTATGGTGTTTGCGGATAAGGTTGGCGAGGCGCAAAGGGTGGCAATTAGGCAGTTGAAAGATATGCAGGAGAAGACCAAGGAGAGAGGACCGAGGAGACGGGAAGGTGGTGGTGGCGGCAAGAGGGATAAGATGGATGTTGAGGAGGGATAAATCATATACTTTAATGAGATCACGGAAGCATATTCTGTCTTTGACTTCAACTAAGTAA
>Ga0058703_1000229_pt1 | contig 12058 bp, 12 predicted proteins | sample AgamicMgMae_FD_83782 | JGI IMG/M metagenome (GOLD analysis project Ga0058703, IMG submission 83782) | Agave microbial communities from Guanajuato, Mexico - Mg.Ma.e | ecosystem: Host-associated > Plants > Phyllosphere > Phylloplane/Leaf | place: Guanajuato, Mexico | collected 2012-06-04
CACTCGGCGGTTTACCATTTGTTGACTGTGGCAGGGAGCCTTCGCCATCTTCCTCCATCGAAAACATTGCCTCTTCATCAATCTTCTCACGACCAAGGCTGCTGCTACTGAAGCCTCGATCGCCCAATCCACTACGTCCTACGTTTGAATTACTCGAAAGGTTGCGAGACATGCTAGGGTGTGATGTTGGCTGACTACTTCTGCTGTCCGTCATCGTCGAGTTTCTGAGTTGACTCGTCAAGAGCGACATGGAATCTTGTGCCGCATTATTCGGAGAAGTGGACATGCTAATGGACGAAGATCGAAGATTTGATGGTCGGAGAGGAGATCCGACATGGCCGAAAGTAGGGTCGTTTTCTACCTTTTGAGTGGTGGCTTTGGCAGCCCAGATAGAACTGTACCGTGAAGGACTACCAGAGTGAGGGCTTAAGCTTCCCGTCTTGCTGTCTGACGGTGTCGCGCCGTTGGAAATTGCCCGTCTCTGAGCCGAAGTCATTGGGAGTGCGTTACTTTCGTTGTCGAATGCATTCCGCGAAGATCGACGAAGCTTCTCTTGGGGAATCAAATCATGTAAACTCGAAGGTAAGAGATCCTCTCCAGCACCGCTATCACTCTCGTCGTCCTCGGCTGACTCGTCAGTATCCGTGAACAGCGTAGGTTGGCCGCCAAGAGACGAAGACATCATCATTGGACGCGAGCGGTTCGCCGCAAATCTCTCGGAATGCAAAGGTCGTTTAGAAAAGTCCAGAGCTGGATGGTCACGTGGAGAAGATCCCAAGCCGTGTAGAACACCATCGAGATTTGCTGTATCGCCATAACTTGCATCCCTGAGTGAAGTGTTCCCGAGCTGCGCCCTGTTTGGCGGTGATTGCGGGTCGAGAAGGAACCGATTTGGAACCGAGGCTGCGAATGGGCCGTGGCGTGCCGCATGTGAGAACCCCTGACTATCGAATGATTTTGGCAGATGAGAGTCTAGCGCAGTAAGGCCTCCTCGAGGCGGTGAGGTAGCAAGTCGGTTGTCACCAAAGGGCGATCCATAAGGAGAAGCGATATCCGTTGTCTGTTGAGGGCCAAATGGCGGAGAAGCTGGTTGGTAGTTGTAGGTGACACTGTGTTCCTGCTGCCCAAAAGCTGCTGGATCGACTTGTTGCAAAGCCACGGGATCGTTGACTTGCATTGAGAGGAGCGAGTTTGGAGGCCCACCATTCATGGAAGTGTTGTGTCCTCGTCTGTTGAAGCCGCCTTGCGCTCTCGGTGGTCTATTGATGACTCGACCATCGCTAAGGACATGTGCAAGAGCGCAGCCTTGTCCGAATTTACAGCTGCCCTGTATCTGGTCAGTAGAAGGCTAGAAGATGTGCGCGAGTAGTGGTACCTTTGCGAAATACTTGCAAGGCGCATTCTGAGTCGTGGCATTGATGTCGTGCGAGAACTGACAGGCAGCTCCAGCTTGACATTGTCCGTAGGGGTAAAACTTGCAAGGGACATGTGACGTGTCTGCACTACGGTCAGATTCCTGTATCCGCACATCGATGTGTGACTCCTTACTCTTTGCCTTTGGCGGACTTCTGGCTCCAACAAAAGCGCCCGTACTCGAGCTTCCTTGTCCACCATAGTCTCCTCCTCCACGCAGGTATTGCCCGCTCGCAGAGCGACTGTGAGGGCCACCGACGGGCATAGGAAGCCCGTTTCCGTTCATGGTTGTTGCAGATAAGGCCGTCAAGATTCGTTTGTAGCGAGGTTGAATAGAGAAGTCAGTGAGCTGACAATCAAAAGGCCACAGGGTTTAATAGCAATCAGGTCGAGAACCGCTGACCAAAAGTTGCGTGAATTGGAGCGAGAAACCCCCAATATGGGTGGGTAGCAGGAGAGGTGTCGAGGTGGAGTCTGATGAATATTGGAGCGGTTCAAGGGTCTATTGCGATCTCTTGGCGGGTTGGATAGTGGAGAAGAGACCGCTTGTGAACCGTGATGTACTCGCTCTGAGGGGTTTCGGGGATAAACTCGGGGAAGAACGCCTTGAGCGGTGAATGTCGCGTGCTTCTTCTGACTTCACTTGAGTTGTATCTTTCCCTGTCACATCTCGATCATCTCGTTATTGGTCGACTAGTTTGCATGCATTTTCAAGTGTACGGTATCGTCGATAGAATCATGGTGTGATCCTACCTTGAATCTCGATGTTTCCAAGGCAACCAAAGAGCAGAAATGCAAAGACGCGTCGCGGACTGTACATCGAGACAAATGGCTTGAACGCGTAGAGCTGTGAAAGAATGCCGACTTGTAATTTCTGTTTTGCAAGATCGCGCCGACAGGTGCGCATGACGACTGTCCCGAGTTGCGGTCATGAGCCAACAGATATGGTGATCTCGATTTTGGTTCTTCGCGTGCGACAGGGGTCTGCTAAAGGAGATGAACGTGTGATCAACCCACCACTTCATCAGACATCCACATATGGGCACCGCGCGATCGGTCACGAAGATTGGACCAAGAATAAAAGAAACAAATGAAGAGGGTTTCTAAGAAAGACCAAGGTCGTACTTATGCTGCAGGTATCCGGGGATCGAAGCTCCTGACACCTTCAGCGGTAAGTTGAGTGTTTGGCTCTCCTCATCAAGTCAAACAAGGTCCGTAAAGGTCCCAATTGGCACCATAGTAGGCGACTAAGATCCGGTCTGCTGGTCATACCATCCGTTTGTCTGTTGTTCGTTCTTCTATCCGTTTGTCAAGAGTGGGACCAGAGCAGGCATAGACCGGTGTCTGTTAACAGTGCTGTTCCCAGTCTGGGAGGAGCTGGGCTAGATGTGATATCGATCTACATCGTGCTTTCCTCTAACTTCACCTCGTTCACTTGACGCTAGCCTATTCTGACAGGCACGTCACGTCGACGATCTCGATAGCTGACGCGACTTGGCATGTCCCACTGGTCTGATATATCATCAGCTCTTTCGCTTCTGACCATTTCTTCTCTACCTCACGCCGGCACTTACTCTTTCTGCACGCTTGAGGCTTTGACAATCATTCGAAACAAACACACCCTTTGTCACTCGTCTATCGCCCAAATGAAGCTGAACGCTGTCATAGCAGCGTTAGCTGCATTCCTCCTCGCTCAAACCACGTTGGCCCTCGTGTCCGAGTGAGTATATCGTCAACTCGATCAGACTCCTTGTGGACACTCACTGACTTGCTTATTAGCTATGGAGGAGGTTGCGGTCTGACCACCGTTTTTGTGACGGAAACCACTTCGATCCAATACACCGTAACCCACGCTCCTGCGATCCTTTCCAACTCCGACGAGCCTTCGAACACCGCTACGGCTACCGGTCCATCATACTACTCTTTTGCAGTCATCAGCGGTACGACTTCCTGGATCAACGGTGCTTCTCCTACCTTCACGTCATATGAAATTGACACTACCATCGTTACTGTCTATCAAACCGCATCTGCTTCCAACGCTGCCATGAGTCTCTCCATGCCCACAGCTCCTGCAAGCCTGACCGGTCTCGGCTCTGGCACAAGCTCAGGTGCTATCCAGCTCACTCAGTCGTCCATGAACAGTGTGCTTCCCACAGTCACTTCGACCAGCATCACTTTCTCCACAGTCACTTTGTCCTATCAAGGTACGACCGAAGAGGCTAGCTCGTCCCCAACGGAGAGCAGCTCTTTGGCAAGCACCAGGACGACGCACGTCATCTCCACCGTGACTGGGCCAGCCGTCACCATCATCGAGAGCTTGTCCTACGTTACGAACCTACCTTCTGACTCTACATCGACCTTGACGTTCCACATCACGTCCACTGCGGAAGTCCGTGAAACGTTTACTACGATGTTTGAGAGTTCATCACTACTTTCCTTGTCTTCATCCACTCTCAGTAGCGCGGCTGTTCCTGCTTCCGTACAGTTGTCGAGCTATGGCGCGTCCTTCACAGCCACGTCCACGGCCCCAACATTGTCCACCACGCTCTCCGCCTCGTCAACAGGCTTATCTGCATACGGCTACGTCAGTGTGGTACCACTGTCAAACTTCAGCATTGCAGCGTTGACCACGTCGATGTCGAGCCGCTCCCAGTTATCATTCTACAACTCGACAATCCCAACACAATCGAGCTCGTCCATCGCAGACGCTATAGGGGTCTCTGCTCAGTTGACCAGACCTGGCCGAGCTAGCTCAATCGCTGCTTATACCAGCGCCACTGGGGCTGTTCAGGTGCTGCCTCGATACAGCCCAGCTGCCTACGGCTATGGAAGACCTCAACTCAGCAGCGCAGGTGGGGTTGTATCACCAGCAAACACCCCGGTTTCCATCGCTAGCTTCAGTAACGCAACAGCCACGAGCATGACCTATGTTTCTCCGGCTGCATTATCCAGCAAGAGTATCGGTAATGTTATGACTCGAAACATCTCAATGCACTCCCAGTCCCTCGCCACCGTCATTGGTGGTGCAACTTCCACCTCAGTATCTGCATACTTCCAATCTTCCTCGATGAAGGCTCCTGTGTACAGCTCAGTCGTCGATCATACTGCTGTCACCACGCACTCGCCTTATACATCGTCGAGACCAGCGAATGGCTTCAATATGACTGCGACCAAGACTTCTTCCGCGGCAACTATTGCAGCATCTGCTTCCCAGTGTGGTGTTCAAGGAGATATTTTGTTGACTGTAAGCATACATTGTCCCCTTGTTGACGTTTTCTAATACTCTCTAGTGGGACGATGAGCCAGAATACGATACAAACTCTACCGACATCACTTCTGCCCCTCCAATATTTGGTCCATATCACCGTTTCTACTTTTCTCAAGGTTACGTGTACGCACCCAAGCCAGACGAGCCGTACCTTCCTGTCAGCCAGCCACATCTGGCTGTATTCGTAACCAACAGTACTGGAGCAAACAACGACGTCGCTGCCGGTTATATTCGTCCCGGAGAGATCGGTTCAGACAATATCGCCATCAGAGCATTCTGGTTCAATGCATACAGTGCCTATCTTGGTTGCGACAACTCGGGACCCGGCGGCTGCAGGATGGAAATCTCTGGTTACACTTACACTGGCTTCACTAGCGATGAGCTTCTCGCCTTTCAACAGAATGTCACCATTCCTCCATGTCCGTCCCAAAGGGGCTGCCAACTCCAGCGCGTTGACTTTCCTCCAATTATGAGGGGTCTCAGCGGACTTCAAATCAGAGCGTTCGTAGGTCACGAGCAGCGTATCTGGTTCATGGACAACCTCGCACTCGGCTGGTATGACAACTCTTGCGCAGCCGGTTTGCAGCGCGCTCAAGTTCACGGATAGAACAAGGCACAATTCGAAGATTTCATTTCGAGGTACCGGAAGCAGGTCCTTCGGATTCTATTTGATGGCTAGATCATGTATGATGCTCGCCATCTCCACGTTCCTTCAATCGAAGAGTAGTATCAATGCAGAACAGACACTATGATAACCCAGTATGACTTTTGATGCTTCTTGTGTGCATAAAGACTTTTTGTCACTGTCTCTCCCTGTCCTCCATCTGGGACTGTGTCATAATATACACTCGAATTACTGTACTTTCGATTCTGCCATGGACGCGGCCAGTCCACAAATACTATGAGCTTTGTCTCTCTGCGTTCAACTACGTCGCAGATGTGCCATGAACAGCACGAGATCGACCCTGGACTTTAGTATGCTACTGATTCATTTACGACAGGACAGTACAAGTAACTCGACTAGAAATTACCATCCTTGACATTATGAAAGGAGCTAGCGAATGCATAGGTTGGGTTGGCAGAAAGAAACAGTCGAACCACGTATGGAGATGTAGCAGCTGATCGAATTCTTGATAATGGAACAACTGTTTCTTTACAGGCACATTTCTTACATTTCAGTCCTCGTCGCACTCCGTACCTGTTGCAGATGTGGAGGGTAGAAAACCTCGACGTTGACCATTGTCTGCCTGCGCTGGTGGGTGTCATGGCTTCCGAGTGCGGAGGACATTCCGTGCTGCAACTCGATGCAAACCACCTCACTTCATCGGCCCACGAATAAACAATCCATATCACGACCATATTAATCGCCCGCCTATTGCGCATACTTGTACAGCGGATTCTGGCAACCAGCGCACGCGTTTAGTTGGGAATTCCTGTTTTTCGCATCAAAACACCAACACCTTACACCTCTCTCATCCACGCGACATCTCGGCCTCACTTTCTCACCCGCAGCGCTTCATCTGCCTATCACTCATCGGAATTCCACTGTGAGACACTCGACTTGCGAGTCAACAGCTATGAGCGCCCCGTCTCAGGCCGCCCCAGGCGGTCCTTTCGACATGATTCGACCAGAACAAATCACAAAACTACCTATGCTGTCAGACGTTGAGAAGCAAAAGTTCAAGGCTGGTCTTGAAAAGTTGTGGACAACTGCGGAGGAGAATCCTGAAGGTTCAGATCTGCACAACAGGGCTATCGCTAAGATAAGAGAGGTTTCACGTGAGCTCATGAGGCGTTTGGCTACTTCAAGGAATGCTGGTCCTCAAGCGATGCGACCGCAACCTCAAAGTCAGCCACAATCTCAGAGTGCTCAGCAACAAACGCAGCAGCAGCAAACGCAGCAACAATCTGCTCAGCAGTCTGCTACAACTCCGGCTCAGCCCCAGCAAAACGCACAGCCGGCGACCCAAAAGGTTGTGCAACAAACGGGGGTGCAACAAACACAACAAAACCAACAAACCCCACAAGTCCCTCAGCAATCTTCACAACCAGAGCAGCCAGCTCGTCCATCATCGCAGCAGCAGCAGCAGCAGCAGCAGCAAACACAACCACAACAGCAGCAACAGCAGCAGGCGCAAACCCAAGCACAACCTCAGCAGAATCAGCAGGCTCAACAGGTTCAACAAAATCAAGCGGCGGCCTCTCAGCAGAGTTTGTCACAGGGAGCCAAGAACTTCATGCAGTCGTTCAAGGTGTATCCGACACCAACCATGTCGGCCAATAGCAAGGAGTTTGCCGATTACAGGAATAAAATCATGTCGACTCTACATCAGTGCCTTCTGAGCAGTGAGAAATATACTGCGCAAGTCAAGCAAATCGACGCTCGAGAGGCAACAGGTCAGGGAGTGTCTGCGGAATTGATCTCGCATAGGAACAATGCGAGACAGATCCTGGCAAAAGCTCGAAGCGAATTCGACAACATCAAGAAAAGCAACGAACAAAATCGTCAGTATTGGGCTAATGTGGGAAATGGGGGTCAGGGGCAGAATGGTAACATGAATATGAACGCGCAAGGTACGCCAAGTCAAGTCGGCCAACAGCCGATGATCGCGCAAAACCAACAACAGATGCAGCCAAATACGCAAGCTTCGCAAATGGCTGGTAACATGCAGCAAGACGGATCGCAGATCAGAGCTGGTCAAAACCAGATGAGCCCAGCAAATGCAATGCCTTTCCAGAATCAAAATCAGAATCAAGGTGCTGCGATGCACTCCACAGCTTCTCAACAAGGTCAAATGCAAATGCCGCAGCAACAACAGCAACAGCAGCAGCAGCAGGCACAAAACATGACCGCCAGGCCACAACCAATGCCTCAGCAACAACAACTTGCAAATCAGCAAGCGCAAGCCTCACAAATGGGTCAGCAGCCTGGTGCACCTCAGGCGTTATCACACCAAGCTGCCGTGAACGCAGCTGCACGTACTTATTCCGAGGTGCAGCAGCGCGGTACTCCAAGTCAACCCGCTACACCGCATGGTAATTTCACACCAGCAATGAATGCGAGTACAACTACAACCACTGCAAATGCAAGAATGGCTATTCCTCAAAAACTCAACATCAACCCGCATTCACCTGTTGCGCTTCCGCCAGCCAGACCAACCTTTGGTGGGCCAGGTAATGGTCCTTCCGGTATGATGGGACAGCCGGCAGTTCAGAAGCCTCCTGGATTCATCCTCGAAGGTGAAGGTGACAGAGTGCTGAGCAAGAAGAAGCTAGACGAGCTTGTTAGGCAGGTGACCGGCGGTGGAGATGGCGATGGTCTGACTGCGGATGTCGAAGAGGTAATGTTCTCGCGATTGGCCTGCGCATCTCATACTGACTATTCCAGGCTGTTCTCGCATTGGCTGACGACTTTATCGACAATGTCATCACTTCCGCGTGTCGACTTGCAAAAATTCGTCCAGACTCTACGCTCGACATTCGCGATATCCAGGTTGTTTTGGAGAGAAACTACAACATTCGCGTACCGGGTTACAGCTTGGACGAGGTCCGCACGGTCAGGAAGTTCCAGCCAGCTGCAGGATGGACACAGAAGATGAATGCTGTCCAAGCTGCCAAGGTCATGGGCAAAAACGACGTCTAGGAGGCATGGGAGAGAGACCGAAGAGGTCATTCGCAAGCAAGGCGTACGGGTTGATATCAAATTGTGGGAAGAGGCTACTATGGTGGTCTGATTTGGTATTGGGCGGGACACGGATACCACTCGGCTGCAATTAAGCAGGATACTGTATTACTACGACTACTACCATGAATTTACAATGCTCACGATTATTACATGTCCCATGAAGCCTTGGTTTTTCACGTGTCCACTTTCGGCGAGGATGCCCCCGCGACTCGTACGTCCTGCTAGCGAAACTCAATCTCCATGTACCCCACACGCTTTGCCTAATCAAGCTCATCTATGAGCGTCACCGATTCCGTCGCGAATCTTTCACGAAGATCGCGTCAGATTCACCGATCCATGACATGGACAACCCAAGATCGTCAGGACAACAGCCCGCATAATCGACATTGGCTGATGCAATTGCGTTTACGGGATATTGCATTGACATCAGAGATGACTTCATCGTCAACCACCCGGTAAACACACGACGTCAGAAGGTCTCAAGGTAAGCCATTAGGAGCTTTACAAGAGCATAAGTAGACCTGCATTTCTCATACGCATTGTTTTTTTCCGTCTACATACAGTATCTCTACATCCACTCAATCACACCAGCTTTACACCATAAACAAATCTCCAGTCAAAATGCAGAACACCGCCGAAGACATCTCCCACGCCGCCACCGGCCACAAAGCCAACCTCTCCAACCCAAGTACGTTTCTTCCCCACCATCCACTTCTGATCCACTAACATCACGCAGACACATCGCAAGAGTCAAAGGACAAGTCCGCTCAAGCCCTCAAGGACCTCGGCGGCGAGAACGCATTCTACGGCAAGCAAGGCGAGGGTGAAGTCGAGAAGAACCCAGGCAATGTCGCCGGTGGTTTGAAGGCGACTATCAATAACCCTGAAGATGGTGCTAGATATGTTAGTGATGAGGCGAAGCAGGATGCCAAGGAGAGGTTGAATAAGATGGAGTAAGCTTTGCGCTCCATCAGTCACTGAGAGCGAATTGTGTATTATACCAAGGGGATTGTACGATATGTATTGAGATGAGTTTGCAAATTTGTACCAATGCTTTCTACTGCATCGATTTTCTACTTTTTGCTCGTTGCTCGTGACTCGGTATAAGTCGTTTCACTTCGATTTCGTATTTGCTTGTCTTTGATATCTGCGCCCTCCATGACCGCTGCTGCAATCAATAACGGTCATTCTCATATCCGTCATCACGTCCGGCGTCAAAAGCATTGTCTTCGTTCTGACCAAAGCGGTCAAAGTCACCCTCAACCCTACCGGCATCGTAGGCAATGTCTTGAGGAATATCCTCAATCTGTACCACGTTAGCGTTCTGCTCGATACACAGCTGACATATAACTCACTCTGTCTTCTTGACGCCTGCCCCAGTCCTCAACACGATCCTCATCACGTCTGAAATCTCCTTCGACTCTGCCGGCGTCATATGCTACATCCTGAGGAATGTCCTCGACCTGGTTCTGATCAGTGACTCATCCAATTTGACTGGAGGACATACTCACGCGATCCTTGAATCCGTCGAATCTCTCCTCGGTCCTGTATTCGTCCCTCCTGACATCGTCCCTCATATTATCGAACTTGTCTTCGGCAATGTATTCGTCGCGCTTCCAGTCTTGCTTGACCTCCTCGCCCTCGTGCATCAAGAGTGCACCACCGACGAGCCCCGCAGCAGCGCCCATTGCGCCGTAAGCCATGCCGCTGTGACCTTTCTTCTGCTGCTGCTGCTGCTGCTGCTGGGGTTGAGCACCGTAACTTTGTTGTCCGTAGCTCTGCTGGCCATAGCTCTGTTGTCCGTAGCCTTGCTGTGGTGCGCCGTACGAGTGTGGGAATTCAAAAGTTCGCTCGCCGTTCTGGCGGTTGATGAAGATCCAGCGGTTGTCGCGAGCGTCCTAAGAATGTGTTAGATGAGCAAACAGGGCCTGCAAGAGAGGTGCTTACCCATTCGGCAACCCATGGTGGTGGAACTTGTGGTGGTGGGCCTGGAGGACCGCCAGAGCTCTGGCCATAACTGCCTTGAGATGGTCCGCCGTAGCCTCCTTGTCCTCCACCTCCGTATCCACCCTGTTGTCCTCCATAGCCACCTTGTTGTCCGCCGTAGCTGCCTTGCTGTCCACCTTGCTGTCCACCCTGACCCTGGTGGGTGAACTGGTTGATCATGTTGTTAAGAAAAGACATCTTGGTGATGGTGGGTGAAGTCGAGCTTCAGTGAATGGTAGTAAAAGGTTTAATCTGTTGGGAGCAAAGAGAGAGAAGTGGGAGATAGCTTGCCAAATATTTCGAAGAGGTCAAGTGGCTGTGCTTGTGAAAGTCGACGTTCAGCTTCAGGTTGCTAGGTGCATGTGGTGTGAGACGACTGGTCTAGAACAACGACACGTGGGGAAAGCCCAAACAGTCCAGGGATCCTTATGTCATTGGCCCACGCGTATCTTGTCGAGAGGGGCATGAAATCCGAGCTGTTACTCTTTTCGTACCTGAGCACTTCCCTACAAGCGCCTGATGATTCTCACTAATCTTGACAAGACGAGTGAAGCTCGGAAACGAATCGATCCATGACCTTGGTACAACTTGTTGGAAGGAAGGCCCCCACATTGGCCAGTCTTGGATTTGCTTGACATTTCTTGGGATGCTTGATTATTGTCGGCCAAGACAGTGCTGCACGGCCACATGGGGATGCCGTTCGTACAGCCTCAATGTGGCTTGATCACCTCAAGACGAGCCAAATACGCGGCACATGACAGGCGACTCTATGCTTGAGAGACCACTAGTCACCACGACCTGGAGTCGGCGAATCATCTCTGTGACCACATTGTATATGTACATTATATACGGAATCATGGAGATGGATAAAATACAGGGTTCATATCATGTGCGTAGCATCGTATTCCAATCAAACGTCATCAAGATCAATTCAAAATGGAGCTCTTTGCTCTGTCAACCCTAAGTAACAAAGAGCTATAGTCATACACTGTATCACGAAAAAAGGTCAAGAGCATAATCAGGGAGCAAACATATTATTTCAGCAAAGTAATCCGATTCCATCGGGACCTCCATCTACTAGTAGGTGTTGTCGTAGCAAATTTCTTGCTCTGTCATGATGGGTATACCAAATAATTAATCCAAACGCCATGCCATGTCTTCGTGATCGCGTTACACCTGTCTTGAAAACCTAATCATCATTCTTGTCCGCTCCAACGCCCATCTCGTCACTGTCGAACGTCGTTGAACGTGAGATCTGACTGCTGCTATTGGCGCTGCTGGTGTCACTGCCAGGGCGACCCAGAGCAGGACTGAGGATATACAACTCCTGAAACGAGCCAAGCATCCTGCCGAACCAGATGTTCGATGGGAAACGAATCGTCGCCATGGATTTATCATAAATCCATTCGTCCTTGAACTCTTCTTTCTCGTCGCTGAACCAGCAGTCGTGGCGCTTGACTTCCATGCTGGGTGCGAAACGCGGAATCGGTTTGCGCGTCAGACGGTAGCGGCGATATCCGTGTTCTGAGGTTTGGTCAGTACCTCCTGTGCAGATGTGTGGAAACGGTTGCGTGCACTTACCAGGGTTGAGAAGTTGGCAAAGATCATGCTGGTTGGTGATACGAAGATTGGGCTCTCCATTTCGAAAGACCACTATCGGAGTCGTGTCGTCTTCGTCCAGATTGTACATGGACGCGCTGCTGACG
>Ga0058703_1000231_pt1 | contig 12045 bp, 9 predicted proteins | sample AgamicMgMae_FD_83782 | JGI IMG/M metagenome (GOLD analysis project Ga0058703, IMG submission 83782) | Agave microbial communities from Guanajuato, Mexico - Mg.Ma.e | ecosystem: Host-associated > Plants > Phyllosphere > Phylloplane/Leaf | place: Guanajuato, Mexico | collected 2012-06-04
ATGCGATGCCAGGCAGCCCGATGCCTAGCCTGCTGGCTGCGTTGGCCTCTTATCTCCAACTCCACCTACCCACTTCCGTGGTACCCCGAACCCCTGAGACTGCCATCAAAGCCGCGACCCATGCTGGTCTTCGCTCGACGTATCCAGTCCAAAACTTCTTCGCCATGCGTGAAGAGCAGGAACTGCAATTGCTTAACATTCTCTGGGATGTCTGTACTCTGAAAGTGCTTGGTTCCGGTGCTGACACTTTGTACGACAGGCTTTAACGTTGCGAGGCCTGGCTGCCCTTCTTCGCTTTGCCTCGAGGCCACATCGGATACAGCACCGGAGCCCATGGACTGTCGCGCTTCGCGGGCGCCTTGCTTATGAGCCGTGGCCATCTTCGCGGCGTATGCTGTTCCACGACCCCCAATGCTCGTTCGGACGAGGACCTGTGATCCCGGGTACAGAGGCTGTCCGATTCCGAGTACATCGCTACGACTGACATCGCTCTCAACGGACCTCGCTCGGGTGACGAGAGGGCGCAGTGCGTCCTCCAGCAATAGAAGGTTCTTCTGCCACGTGGCTTTCATCTCCCCCGAGCTCGCATACTGACAATCCCCTTTCAGTACAAACACTTTCAGTCCAGACAGCAGCTTTCCTAGCTGCGTGAAGATGATGACTTTCTCTAAATCGCTCTCGTTGAGATCATCTTCCCATGCAAACGTTGGTTCGAGGACTGCGAAGACATCATGGTTCACATGAAGGCGAAGGATCCTTAGATTAGGAAGGTCCGGCGGCTCGTCCGACGGAAAGTATTTGTAGCTGCAGCTCAACTCGGTGAGGTAGGTGCTCAGGAGACCTCTATGCGGGGCGAACATCAGGAAGCCCGACAAGAGGGCGTCGAGTCCACCGATCATGTCAAAATGCTGATTGCCGATTTATGCGCGCGCAGCGGATTGAAAGAATCTCTTGTTCACGAGCCATTCGCTGGCCTTGGGTCCCGGAAAAGGTTTGGCGACATACGCTGCACGGTTCGATCGCCGCCGGGCACGTTCGTGCGATTCCCAGCTCCTGCGTCCTTTGTACTTAACGCAGTCAGTCCTCGGGTATGCCAGATCGAAGATGATGTCCTGCAGCTCTTGCGGCAGACCGAAAAGTGCGCGACCATGTTGAACAGGGGTGCGCATGGCGCTTGTGACAGCTTGTGCTTGTTGGTCCACCATTGGTGCCGTGCATGTAGCCTTGCGAGTTTTCGCAGCCGGAAGATCTTCGAGGTCGAGGCCCGAGAACTTGCGATATAGATAGTCGGCAGATGGCACCGTGGCAAGCGGTCCGACGAACGCTGACGCGAATGGATGCTTGCTCGAGACGCTGCTGCTCAAAGCAACTTGAACCTGGTGTAACCTCGCATTGACCCGCGTGGTAAACGAAGATCCACCCTGCCTTGAAGCGTCGCATAGGCAGTGCAAAAACGTATTGACAGCTGTTTGCAAGTCCCTATCAGTTTTTGCTCGCACAGTCAAGTGCACTGCACGCTTGCGCAACGGGCAGTAGTCCGACTCGACTCGCGATCGACAAAGCTGGCATATCGACTGAGCACAGCACGGCAGCTTCACCGGGTCGAAGGCCAGCTTGTTGCATGTTGCGCAGCGCAGTGCCACCGGTATGAGGAGCGACTTGGCCAAGGCGCTGCTGTCCTCGACCATGTTGGAACATCTTGTCGAGTGAGAGTATGTGGCTCTTGCGTGGGTGAGTTAAGTGGTGGGTGAGTCGTACGAGCAGTGTTGATGTTGCGAACGCGTTTGCAAGCGTCGTGATATGAGTCTTGGCGTTTATGACGCGAGGGTCGGGTAGGCTAAATCGAATTGGAAGTCACGAGGCTGCACTTTCACGCCGATAAGGCATTCACGCAGACGGTCGAACTTCAACACGAGTCAGCGCGTACTCGTCTGCAGCCGGCTGGTAGGAAACTCACATTGCTGGTCGTTGGAGGTAGCTGCAGTGGGGCAAAGAAGCGCGTTTGACAGTAGGATGTTGCCCCTGACTACCTGCCTTGTGTGAAATTTCTCACTATAGAAGATAAGAGGTGGATTATACTTAGGAAGGTGAACAGTGATTATATTGAAGAAGATCGGGGGTAACTTATCGAACTCGAGAACAGAACGCCCCATCCTAGGTTGCATCGCATCAAACGAAACATCATTCACACTGAAAAAATCAACAGATTCCCTTCCTACCGTCAGTCTCCGGGCAGGCAAGCGTGTTCGTCGGTTCCGGCTTCTCCGAGTGCGACGAGTGATGGTATTCCGAACTGTCCGGGTACGGGTACGGGTTGGCGACGCTCGGTTTGCTCGGTTCGCTCGCTTTGGTTGACGAAGACGGGTACGGGTACGGGTTGGCACTAGTCGGCTTGCTCGTCTCGCTCGGTCGAGGCTTGGTCGATGATGACGGGTAGGGGTAAGGGATAGCAACGCTCGGCTTGCTCGATGACGACGGTGCGGGCGCGGGACTCGTCTTCTTCGTGGTCGTGCTGCTTGGTTTCGGGTGCTCGGTACTATGGCTCGCGCTCGGTCGCTCGGTGGTGCCCGGGTGCGAATGAGCGGAATGAGAGGTGTACGGGACCAGGATCGTCGTGCTGCCTGTCACCAGCGGAGTCAACGTCACGATGCTGACGTGGTTTGACGAAGGGGATGGGGTGTGTGTAGGATGAGGCCGCTTGCTTGACGAGGAACCGGCTACTGGCAGTCCGTTGATCGGGTTGTAACCGGCTCTCACGGAGCTGGGGGACGGTCGGGGCGGCTTGTAGGCGAAGGACGTACTCGTATACGGTATGACGTGCGTCGAGGTGACGATCTTGGGCGCGTAGTGCGTGTGAGTGACGATGTCGGTGACGGTCACGACCTCGACCGCCCTGGGGATTACGGCTGCCAACGGCACCTGGCCAGCCAGGAGCGTCAATATAGTAAGTTTGGATAACATGTTGCTGCGGTTAAAAAATTCGTTGCTTTTTGGTTGTGGAGATGATTTGGTTGTCCTACAATCAGGGGGAGAGACTGAGATATGTTCTTCTTGGTTTTGACAAAGAGATTGAGACTTGCCAGTTTGTCGCTTTGTTCCGGGACAAACAAACAGAACTTACTATAAGTAGGTCTAGCACAACGCCGCCTTTGTTTGCTCGCGGTCAATGGCTCCATCATACAACCGGAGGCCACTGGATGGTGATACGTGCCAAAACTTGCACCATGAGGAATGTTACAGCGACCACGCGACCAACATCGAGAGCGCACTCACAAGGACAGCACAGACTGCGAAAACCAGTCCTCGACGGCGACGAGTCGTCGCCCGCACCATCTGCACCAGTCGATCTGCGTAGGCCCGGTCTTGGTTCAACCCCAGCTCCTCCCTCATCTCCCTGATCTCCCTCGGCTCTCCTCGCATCCTCCTGTTCAGCAATACCATCTTCCCGTCTCCAGCGTGCAGCGATACGCACATCGTCGACGAATGCACCCCGTTACTGAAAGCGTTGATCCGGACATCATCCTTCGCATACTTGCGCAGTGTCCCCGCGAAAGACTCATAAGATGCAAGACAGTCCTTCTTCGTCCCCACGATGTTGAACAGGTAGTTGTTGTACAGATAATCGTTCGCTTCGGCGTGGAAGTGCCTGCTCACGCGGGACAGGTTGGTGGAGATGTGGTGTTCCGGGAGAATGGACTTCATCGTCCCGTCGATAACTTGGATGTAGATTTGTTCATCGGGTGGGAAGAGGTGCTCGTAGATGAGGTAGCGGACGTCGTAGGGCAGTGAGAGCAGATGCGGTCCAGGGATCGGAGACATTGGTCGTTCACGGGCCGACTACTCGGCGCAAAGGGGTGGGAGGAGAGATAGGAGGGAAAATGTGACATGTTGGACTCGCCGCCTGATCATTGAAACGGCGGGAGAATCCACAAAGTGACTGCCTGTCCTCTCGCGATCATGTCCATCTGTTCAGCAGGCACCTGGAGGAGATGCAGTCAGTATGCGCACGGGCCACTATCGTAGTAACTGTTGCACGTGATGAGATCTTTCGTGAGAACAGAATGGGAATGACCGGAGTCTTGAAATCATGAAATGGTTACAGGTGATTGCACGTGAGCTCAGCATCGTCCACCGGGTAGTTGGATATCGTGCTTCATTTATAGCCTTAGACTGTCTTCCCCTCTGCCTGTAGCGGGTGTATACAGGCCTTCCTCTAAACCCCGAGCCCAAAAGCAAACAAAGACAGATCTCTAAGACTCCGATGCTCTGATCTCCCCGAAGTGATATCATGCCGATAATGTGTGGACATGTTCCATCGACTTCGCCGGAACGCCCGAAAACACCTCTCGCTTTGCGTCTTGCCCATCAAAAGCCCAAATAACCAATAGATGATTATACAACTGAATGCGCAAACCCAATTACCCCTTGAACCGGATTCCCGCCTTATACGTGACAGATGCATGCCCTCATGGAGACATATCACCCAGCAATCAAGACCCAGATCAAGAAAAACACCATCAACACCCCAAACATCTTGGCCACCAACCAGCGATTGCCCTGCACGCGCGACCAGTACTTCATCAGCTCCCGCTGCGCGCCCTCGACGTTGTCCACGACGTCGTCCGTGTTGGCGTCGATGCGCTGGATTTGCTCGGCTTGCTCGGACACCATCTGCGCCAACTGCCCGAAGATGCCGCCCAGCTCGCCGATGGTGCGCTCGATGGCCTCGATGGCTTCGCCGCGTTGTTGGATGTAGGTGTTTGTGCCCGAGCCTCCTTCTTCCATGAGTTGGAGTTGCTGCTGGGGGGAGGAATTGGCGTAGAGGGCGCTGCTGGAGGTGGGGTCGAGAGAGAGGACGTCTTGATTGCTGGTGTTGTTGCCGCTTTGGTTGCTTGGTTTGGGACTCCGGCCGCGACTCGGAGGGTTGTAGAGGGGTGAGTCGGTGCGACCCGGGGCGAGGTGGGAGGGTTGGCTTTGCTGGGAGACGGTGGAGACGAAGTTGTCTTGTCGGCTGCGGCTGGCTTGGATGTTTTTCGTGCGGACCTCGAGGACTTGTTTGAAGTTCACGCTGACGTCCGCCAGCTTCCCTTGTAATAGCACCACGACGTTCTTGTTGTGTTCGCCCTCTTCGCGACTGCTGCCCTGGCCGCTCGTTGCCCCCGTCTGCCGCTGCAATTGCTGCAATTGCCCGATCTGCTGGTTTAGCCCGGCCAGGTCTTGCTTGATGACGTATGTGAGCTCGGCGATCTCAACGGGTCGGTCGTCGAAGAGGGTCTTGCGCTTGGCGAGCTCGCCCAGGCGCTGCAGTTTGCCCATGGTGCCGCTGATGCCGCGGCCGATGGAGGCGGCGTTGCGGGCGAACTCGCTGCGCTGCTTGCGCGTGGGCGGCATCGCGCTGCCATCTTGTTGTTGTTGGGAGAGGAGTGGTTGCGATTGTGAGGACCCGGCTTTCCGGGATCGGGCGAGTGTCTTTTGGGCTTGGGCGAGGATGGAGCGAAACTCGGGCGTGCGGTCCTGGATGGTGGAGGTGTGGGACATCGTGAGCATCGGCGCGGAGGATGGCGGTGGATGGCTAAGCCTCCTCTCGGAGTCCCAGGACTCTATAGGACTCGAGCGGGTTGACAGATGGTGTTCGTGTCACCGGGTCGCATTCGGGTGGCCAACCGGCCCGGACTCTTCGGTCGCTTGCAGGCTGCTGACGACTCTCGCGAAAGTGGGCGGCGTAGATCGTGTGGACTTCGGCTTCGTCGTGTCGTCGATGTGGCATATAGTGAGACGGAGTGGTGTTGTTGAGAGTAGCCCGTACATTACCTACTTAATAACGCACCAGTCTTAGGCGGGTCACGACAAAAGAAGCCGATCCCGATCCCAGCGCGACGGGAGGCGGCACGGCACGGCACGGCAAGGCGGGTTGGATACATGTACACATCAGACAAAGGTGACTGCAGCTCTCTGATTGGCCAGTCGATGCTAGCTCTGCCAAGTTGGTCTTCAACCTCCTCCAACCCCCTAACAACCTTGGAAACCACCAAACTTCCTCCACCTCGACTCTCCTTCGCAGCACGTCTGAATGTGCCTGCTGCCATACTGAACACCTCTTCTACTCCGGGAGCAGCACCTGCTCGAGAGTCATCACAACGCCCTCCGTGCAGCGTGTCGAGCGGCTGAGGTTGAGCATCCGACCGCCTCTCACGTGGCCACGGCAACGTTCACTCATACTACCTCTTATCGACTATGACGACAGCAGGCAAACCTTAGGTCTCTCGACACCTTTCATCCTTCCAGTCTCACGACCATGTCTCGCCCGGACCCGCACTCAGCGCAGCCACCGCTCTCATTCAAAACCGTACCCGGGCGCAATAGGACGCAGAAGTGGCAGCAGGCCAAGACATACAATTACGATGGCGATGATTGGGGTGGGTACGACACCTACGATGAGTATGGTGGTCTCGATGAGGAACCCTCCGAACCCACGCAGCCACTCGACGCTCAGCGGTCCAAAAGACAGAACAGCTTCGACCGGGACGACGAGCGGCGGCAGTTCAGCGCGGGCTACACGCCAGAGCGGCAAACGAGTCCGGCGAAGAGCGCCGTCAGCAGCACGAGCGGGGGCGGAGGTCGGGCGAGCAATGATCACGATCGACGTCAACGTGTCTTCACCAATCCGGAAGCTGCACCGATGCCGTTGAATACCCGCTCGAGTCCAGCGCAAGGGTCTGCATCTACGTCTGCCGAGCCAGCGTCGGCGCATGGACAGTTCCTGTCACGGCAGAGTAGCGTGCGTAGCGACATTCCGTCGCCAGAAGCCGCCTCGAACGGTGCGGCGAAGGAGAAGGCCTTGCCGTCTATCCCGTTCATCCGCCCGAGTGACATTTACAAGCGCATGGCAGAGGAGAGGGAACGGGAACGGCAGTCGACGGACTCGAGTCGGCCAAGCATGGACTCGGTACAGAAGGAAGCGACCTCGCCTCAGGACCGGAGGCCGAGTCGGGAGCCCATTGTCGAGCGGAGAGAGCCCGCATATCCTCATGTGGATGATGGATCGATCAGCCTTGAGAAAGAGTTGGGGCAGAAGCCGGAGTACAAGCCGCTGTCGAGCTTGCACGCAGGTCGTGATGGCAGTGGGTTGGGCGAGCCAGCGCCGAGGCTAAAGGACTCCAGCCCTGTGCTGCCCCCCGTCAGCAGGATCTCGGGATTCGGGAGCGACTTCATGCATGGAGTGCCGTCCAGTACCCGGAACGCTCCCAATGATGCGGAGGTGGGAGAACAGCACTCGCCGCGACTGTCTCGGGCGGGCCGGGATACTGTGGCTAGGGTGCTGAACTCGCCGATTGTCTCGCCGACCGTCGACTCGTTCGATGCCCAGAAGACATCGACAACATCAACGCGAGCGCCACATGGCCACGATCCCGCGGCGGACATTTTGGGCGAGAGACAGCACGCTGTACCTATTAGCGCAATCGGGAAGGCAGATCAAGCCCCAACCCCCAGTCCGCCGCAGACGGCACCTATGTCGAGCCGAGGACGCGACCATGCAGCAGACATCATGGCGGAACGGCAGCACGCCATGCCGGTTGAGGCGATTGGGAATCGAGGGTATGACCCGGCGGCGGAGATGCTGGCAGAAAGACAGCATGCCGTACCTGTGGAGGCGGTCGGGAACCGAGCCTACGATCCCGCAGCAGAGATGCTGGCTGAGAGACAGCATGCCGTACCTGTGGAGGCGGTCGGAAACCGAGATTGCGATCCCGCGGCGGAGATGCTGGCTGAGAGACAGCATGCCGTACCAGTGGAGGCAGTCGGAAACCGAGGCTACGATCCCGCAGCAGAGATGCTGGCTGAGAGACAGTATGCCACACCCATTCACGCCGTTGGTAGGCAAGGAGCGCAGACGGACCTTCAGCACCAGCCTAGCTCGGGCTTCCGCTCGGTGGTGCATACAGCCTTCGATCGGAAAGACGCTGAGTCTATTCCGCCCACGCCAATCTCACGGGAAGGCTCTCAATCCATCGGCGGCGTTACCCGGAGCGATACAAATAGTACGTCGAGCATATCGCCAATCATGAGCCGTGTACCTTCGGCCGCCACCGCGCAGCAGAAGCAGGAGGAACGAAACGCTCAAGTCCCTCCAATCGCTGAGGAGCCTACCAGCAGCCCAACCCAGTCCCGGTCGGTATCGGGGACAATGGCGGCGTCCCGTCAAATCTCGCGTAAGCCCTCTCCCGGTCACAGCAGGGATGTCAGTGCGGAATCCGTCTCGTTCCCGAACGTCCAGCACGGGTACAGGAGAAGCCTTGATCCGCCTTCGAACGACAACTCGCCTGCGCGGACGCCTGGGCTGGAAGACGCCTCGAGCCGACGTGTGAGTGCGCCGATGGCTGCCGAGACTTTCCCATCGGTCGAAACTCCCGATGTAGCTGATCAAGCGGCCGAAGTCCCGACTGCCAACCTGGAACCTGTCGAGACGCCGGCGAGTGAGATCAACCAGCCGACGTCGATGGCGCCATCTGAAGGGTTCCGTGCACTTCCGGCAAACGTTCGAGGTCGGAGCGGAACAGATTACAGCACGCGCGAAGCGGACCTTGTGCAGCCGGGTATTTCCACACCCGACCAGCCTTCGTACAGCCCGACCATCGCTCAGGATCAGCGAGTCGCTCAACAGACCTTCTTGCAGACGCATCCAGCTCAGTCTGGACCCATCTCGCCCGTCTCTCCAGGCGGCTTCTCTGCACGAGCGACTTCTCCGTACGGTCTTGGCATCGCGCGGGCGACTACGCCGACAGGTGGCAGCCCCGCGCCGAGGAGTCGTGTTCGGGAGATCGCCCAGAACTACAACGCCATCGATGAGTCATCGCGCAGGAACTCGGCGGGCAGCTCGAAGAGCAGCTGGAGTAACTTCCGCGGAGGCAGCGATGAGAACCTAAGTCTGAAGAGGAGGACAACGGGCGGCAGTTCGCTTGCCGTTGATGACGTTAGCCCTACTTCTCGGGACGAGGAAGCAGAGGAGGACGGGATGTCTCCGCAGTACGGTCAGTCGCAGAACAGGAGTGAAATTGGCTCGCTTACTGTGCCCACCCCTGCTGCGCAAGGCAACCGACCGGCGTTTGACAGTCAGCAAAGCTTTCGACCGCACTTGCCAGGCGAGTGGGTCAGTTTCGCGCCTACCCCTGTGGGCGAAGAACCACCTCCTACGGCACCGGCCGAGGAACAACGCGACACTGAAGATGCGCCGGCTTCGCCACTTACGCCTCGCGCTTCTCAGCATTCTTCGCCCGTGAAGGACGAGCCGGTTGACCTCACACCTACGACTAAAAAGTTGCCGCTTCGGGAACGTGATATAACGGCTGAGAACCGCCATGTCACTCCATTCGATGCGCTCAATCAAGTGAAGAGTGTCGGCGAGGCCCTCGGCGCTGCCTTGATGACCACCGCAGGCTTGACCTCGCAAACGAGAGATTTCGGATCCTCCGAACCTGCACAGCCCGTGCAACATCCAGAGATGCAGCCTAAAGCACGGACTGGTGCTCTATCTGGATACTTGCACCCGACGCTACCAAGACAGAATAGCGAGATGACCGATGCGCCGAGCAGTGTCGCAAGCTCGAGGCCGCCTACGCCGCCCGCTAAAGACACACCCCAGCCTCCTTCGGCGGCCGCGGGTCAAGAACGCCCAATAAGCAATTATTTCTCCGGTGCGGTATCGCCGCTCAACGTCCGCTCCGGACAGTCGAAGGGGATCTCGACGGAGCAGCGACCCGTCGGTCCGCTGCCTATGTTATCGACAGACACGGGCGTGAGTGATATGGATAGTGATCGATTGCGGAAAGAGATCGTGCGATCCCTTAATCCGTTGAAAAAGGCTGAGATCAAGCGGGAGAGCATCCTGGAGGATGCGGAACGCACGCAAGATGCGCTCGACGGTCCGAGTAACGAGCGGCGGGTGGAGCAAGGACTCAAAGCCTTGCCAGCTGCAGAGATCGGATCCTCGAAGCTGATGCTCGACAAACGTTTCAGCTTCGAGAACCGACTGGGGCAGGCGCCGCAGCTGACGTTCGCCAGTGATGTGATGAGCTCGGAGATCAGGGATCCGGACATCAAGCCCGAGGCGCCGTTCGAGCGGCCCCGAAGCAGCAATTTGCATGTTGTTAACACTAACATCTCGGAAGCGACCAACGAGTCGGAGGAAGCTCAGCATCCGGCAGTCGTCGAGCCTGCGCGGGCGGAAAAGGGCCTGACAGATGCTTTGCCGATAGGTGCTACTGCAGCGGCGGCTGGCCTGATACCTTTAGGCTCGGTCAGCTCCATTACCGCCAGCCAAGAGAATGCACGGGTGCTTGCATCTTCCGCTCCTGTCTCCGCGGTCGGAAATGATGAGAACATGCAAGATCTGGAGCCGTCGCCTGTCGTCGAGCAAAACGAGGATAGCAGCGATGAGGGATCGAGGGTTCCCTCATACTACCAGAGCGACGCGGCGCGCTCCTCGATCGCGCCGCAGGCGCTGCTGGGTAAAGAACCCGCTGCCCCGACCTCTCCGCCTACAACTACGCAGAGGCAGTCAGGCCAGCGTATCCCGCCTTTCCGTGAGATTCTAGCGATCACCTCTCCATCGGACAGGCTCAAGGCGTACGATTCCACACGCGACACTTTCGCCCACATGGATACCGGTCTGAATGACTGGCTCAGCCGAATGCTAGCCCAACACCCCGAACACGCGAATCTGAGTATGCAGGCGCCTGCGGGTCCTGCCAAGACAGGTCCCACGCTGACGAGCGGCGGAGGCACGTTCCGGCATAAGCATAGCCCGAGCATCATCAAGTTCACGAAGCAGTTCACGCACCCAACCGCTTCCGATAGCGGCGACGCGGGTCGGAAGACCTCTGGATCAGGCCCTTCTTCGTATGGTTCTGCGACGGGGGTGACTGAGAGTGGAGGCGGAGCAGATACCAGAGTGCCGGCGAAGGATCGCGAGTCCGGCGCCGATCGGGAGAGGATGCAGCAGCGCGGGAAGGATCTGATGAAAACCGCGGGTCTGTTCGGCGGCAAGGCGCAGGCAGGCGCCAAAGGGTTATTGGCCAAAGGGCGCAGTCGGTTCGGTGGTGGTGGTGGAGGAGGCAGGAGGGACAGTGGGGATGGGAAGGTATGACGACAATCTCTTTTTCTTCTCGTTGCCCCCGTTTTGGCTTCTTTATTGTGCGATTACGAGAGTGAGCTGCGAAGAAGGGAGACGGCTGCATGAGCATCTTGGCTGAAGCATGTTGTTCGCTTGCAGATGTCCTGAGCTCGTCTTTGCTTCGCCTGTACGGCGGCGACGGCGTCAATCTTGGTGGCTGTGGAGGAGAGGGAGAGCTTCGATACCCTTTTGGATTTCTTTGCACCACTGCACTGCACCTATGGCGACGACACGTCGGCCCAACACCTTCACGACTTTATGAATGTATTTTATTATACCCTTGTTCACGGCGGGCCTGAGAATGTCGCGTCCTGCCTCACTTCACAAATCGCGTTATCTTTTCACTTTCCAGTTCCGCTTCTTTTACCAAGATCAGGGGACCCATGCTCATAGTAAGTTCTTCTATAGGCCCCTCCTCCAGTCATACACCTTCCTACCCCTCCGTCCAAGCAAGCCATCTCTGCTCCCCTCCCACGACCTCCACCGTCCTCGACCGCGCCCCCTGTCGATGACCAACTCACTCCCGCTGCTACCCAGCCATATCTATCACTGCCCTCGCCGACCCCGACACCGACATCTCACAGCAACACCGACACCGCATCCTCCTCCCCGCTGCTCCCTCGCTCCAGCCGATCCCAAACCCAAACCCCGTCCTCGGTCCCCAGTCGTTCGCTCTCGCGCGCCATCTCTCGCTTGCGGGGGCGCTCGCGCTCAAAGTCGACGTCGACGGGTCGGAGTCGATCTCGGCCTGCGAGTCTCTTGTTCGGCAGGAGCACGGAGTTGGTGCTTGATGCGGAGGATGAGAAGAGGTTTCGGGAGGAGGCGGTGAAGGAGGATGGGAAGAAGGAGGGTGTGCGCGAGGGGGCGATACGGGG
>Ga0058703_1000232_pt1 | contig 12031 bp, 7 predicted proteins | sample AgamicMgMae_FD_83782 | JGI IMG/M metagenome (GOLD analysis project Ga0058703, IMG submission 83782) | Agave microbial communities from Guanajuato, Mexico - Mg.Ma.e | ecosystem: Host-associated > Plants > Phyllosphere > Phylloplane/Leaf | place: Guanajuato, Mexico | collected 2012-06-04
GATGCAACCCTTGTGACTCCTCCTTTTTGAAATCGACACCCAGACGATGGTTCCTCCACCGGTCTACGCGATCTGGCTGACCTTGCACTTCCATCCAGACTCCTGGCTCAACAATGGCAACCTGTGGAATCATCAGTAAGACAAGACTCGTATCAATCGAGCAGCAAGGCAACTTACGAAGCACCCAAACACCAACCCAACTCATTACCCTTGATCTTCTTGGCAATCTTGACCTCGCGATCAATCGGCATCTCGTACCCAGTGTGCAACAACGCCAACATGAAGTTCAGATCGAGACACCCCTCGGGTCTCTGGAGGAGCTCCTCCATGGCGCCCTCGATACTCTGAAACACATCCCAGGCCTTGTTCTTCGACTGCGGGCCCTGGCAGACGCGCGCCGTCAGGTCCTTGAGCTCCGACAGCTGGAACGACTCGGGCATGCCCAGCGGCGCGGTGCGGTCGTAGAAGTAGCTGAAGAGGTAGATGTCCTCGCGGGCAAACGTCTTGGAAAGGCTGGGCTGGTGCACGCCGTTGAAGGCGCATGGCGCGATCGTGCATTCTTTCTCCTTGAGAAGTGTCTTCTCGGCTAGCGCGCGGCATTGTGCGGCGGATCCGGTGGTAGGACCGGTCATGTTGACTGTGACGCTCGCACCGAGTGGGTGGTCGCTGCCCATTGCCACGTCAATGATGCGGCTCATGCCAGGCACGATGCAGGGGTTTAAGACGGGCTGTTCGAGCCAGTCGCGCGAGGACGGGTGGCTGTCGTACATGTTCTGGATGACGACTTTGTGAAGGTTCTCGCGGGCGGCCATCAAACCGTATCCGAGATAGGAATGTTGGTAGAGAGTGAAGTCACGGCCGCCGAAGCTAAGCGAGTATTTGTGGTCGCCTTCCGAGAGCACTTCTGGCATGCCGCCGTCCTTTACGAGGGGGAATGTTGGCTCGAAGACAATCTGTGTGCTGCCACCGCCAAGATCAAAGACTGCCGCTGTGGGTGTCTTGTCTGGTCCTCCGATCTTGCCAAGGAGATAGTTGGTCGTGATCCAGGCATAGACTCCCTCGTCCTTACCATCCATGACCTCGACACCGCCACGCTCGTCACTGAGGACGGGGAATGGGTAGACAGTCTCCAGTCTGTTGCGGACAGCCTTGAGGATAGCGTTGCTGAGCTCAGGACCGAGCTTGCGCAGACCAGCGGTAGCTTTGACCGCGATAGGTGTGCATCCCTTGAGTTTGTCCGGTACGTTCTTCATGGCGACCTCCAACAACGGATCCAAGCTCTTCGCCGCACCTTCAGCGTCGCTCTTGTATGATGACAGACCTGAACCCCCCTCTTTCTTCGCAGTCATCTCGAACCATTCCCTCTCCAGCTCAGGCGTAGCGCCGCAGTTGTTGAATCGGTAGACGTGAATGCGAGATCCTGTGCTTCCGGCATCGATCATGAGCGCATATTGTATGAGCGGTTTCGAAGATGAATATGATCTTGTACATTTTTGCGTGCCTACTGACGGATCCGAGGCGACATCTCCGCCGGGGAATTTCGGTACACTCGGAGAGTATTTTTGTGGAGCGAGGTAAAAGATGATGAGGAGGACAAAAGCGATAATTCCTCCGGCCTTGAGGTACCGTGATCGCTGGCCTTGATTCATTCGGTAGTCCTGCATGTGTGAGGAATTGGCGGAAGAGCCGTCGTAGCGGTCCGGTTTCTCGTAGGGGTCCACCGAGTGCTGTGTCTTGGGGAGGGAGACGCTGATACGGCGTCGAGGTGTTGACAGACCAAAGTATGACCAAATGCCGTCAGATTGTCGTTTGGAGTCGTTGTTTCTGGACATTCGAAGAAGTCGGGAGAGAAGGAATGTGATTTTGGATTTGGACTAGATGCAAGGAAATTAAAAGTATTAGGTTAGGGGGTGATGGCGGCTTGTACTATCTGGGGAGTACTGTAACCACCTCGTTGGCGCTGAGGCGACAATTGCAGATGCGACTGGCGAAAATCAGTCTCGGTGCAAGAAAGGTCAAAAAGAAGCGAAGGACAATGAAATCTTGTGTAACATGGAGTCTGAATGTTCCAAAGTCGCAAAAGTGTTGCGTGTTCGGTGGTGTCCTCTGTCCCTGAACGAATACGACGATTCTTGGCAACCCCACGCGGCAGCGGCCGTTGCTATCAGATTGAACTCACGGTATAGAGGCTTAACACGCAGCACAAGATACTGTAGCAGCAACCAGCGTTTGTACGCAGAAACAAAGTCATTTCTAATTAAAAATCGCAAGATGAACTAAGGCCCTTTGCTCCACACTATGCAGGTAAAAAGCTCAAGTCCACAGAAGAGAAAACGCAACTATAGCTCAATCTGAAATCGCTCCCGGATGCGTTGACCAAAGTAGAAGAAAAGAATAGGCGCCGGAGCAATGGCCAAGGAAAGGAAGCCAAAGACAGAGATACCCCATCCATAGCCTATCTTGTCAAACATGGGTGGAGCAAGTAACGGCACAACACCTCCAACAAGACTCCTGAAGACGGCACCGGCGGCAATAGCAGAGGCCGCATACTTTTCAAAACTGTCGATGTAGTAGTTCTGAACTGTGTTGAGAATCATGACCTGTCCCATGCCGTAGAAAAAAGTCGAAATGATTGTAGCCAGCCAGTGGACGTGGTACTCAATGGTCCAAGCAAACCAGAACAGACTGATTGGAATAAGAACGGAGCCGATATTGGCAAGAGGAAGACGGAACTCTGGCTTCGCCTTACCGTTATTGCGAGCTGTGAGGCTCTTGTAAACGGTGTCGATACGCGGAACCAGGAACCAGACCGATGTCAGGAAGCCTAGTCCAGGAAACAGATATAGCAGACCGACCTGCTCGGTGCTGAAGCCATATTCACCACCGTAGACCTGCTGCATGTTTGTGTAGATGGAGAATGTCGTACCAAAGACAAGAGCCTGGTAGACGGACATGGTGATGACAATGGGCTGAGAGAAGATCTTGACCGGTCGCAACAGTGAGTAGCCGAGCTTCTGGTACAGAGGTCGTTCGTCGACTCCTTCGACACGGTATTTACCTGCATCGCCTTCATCTGACTCCAACTCCTGCTTTCTCTTGTTGAGAATGACAGGTGGGTAAGTTTCGCGTAGGAAAATGAAGCCGGCTAGAGTGTTGATTCCGCAGATGATAGTCATGATCCAGAAGATCCATCTCCAGCCTAGTCGCTGGACGGTCACTCCGCCAAAGAGAGGTCCCAGCGTTGGTCCCAGTAGAGGGCCGAGAAGATACCATCCGAAGATTCCGGCACGCTCCTCTGGCACAAACATATCACTGATGGTTCCACCGCCGTTTGCAATGCCGACACTGCCAAAGAATCCAGAAATCGTCCTCATGGCAATCAGAGTGGCAATGTTCGGTGCAAGAGCAGTCGGTATTTGTAGCAAGGTGAACATTGAAAAGCAGATGACATACAACTTCCTGCGACCAAAAGTTTCACTCAGCGGTGCGAGCAAGAGCGGTCCAAGTCCGAGCATGACTACAAAACCAGTCGTGGTCCCGATTACATCGGTGGTTTCGCAACCTAGATCTTGAGCGATCTGTTCGATACCAGGAGTAAAGGCCGAGCTGGCCAGAGGTGATACAATAGACATCATTGCGATGACAGCGACGTTGATCATCTTGCGCCTTCTGGGCCAGTGACGAGGATTTCTGCTGTCCTCCTCATCGAACTTGAGGACCTCTCTGCTGTCACCACCTTCTCCGGCGTCGACATGACCATTGCGAAGCAAAGGCGTTTGCTCGTTCTCATGATTCTGTTGCTGCTGTCCTTCTTCGTCTGAAGGCATCTTGGTGACAGTGAATTTGTGATGATGGAAATGATGCTCCTTGATGAAAGAAGAGAAGTGGCACGACTGCAACCAATGTCAGACGCAGTACAAACTGTATTTTGCTGCATGCAGGATTTATGCGGCAGGCAGCTGGCGTGACGTAGTTGGATCGGTCCACGAATCTGTGAATTGTGGTGAATCTCTCTCTCCCTGCATCTTCAACGAACTGTGGGGGAGATCTCCATCTAATCCGCTTGCGGTTTAACCGGAAAAAGAACAAGCCTTGAACGGCCCGGGAAGATGTCCGTACGCCGTACGGTATATCAGTAAGCATGGTGAGCTGTACATGCGTCTTTCTACTGCGCACTTTTGTCTGCAACCCTGACCTAGCTTGTCAGAAACTTCTTGAAGCACCAAGAGCATGTCGTTAATCAGTAGTATCATCAATACGAACACATTTCGGCCATCGTAATCGACTGAAAAGATAAGTAAGTAGCTACCCGAAACAGCAGGTACGAAAAGGTAGGCAGTCTCCCCACACCCTACGGAGCGCGATTTGGAGAAAGCCAGATAATCTTCTGTCATCTCCAACACATCAACACTCACCACCACAATCTCCCAAGCACTTTACATCACCTCTCTCGACCCAGCCAGGGATACAGCAATGCATGATCACCAACCACAGCAATGACCTCACCCTTCCCACCAACAACCACAACCCCCGGCAATGGCACCGTACTGCTCGCCCACATCCCGCCCTCATCCTCCACCCTCCGCGACCTGACCTACCAATACCCACTAAAACTCGTCGCGCCCTCTCCACTACTTTCTCCCGATGACACCTCCACCGCCGTTCAGACTCTCTATCTACTCACCTACGGCGGCGGACTGGTGGCCGGCGACAGCATCACACTATCCGCGCGGCTCGAACACGACACGCGTTTGATACTGCTCACGCAAGGCAGCACCAAGATTTTTCGCTCGCCGGCGCCGGATGTCGTCTCCAGACAGGTCATGCACGTCAATATTGACGAGGGCGCCGCGCTGTGTTACCTTCCGGAGCCGGTGCAGCCGTTCGAGGGCAGTGCATTCGAGCAGCGGCAGAGCTATGAGATTGCTTATTCGCTGGACGAGGGGGGCAAGATCAAGGGCGCGGGGAGTCTGTGTGCGCTGGACTGGGTCAGTGAGGGACGGAGGGCTAGAGGCGAGAAGTGGAAGGTTTGGGGTTATGCGAGTCGGAACGAGGTGTGGGCGAGACAATCGGGCGGCGCGCATCAAGAGCGAGGAAATAAAAAATTGCTGTTGAGGGATAATCTGATGCTTGATTTCCATAAGCAGGGACTAGCTAATGGACTCTCGAATGGGGTTGACTGTCATGGGCATGAACTCCCGGACTTCTCTTCGCGCATGGACGATCTCGGTGTGTTTGGTACGCTCATACTGCATGGACCAATGTTCGCCAAGCTTGGGGCCTACTTCATGGACGAATTTAAATGTCTCCCTCGCATCGGGGGTCGAAAGTGGGATCTTGCCGACGATGAACCCGAAAAAGACGAGAAAGAGCTTAGACGGAAAGCAAGACAACATCGGGAGACTGTCGATGGACTGCTTTGGACCGCGTCTTCGCTGCGCAGTTGCGTTGTGGTCAAGTTCGGGGCGAAAGAAGTGGAGGGTGGGAAAAGGTGGCTTAGCTGGATGCTCGAAGCCGAAGGCAGCGTGCCTCTACACTTTGGAGAGCGAGCCTTACTCTGTCTGCGTTGAGACAGCTCAGTGAGCCTCGCTCCCCGATGATATGGTCGGACGATCGGGGTGTGAGTTCCCGCTCAGCAAAGAGCTGAGACCGTCGAGCATCATGCGTATGCTCAATCACTCTGGAAGGGAATGTGATGTGTCGTTGTCAGATGAATACGCATCTGTTCTGGCGAGTGAATACGTCATACAGTATCCCAGGGCAGTGCATCCCAGTCAATGTTCTCGAAGAAATTCTCAAATTCGATACCAAATGTGGGCATGGCTTCTAGGCTCATTCCACCGATATCGAATGGATCGGCCTGCGGAATCTGGCCCAGATCCTGATCAGGTGCAGGCGGCGGGGCTAGAACGAAATCGAGAATGTGTTTTATCATGCGATGGGCTCGTCGGCAAAGCGTAATGTTACCCGCTGCTGGGTCTATCCATTCAAGCGCGCTGATGAAGACGCTGAGATCGAGAATCGTCTGCGAGCGCTGCGCGCTTGTTGCAAGTGATTGTGAGCTTTTCGATTTCCATAGATCGATACTCAGGGCCGAGGCAGCGGGGATACCGTAACAGCAGACATTCCAGTGCAACTCATCATTGCTACCCGGCAAGCGATCTCGCACGTTGAAGAAACTGTTGATCAGACTCAGCATCTGCTGGGCTACTTCGAGAAACCTGGTCTGGATGCCTCTAGTTTGCTCATATCGAGCAACAAGAAAGTGAGAGTGCAGATGTTTCAGCCTAGTCCCATATATACATGCAATGTCTCTGTGATGGCAGTCGCCACAGGCTTCGCGACTGAGCTCGATGTGGAAACTTGCGGGAAGTGAACGATACGATTCGTCTAGTCTTGCGCGGATGTCGTCGATAACGAGACCAACGTCACCCTGCTGAGGGGGTCCAAGACAAAGTTCCAATATTTCTTGACGGAGGCGTGTGCCCAATACCGAGGCTCTCATGCGTGAAGTTATGGTCATTTTACCGGAAGGGTGCCAGGCATTTGAATCCTTCACGATAGGGATAGAGTCATCGAGAGCTTCTTCGTGCGTTATGTCCCAGGGCAATGGACAAGACACGTATCGCATACTTATTGCCGGCGGTCGACCGCAGAAGGTTGCAAGAAGGGTATCGAGAGTGACCATCAGCGCGACAATGCGCCTCATGTCTTGAACAAAGGCCCGTGGCAGTAGTCGCTCCTCTTCTTCACGATATTCATGCATACCGAATGCAGTCATTGCGGCCAAGGCCGCGCCCTTCCGTATATGCAGAGACAAGGAGGAGTCACCACCGACCATGCTCTGCAGCCAAGTACCGGATATGAACAACGCAACAGTGAGCTTGTTGTTCTGTTTGAGCTCCGTCGTGCACAGACGATAACAAGCATCTGCGGCATCGAGAAGACGGCAGCAGTAGTCTCGACGAGTCTGCGCAACGCCGTGAATCAGTTCTTTAAGAACCTTGTCTCCGTCGTCAAGGTTGAACACAGCAACGGCCATATGCATGATACAGATACCGACGAGCTCCCATCGACTGTTGGAGTCGCAAACTGAGTCCAGCCATTCGTTATTCTTTCGCGGAAACGTCAGGGATCTGAGAGTATTGCTAGATAAGAGATCTGCCAAACCTGCAATCCGAGATTCGTCATGTGGCCGCTGAAACGCAGTGCCAAAAAAGTCCCAGAAACGCTGATTGAAGACTACGAACGTCGGTCCTTGATTGTAGAGATAGAATCCATCCTTGTTCAGGAAGAAGTTCAGTCGTTTAGCATGTCTCTCTTCTGGTAAACACTCCAGAATGGCTACGCCGAGCCGTCGTATCCTCAATTGCGACTCGGACAACGAAGTCTCAGCCCTGCCTTCTGTGCTAGCAAAGCCGTGAAGCCCAGAGTTCAAGTCAGTAAACGAAGCCTCTATTTGCGACCTGTGTTGCAAAAGGTCAGCAGAGTGGCTGATGAAACCCATATGGCCCAGCTCGACATCGTCGCGCGTATAGTAGGAATTTCTTGGGGGTAGTGCCAATGGATCGTCGTTTTTCACTGCCAAGTCTGTCTCTGAAGTCGTCGTCGTCGTCGTCGTGATATTTGGACCGATTGCGGAATCATTATTGAGTATCCTATTTGGCAATTGCGAAGCGGACTGCGGCGGCAAGCCTGGCTTCTTGGTCATCGGCGCCTCAGAGTAAACACAGTCTCTGCCACGCCGCACGCATCTCGCGCATGGCTGAACATGGTCGCAGCGTAACTTGGATTTGCGACAGAAATCACAAGATGGTTGCAGCTTGTTCTTGCGAAGGCCTAGCGGCGCTGGTGCCGATGTGAAAGAGCCTTGGAGAGGTTTCGTGTAAGCGGGTTGGGACATTTTCCAGTTGTGTTATGTTTCATGAAGAGCTAGGATTCCAAAAGATCGTCCGTGCTGTCATGTTTACGGGATCGTGTGCAGCGCTGCAACAACCATGATTGCAGGTGGTGCTGCTCAAGTTGGAGGATAAAGATAGACTCAGTATTGCCCAGACTGGCTGCCTGGACCGCAAGAGTCAATTGTGGAGTGCACGTGTCAGATCAGGCCAGGCCAGGTTAGCTTACCCGTGCATCGCACTATAGGGGGAGTTGTGTTGGCATGAAACTTGGCAATGCACTGGCCGTATTGCCCAAACAGGAGCGCGCTATTTCTAGAAAAGGTAGCGACGTGTGACACCCCACACTCCTTCCATTTCCTGCAAGCTCTCAAAAGATCAGCAAATCCTCCGCTTTCTGACATTCGGTGTTTGTGATGACTGCCCAGACAACTTTTCTGACACCGTGTGCTTCACCAAGACTGCCTGTAAGCAGGTCAATGCCCTCATACCAGTGGCTGGAGCTTTGCTAAGCCATTGTTGAGACCTCGTCGAGCCAGTTTGAGCCATTTCGAGCCACTTTGGGCCCGAGACTCCAGTCTCTCTGCTCACTCTCCCATAGGCAGTCGCATTGTATCAGCCCAAAGCAGGAGCTGTGTGACATTGTTAGTTTCCCAAGAATACCCACACAAGGCCTGTGGCACGAAGTCGCCGCAGTGCGATTGACTGCCTGATATAAGATTTCACGTATAACCACTTTCTTCCTGCTTGTCATCTTCTCCTACCACACACCCCCATTCCACCATCCGAATATTTCACAGTCGAATATCTGATTACCCAAAATCATCAACTCATCTTATCACCCGTCGAACATGTTCAAGTCCGTCGCAGCAATTGCATGCCTGGCCATCGGTGCCATGGCTCAGAACAGCAGTGTCTCTGCTGCCACATCCATTAACGTCTTCTGGCCACATACCGACACCAACGTGAAGTACGCTGCCGGTATCAAGACTGTCAGCGCAGGAACTACAGTCTTCACGTACAACTGCATCTCTGGTCCAACGTACTGCGACACAGCTGCAGTCGTAAGTTCCATACAAGCATGCGCATTCATTTCCGGACACTGATCAATCTTCAGGGAACCGTCACTGAGGCACCTTCGACCTACGTAGAAGTCTACACCACCTCGACCTCAGACATTATGCTTGCCGTGACCGAGACCTGCAAGATTAGCGGGACTACCGCCGCCGACTGTGCTCTTGGCGTTTCTGCCTCTGCACAGGGAACCTCTTCCGCCTCTACCATCAGCACCGCTTACCCGACCCTTTCCAACTTCTATACCAACATGCCTATCACTGCTGGTGCAAGCATGTTGAAGGCAACTGGCTCTGGCGGTGTTGCTGTCCAGACATCTACTTCGGTAAGTCTCCGTTCATGCCACTTTCACTACGTGTATCTGACTTGAATACAGGGCGCCAACTATGCCTTCTCCAGGGGTTCCAACACTGGCGATCTCGCTGTCTTGGTCTCTTTGCCAGCTCTGGCTGCCATGGCCGGTGCTTTCCTCATCTTGGCATAGAGCACTTGGTAGTACTGACATACAGTGGATCAGGAAATCTGTATCGGTGGCGAACTTCCGGGCGGGCCTCGTGACGAAATAACGTAAATGATTATAATCCTTCAGTAGCGTAGCGAAGAGAATAGAGAGCAGAGCTCATCTCATCCTTACTTTCTTCTCCAAGATGTTGGCAAAGAAAGCTGCCTGTTGTGCGCCCGTCTGCTTTTCGTATAGTCGCAATGCTTTGATCGTCCATTCGCGACTTGAATCAGAGGCATCGCGCATTGAGCCTGCAGTGTATAGCGGCCATATAATCGTGTACCCTCCCCAGGCTCTGATCCATGGCAAGGAGGACGAAATCGTCATTTCACCAAGGTTGAAATCATTATTGTCAAAGTTCACCCAGGGAAAGGTTGTTCTCGATTGGATGTCGTTGATGTCGGCAGATTTGAATCCTTTCTCTCCATGCATTGCTGGTCTGACGATCCCAAGAGATTGCGGCACGCTCGACAAGATATCGACTTGCATATGCTTTAGAGTCTCCATTGACCGAGCCGCTTCTGCCCGCGATGACAGGTCGGGATGTTCCATGAGCAAGTCCACGATCATCTCGTTGATCAGTATCCTCATGCAACGAATGCCATTCCAGGTCTGGTGAGCAATCTCATTCTCATAGATGTGATATTGGCCAGAGTAAAACATATCATTCGTGTCATCAGCGTCGACGTCTACAGCTTCGAATGACCAGCCAGGCTGGAATCGATCAGGGATTAACAAGGCGAATAGAGAGTCCAACGTGTTGCATTCGACCAATATCTTCGTAGAATCATGGATTATTCCTTGCTTGACGTATGCACGGAAGTTGGCAAGTCTTGCAAGATGGATCTGGTACCGCCACACTGGGTCTTCGGTTCGAACGTATTGTCTGAAGAAGTTTTGTTGATCCAAGATAACCGGTGGTAGAGCAATGCCTTGCACCAGGCATATCACCATGACGTGAGCTGCGACTTGTATACACAATCGAGCTGTATGGGGATTGGCCAGTTCCTTGTGAGACCGCAAGTCGAGGAGAGATGCTGCGCCGTTGATGTGATTGATCCAATAGTCCAGGGATCGAGGAGAACTGCTTGCCATAGACTCAAAAGTGCCCAGCAATAATACAGTTAGCAATGTGCTGTCTAGTCTGGCCGTTTCAATGGACCGTAGAGCTATGTTCGTCGAAGTGATGGCCGAACTGTACTGCCTCCTCGCTTCCTTTCTCAATCGCTGATCTCGAGTGAATGCTGCAAGACCGCCCAATCCGATAGCCTTCATACTGAAATGCATGGCCTGTGTCGCTACCTCGTTCGAAGGAAGAAAATCCGCGAAGCTGTTGGCTTTGACGATATAGTGCGTGTAGAAAAGCCCCATGGCTAAATCATCTGTGGTAAAAGATGGTGGTCGGGCCGGTTCGAGAGGTGCACTTGATGACCTCGATCTGCCTAAGGCTTGCTCGCTCGGTGGCGTACCTCGCATAATCTCATCTGTGCAGTCTACAAACTCATACTGCATGTATTCCGTATTCGGAGCGCGAGTGCGGACATCTAGCTTCCGACGTGTCACTACTCCAGTGGCTTTTCTGGCGATGTCGTCGCTTTCGTCGCAAAACATCAAGTCAATCTGATTGCGGTATCCCGGGCATACACGGCCTGCTCTCTGGCAATTGCTGCATCCATCACGTCGAGCATCGCACTGCTATGCCATTAGTATACGGCCGTCTACCAGACACCATCATTTATCCTTGCCTTAATCTTGCTCGCGCGGCAGGCGAAGCAGCCCTGAGACGGTTTTCCTCGGTACACCATGGTCTCGATGAACAGCCGAACCTCTCTGAACATCCATTGTTATATCGTCCCCAAGCAACTCGACAGTCAAGCTTGACGCATATGCAGGCGACTGCGTGCTTGAACGCGATCAGAAGGCGGGAAGAATCGGACGTGTTGTTCACTGCGCCGATGTTTAGGCTTCGGCTTACTCATTTATCGATACAGGTGAGGCTCATGCGGACCAGAAACGCGGTACGGTATCTTATGATACACTATCACCTATTTCAGTTCAGGACACTGCGTATGTCTTCGATTTACTAGTGGTGTATGAGAGTCATGCATTCACACACAAAACACGTGATGGTATATCCCAAAGCTTTAGACTTGGAGGCATAAATACCGGCCCATAAAAGCTATAGCTAGATGTCACATAGGCAAGGGCCAGACCCGACAGGCCACGCTTCGGGTCCCGCGCCCGCAGGGCGTCCTCCTGTAGCTACGGCCCTTGCCTATAGTTATGATTGTAGTCGACTAAATTAAAGGGCTAAGTAAAGGGCCAGGCCTAAAAGGGCGGAACTTGAAAGGGCGCGACTGAATTATCGGTTAGCCCGCGGTCGCGACCGTTTAAAAGGGCGTTCCTTGACTATAGCTATATAGCTATTAACAAATACTACAAATAATAGCTATAAGCTCTATTCTAGTATATAAGAACCTATAGTTCTATGGCTTTTATACCTTGTTAGCTATAGTATGAATAGGCCTCTACGGTCGGCCCATAGACGGGCCTGAAC